>CAJHYS010000143.1_pt1 | contig 24624 bp, 23 predicted proteins | sample 9198801 | NCBI WGS metagenome assembly CAJHYS01 (sample SAMEA7708368, study PRJEB35096) | sediment metagenome | biome: marine neritic benthic zone biome [ENVO:01000025]; feature: sediment [ENVO:00002007]; material: shallow marine sediment [ENVO:03000034] sea grass bed [ENVO_01000059] ...
CGCTCCCAGGAGCTGATCACCCGGCGATATTGCTGCATCTCATAATCCTTCACCTCCTGGTAGACCTCGATGAAGCGCTCGCCGAACACCTGCTTGAGCGGCTTGGTGTAGTTCAGCTTGTTCATGGCCTCTTCCAGGTTGAGCGGCATGGTGTGGGCATAGCGGTAGGCCGAACCTTCCACCGGGGCGGTGGGTTTGAGTTTCTCCGTCATGCCCAAATAGCCGCAAGCCAAGGTGGCGGCCAGCGCAAGGTAGGGGTTGGCGTCCGCGCCAGGCACCCGGTTTTCAACCCGCATGGCGCCGGGATCTGACGCCGGCACGCGGAGGGACACCGTGCGGTTGTCGACGGCCCAGTGGGTGTTGGTGGGCGCATCCGCGTAGGGCACCAGCCGCCGGTAGGAGTTTACGCTGGGAGCGAAAAACGGCATGCAGCCGGCCAGATAGCGCTGCAAGCCGGCAATGTGGGAGAGCAACAGCCGCGATTGCTTGCCCGCCTTGGTGGCAAACAGGTTCTTGCCGGTCTTGGCGTCGACCAGCGACTGGTGAATGTGCATGGACGAGCCGGGCTCGGCCTCGTGGGGCTTGGCCATGAAGGTGGCGTAGACATCATGCTTGATGGCAGCCTGGCGTACGGCGCGTTTGAACAGGAACACCTGATCGGCCAGATCGAGCGGGTCGCCGTGATCGAAATTGATTTCCAGCTGGGCCGGCCCGCTCTCATGGCTGAGCGTGCCGATATTGATCCCGTGCGGCTCGCAATAATCGTAGATATCCTCCACGATGGGGTCGAACTCATTGGCGCTGTCGATACCATAGGCCTGGCCGCCCGCCTCCTTGCGCCCGGAGCGACCCACGGGCGGCTCCAGCGGATAGTCGGGATCGGTGTTCTTTTCCACCAGATAGAACTCAAGTTCCGGCGCGACCACCGGGGTCCAGCCCTTTTCGTCGTAAAGCTCCAGGATCTTTTGCAGCACAAAGCGCGGCGAGATGTCCACCGGCCGATCGTCCAGATAAAAGCAATCGCAGATCACTTGCGCGGTGGGTTCAGAGTACCAGGGCACCATGCGGACCGAATTGGGGTCGGGTTTCAGATAGATGTCGGAAGCTGCCTGGTTGGTTACGTTCGCCTCCTGCACGTAGCGGCCGGTCACGGTGAGGATGAAGATCTCCTCCGGCATTCTGAGGCCTTGGGTGCCGATGGCGGAGAGGAACTTCTTGGCGGGAATGATCTTGCCACGGGCAACGCCGCCCATATCAGGCACCAGGCATTCCACCTCCTCCACGCCGCGTTCGGAAATCCAGTCCTGAAGTTTGTTTTTGGCCATGGCACGTCAGCTTGCAATTTGTGGTCGAGCGGTTGGTCTTTGAAGGAATTCTCTCTACCACAGGCGGGCCAATTAAGGGTAGAACTCTGCGCTTGACGCTTAACGGCAAGTCCTTGAGGGGTTTTATGACGCGGCCATCGGATGGTCTTTCCTACTACCGGGCCTCAGCAAATCCGGCCTATGAGCACCCCAAACTGCAGGGTGATCACACGTGCGATGTCTGTGTGATCGGTGCCGGCTATACCGGTCTGTCCGCCGCCCTGGAGCTGGCGGAGCGCGGCTTTGATGTGATCGTGCTGGAGGCTCAGACCGTGGGTTGGGGGGCGTCCGGGCGCAATGGCGGGCAGATCTGCAGCGGTGTGTCCTGCGGCATGGAGAAGATTGAAAAGGTTGCCGGCCGCGAGGCTGCGCAAAAGGTGTTCGACATCTCAGAAGAGGCCAAGGACCTGATTAAGACCCGGGTGGAGGCCCACGAAATCGAGTGCGATTTGAAATGGGGCTATCTGCACGCCACCGAAAGCGCCGGCGAGGTCGACGAGTTGCGCCACGAGATTGACTACATGCAGGGGTTTGGCGCTGAAGGCATGACGTTTCTGGACAAGGCCGGCCTTGAGGAGCGGCTGGGCTCGACCCGTTATGCCGCCGGCCTGCGCGAGGCCCGTGGGGGCCATTTGCATCCGCTCAACTATTGCCTCGGCCTTGCGGACGCGGCCACACGGGCGGGCGCCAAGATCTTTGAGCATTCACCGGCGTTGAAAGTGGACACCAGCGCAAAACCGTCGGTTGAGACCGAACTGGGCAGGGTGTCCGCCAGGTTCATGGTGGTGGGCGGCAATGCCTATCTGGGCAAGCTGGTGAAACCGCTCTACCAGCGGCTGATGCCATGCGGTTCGTTCATCCTGGCAACCGAGCCTTTGGGTGAGAACCGTGCGCGAGCCCTGATCGCCGGCGACGAAGCGGTTTGCAACACAAACTTCATTGTCGACTATTACCGCCTGTCGGCCGACCACCGCATGCTGTTCGGCGGGCGCTGCAGCTATTCCACGCTTGAGCCGAAGGATCTTGGCGCCTTCATGCGCCCGCGCATGGCGGCCGTGTTCCCGCAGCTTGCCGATGTGAAGATCGACTATGCCTGGGGCGGCTATATCGGCATCACCATGAGCCGCATCCCGGATGTGGGGCGCATCGGCGAGCGGGTCTATTATGCCCAAGGCTATTCCGGCCAGGGGGTGGCCTTGTCGGGCATGTGCGGCAAGATTCTGGCCGAGGCGATTGCCGGCCAGGCGGAGCGTTTCGATGTGATGGCCCGGTTCAAGCACAAGACCTTTCCCGGCGGCCCGCTGCGCACCCCGGCGCTGGTGCTTGGTATGCTGTATTACCGCCTGCGCGATGCCCTCGGCTGAACGGCCCTCTGGTGTATAAGGAGCCCCTCCAATGTTGCCACGCAAACGTTTCCATCCTGCCGGTCATCTTTCGATCGGCATCGATCTGAACCACAGTCACGGCCTCAAAGTGGGCCGCATGATTTTCATCGGCGGGCAGGCCGATATTGATGGCGAAGCAAAGGTGACCCGGCCGGGGGAGATCGTCGCCCAAACCCGGATGGCGATGGATGGGGTCAAAACCGTGCTTGAAGGCATGGGGGCCGATGCGGGCGATCTGGTCAAGCTCACCGCGTTCTACGTGTTGGGCGATAAGCCGGATGAGCAAGCGATTCTGGAGACGATGGCTGACGCATTGGGATGGCTTGCAGGCCCCGGACCCGCGGTCACCCTGGTGCCGATTGAAACCAATTGCTTTGAGGGCCTAAGCATCGAAATCGAAGCCATCGCCATGCGCGGCGAGAATGGCGAGCGCCTGGCCCGCTCCGCCGCCTGGATCCCCGATGGCTCCGGCGTGCCGGCCCCGTTCGCCCAAGCGGTGCGCTGCGGCGAGATGATCTTCACGAGCGGGCAAACCGCGGAAGATGAAGCGGACGTAATGCAGAGCCCCGGCAGCCTGTCGGCCCAGAGCCATGTGGTGCTGGACAAGCTACAGCGCCTGCTGGCCGGCCTCGGGGCGGACCTTCATGATGCGGTGAAGGCGAACGTGTTCAACGTGGAGCCGGGCGATCAGGAAGAGTGGAAAGAGGCGGCTTTGATCCGGGCCGGCTACTATAAGGAACCAGGGCCGGCAGCCACCGGTCTGTCGCTTACGCGCCTGCCCAGGCCGGACGCCATGGTGCGCTATGACGTGATCGCCATGCGCGGCACCGACGGGGGCCGTCTGGCACGCGAAGGGGTGTGGCCAACCGGACATTGGGACTGGCCGGTGCATCTGCCCTATCGGCACGGAGTGAAGGTGGGAGACCTGATCTTCCTGGGCGGCCAGGTGTCGTTGACGCCGGACGGGGCGGTAATCGATCCAGGCGATGTGCCGGCGCAAACCCACACCGCCATGCAGAACATCCAAAAGGTGCTGCAGGAATTGGGCCTGGATTTTGACCACCTGGTGAAGATCAACACCTTCTATGCCGGTAAGAAGGGCCAGGAAGACTTGTTGCAGAATGGCAGCGTGCGGGCCGGTTACTACCGCGACCCTGGGCCTGTCTCCACTGGCATTCCGTTCGAATACCTGGCCTATAAGGACATGCTGATCGAGATCGATTGCATTGCAATGGTTTAACCATAGCGGGCCTGAATCCGCCAAATGCCTTGACAAATCGCCTTTGATTTCTCATATTTCTGTCTAGACAGAAATAAATGAAATTGGAGGAACCCGATGAACCTCACACCTGCCATGGAACGTTACATCCTGCACTGGGGCGAAATGGGTTCACGATGGGGCGTCAATCGCTCGGTAGCGCAGGTTCATGCGCTGCTTTATCTGGCCGACCGGCCACTCACCGCCGACGAGATCGTGGAAACCTTGGGCATCGCCCGCTCGAACGTCTCCACCAGCTTGAAAGAGTTGCAGAGCTGGGACCTGATCCACATGACCCATGTGATGGGCGAGCGGCGCGATCATTTCGAAGCCACCACCGATTTGTGGGATGTCTTGATGACCGTGGTGGATGGCAGAAAGAAGCGCGAGATCGATCCGACGCTCTCGATGATGCGCCGCACGGTGCTTGAGGCGCGCGAAGACAAAGATATGCCCGCCGTTGCCCGTGAGCGCATGGAAGGCATGCTGGATTTCATGGAGTCCATGAACGACTGGTACAGCCAGATGAGCCGGCTGCCTAAGCCGGTGCTGCTGAAGTTGATGAAAATGGGTTCGAAAATCGTCAAGCGCGTGAAGAAAAAATAGCAAGTTCTGCACGAGTTCTCTGAAGGGTCTGCACACCGATCTGCGAGATTGAAGGGGCGCATAGGAAAGAAGGAGGAAAGCGCAATGTGGGCTGTTGAGCGGTTCGAACAGGTTCAGGCACCGGCCACGCCGAGAAAACGCCTGGGACTGGACGCAGCAGACCGTGTGCTGGAAACCCTATGCCGCAGACGCGGCGAAACTGGCAGCTCTGATGACGGTATGGGTATTCGCACCCTTATTGGCCAGGCTGCCTGGTGGCGACTGGCACCTGCCATCCGCGAACGCTTCGGCACCAGCCCAATGAAAGGCGAGGTTCGCATTTACCGCGGCAGCATGGAAACCGTGGGCTGCACGTTGATTGGTTTGGCGCTGGCCCATGCAGGGCGCCTGCTGGGTGCCCCCATGGCCTGGAAAACCGGGCGCAATGTGCCCTGCGATGTGCATGTGTACGCCGATCCTGAAGGCGGCGTGGTGTGGGAGCGCCGCTATGATTTTGGCGGGCCGGGCGCAATTGTCGCCAAGACCACGAAACGTTGTGATGGCCGCGGACGGCTGCTGGAATGCTTCGGCGCTTGCGCCGGCATGACCCTCAGGGTTTTTGAGCAGGACGGCGAACTGCACTTTCTATCGGAAGACTTCTTCCTGCGTCTCGGCAACTGGAAGGTGTTGCTGCCTCTGGCCTTGAGCCCGGGCACCCTTCATGTGGTTCAGAAGTGCGAAGGAGGTGGTAACTTCCGCTTCACAATGGATGTGGACCATCCGTGGTTTGGCCGCATCGCCGACCAGAATGGGGTGTTCCGCCAGGTTGCCGCCGCCTAAGCACTGACCAGAGGGCCGTTCACACCGAGGGCCCGGCCCGCAAACCGGTCAAAGTCAGCGCCCCAAATGTCTCTGTTGCACCAGTTAAACTGCGCATGGCTGTCAGTGGCTCTGCGAAAAGGATATTCGCGAAGGGTTATGTCCTTGTCCCCGTCACGACCGAGCCGCTGCAGTGACCTGGAAAACTCAATGGGCGCGTGCAGGTCGTGCAGGGCATGTTGCAGGAAAACAGGGGCCTTTGATCGTTGCAGTGCACCGATCAGATTGCGGTTTGCCACCTCTTGGGCATGATCCCCAACGCCTGGCGCCTGAGCCACCGTCCCGCAAACGCCAATTTCCGCTTGGGCAAGAAGGCTCACAATGCCCCCGTGTGAGCATCCCAAGAGCAGAAGTCTTGAAGTGTCCGCCCAAACCTGGCCCTCCAGCCAGCGGGCGGCGGCGACAACATCGCTGCTGCGTCCTTTCAGAAAGCACCAGACATCGCTCCAGTTTGAACAATCTGCCAGTTTGGGGCCGGTTGAGGCGCCATATCCGCGACCTTCGGGAAACATGACGGCACAGGTCCCTGCCAGCACGCAAGGCCAAGGCGGCGTCGTAGAACTAAGGGTGGACGAGGCGGCATCAATCTTGCCGTCGAGCCCCACTCCGGAGCCGTGATTATAGATCATCACGGGAAGCGGGCCGGGCGTGTCCGGGCGCATTACCCAAACATCAATCGTGTGGCGGTCTGATGGATAGCTGCTTCGCTCCACCAGTCCCGCCGGCGCTCCAGTAGGGTGCGTGGGCGGGGGCATGTCGATTTCTGGCCTCAAAAAGTCGCGACTGAGCCTCGATAGACGGTCTCTTAACAGTATTTTGGTGTATCTATAAGGGGTTGCCAGGAATCAGCCTGCACCGAGTGGAGCGCCTGTGATGAGCGAGGAAGACGATCTCGATCTCAATACGTTGGACGACGAAGAGCTTGTCCAGCAGATGCATGACGACCTCTACGATGGCCTGAAAGAGGAAATCGAAGAGGGCGTGCACATTCTCCTCAATCGCGGTTGGGTACCCTACGACGTGCTCACCAAGGCGCTGGTAGAAGGCATGCGGATCGTTGGCATCGACTTCCGCGACGGCATCCTGTTTGTGCCGGAAGTGTTGCTGGCGGCCAACGCTATGAAGGCGGGCATGACGATCCTGCGCCCACTGCTGGCGGAAACCGGTGCGCCCCGCGTCGGCAAAATGGTGATCGGCACGGTGAAGGGCGATATCCACGATATCGGCAAGAACCTGGTGGCGATGATGATGGAAGGTGCCGGCTTTGAGGTCATCAATATCGGCATCAACAACCCGGTTGAGAACTATTTGGAAGCGATTGAAGAGCACGAGCCCGACATCCTCGGCATGTCGGCGCTTTTGACCACCACCATGCCTTACATGAAGGTGGTCATCGACACGCTGAAAGAGAAAGGCATGCGCGAAGACTATATCGTGCTGGTGGGCGGGGCGCCGCTCAACGAAGAATTTGCAGACGCAATTGGTGCGGATGCCTATTGCCGCGACGCAGCAGTCGCGGTAGAAACGGCTAAGGAATTTATGGCCCGCAAGCATAACGTGCTGGCTGCGGGCTAGCTCCGGGACCGGCAATAGGCCGGCGACGGAACACTCGGCGGGTGGGGCCGCCATTCCCTCAGGTGGGGAGGGAAGCAAACGGACGGACGCCGGGGGCGTCCGTTTGTTGTTTGGACCGCTCGTTCTATATCAACTACAGCCAACGCTTGAGATGTGACGTGGCAAAGGGCATGGCGAAATAGACCATGGCCGGGACCATAATGAGCGTCACGATCAACGTCTTCAGCGGAAGGGTCAAATGGCCCAAGGCCGGATCGAGGGCGGCAAGCAGAAGCGTGATCATCGGATACACAATGAGCCAGGTCAGCAGCACGGTTTTGTGTCGGCTGGACTTGATCATTGGCCGCGCCCGCTCTGCCGCTCTGCCGCCGTGTCCCAAGCGCTCCAATTGTCTTGCAAATGAGCAATCGATGTTGTGCCGGGGATGACGACGATGTTGGCAGATCGTGCCAGCAACCATGCCAAGGCCCGCTTGGGATCGAGCTTTGCGCCCTGCTGCATGGGATGGGCGCCCAGCGGGCCGTAAGGAATGAAGGCAATGCCCAACTCGGCTGTGCGGTCAACCAGGTCCTGTTGGTCTGTCTCGGCCATGTTGAAGCGGTTTTGAACACTTGCAATCGGTGCAACCATCATTGCGCGCTCCAGTTCGTCCGACGTGATGTTGGAGAGGCCGATATGACGAATTCGGCCGTCGGCCTTTGCCTCTGCCAGGGCGCTCACCGAGGTCTCAATCGGCGTATTGGGATCCACCCGGTGCAGCTGAAAGAGATCGATTTGATCGCGGCGAAGGTTTATCAAGGCCTTGTCGATCTGCCTCAGCAACGTGTCCCGCGTGCCGTCTACAATGATGGCTCCCGGCGCCGGCTTATCAACGCCGCCCTTGGTTGCAATGACGGCTTTTCGGCCATCCAAAGCTTCGCCCACGATACGATCGGCGGTTTCAGGGCCGTAAGCCCATGCACTGTCAAAAAACGTGACGCCGATATCATTGGCGTGCCGCAGGAGGGCCAGCCCTTGATCCCAATCGGGATAGGGGCCGTAGTTGCCCGGCTGGCCGGTGAGGCGCATCGCGCCATAGCCCAGGCGGTTCACCTCGAGATCGCCGCCAATCTTGAAGGTTTGGTTGATCATCATCTGTCTCCTTGTCTTGGGGTCTTGATGGACATGAAGATGACCGAACTTCGGTTATTTCTGTAGACGGTGTAAGAGAGAATTTGTTATGCGTAATGCGTATGAGCAAGCCACTAGACCGATTGACCTTGCTGGAGACCTTCACGCGCATTTCAGAGCGTGGGTCCATCAGCGCGGCCGCCCGCGATCTCGGCCTTTCCCAGGCATCGGCCAGCCGGCAATTGAAAGAGCTTGAAGCCCGACTTGGCGTGCAGCTTATGCGGCGCACCACCCATTCACTTGCGCTCACCCAATCAGGACAGCAACTGCTCGCGGATGCGCGCGAGCTGCTCGCCGGATGGGAGGCGCTTCGCGAACGGCACAGCGAAGGCGGACACACGCTGCAAGGGCCGCTCAAGGTGGTGGCGCCGGTCGCTTTGGGACAGCTCTACCTGGCAGACATCGTGCTTGGCTTTTTGGAGGAAAATCCCGCTGTTTCCCTTACCTGGGAACTGGAGGACAGACCCATTCGCTTTGCCGAAGTGGGGTGCGACTGTTGGATAAAGATCGGGCCCGTGCCCGATGACACGCTCATTGTCAAGGAGCTGGGCAGTGTGGAGCGCCTGATCGTTGCAAGTCCCGGGCTCTTGGACGGCAGGAGTTTCAATTGCCCAGATGAGGTCACCTCGTTGCCCTTCGCCGCACTGACCCCATTTGAAGGCGGGCAGATCGCGCTCACAGGGCCTGCGGGCACTGCAGATGAAATCACACCGAACATCAGCATTTCGACGAACAACATTTTCGCTGTCTACCGTGCCGCATTGAGGGGGGTCGGCGCGGCCGTTTTGCCCCGCTGGTTTGTGCAAGCGGAAATGGACGAAGGACGCCTGGTGGACGTGCTGCCGAATTGGCGGGCAGCGCAGATGAAGATCCATGCGGCCTACGCGCCGGCCAGGCGGCAGCCCAAGCGGCTGTCATCGTTCTTGGACGCGCTTGTCGAAAATGTAAGCCATATTCCCGGCGTAAGCGGAGAGGGAGCATAAGCAGCCGTGGCTTGCTCTTGCGTCGGCAATTGCCGCCCCACCATTGCCAAGCGCCTGGAAGAAGTGGTGCACATTTTCCGTGAAGGCCTGTCTTGTGAAAAAGGCGGGCGCATTCGCTAGGTCCTTGACCAAGACTTGATGGCCTCACCACCCGATGGCCATTGAACGGATCAGGCTTCAACGTTAGCATTGATCTTCAACGTGGCTCTAGCGAGGAGGTTCTGCACATGAATTATGTCCAACATTGCTTTGCGATTACCGGATTAGTCTTGTCGGGCCTTGTGGCCGGGGCGCCTGGCGCGGCGCAGGCGGCACCTCAAGCTCTGGCCCTGGTGGAGACCCATGGCAAGATTGATCTGGCCTGCGCTGGCGCCACCTGCAGTGCCGAGCTGACATCCTTCTGCCTGGATGCCAGCCGTTTCTCACCGCCCAAGGGCACCGAGTATGAGCTGGCCACTGCCGGCTTGGTACAGCTCACCGGCGTCACATCTTCCGGGCGCACAGTGGCGCTGGATGCCGGCAGGGTTGCCCGCTTCATCTCGGCCCGTCGCCACCTGGCGGTGCGGCTCAGCGTGGACCGGGCGAAGCTGAAGAGCTATGGACTTGACCACGTGTCCGTCCACGTGGCGGCCGACGCGGCGCTTCTGCCGGTTCCTGGCCGCGATGATCCGGCGGCAATCGGCGAGACCGAGGCAGCGCTATTCACCGGGCCCTTGCGCAAGCTGGGCAGCCGGGTCGTAGACAGCAACTCCACACGCATGCAGGCGGCCCGCATCACTTCGCGGATGATCAACTTGTTGCCGCCTAACGCCGGCAAGGCCAACGCGCATGTGGAACCGGTGTGGCGGCGGGCCACGGCAGCTGCCGCTGCGGCCAGCCAGACGCTTTCGCCAAAGGCCCGCGAGAAGGCGCGCGGCGCGTTGGAACTGTGCCGCTACGTTGCACAGGTGAACGGCTCCACAAGCCTCAAACGCTGCCTTCAGGAAAAGCACGACGGGCTGGTGGATTTCCTCAACCAGCAATACTGGAAAGCGGTGAAATCCGGCACCTAGGGCAAGTTCTGCTCAAGTTGAGCAGGACATGCCCCAGACTATCGTTCGGGGCGAGCAACTGATCTCCGACCGGACGTAACCGTCTGCTCTGAGGTTGCTCTGGCGGCCGGGCCCGGCGCAAAATTGCCAGAAACGCCACGCACAATCTGCTCACGAAAAGCTTAGAGTTCGTGCGCAGGAAGTGTCTGCGCGTGTACACACATGTGGGCTAGCGTGCGAGCGACTGTTCGTTGGCAAAGACTTGATCACATGGCAATTTCTATCGCGTCCGTCCAGCTTCGCCCGCACGATTATGTTCAGGATGAAACGCTCGGCGGGTTCTGGACAACAGCTGCTGAAGACTTTTCCACCCGAACAGCCCTCAGGGCTGGCGGTGTCGATTATGCCTATGGCGAGCTCGACCGCCGGGCGAGGGCCTTGAGCGGCAAGCTCAGGGCGGCCGGGCTCCAGGCCGGTGATGTCTGCGGCATCTATTTGGGGCGCTCCGCCGAGTGCGTGATCGCCATCTTGGCGGTCACCCTTGCAGGTGGTGCGTGGCTGCCCCTCGACCCGGCCTATCCGAAGGCCCGGCTGAGGGCCATGGCCGATGAGGTGGGCATCAAGCTGTTGCTGGTGGGTGAGAGCGCGGAAGGTTTCGCGCTCAGTTGCCGGCCGGAGGTGGTGCAAGTGGCCGCGGACGCGCTCCCTCTGCCTGCCTCTTCCGGCAGCCATGCCGCCTGGCAACCCCGGGGGGATGACTTGGCCTACATCATCTACACCTCCGGGTCCACCGGGCGGCCCAAGGGCATCCAGATCCACCATAAGGCCCTCATCACCTATCTTGCATCAATGGCTGAGATGCTGCCTCAGGCGGCGCTGGACCGGGTGCTCTCGGTCAGCTCGCCGAGCTTCGACATCTCATTGCTGGATCTGTTCTTGACCTTCGGTGTCGGCGGCACGGTGCTGCTCACCACGCCGGGTGAAGCGCGCGACGGACGAAAGCTGAAGGAGCGTCTGGAAGATGAGCGGCCCAGTCTGCTGCAGGCAACTCCAGCGACCTGGCGGCTGCTGCTGGCGGCCGGCTGGCAGGGCCATAAGGGCCTCACTTTGCTCACCGGTGCAGAGGCCATCAGCCCGCGCATGGCCGGTGAACTGAAAGCACGCTGCGATCAGCTTTGGAACCTTTATGGGCCGACCGAGACCACCCTGTGGGCGACCGCGGGCGAGATCAGCGATGACGACATCGCCCAAGCCAGCATTCCGGTAGGCCGGCCGCTGGCGCACTTTGGGACCCTGATTTTGGACAAGGCGCGCCGGCCCGTGGCGCCCGGAGACATCGGAGAACTCTGGTTGTTGGGCCCGACCCTTTCGCGCGGCTATGTGGGCCAGCCGCAGTTGACGGCCGAGCGGTTCGTGCACCTCCCAGAAGGGAGGGCCTACAAGACAGGCGACAGGATTGCGCTGAGAGCTGACGGCCAGTTCAGCTTCCATGGCCGCATTGACAATCAGATCAAGCTCAACAGCGTGCGCATTGAACCGGCCGAGGTGGAAGCGGTGCTGACGCGCCACGCGAGTGTGCGCGAAGCGATCGTGGCGGCCGTGGGCATCTGCAAGAGTGATGATGACAAACGGCTTGTCGCCTACATTGTGCCGGCATCCGGCGCGCACGAACGGGCCGGTCTTGTGCCGGAGCTTCAAACCCTGGCCAGAACCCACCTGCCGGCCGCCATGTGCCCGGCGCAGTATGTGTTGCTAAGCGATTTGCCTTTGACGCCGTCGGGCAAGGTCGACCGCAACGGACTTCCGGCGCCTGAAGCCGTGCGCCCGCTGCTCGCCACCGCCTTCGTGGCGCCGCACGATGCGTTGGAACTGCGGCTCGCCAAGCTTATGGCAGACGCGCTTGGGGTCGCCCCCGTGGGCATTAAGGACAGCTTCTTTGATTTGGGCGGTGACAGCCTGGCAATGGTTGAGTTTCTGCTGGCGTTGGAAACGGCGCTGGATGTGAAGCTTGAGCTGAACCGCTTCATAGAAGAGCCCACTGTGGAAGCGCTGGCGCAGACCATCAACAGGAGCCGAAACTTCCGCCCCTCAACCGCCCTGGTCAGTTTGCGGGCAGAGGGCAGGGCTGCGCCCTTGTTCCTGATCCACGGGGCAGGCGGGCTCGCCTTCACAGTGTTCGAGTTGGGTCAGGCTCTGGGTGGCAACTTTCCGGTGTTCGCCGTGCAGGATCCGGCCTGCGATCTGGCCACTCAGCCCGCCCGCACCGTGCCCGATATGGCAACCGCCCTGATCGGGCAGATCCGGACCGAGCAGGCACACGGTCCCTACCGGATTTGTGGCCATTCCTTTGGTGGGTTGCTGGCCTACGAGATGGCAGTGCAGCTTGAACAACAGGGCGATGAGGTGTCGTTCCTGGGCATGCTGGACACGCCCACGCCGCCCAAGGCCAGCGGCGGACACGGGCCCCGGGCGGCTCTGAAGAACACCTGGCGAGAGCTGCGCTTTTTCGGGCAGATACTGACCCAGGCCGGGCCCATGGCTCTGGATGGGCTCTATGTCCTGTTTGGCGCCGAGGCGCGCTACCACGAAGCCGAGCGCGGCCAAAAAGGCTTTGCCGCTTCGCTTAAGCAAGCATGGGCCAACGCCATGTTCCGCACCTTCCATGGCGCGTCCGGCTTGGCCTCTGCGGTGGACCGCAATTCACGCCTTTTGATGATGCGGCAACCGGGCATCCGCCGTTCAATCCATCTGACCGGCATTCACGACAAAGCCCGGCGCGCCTACGAGCCGGGTCCTTACGGCGGCACGATCGATCTGTTCCGCGCCGAGACCGCTTCGGCGGAGACGCAAGGCTATGATGAAGAGACCTTGGGCTGGGCCGCGTTGGCGCAAGACCCATGCGTCCAATGGGTGCCCGGCTCCCATTTCTCCATGACGCGAGGAGACAATCTGGTGGTGTTGGCCAAGATGCTGACGCGGGCGGTGGAGGCGGATGCTGGATAATCCAGGCGCGCTAACCGCCGGGCGGAAACTGACCGGCGCAGGTTTCTAAGGCACGGGCTGAAAACTGGGTGAACTGCTCTTCGTTGATCACCCCGTCCTTTTTCATTTTCTGGACCGTTACCAGGCGCGCATCGCGGCAGGCCACAAATTCCGGGTTCAGCTTGGCGTCCTCATCCGCCTTCTTCTTGGGCGGTGGGAACAGCACATGCCAGTTGACGAACAAGATGAGACCGGCACAGGCAAGCGCAATCAGGCCGGCGGTGATGCGGGCACCGGCGCCGTCGAGGAAGCTGCCTGTCTCCGCCATGGGGCGCCTACGCCTCTGCCGCCAGAGGCATGTTTGTGAGCAGGTTTTGCGGTTTCATCTTCAATTTGCCGGACGTGGTCTTGGCCAAACCCAGATAGATCGGACGGCCTTCAACATCAGAACGCAATGCTCCTTTGTCTTTCACCTCCATTTCAAACAAGCCGATAATCTGCTCCAGCTCATTCTCAGCAACCTCTGCGCCTTCATAGAGCGCGTTCAGAATGCGGGTGGCTTCGGCGTCGAGGCCAATGTGCCAGGTCCACTTCTCATCGTCGATGCGCGCTTTTGGCTGCACGCTGACCGTAAGATCGAGGAAATGGCCGACCCAAGCCTCCAAGACCCGGCAGAAGGCATCGTTGGCGGGCTGCAGAAAGCGGAAATCGATCACCGTGTCGAAGCGGTCCGAGCGCGGCCAGTAAAGCGCGCTATTGTCCTCATGAAGAACATCAAGCTGCACCTGCTTTAGGGGCGTGTTGGCTTCCTTGATGAGCTGGCCCAATGAGCCGAAGCCTCCGGTCTCGGCGAACATCTCAACGGTCTCGTCATCGGCCAGCATCACCACACCCTCATCGGTGGAGACGTTCTGATCGCGGAACAGAAGCTCGGCGGCCCGCAGGCGCAGCGGATCGCCCACATCTTTCAGTATGTTGCGCAAGATGGCATGAACCATCTGGTCAACGAAGAGCGGTGGGACCGCCAAGGGCGCGGCCCCTCTGGCAATGGCGAGGTAAGCGGCCTCCAGCGACCCGGCCTCGCGCAGGAAATCACGAAAGCCCAGGAACACCCCGAAATTGTGCCGCATGTCCTCATCAGCCAAGGCGGCCAGCCGGTCCGGCGTTACGGCCTGGAACGGCTCGTCGAGCAGGCTGGCATGCAGCGCCAATTCGTTGGCACAGCTTTCTTCCACCGGGGCAAGCTCGGCCCGCTTCAGATAGGCGCGCAAGTACTCTTCGCTCACCGTGAGGGAGCCGTCCTCGGTCTCGCCCAGCAGGTGATAGCCCGACGTGAGCCAAAAGTCCGGAGCGGTGACCTCATCCTGCGTCATCGGGCACAACCTCCCAAATCTTGGCATGATCAGAAACGTTCGGGTCGCCGCGCTCGATCTCGTGGAAGGCCTCGCGCAGGTTGCCCTCGTCATCCACGCTGCGGTGGACGGCAAACAGGGTGTTCACCGGCTTTTGGGAACACATGTCGGCAATGTAATCGACCTCTTCGCGGGCATAAGGCTCAGCAATCTCGCGCGACGGTGCCCCCAACTGCGTGATGAAATAGTCGATCAAGAGCTCAATCGCCTCTTCGTGGTCTTCGGCCGTCATGTCGGACACGGTTACAAAGGTGGTGTGGCCATGGGTCTTCAGGCCCATCAGGCCGTTGGTGAAGGCCTGCCTGATCTTGCCGGTGCAGCTTTCCGGGTCCATATCCGCGAACGCGAAACTGCCGGACACGGTCCATTCATCGGGCTCAGCGCCCTTTGGGAACACATTGTCGTCGGAGGCATCGAACCGGATCGCCTTGAAGAACTTCATGCGGGCGCGGCCTCAACTGCCTTGGCAATGGCGAGCGATACCATTCCGGCATCGCTCTTCAGCAACATGTTGCCCTCGTCGTCGATCGTCACGAACGTTCCGCTGTGGCGTGCGCCGTCCCAATCGATGGTGATTTCGTCTTGCCAGTTTTCCGCCTTGGCAAGCCAGCCTTCGTGCACCGACTTGAAGCCTTCTTCGTTCCAGGTGTGAACCCAGTTGAGAAAGTGGCGGGACAAGGCCTCCACAAGTTCGGTGCGGGTGATCTCGCCGCAGCCTTCCTCATGAAGCGCCGTCTCCTCCGGCGCATCGCCTGGCTCAAATCCGTTCGTGTCGCGCTTGATGGTGAGCGAGATGCCGACGACCAACCAATCGGCAATGCCCTCATCATTCTCCGCGCCCACCGCCAGTTTCGCTGCGCCCGCCACGGCGCCATTGATGAGCAGTGAGGACGGCCAACGGAAGTGCACGGCAACCTCCGGCGGTGCGATGGCGCCAAAAGCATCCCCGAAGGCCATCATTGCGGTGAAGTGCATCTGCAGGGCCCGCGCGGTTTTCACCTCCGGCTCAAGGACGCAAGCCCAATCGAGCCGCGCCGTGTCGCGCGCCCAGAACACATCGCCGGCGCCGGCTTGTCCTGCCGCCGCCTGGGCGCAGGCCAGCGCGAACGGGCCCGGCTTGCCTTTCACCGGATGGCCGGTGAGGAGAGGGGGAAATGTGGGGTCCGGCAAATGCATTGGAAATCGTGGCGGTCGGGGGGCAGGTCAGCCCAGCTCGATCTCGCCTTCCACAACATGCTCCAGGCCAACGTCTGCGCCGGTGAGCACAACCCTCACCGCCACGGTGCCGCTGGTTTTGCCGGACTCACGCACAGCCTTCTCGATCTGTTGCTGGGAGGTGACCCCCACCTGCTTGAGGAACTTGCGCATCGACATGTTGAATTTTTCATCGTCCATTGTTTTTTGCCTTTTTTAGATCAGGTGCGCTTCATTGCGCGGTTAGGGTGACGCGCTCATCTTTACCGTCGCGCTCAAACTTGATGTCCACCCGGTCGCCCGGTAACAGGCGGGCCATGGCGGAACGGAAATCCCGTGGTTTTCTTATCCGTCTTTTGTCCACGTGGCGAATGATATCGCCCGGTAGAAGGCCGGCTTTCTCTGCCGCGCTGCCAGGGCGCACCCGAAGAACCTCCGCGCCCAAGCGTCCAAGCCCGCCCCTCTGGGGAATGGCCCCGAGGCCGGCGCCGCCGAAGCTCCATTGCACCTTCTTGCCGTCGCGCAGATCGGTGGCGACCCGCCGGGCAAGGGCTGTGGAAACGGCGAAGTTCACACCGATATTGGCATCAGCCGACTTGGTGAAGATGGCCGACAGCACGCCGATCAGGCGGCCGGATTTGTTCACCAGAGCCCCGCCGGATGAGCCCGGATTGACCGCTGCATCCGTCTGCACGAAATCCTCCACCGGATTGAACCCGGTGCCGGTGCGGTGGACGGCAGACACCAGGCCACAGGTGAGCGACAGACCTAAGCCGAACGCGTTTCCTATGGCGCAGGCTTCCTGGCCGATCTTGGGGTCGTCGCCAAGCTCGATTGCTTTCAGATTCTCCGTCACTTCCAGGAGCGCAAGATCGGTTGAGGGGTCTTCACCGCGGATCTCGGCTTGATGGATCACCCCGTCGAAGGTTCTCACCAGGATCTCGCGTGCGTTGATCAGCACATGCCGGGCGGTGAGAATATGACGCCCGTCGAAGATCACCACGCCGGAGCCTTCCGGTTCGTCCTTGTTGGCCTGGCCGGGCGCAGTGCGCGGCAGCACGGAGACCACAGAGGCCATCACATTGCGGAGGCCTTCCACATTGTCGGCTCTTGCCGGGGTGCACAGCATCACGCCTGCCAGCGCCAGCGCAGCGGCGGTCTTGCTGATTTTGGATGTGATCACGGGCGCCCTCAGTTCAGGCGCACGGAGTCTGATGTGTTGGTGCTCTGGCTTGACCCGGCGAAATTGTTCAAGGTCACGCCGGCGATTGTGCTGACAACTCCGATGGCGATGAGCGCTGCGATAAATGCCTTCATGCGATCCTCTGACAGATGGACTTTCCAGGCTTCGTTTTACCGTCTCTCATCGGGGTTGTCACGAACGGCGGGGGACCAAAGAGGGGCATGAAGCCTAGTTGAGCAAGAATTCAAGCCGTGCGTCCGCCCGGGAAGGGGCAATCTCCAGAATTTCAGCGCTCACCACGTTCTCCGCGACGAAGGGATCTGCGTTGACCCGCTCTTCCAGTTCTGCAAGCGATGCGTTGTGGGCCAGGATCGAGCCGCCCAAGCCGGGCTGCAGGCTGCCTGCCAAAAGGAACACGCCATCGCTGAAACCGTTTGAAATCCAGGCCTTATGACCCTCCATGTGCTGGCCGGCGTTGGATTTGTTTTCAGAAAATTTGAGCAGTATGACGAACATGGGTTTGGCTCTCCTCAGTCGGCTGATTGAGAGATGATCATAGCCGATTGCTCCTGACATCCTCCTGTCAGCAGCGCGCATTGGGCGTTGCACGGACCTTGTGGCCGGGCCACACTGCAACGGCGGGTCTGACCTCACCAGGAGCGTGCCGTGTGTCTAGAATAGCTCTGTCTCAGCTGGCAGGAGCGCAGTTTGATGTTGCGGTGATCGGGGCCGGCATCAACGGCTCTAGTGCCGCGCAGCATCTGGCGGCGGAAGGCTTTACGGTGTTGCTGGCGGACGCTCAAGACTTCGGCGCCGGGGCCAGCAGCCGGTCGAGCCGCATGATGCATTTCGGACTGCGCTATCTGGACTGGGGCGAGCCGATTTGGAACTATGTGACCAATCCTGGCTGGTTCCTCAAACAGTGCCTGCGCGCACGCGACACCATGCACCACCGCGCCGAACTGGTGCGCACCATGCCGGAGCGCATGAAGCCATACACCATGCACATCCCGATTTATGCTGAGGACCATGCCGCGCCCTGGCAGATGAGCGCGGGCCTACGGCTCATCAATGCGTTGGGCGGCCGCGAGGTTCCGGTCAGATGGGAGCGGTTCGAGCGTGGCCGTTTTGACCGCTCGCCATTCGCGCCGCTCGCGCGCGATCAGGACCAGCTCAGGGCCGTGTTCGCGGTTGAGGAATATCAGTTTGATTGGCCCGAGCGGCTGGTGGCCGACTACACCATGGATGCGGCCCGCATGGGGGCAGTGTGTTGCAACTACGCCGAGGCTGTGGCGTTCGATCAGTTGGAGGATGCAAGCTGGCAGGTTACATTGCGTGATGCCTTGAACCCTGAAACGTTGGTTGGCGTGGAGGCCAGGCAGATCGTCAACACCACCGGGCCCTGGATTGACCAACTGCTCAAAGGAGCCGCCGGCGGCGTGGGCCGGCAGGTCAAGGCGACAAAGGGCAGCCATATTGCGTTGCGTTTGGACACAGCGTTCGCCGGCCACGCCTTTGCTCATTTCAACCGGCGCGGATATCCGTTCTATGTATGCCCCTGGCGGGACCTGCACTTTGTCGGCCCCACCGAAACGCCCTATGAAGGTGATCCGGGCAATGTACGCGTGAGCAAGGACGACGTTTCGTTCCTTATCGCTGAGGTGAACCACATGTTGCCGGGCCTGAAAATCAGGGCTGACGACATTCTGTTTCATTGGGCGGGCGTGCGACCAATGCCCTTTATTCCGGGCTACACGGGCAAGCAGAATCTGATCCCCGAGTTCAATGACCACGGACCGGAAGGGTTGGCGAACATCCTGTCGGTTCCCGGCGGCCCGCTCATGGTGCATCGCCATACGGGACGGCAGATCGCCTCCAAGGTCGCCGCAAGATTGAACCCGAGCAGCGCAAAGACCACGGCGTCATTTGCGACCGTTGCCTTGGACGAGAACACCAATTCGCCGCCGGTCAATCCGGCTTATGGGGATGTTCGGCTGTCTCATCTGCAAGCGATGGCGCGCCGGGAGCTGCCCGCCAGTTTGACGGACCTGCTGCTGCGCCGCGCCGGATTGGGGTGGACCCATGATCTGTCGCAAGACGCGGCCCGGCAGGCGGCCCAGGCGGTTGCAGGCGACATGGGGTGGGATGCGAGCGAGGTGGAGGCGCAGGTGGCCGAGTACAGGCGGTACGTGCGCGCGCATTTTTTGGAAACAGGGTGAGCGCGGTGAGCGCCTTCGCGCCCTAGTTCTTCTGCTTCTTCTTTTCCGCTTCGTAGGACACGTAGGCTTCAGCGGCCGGCTTTCCGGTTTCCGTGGCATGCTCCAGGAATGCGATCAGGGCCTTGCGCTCTGCCGGATCGTTCATCTTCTGCAGGGGCATCTTGGTGCCGGGCACGTAGTTTTCCGGGCCCTCGGCAAACAGCGCCTCGACGGTTTCAGGGGTCCAGGTGAAGTCGCGGTCTTTCAGCGCCTTGGAATAGCTGTAGCCGGGCAAGGTGCCCACCTTGCGGCCGAACAACTTGAACAGGGAAGGGCCCGCCCGGTTGGCGGTGTCTGGCGTGAGGGTGTGGCAGATGGAGCATTTGCGGGCAAATTGCAGGGCACCTGGGTCAATCCCTTCGGAGATCTGGAAGCGCCTTGGGTATTTGCCCTCTGCCACCTCAAACGGTTTGGCCGGCGTCATCTGCCAAAATATCGCCTCATCATCCAGGCTGCCGAAGTAAAGGGACTTGCCGTCCCGCAGCAGGGCCAGCGCCCAGGCCGGGCCGAAGGGATTGTCGTAGGAGAACTTCTCCTTCCAGGAGGTCATGTCCCAGACCGATATGCGGCCGTCTCCGGCGCCGGCAACGGCGAGCTTGAGCTTGGCATCAACGTTCAGCGACAGGAACGGACGCTCTGACGGGCGCAAAGGCCGGTCGATCTTTCCGGTCTTGATGTTGAGCACACCGATGAAGCCGTTGAGGCCGCCAAAAATGAGGTGTTCGCCGTCCGGCAGGGCGGCAATCACGTTGACCCCCCAGCCATGGTTGAAGAGCTGGCCGATCTCTTCACCATCCGAGGTGCGCCATTGGCGGATTGTGCCGTCATAGCTGGCGGTGAACACGTGGGCGCCATCTATGGAGAAGGTGGCATCGTTGATGGTGTTACGGTGGCCCTTGAGAATGGGCCCGGGCTTTTGAGCCACCAGGTCCCAGATGCGGGCCGTGCGGTCCCAGGAGGCCGAGACGGCCTTGCTGCCTTGGGCGTTGATGGCGATCTTTACGACCTTGTGGCTGTGGCCTTCAAAGCGCGCGAGCAGTTTGCGGGCGCTAAGATCCCATAAGCCCACCGTGCCGTCATCGCTGGCGGAAACCGCGCGCTCGCCCCCAGGCAGGAACTCCACATCGTTGACCGCGCCTTCGTGGTCGTCGAAGCCGTGCAGCCGGGCGGGTTTGGCCTGGGTGAGGTCCCAGAGGATCATCGAATAGTCAAAGCTGCCGGAAAGGGCACGTGTGCCGTCCTCGGAAACGACGATGGCCTTCACCGGGCCGCCATGACCCTTCAGGTTGCGTTCCGTGGCCTCAGACGGGACGGCAGCCAGCATCGACCACAAGGCCAACGAGAAGGCGAGCATGGCCCTGGCTCTGCTCATGACCGAACCGTTATTCGGCTGGCTGCGCTTTGGCCCCGCCGTCAGGCTGATGGGCCTCATCGGGCTGCTTGTCGAGCTTGTCTTGGTCTTCGAGCTTCTTCACCCACAAGGAATGGTGCTCTTTGGCCCAGTTCAGATCGACCCGGCCCGAGCCCATTGCGGCGAACGCGCCTTGCATGCCGACGGAGCCGATATAGATGTGCGCAAGGATGATGCAGATCATGAAGATCGCCATGATCTTGTGCCAGGTGACCGCATATTGCTGTTCTTGAATGCCGGTCAATTCGGTGGGCAATTCCGTGCCCACGACGCCGTTGATCACCCAGAAGGTCTTGGCAAACATCTGGGTTTCAAACGGGAACAACAGCGCCCAGCCGGACAGGGAAATCGAGACGCCGGTAATGATGACCGACCAGAAGATCAGCTTCTGTCCGGCGTTGAACTTGTGTGAGGGCGGGTGGACGCCCTTGGTGAACAGCCCTCCGGCCTGTTTGATCCACGTGATGTCGGCCGACCGCGGGAAGTTGTCCTTGATCCAGGTGATGAACACCCACACCAGGCCCAGAATGAAGGCGAAGGCCACATAGTTGTGCAGATACTTTCCGCCGATCGAGATGACGGAGAACAGATCCTTGCCCAGAACGGGCATCAGCACATATTTGCCGTAGCTGACATTGATCCCGGTGAGGCCGAGGATGATGAACGACACAGCCAGAATCCAGTGGCCCATGCGTTCAGGCATGTTGAAGCGCTCGATGGTCCAACCCGACCAGCCGTGCTCTATCTTGATGCGCCCGCGGGCAAGGAAGAACAGCGCCAGCAGGATGACAGTCACCAACATGGCGGTTGATGTGTATTTCAACAGCGGCCCGTTGCGCAGCAGGCGCCAGTCTTCGCCTTGGGATTGAATGAGCTGGCCGCCGCGGCCTTCCTGGCCCTGGCGGATCTGTTTCCAGAAATTGCTGTCTTCATTGAGATATTGCAGGTCGGGCTGCTTGGGCGCCGGCCCGCGCACGTCCGCCGTTGCCGTGCCTGCGCTCAGCGCGGCAAAGACCACAAAAAGTGACGCAATGAGCCAGTGACGGATGTTAAGCGCGGCCAGGACTTTGGTCATCCCACCCTCCTTGAGCATAAATCATTCAGCGGGACCGGCACCAGGGCGGCCCTTTTCAAAAGAGACAAATGAACAGTGTTTGTGAGCGGGGCGGCATCACATGGATGCCGCCCCGGCCGTTATTGCAGTATGGCTGGCTTACGAGCCGCCGCCCGGGTAGGCCCGGCCCCAACCCCAAGCGCCTGATCCGAAGCCGCGGGCGATGACGCGCTCGCGGTAGATGGCGGACAGCTGATCGCCGTTACCACCCAACAGGGCTTTGGTGGCGCACATTTCGGCGCAGAGCGGCAGTTTGCCTTCTGCGATCCGGTTGCGGCCATACTTCTTGAACTCCGCATCGGAATGTTCCTTCTCAGGACCACCGGCACAGAAGGTACATTTGTCCATCTTGCCGCGGGTTCCGAAGTTGGTCTGCTGCGGATATTGCGGCGCGCCGAACGGGCACGCATAGAAGCAATAGCCACAACCGATGCACAGGTCCTTGGAGTGCAGCACCACACCGTCTTCGTTCTGATAGAAACAGTCGACGGGGCAGACCGCCATGCAAGGGGCTTCCGAACAGTGCATGCAGGCGACCGAGATGGACCGCTCGCCGGTCTTGCCGTCACCGATGGTGACAACACGGCGCCGGTTCACGCCCCAGGGCACTTCATGCTCGTTCTTACAAGCCGTGACACAGGCGTTGCATTCGATGCAGCGTTCGGCGTCACAAAGGAACTTCATTCTAGCCATTGTGGTTCTCCTTACGCTTTCTCAATGCGACACAGGGTTGCTTTGGATTCCTGCATCTGGGTCACGCTGTCATAGCCATAGGTCTGCGCCGTGTTGCTGGCTTCGCCAAGCACATACGGATCAGCGCCTTCTGGATATTTCGAGCGCAGGTCTTCGCCCTGGAAGTGTCCACCGAAGTGGAACGGCATGAAGGCCACGCCAGAGGCAACCCGTTCGGTCACCATGGCTTTCACCTTCACCTTGCCGCCTTCGCCGCCGGTATGGTTCGGCGGGGCTTTGACCCAGACCATGTCGCCTTCCTTGATGCCGTTATTGTTGGCATCGCGCGGATTGATTTCGACGAACATGTCCTGTTGCAGTTCGGCAAGCCACGGGTTCGACCGTGATTCATCACCGCCGCCTTCATATTCCACAAGACGGCCAGACGTTAGGATCGTCGGGAAGTCCTTGGAATAATCGTTTGCCTGAATGGAGGCATACTTGGTCGGCAGACGATAAGCCTGCTTGTCTGCGTAGGTTGCATATTTCGGCAACAAGTCGCGGCGCGGCGTGTACAGCGGTTCGCGGTGCAGCGGCACCGGATCCGGGAATGTCCACACAACTGCGCGAGCTTTCGCGTTGCCGAACGGAGCACAACCATGCTTGATGGCGACGCGCTGGATACCGCCGGAAAGGTCGGTCTTCCAGTTCGTCTTCTCGCCAGCAACAGCATCGATCGTTGCACGCTCTTCTGCGGTGAGATCGGAATCCCAGCCAAGCTTGGTGAGCATGGCCATGGTGAATTCCGGATGGCCCGCCTTCAGCTCGTTGCCTACAGGGTAGGACAAGCCTTCGATGGCGCCTTCGGTCAGCAAGTTGCCGCCGCCCCAATCGTCCGGTGCTTTCACACCGAAGCGGGCACGGAAGTTCAAGCCGCCTTCAGCAACCGGCATGGACGGGTCATACAGGTTCGGCGTGCCGGGATGGTTCATTTCCGCGGTGCCCCAGCAAGGCCAAGGCAGGCCGTAGTAATCGCCATCGCACGGACCGCCATTGGCCCGAAGTGTCGTCCGGTCGAAGGTGTGCTGGTTGGCCATGTGCTTCTTCAGGCGCTCCGGAGACTGACCGGTGTAACCGATCGTCCACATGCCGCCGTTGAATTCGCGCGTGACGTCCTCAAGCACAGGCTCGTCGTTCTCAACCTTGATCTGCTTGAACAGCTCATCAGCAAAGCCGAGCTTTTTGGCCAGCTTGTACATGATGGTCTGGTCAGGAAGGCTTTCAAACAGCGGGTCCACAACCTTTTCGCGCCACTGGAGCGAACGGTTGGAGGCCGTGACCGAGCCATAGGTTTCAAACTGGGTGGATGCGGGCAACAGATAGACCCCGTCCTTGCGGTCGTGCATGACGGCCGTCATGGTCGGATACGGGTCGATCACAACCAGCATATCCAGCTTCTTCATGGCTTCCACCATTTCCGGAAGACGCGTCTGCGAGTTCGGAGCATGGCCCCAGAAGATCATCGCTTTCAGGTTTTCCGGCTGGTCGATGTTGGCCTTGTCTTCAAGAACGCCGTCGATCCAGCGGGACACCGGAATGCCCTTCAGGTTCATCAGGTTCTTTTCCTTGCCGTCCTTACCGGTCACCTTGGCAAACCGGCCTTTCATGTAGTCAAGGTCGACTTCCCAGACCCGCGACCAGTGCGCCCAGGCGCCGGCCGACAGGCCATAGTAGCCCGGCAGCGTATGGGACAAGACGCCAAGGTCGGTTGCACCCTGGACATTGTCATGGCCGCGGAAAATGTTGGTTCCGCCGCCTTCCTTGCCCATGTTGCCAAGCGCAAGCTGCAGGATGCAGTAGGCCCTCGTATTGTTGTTGCCGTTCGTGTGCTGGGTTCCGCCCATGCACCAGATCACCGTACCCGGGCGGTTGTTCGCCAGGGACCGGGCGACGCGTTTCAACTGCGACCCCGGAACGCCGGTAACCCTCTCGGTTTCTTCAGGTGTCCATTTCTTCACTTCGGCCTTGATCTGGTCCATGCCCCAGACGCGCTGGCGAATGAACTCTTTGTCTTCCCAGCCGTTCTCGAAGACGTGCCAGAGAATGCCCCAGATCAACCCGACGTCGGTGCCCGGGCGGAACCGCACGTACTCATCGGCATGAGCGGC
>CAJHYS010000401.1_pt1 | contig 24451 bp, 12 predicted proteins | sample 9198801 | NCBI WGS metagenome assembly CAJHYS01 (sample SAMEA7708368, study PRJEB35096) | sediment metagenome | biome: marine neritic benthic zone biome [ENVO:01000025]; feature: sediment [ENVO:00002007]; material: shallow marine sediment [ENVO:03000034] sea grass bed [ENVO_01000059] ...
CCAATCCTCCCGATCTTTGGAGGAATTGAATCAGTAGCTTACGCTTCGATCAAGGAAGAGTTTTTCAACGAAATAGGCACAAATTCGCCGTACAGCGCCCGATCAGACAACGTCCGGAGTTGAGGGTACTCCAGACTTCTTGGGCATATTCGGCGCGAGATGTCCGGTTATGGATGCCTTTTCACCGTCAATTTGACAGGTCCGAGAAGGGCATTGTTGACCCCTTGCAGACTCTGTTGAGCACAAGCGGCGTGGTGCCTATGCGCTAGTTTCGACTGAAGGGAAAAGGACTGCGGGGCGTCTGAAGTTGGAGGCAAAGCGGTAAAAATCTGAGGACATTACACGTTCACCTAGTGCCATCTCCAGAAGTGCGACGCAATATGAAGTAGTATGCATGGTGGCTCATTGTTCAAACCCTTGCGTTGCCGTGGTGATACTTCTCAGTTCTAATCTCACCACGCAGTTATTTTTACCTTGCCATTGTTGAGCTGGCCGTAAAATATGAGACTAGCCGGAAAAAAGATGCGCCCTGTTGAGGCGTGCGAAGCCGGTCAGGGTATATGCGTCAGACAGGGAATTTTGCAGAATGGGCGGGCTGGGGCCGACAAGACGTAGTTGCACCGCAAGTGCTTGGCGGCTCCTGGTTCTGTTGGCAGCTACAATAGTAAGTTACGGATTTTCGGCTGAAGTTGGGTTTGCCCATACTGCCTCGAGGATCACCATTGTCCAGGAGACACCGTCTAGCGGCGCGCAAGACTTTGCGTTCACAACGACGGGTGGTTTGACGCCAGCCAGCTTCACCCTTGATGACGATGCGGTGAGACACCGCTTGGTACCAATAGCTGCCGCTATTTGGCTTGAATTTCGCGCGAACTCCTAGTGGGAAAGTGTTTCTTCGAAGTATGCAATTGTCGCTTCAAAGCCTGCGTCCTGTTCGACAGAAGGTTCCCAACCAAGAAATTTGCGTGCGGTTGAGATGTTGGGACACCGCAGCTTGGGATCGTCGTGCGGTAGCTCTACAAACTTCAGCTGAGAATTTGAACCTGTAAGGTCGATGATTGTGCGAGCAACTGATGCAACGCTCATTTCCGTTGGATTGCCGAGATTCATCGGTCCAGTCACACTGTCAGGCGTCGCCATCAGTCTTATGAAGCCTTCTATCATGTCGCTGACATAGCAAAACGAGCGTGTTTGTGTGCCGTCGCCAAATATTGTTATCGGCTTGTTTGTCAGAGCCTGAACAATAAAGTTTGAGATTACGCGTCCATCGCTAGGATGCATGCGTGGACCATATGTGTTGAAGATTCGCGCAACCTTAATGCTCAGATTGTGCTGCCGATGGTAATCGAAAAATAACGTCTCAGCGCATCGCTTGCCTTCATCGTAGCAAGATCGAAGGCCAATGGGATTCACATGCCCCCAATACTCTTCAGTTTGAGGGTGCTGCTCCGGATCGCCATAAACTTCCGACGTTGAGGCTTGAAGGATTTTTGCGCCGAGCCTCTTGGCCAAACCAAGCATATTTATGGCGCCATGAACTGATGTTTTAGTGGTTTGAACGGGATCATGTTGATAATGAATCGGAGAAGCGGGACAGGCCAAATTGTAAATTGCGTCAACCTCAACATAGAGTGGAAATGTAACATCGTGGCGTAACAATTCAAAACGCGGGTTTTGTAGAAGATGTTCGACGTTTTTCTTTGTTCCCGTGAAAAAATTATCAACACAAAGGACTTCGTACCCATCGGAGATAAGACGATCACATAAATGAGACCCTAGAAATCCCGCGCCTCCCGTGACCAAAATTCGCTTACCATCACCAAAATTTCTCATGGCATCAGACTATTCGTAAATGAGCAGCCGACGTTATATCGTGCGCATTGGAGATAACCCTGACTCTGTGGGGTGCCCGCACTTCGTATGTGCGGCCAGACCAAGTGATCTTGCTTCCGAAACACGAACTTAGCGCCAAACCCAAATGAATTACCGCCAAAACAGGCCCCAACAGGGTGGTTATGAGGAAGATAGGACGAAGATTGTCTGTCCATCGTCCGCCCAAAATTTCGTTGAAGTAGCGTTGCCGAAATGTGGACTTGGCAAAGTCAGCGCCAAACAACGCCGCCAACGCCGCAAAGCCACTCGTCTCACCTGTTAACGAGAGGCTTATGGCCGTCACCCAAAGCATACTATTTACTAGAAGAACTATGACGCCTTGGATGTAGAGAATCTTTGAATATATGCGCACAGCGAAATATTGCCGCCGGGCGAAGTTGATTGAAGATTGCCAGCTCCCAGCGACAAAACTTGCAATGAGCATAGATCTAGGAACGACCACCCTTAAGCCGTGCCTTGCAAACAGATAAGTCGCAATAATGTCATCATTATAGGTATCAGAGATGTTTGATGCATAGTCCACGCGATCGAACGTGTCACGCCGCAGAGCGATAGTTCCACCCCAAACATGCATGGACCCAATTCTGACAATTCTTGGAGCTGAGGCAAGCGCGCTCTCGCACGCGGCCACGATCCAATTTGGCCAAGCTGCAAATTTCGGAATCTGCAGGCGATAGGCCGATACAACGTCAGCTTCTCTGCTGACCAAAATGGCTACAATCTCAGCAAGCCAAGTCTTCGCTGGCATACAATCGCAATCCGCCAGTACGACTAGCCCATCGTCCGCCTGCAACGCGCCAATGCCGGCGATCAGATTGGCGTTTTTCTGGGCGCAAAACTGGGCTGCTGGGGCTTCGGCGATGAAACCTCTTTGCTTGTGTGGAGAACCTTCGAACAACTGACGCGCAGCGGCATCACCTTGTTCTATGCACCAGACCACTCTGAAGTTCTGATACTGTTGTTTGTCCAGGGCATCCAAAAAGAGAGTAGATTCTTCTGATCGCCCCTTCGCGGGCACGATGATTACCGCCTGCGGCCCATCCTCAATAGTGTTGCGTGGGACTGGCAACCTGCACCGAAGGCCAGTTCCGAGCAATGCGCCGGCAGACCAAAGCAACAAAAAATAGAGGAAGTAGTCGATAAGGGAGCCCCTTTTTCATCAGCTTATTCTTCGCTACATTTAGCTTCTTCCAAACTGAACTCTATCCAACACCGCCGGATAGAGCCGTTTGGCGTTCAGAGAGTGGCACGTGGTGATCGATTTTTCAAATCGGTTCGGGTAGGCGTGAGTGTCTGAACCTTCCAGCCCGATTTTCATCCAAAAGTCCGAAATGTCAGAGGTTTTGTTGATCTAATCTGCGAATGGCGCGTAATCGACGTCTGCTTTTGGTAGCCGCGGACGTTTCGGCCCTACCGTTGTGGCTTGGTGCCGGCGGAGCGGAGGTCTCGCGTGTTCAGTGCGGATTGCTTCATGCTATTTGGGCGTTGGGTTGTGAAACTGGTCTGAGCTTTGCGGATTTCTTGAGGTTGTGAGCGGTTGGGGCGAGGAGGAACTCGCGCCGCCGGCGTTGTGTTGGTTATGTCATGGATAAGTTGGCTGTCTCCGAACGTAGAGCCTGGCAATGTTTCAGGTCCAGACCCCCTTCATCACACCAGGATCTCCTTAAGAGAATTGTGACAATGAAGGCTTCACCGGCAAGCCAAGGGACACATGCCGTAACATGGAAATCTTGTACAACCTCCGGGAGGCAAAAGCCCTCATCGAGTAGAGGCAGAGCTTCTACAACACCGAGAGGCCATATTGTTCGCTTGGCTACAAGCAACCAGCTTCGCAAGCCATATTGCGACTAGCCGGCTGGCTGGCCCACGCTACGGGGCGGGCCAGCTAACCGCTGGCTAGAAACATGCCATGCTTTAACTCTGGGACTGGACCGCCAAATAGACCCCGATCAAGCAAATCTGTCGCCAAATGGCACACATGTAACAAAAAATGTGTCAAATAAGACACAGTCTTAGGACTAAATCGATGATTCTCTAGAATCTTGTCGCTGAGTTCGACACAGAAATAGATGAGTGCTATTCAATTACGGAAGTTGCAGTATCGAATAGGGTTGGTGTTGGGGTGTGCGTAAATGAGTACTTGTCGGGAATCTCAGGGGCTCAACGCTAGCAACGAGGATTCTCGTCTTGCGATCGTAGGAATTGGCTGCCGCTTGCCGGGGGGCATTTCGTCTCCTGAAGAATATTGGCATTCGATCAAAATCGGTCTTTGCGCAATCGGCGAAATTCCTAAAGACCGGTGGGCCACGGATGGCTTCTATGATCCCGATCCATCCGCCATTGCCTGCTCCACCACGAAATGGGGTGGCTTTCTTTCTGATATCAGGCAATTTGATGCAGAGTTTTTCGGGATTTCTCCCCGGGAAGCAGCATCGATGGACCCGCAGCAAAGACTGTTGTTGCATGTTGTCTACGAGGCACTGCAAGATTCCTGGACAACGCTGGAAGAGGCAACACGTCGGCGCGCAGGTGTGTTTGTTGGAGTGTCAACCTCCGATTACGGCACTCTTCAGCGTTATCGCAGAACAAACAATGAAGTGTACGCGGGCACCGGATCGGCCCTGTCTATCGTCGCCAACCGCGTTTCGCATCGGCTTAACTTGTCTGGACCCAGCTTTGCAGCCGATACCGCGTGCTCATCCTCGCTGGTCGCGCTCGATCAGGCCTGTCTCAACCTGAAGCAGGACGCCTGCGACATCGCCATTGTAGCCGGCGTCAACATTCTGGCTGACCCCGGTGCTTTTGTAGCCTTCTCCAAAGCTGGCATGATGTCACCAACCGGCCAAATCTCCACCTTCGATGCACGTGCAAACGGCTATGTGCGCGGAGAAGGCGTGGGCGCCGTTATCATCAAAAGATTGAAGGACGCCCGGCGCGACGGCGATCGCATCTACGCTCAGATCAGAGCGACCTCGGTCAATCAAGACGGACGAACCCTCACACTCACCGCGCCTGCCGCAGAAGCGCAACAGAGAATGCTCGAGGAATTGTGCCGTCGTGCAGATGTAAATCCGCACGCGGTGGGCTACGTGGAGGCTCATGGTACGGGCACACCAATCGGCGATCCAATTGAGGCGGGCGTAATCGGCCGGGTCTTCGGTCAGGGCAGAAAGAATGGCCCAGTGTGGGTGGGATCAGTGAAACCCAATATTGGCCATCTGGAATCTGCTGCAGGCATCTCAGGTCTGATCAAGTCAACGTTGTCGGTTTGGCACGGTGAAATTGCGCCTAACATCAACTTTGACGCGCCAAATCCCAACATTCCCTTCGATGCGCTCAACATCGCCGTGCCCGACGAAACAGCGCATTATGATCCGGCTGAAGAACACCGGATCGCCGTGGTCAACTCGTTCGGATTTGGCGGCACCAACGCATCGGTTCTGTTGCAGTCCGATAGCTCAAACCAACCAAGAACCTGTGCCGGCAAGGCCGAACCCAAGCGGCGCACGCCGCCTGAGGTGTTGCCTGTTCCTGTTCCTATCTCAGCTGGATCGGAACTTGGATTACGTCAGTCTTGCGGTCAACTCGCGGACCTGCTGGACCATACCGCCCTCGGCGAATTGCCGCTTGCGGAGCTGAGCGCAAGTCTTGGATCCCACCGCGATCATCTTAGCTACAGAGCAGCACTTTTCGCGTCGTCGAGAGCTGAGCTGACAAGTCTGCTTCGCGCAATTGCGGCTGACGAGGTGGAGCACCCTGATCGACCTGCACTCAGAGCGATCGTCGAAGGCAAATCTGGCAACACCGACCCCAAAATTGCGTTCACCTTCTCCGGTCAAGGTGGTCAGTGGTGGGGAATGGCCAGAAAGCTTCTGACAGAAGTGCCGGTGTTCGGCCGTGCCGTTGCTGAGTTCGACGAGTGTTTCAAAGCCTATTCTGGCTGGTCGGTCACTGATGAGCTGTTAAGATCTGAGCCGGACTCGAAAGTGCACCATTCGGCGATCACTCAACCAAGCATATTCGCCGTTCAGATTGGCTTGGCTGAACTTTGGCGGTCGATGGGCGTTCGGCCGGATCTGGTCATAGGTCACAGTTTTGGGGAAGTGGCTGCCGCAAAGGTTGCTGGCGCTTTGAATATGGAGTCCGCCGCTCAGCTCATATGTCTTCGCGGGCAGGTGGGCGAGCGTGTGCACGAAGAAGGCGGAATGTTGGCCGTTCAAGCGTCAGCAGATTTTGTAACCGACTTCTTGACCGATTTGGACATTGACATTGCAGCATTCAATGGCCCGGCAGCGGTTACCTTAAGTGCCAAAAAGAATGTAATTGATGCCGCCGAAGCGCGCTTTGCTGAAGACACTCCAGAGATCCGGATCAAGCGTTTGGCCATGAATACTGCGTGGCATTCGAGGATGCTGGATCCAGTCGAAAAATGGTTTCGCAAGGCCACGACCGAAATTCAATGTCAGGCCCCTAGCATACCAATTATCTCAACCGTTACCGGCAAACTCCATGTGCAATTCGATGCAGACTATTGGTGGCAGAACCTTCGATGCCCTGTGAGCTATCAAACGGCGATCGAGTTGGCCCTGAAGATGCAAGCCAACATGTTTATCGAACTTGCCCCGCACAGAACGCTCTCAGGGCTAACGTCTGCTTGTGCAAGTGCAACAGAGGACAAAGTCTCGGTTATCAACTCGATCTATCGCGGCGCGGACGATCTTCATGCCATGACCTTGGCGGCAGGTGAGGCATATGTGGAAGGTGCGCGCTTGGATTGGCACAACTTCTGCGAAGGACAGCCGGAAAAGATCACACTGCCGCGTTATGCCTGGGACTGTCGGGAATATTGGTCCGACTCAGAAGAGAGCAGACGCTTACTCGGAGCCCGTCTCAACCATCCGTTACTTGGCTTAAGATCACCGGGGCCAAAGCCAGAGTGGACCCACGAGATCAACTTGAACGCATTGCGTTATCTGTCGGATCACCGTGTCGATGGCGACTGTATCTATCCCGCCGCAGGTTACATCGAGATGATGTTCGCCGCAGGGTCGGAACACTTTGGAAAACTGCCGGTGGAGCTCTCAAATCTGACGATCAATGAGGCGCTGTTTCTCGCACCAGATGATGAGGTGCTGTTCAACACGACATTTAATGAGCAAACCGGTCACATTCACATACACAGCCGCTTGCGTGACGGCCCACCCGACTGGACGCTGCGGGCATCTGCAAAGATGGCAAGCATCGATGTCAGTGCACCAAAAGCCGCCCGGGGCTCGACCGCCAAGGCAGTAAAGCGAATTGGTAATGAAGCGTTCTATCAAATTGCCGAAAAATGTGGATTTGGCTACGGGCCGGCGTTCTCCGGTCTGCGCGAAGCCCGCTTATTAGGAAGAAAAGTATTTGCCCACGTCAGCAGGCCCGACGGTCTTCCAGTTGAGTCTAAGCACTATAACGCGCATCCCGCATTGCTTGATGCGTGCCTACAATGCGCAATAGCGACCACCGCGACGCCGTTTGAGTCCGCGCGGCCTGACGATGAAACAACCTATCCTATGTTCTTGCCCACGGGTGTCGCTAGCATTCGTCTCTTCGAGCCTATGGGCAATGAATTGAACGTGTCTGCCGCCTTGAATTCTGGTGAATCGGGGTCAGCGAAATATGACTATACCATTGCCAACGATGGGGGTGGTGTAGCCGTTCAGATTTCCGGTTTTGAGTTGGCTGAGCTGGCTCCAACGGGCGCTGCCTCTGACGAAAGCACGCGCGAGCCCGCCATCTATTCTGAACAATTCATAAAGGCATCAGAAGAGATCGAGCCTGTTGCCGGGTCATGTGATTTTTTGATACTGGCAGGTTCCTCAAAAACGACTGGGAAACTGGTTTCATCCCTGCGGGCCGCGGGCCACGCGGTGACGGTTATGAGTCCGAGTCAATCGACGCGACCGTCTGACCAAGAGCTGGCGAAAACCATCACTGATTGGATTTCTGCAGATCGTGAGCGGGCCGCTGTGGTCTTTGCAGAGCCTTTGTTAATGAACTTGTACTCCGGCGACGCGGTATCCTTGCCTGCACGTATTGAAGAGAGTGTGCTTGAACTGGTGAAATTTGGGAAGAGTCTTAAGCAGCTTGAGGCGAAGAGCGCTTCGCTTGGGGTTTGGATTCTCACCCAAGAAGGACGCCCGTTCTTGCAAAGCGACGCGTGCGGACTGCCGCAGTTGGGACAATCCGCGTGCATCCCGCTTGCACGGACAATTGCTGCCGAATGCGGTGATTTAAGAATTCGGCAGGTTGACTGTTGCCCACTTAGCCTGCGCAACCCCAAACTATTGAGCGAGATCCTGTGCAGCGATCCAAAAGAATCGGAGATTGTTCTGCGTGGCGAGGAGATATGGGTGCCGCGTATTGAAGTGCTCGATCCGAAAAACGTTGAGGCTCGTTCGGTTGTCCTTGATGCGAAGGATACCGCAATCAACTTTGCCGTTACTATGTCTACTCCTGGTAATCTGGGCGAGCTTGAAATAGTTCAAACCCAGATCCCTAATTGTGCAGACAATGAAGTGCTTCTGGAGACGGCAGCTGTTGGGCTTAATTTCCGGGATATCATGGCCGCAACGGGCCTCCTGCCCGCCGAGGCTGAAGCCGAGCCCGCTTGGCTGAATCTGGGAATGGAGTTTTCTGCCAATGTAAGAAGTGTTGGCAGAAAGGTGAAGACTCTCAGAGCAGGTGACCGTGTTATCGGCATGGGTCGCCATTGCCTACAACAGGTCCAGTGTTTGCCTGCTGATGTTTTGGTCAAGTTACCGGACAATGTGAGCCTTACCGAAGGGGCCACAATTCCGTCGGTTTTCTGTACTGCGCACTATGCGTTGAACAATATTGCCCGGATCAAGAAGGACGACAAAGTTCTCATTCATGCAGCTACCGGTGGCGTTGGGCTGGCGGCCATCCAGTTGGCACAGCGGGTGGGTGCGGAAATTTTCGCCACTGCCGGCAGCAAGAAGAAGCGCGCTTACCTTCGCAAGCTTGGCGTGCGGCATGTTATGAATTCGCGCTCCTTAGAGTTTGCCGATCAGATAAAGGCAATTACAAAGGGCCGCGGCGTCGATGTGATCCTGAACTCACTCCCAGGGCAGTTCATCATTAAAGGTCTGGATGTTCTTGCGCCCTTTGGCCACTTCCTGGAGATCGGTAAGCGGGATGTTTACAAAGACAGCGTTGTCGGCCTCAAGGCACTGCGCCGTAATGTTTCTCTCAGCGTAATAGATCTGGCTGCAATGGCCGTCGAACGGCCCGACATGATGGCTGATTTGTTTGCTGAGGTGATGGAGATGTTTGCCTCCGGCGAGCTGACCGGCCTTCCTGTTAGCGAGTTTGACATCAATGATGTCGAAGGGGCGTTCCGCTTCATGTCTCGTGCACAGCACATTGGTAAGGTTGTGGTCTCCTTCACCCATGACCAGGTCAAGGCCAGCGCCGTGCGCGATCGTGCTCCACGCTTCTTGAAAACGGCATCCTATCTCATTACCGGCGGCTCGCGCGGTTTCGGCATCATGGTGGCTGACTGGCTGAGTGAGCATGGAGCTGGCAAAATCATTCTGGCTTCCCGCTCTGGTCAAGTCGATGCCACAGAGAATGCCGCGATTGAACGCATTAGGTCTCGGGACACTCTGGTCGAGATGGTGTCACTCGACGTTACCGATTACGAGGCCGTCAGCGCCTTGCTGGGCAGCTTGCCCAAATCCAGCCATCCGCTGGATGGGGTGTTTCATGGAGCTGCGGTTATTCGTGACGGCTTTTTGGAGCAATTGGATGACGAGCAGGTATTGTCTGTGCTCCGGCCGAAAATAACAGGTGGATGGAATCTTCATCGGGCGTTGATGGAAAACAAGTCCGAGCCCCGGTTTTTCGTTTGTTTTTCATCATTGTCCCAAATGCTTGGTTCCATGGGCCAAGCAAACTACGTGGCGGCCAACGGGTTCTTGGACATGCTGGCGTCGTACAGGCAAGCCCTTGGCAAGCCAGCTTTAACCATCGATTGGGGCGCCCTTGGTGAAGTGGGCTTCGTGGCGCGCAGTGAGGGACTGGCAGGATATCTGGAAAGCGTGGGCATGACGCCGCTTTCGAGCGCGGATGCCAAGAAAGGGCTGGCGTCGCTCATGCAGCTCAGCCTGGCTTCTTCGGCGTATGCGGCGATTGATTGGAGCGCCAATGCGCGCAGTTCGGGCGGTGCAGCCGACGTTCCCCGTCTTGCGCACGTGATCGCCGGCGGCAGCTCAGGTGCTGGCCGTGTTCGCACCGAGCTTGCCAACGCGCCGGAAGAACAGTGGGTCTCAATCCTTCAGGAATACATGATTGAGGAAGTTGTCAACGTGCTCAAAGTCGAACGCGTTGAGGTCGATCCTGACCTGCCACTAACGGAGATGGGTTTTGATTCACTCTCGTCGATCGAACTGAAAAACCGGATTGAAAGTCAGATTGGCGTCTCCGTATCTGTGGGGACGTTCCTCCAAACGCCAACATTGTCGAAACTTGCTGGCGTGCTGTCCACGAAGATAACGGAGAATGCAAGATCGGCTGCCGCCGAGCAGGACGGCAAAGCAGGGGCGGGCCAAGCGGAAGCCAAAAACGCAAGGTCAAAACTGTCAATTAGCGATCTTCAGAAGGCGCTCGTGAGGCAAACACTTTCGCCGCTCACAAGCGATGCAGCGCGCATCGCACAACAAAATACTGTGACGATCAAGCTGCCACAGAGCTTGGATCTCGAATCTGTGAACAAGAAACTTGGCCAATTGGCTCGAAGGCATCCAGCATTAATGCTTGTGCTCGATATAAGTGAGGAGGGGGGAACAGAAACATTGTCTGTTGGCCGGACACCATTGGCCAAGGCCGGCAACGTTGCTCAAGCTGCAGGTCAGCCCCTGAACGTGAGCGAAGGCGAACTCCTGCGCGTGGTTCACCAAGCCGGACGCAGAGACACAACGCACATCTCACTCACCGCGCATAGCTCGGCTCTGGATCAACGTTCCCTGTGTCTGGTGGCTGATGATCTGATGACCTCGTGTGCTGGAGAGAAATTACCGCCTTCCCGGTCTGCAAAGGCGCTCCGCGCGCTTGTTGATGCGCGTTGCTTTGATGATGAAAACGGAGCACATCAAGCAGCCCGCGCTTTCTTCGTTGCGCTGCTGGAAGACGTACCAAATCCGGTGCAATTGCCACGGCGAAAGAGGGCACTTGCACCTTATGGGCTTGGGCAAGATCATGGTTGGCCAGTGTCTGCAGAGGCTGGCGTCAGGCTTGCTGGTTGGGGCAAACTGTCAAACACCGAAAAAGAGGCACGGCTTTGTGTTGCGTTCGCGGCGACGCTTGCCGGTTTTGCAAAGGTTGAAGACCTACTGCTTTCTAGATGCGCAAGTGTGCGACCTCCGGCTGGCGCAGCGGGCGCCTTCGAGCACTCATTGCCCCTACCCATACGAGGTTTAAGCCGCGGCTATTCGGAGCTGCTCAGCGAAGTGGAACACACCGTCAGGCACGTCGCAAAACACGGCGGCGCTTGTGACATCCTGGCGTCAGGTCAACTTGACGATCTCTTTGTCGACAGCAATGCGTCACCTGAGCAATTTGGCATCCGTTTCCAGCCAATCGATGTTGAAAATGCCCCTGCGCCAAAAGTTGTCGGAGCAACTGGTCGCCGCGAAATTTCAGTCAACGCAGGCTGCTGGCATGATGTCTTCATGGATATCGCTGAAACCAAGGGCGGCGTGCGCATTCGAGCAAAACTCGATGAAGACGTTTTCGACATGGCTGATGCGGAAAAGCTGCTGAGTAATTTCCTGGTGATGCTTGAAAAACTCAGTGGCCATGCAACCAAACGCGCTTCAGATATCCGAACCTGGAAGAATGGTGGAGCACATCGAACACTGCAGCAGGTCAGAGCGGCCACTCGCCTCAGCCGCCGTGAACCGGAGCGCAAGCCGAAAGGTACAGGACCCGCACAGGGCCCTGCATCAGTGGCGGACACGGAAACCTTTAAGCCCTACAGCAACCAAAAATATATTCTGGACCTTCTCGAGAGGCCGGACAGTACACCAACACATCGTTTGAGCTGGGTATTGGCGAAGGCGTTTATGGTCAAACCTTCAATAGATCTCGGCCGTCTTCGCGCGGCAATCGGGACTGTGCAGGCGCGGCATGATTCTCTCAGAAGCACGTTCCACAAAGTAGACGGCAACTGGACGGTCCGCATCGCAAAGGAATTGGTACCTGCAGTGACAGTGCGAGATCTTGGCGATGTCTCTCGAGACGCTGTACTCCGGGAAGCCAAATTTATCATCGAGCAGGATATGGATATCACAGCTGGCCCACTAATTGAGGTCTATGCACTGCAAACCAATTCTCATGGCGACTGCCTGTTGGTGCGCGCGCATCACCTGATCGTAGATGCCTGGAGCAACTTGGTATTGCTGGAAGATCTGATCAAATCTTATCTCGGCATGCCGATCGTCGGCAAAGCGATGACGCACAAAGAGTATGCCCGCCGCATTGAAGAATTGTACAAATCGCCTGAGATCGAGACGATGAACCAGTATTGGCTGGACTATGCCAAGAAAACGCCGATCAACAATCATATTGGCCGTGTTGCTAAGGGGCTGAGGCCAAACGCATCAGGCGCCGATCTTGCCCCAACCCAAAGGCTTCAGTTGGCCTTGGATGCCGATGATCACAAAGAGCTTGTAAAACGGGCCAAAAAAGTCGGCACAACGCCTTTTGCACTGATTGCGGCTTCTTACGTGGCGACAATGGCACGACTTGCAAACCAGGAAGACGTTTCGGTTCGCTTCATTGATGCAAACAGAACTGACAGTGCGGTCGGAAAGTTCGTCGGATTTGTCGGTTCGATCGCTACTCTAGCATGCCACGCAGGGCCTGCGGTCAGCATGGAAGAACTTGCGGTGAATATCTATAAAGATATGCTCAGTCACCGTGCCCACAGCGCGCCGGGATATGAGCTGCCAAGTAACGCCAATGGCAAGACCCAGTCGGGACGGTTCAGCATGAGTTCGTTCGTACCGACGGACGTTGCCAAACGCTCTCCATTTGCCAAGGTCTTCCAGTCAGCGCTCAATCAGAAGTTCAGTGCGTTTTCTTTCGACATTGAGGCGTTGCCGGTTGAGCTGCCGACCATCTTAGGCAACGAGCTTGATTTGCGCGCAACGATTTTTGCTGACAGCACCCACTTGGCTCTGGATCATGATATCTTGGCATTTACATCGCGCGAGGCCAGGCAGATCCTAGTCAGCCTGGTTAAGAATCTGGGCTTTAAGGCAAGCGCCCGCGCGCAAATTGAAACATTTGGTCCATGGGGGGCAGCTGGAGACATCGAAGCGCTGTCTGCGGATTACGCTGCTCCGAATAGTGCTCCGCAAAAACAAGAAGAGCATGGCCGGCGCACAACGGCCTCCAGTCTAGGGTAATACGGCAACAAAATGTTGTTCATTGGTCGAACAAGCCCGTACCATGATTGGTAACTCGAGCCCGCACCAGCCTAAAAGCGTGCGGATTTTGATGGCGGTGGAACAGGTTGCCGCGGCCTACGGAGAGTATGTCCTTCGACTCCGGATTGCGATCATAATCGCTACAGTGCTTATTGCAGTGGCTGTCGGTGCGGGCATGACCCGCATCCACTTTGCAGCAGACGCACGTGTCTTCTTTGGTGAGAACAACCCTGAGCGGATCGCACTCGACGAGTTGGAAGATACCTACTCTAAATCGACCGCTGTGCTGTTTGCGCTCTCGCCGAAGGAAGGAGATGTGTTCACACCGAGCAAACTCATCGCGATCGCAGAAATGACGGAAGGGGCCTGGCAGTTGGAAAACGCCATCAGAGTGGATTCCATCGCCAACTTCAATACGAGCCGCGCGGAAGATGATGAGATCATCGTGGCTCCTTTGTACGAAGCAAACCAGGTTAAAACGCAGGCCGATGTAGAGGCAGTGCGCGAAGCTGCTCTCAATGAGCCTGAGATTGCCAGCCGGCTCATTTCCCCAAGTGGTGACGTTGTGTCCATCGTGGTCACACTGGTGTTGCCGGATGGAGATCGGAAAGCGGTGCCTTCAGCTGCCGAGGCCGCGCGAAAACTGGCGGCGAAATGGCGTGCCGAACAAGCTGAATTTGAGATCCGGCTCACCGGCGGAGTTATTGCAGACAAGACGTTTGCAGAAGCCGGAGAGCGCGACAAGAACAACTTGATCCCGATCATGAGCGTCCTTGTAATTGCAGCTCTGCTGGTGTTTTTGCGCTCAGTGAGCGCAACGGGGGTGATATTCTTTGTAATCGCAATGGCTGTTTCGGCCGCTATCGGAGCGGCTGGTTGGTTTGGCCTTGTGATGAACGCGGCCACTGCCTCCAGCCCGATTGCCATCATGGTTATCGTTGTTGCCTCATCTGTTCACTTGATCCTGACCTGGCTTCAACATCAAAGGGCAGGAGCTAGCGGACAGGATGCTGTTCGGTTGGCACTGACGCTAAACGTTGCGCCGATCACGGTTACGAATATGACGACGGCAATTGGTTTTCTCTGTATGAACTTTTCAGAGTCGCCGCCCTTGAGAGATATGGGCAACGTGGTGGCCGTCGGAACATTGTTCGGATGGGTCTTTACGCTTTCGACTCTGCCTGCATTACTGAGTTATCTTTCGCCAAAACGTGCCATGAGAAGTGCCTGGGCTGAGCCGTTTATGCGCGCCCTTGCTGAACTGATCTTGCGGCGTCGCACGCTCCTATTGTGCGTCTTTGCTGTGATGCTGCCGGTTGCCGCATTCGGATTGACCAAGATTGAATTCGATGACGACTACGTGCGCTATTTCGACAAGAGTTTTGAATTTCGCCGCCACACCGACTATGCCGAGAGACGCCTAACCGGACTGAACGTTTTGCGCTTTTCGCTGAAAGCGGGCGAGAGCGGCGCCATTTTCGAGCCAGAATTTCTAAACCGCGCAGACCGTTTTGTCGCCTGGATGAAAGCGCAGCCCGGTGTGGTTTTCGTGGATTCGATGACTGATTTGTTCAAGCGATTAAATCGAACCGTCAATGGCGGCGACCTAGCGTTTTACAAGATCGCACAGTCCCGTCCTGAGAACGCGCAGAACCTTCTCCTGTACGAGTTGGGGCTGCCGGTTGGACATGATCTGAACAGCGTGATTGATATTGACCGTTCGAGCATTCGCGTCAGCGCGGTGGTGCGAGGCGCGTCCAGCAAAGATATCCGCACGCTGGGTCTGGCGGCCGAGCGCTGGCTTAAACAAAACTCACCTGAAATTGCAGCGCCTGCCACCGGCCTGTCGATCGTTTTTGCCTACATTTCCGAACGTAATATTCGGGGAATGATTTTTGGTACACTGCTGGCTCTGTTGCTCGTTTCGGCAATCATGCTGCCCACATTTCAGAGTGTGAAGTTTGGGTTGGTCAGCCTTGTTCCCAATCTTGTGCCGGCACTGATCGCTTTTGGTTTCTGGGGATTTGCCGTTGGGCAGGTCAATCTGGCATCGTCGGTTGTCTGTTCCATGACCCTTGGAATTGTGGTGGATGACACCGTACACATTATGATGAAATACCTGCGGGCCCGCCGGATAGACAAATTGGACGCGGAACAAGCCGTGATTCAGGTGATGCCAACTGTGGGGCTGGCTCTGTTGATCACCACGGTTGCGCTTGGGTTGGGATTTGCTGTTATTGCCAGTTCCGGCTTCCAACTTAGTCAGCATCTAGGTAGCCTTACCACGATCATTGTCGCTGCGGCGCTGGTTGCAGACTTCTTATTGTTGTTGCCTTTGCTGGTTGTGTTTGACAGGTGGTTGAAATGAGATTCTTGACGATGGTTGCGCTCTTGGTATCGGGCGTTCTTTGGACGGGTTGGGCATTCGCGGAGACAGCTGAGCAGAAAGGCTACAAGATTGCAAAGCGGGCTGCAAATGTGGATAGCGGGTACCGCGACTACACGGCGACAGGAAAGATGGTTTTGCGTTCGAAGGCGGGCCGCACCAGCACAAGGTCCTTCGACTTCAAGAACTTGGAGGGTCGAGGAACAGGCGACAAAACAATCCTGGTGTTCAATTGGCCCGGCGACATTCGTGACACCGCCCTCTTAACGCACGCCTACGCCGCGAAAGACGATAACCAGTGGCTCTATTTGCCGGCCCGGCGGCGTGTTAAACGGATCTCCTCGTCGTCGCGGTCAGGTTCTTTCGTTGGCAGTGAGTTTGCCTACGAGGATATGGTCAACCAAGAGGTGGACAAGTTTACGTACCGCTGGATCGCCGACAAGCCCTGCCCGGGCAGCAAGCTGACCTGTCACATCATCGACCGGTTCCCAAAATACAAATCCGGCTATTCGAGCCAAAGGGTCTGGCTCGACGCGAAGCACTTCAGGATCTATCAGGTGCATTATTTTGACCGGCGAAAAGCTCACCTGAAAACCATGCGGGCAAGCAAACACCGCCGCTACAAAAAGAAATATTGGCGGGCCAACAAAATGTCGATGCGTAACCTGATAACCGGCAAGAGCACGGATCTGCTTTGGAGCAAGTTCAGATTTGGAGTTGGCTTGTCTTCCAATGCACTTAGTGTGAACGCACTGAAGAACCTGCGTTGAGCCATCTGGTTGCGGTGGAGTCATGCTGTGATCAGGCACGGTGAGTCAGAACTTCCCATATGGGTCGTTTGGAGCGATCTGGACGAGGATGCGGAGTCATTGATTGCACTTGATCACAAGTTCCGCATTGCTTCGCCAAGCGAAAGAGACCGATTCAGAAACATCAGCGGCTCGTTGCAGTCCAAGCGTTATTTGTGCGGGCATGTTGCCCTGCGGCTCGCGCTTTCACAATTTACTGGACTGTCTCCGTTGAATTTGGAGTTTCTCAGAACATCGTCTGGCAAGCCAAGCTTGCCGGGTTCGCACGTCGAATTCAGCTATGCTGCAAGTGCGAGTTTGGCGGTTATTGCTTTGCATGCTCAGTTTGCAGTTGGGATCGATGTCGAAACCAAAGCGCCGGTTCACTTTCGCGATGCGGATTTGGACAGGATGGCCGTCAGTCTGCCGCTCATTTCGTCAGACGAATACCGCTGGGCCGCCGTGCCGCCACCGCCGGGCCAGGCAGGCTGGATGTTGCTGGAAGCATTCACTAAGCTGCGCGGTGAACGGCTGGCTGAAAACCTCAACAGGTCCTGGCCTGCACGAAACGTAATCTTCAAGGCGCTCCAGTCTGCCGAGAGAACGGCGAGCGCTGTTCGTTTTGCGCTTCCAGGAAATCAGTTTGGGGTATGTTGTGCTGGCTGCAGATCAGCTGAGTTCCAGGTCAAGCGCCTGGATCTAGTGTTGAGTTAAGTTCTCAGTTTTGCCTTCGGGCTCGTCTTCCCAATAGCCGAACCGCTTGCCATATGGTTTCCAGCCCTGACGGATTTCAGCGGCGAGTGCCGGAGAGATGTCGTGGTGCTGAACCTTGTAATCGCCGCGCGCTGCTCCGCCCGCCACTAAGCATTTCTGCTTCAGCTCCGAAAGCGACCGTGAGAACGAAGGGAGATTGACGTCAGCGAGCAGAAAGGGATGTGGAAGATCGATCAAGTTGATAGATTTGCCCAGATTTTGGAAAGGGAATTGTTGCAACTCTGCCACTATCGTACGTTTACATTAGGAGATGAGCGAGATAGACGACCTCTCTGCTTCTAACTAGTTTTGCGAGGCTACTTTTTCTGGTAGCATTTTGAGCCGGCGGGTCTGGGAGTATGAGTTTTGTTTTCGCAGAAGGTATTGTTCAGCGCACTAGCACTGGTCGTTGCGTTAAGCAGTAACGCCGCCGCCGCCGACACATCGGCGAATGAGCCTGACCCTCTCTTGCAAGCAAAAAGCTTGGGCATCAATGCCCTCACCACACCGGGCCCTGATTGCCCTGATCCGGCGGATCTAGCCTCTGGGGCAGCCGAAAACCGCGGTGACAGCGGGACTTCTGCATGTACCGTGCCCGAGTCTGATGCAGATGTCTCAGAGGAAGAAGAAGATGAAGATGAAGACGAATTCAATCCCGCAGCACTAGATATTGAGTTTGCCGGCGCCGTGGAGATTGGTGCACGAACCTTTTTCCACGGCAGACAGTTCCCCGGTCAAACGAGAGACCCTGTCTTGCCCTTTGCAGGTGGTTGGGGCCGCGTGAGCATTTCCTCTAACCAAGGCAATGACCGGTTCACCTTTCAACCCTATGGACGATATGACATCATAACGAGAAGGGATCTGATTGATGTTGCAGAAGCTCACTATTTTCACCGTGGCAATGACTGGAGCGTGCTTGTGGGCGTTCACACGCTCTTTTGGGGAGTGACAGAGTCTCGCCACCTGGTAGATATCGTCAATCAGATTGACCTGACCGGCGACGTTGACGAAGAAGACCGGCTGGGCCAGCCAATGATCAATCTGAATTTGCTCGGTGGGGATCTCGGCACATTTTCCCTCTTTGGTCTATTTGGTTTTCGAGAGCAAAACTTTCCAGAGCGAATTGACAGACTGCGTGGTCCCTTGCTCGTGGCTGAACGCCAGGCGACGTTTAGCGAAGAGGGTCTGACGCGCCACATCGCGTTTGCGGCGCGATATTTCAACACGTTCGATCTTGGCATAGCTTCAGCCGACTTTGCGGCTTCCTACTTCAATGGCATGAGCAGATCACCCTTGCTCGTCCCTACCCTGTTGGGGGGAGGGCTTGCTTTGGTGCCCAACTACGACCGCATCGACAAGGTCGGATTGGAATTTTTGGTGGCAAGCGGCGATGTACAGCTGAAGTTTGAGGGGAGCTACTCCAGACAGTTCGGTGCCGATGTACTGGCCACTGTGGCCGGGTTTGAATATACGTACTCAGATGTATTTGGGAACGGCGTCGATGTGGGTATCCTCGGGGAGTATCTCTATGACGACCGCAGAGGAGCGCAGCCCGTCGTCTCAGGCGACAATGACGTCTTCGGTGGTGTCAGAGTTACATTCAACAATGACCTAAACACCCAGTTCCTGGCGGGGATGACTTTTGATTACAAAACCGACGAGATATTCGGATCTATTGAATTGTCGAGCCGGCTGGCAGATGATCTGAGTGTTGCACTTGAAGCCAGACTGTTTGAAAATATCCCAGGTTCACTGCCCCGAGCCGTACTGAATCGGGAAGATTTTTTGAACGTCAAATTCTCAAAGTATTTCTGATCGCCGAAGTTACTGCCCACTCGTTGCGCTATTAGGAGCACCCGTAGTTTGCCTTGGAGCGAGTTCCGTTAGGTCTGCAATGAAATCCAGACGCCATTTTGGGGTGCCCAGATTGGAGAGGCGGCGGGAAGGGGCGGTGAGCCCAAACTGTCTCAGGCCATTCCATATGCCTTGTGGGGCGTGAGTCCTGTGGCCAAGCGAACTGTGTGTGGCGGCTCGGTGTTGCAGGAGTACCGCCACTGCGCGATGAGAACTGCAGCCTCCTTCAAGACGGAATATCCTTAGCTGCTCAGCCATGCGTCCCTAAGCTTGCCATTGAAGCTTTCATGGTAGCCTTTCTCCCAACGTGAGCCCAGTGTGACAGTGGGTAACATGTGAGCCCGGATCGGCATTGGTCACAAGCGCCTGATCTGCCCTTCATGGCTTCATCTTGATGGATTGCAGCGTCTGTCGGTCTTTGGAGGCAGACCGACAGTGGCAACCGCCGATGATTTGATTGAGATAAGGATCGGCACATGCACGAAAAAAGGGTCGCCCAAAGGGCGACCCTTCGTCATGAAATTTGCTCGCGGAGGAACTAGAACATCCTGAAATTGTAAGCAACACCGATCTGGCCAGCATGCATGGAGGGTTCAACATTCACGAGCCCGCCAGCGAAGCTTTCTCTGTCGAACTGCGTAAAGCGATACTCTGCGCGCACTGTCCAGTTTTCATTCAATGCTGCTTCAAGTCCGCCACCAATGTGGAAGCCATCAACAGCCCGGCTCAGGCTAAAGCCTCCCGGCAGCAGGGCACCGCCTGCATTCAGCTCAAATTCGCCGATGGAATAACCGCCGATGAGGTATGCCAGAGCTTCCGGCTGAACCAGCACGCCCGCCCTGCCAGAAAATGCAACTAGATACTCGTTGGTCAAGCTTGCATTGAAGAGTCCACCCACAACGCTCGCCTCGGTCAGGTCGCTGTTAAAGTTACCGTCAATTTGAGCGCCGATGACAAAATCGGGAGACACCTGCCAGTTGGCGCCAATCATACCACCACCAAGGACGCCTTCACCGCCGACGCCATCAAACGTAATGCCACCGAGAGCGGGGGTAGACACCTCATGCACCACAGCTGTACCGCCGATGAGCGCACCGATGTACAAACCCGACCAATTAGCATCTGCTCCGGTTGGCAGGCCGGCTGCGTATCCAAAGCCCGATGCTGAACTGGACGGCGGATTATAAAAGTCATACGAGACGCCGATAGTCCCCACATGCGACGATGGCTGCAAGCCTACCAACCCGAGGATTAGATCCTCTTCCTCGTAGCTTGTGTAGCGGTATTCAGCACGCAGTTTCCAGGGGCCTGACAGAATGGTTTCCAGGCCACCACCCACATGTGCACCATAGACATCGGCCACATTCGCGTTGATCGGGCCACTTAAATCGAACTCGGTATAGCTTAAACCACCGATGATATAAGCCATAGTCCGTTCGCTCAGAAGATATCCAAGCCGAGCAGACACCGCGAAATTGACGTCAGATGAGATGTCAGCGTTGATTCCAGGAGCGTTTAGTTCGACCTGGTCTGTGTTGAACATCGCATCAAACTGAGCGCCGACGACAACGCGTGGCCACAGACGATGATTGATGCCCGCCATGACACCGCCAACAAACGCCTCACCACCGATGCCGTTGAGAGATGCGATAGCGGGTGCCGCGGGAATATCTAGCTCATGCACGACAGCTCCGCCGCCGATCATGCCGCCGATATACAGCCCAGACCAAGGATCATACGAAGGAGCCCGGTCAAGGTCCGCTGCTGACGCTGCTACTATTGAAGAGGTTAGGAAAGCAACCGCCACACACGAACTTTTGGCTATTGCGGTGAAACGAGAACTTACAGTGTCTATACCCATGATTAATCTCAGCCACATACGTTAAAAACTTACACACCCGGAACTGAGATATTAACAAAAATTTAACACTTGCTTATAGCGTTTTTTGGTCCAGATTTTCGTTTGATTCGCAAGTGTAGTAAATTAGTCACAAATTCTCGATTGACACCTGGGCAAACTGAGTGTCGCCGCAAACATCGCTGTTAGACTTTGCCCATTCTTCCATGCACGGAGGATAAGAGGCGACAGAGCTTGAGGGCTGCTCTGCATATCCCGCTAGTCTAACTGCTGCGCATGTCAGTCAAAGGCATCGCGAATGCCAAGAAACGCACTTGTATTGGTCATTGGCAAATCTTCGTACAGGAGTTCGCCGCTCCAAATTCCAAATATTGGTGCCGAACTGATGGCTTCAGCCATCAGAGATGCGGGGTGATGATCAATTACATCGCCATTTAGCAGGGGGCACGTTGGCGCTCATCATTTGCGACAGCTTTGCACAGTCTTGAACCAGCAGCCACCAGTGCCAAAAACATTGAGAGAGAAAACCCAAATCAATGGTTCAGACTATGGGGCCTAGAAAGGTGAACGGGACCTCCCGCTGCGTTACTCAGAAATGGCGTTATTGACCCAGATCCAACTCAGAACCGTTAAAAAAGCGGAACCGTACGACCGCTCGACAAATTTCGGTTTGGCTGGGCAGCGTTAGTAACACTCTCTGCTACACACCGTTCACAAGCAAATGCGCTCCCATCCTGATTGGGAACACTTGAATGGATCGACGTCCAGAGACATCAGGTGGAGCTGCCGCATTTGGCAAGTGATCAAGAGCAAAGCAACAAAGCCCCAGGCTAACTGATTGATGTTTCGCTCACATCGTCATCAATGGATAGACTTGAAAGCAAAGTGCCGGCGCCTGACAAAAAGCCGTGGTCGCTATGGCCCGCAAACAGGGAAGATGCACCTTCGTCCAAGGCCCAGGCGCCGAATGATCCTTCACCGAACTGGGTCGAACTCAATTTGTCGGAAAGGTCCGCGCTGTGAGCAAACTTGTTCTGCAGCTTGGAGCCCAGCACGTCTGCCAATGTGGAATTCTCCGGATCGGCAAACTCGAAAATGGCCGTGCTATAAGGGGTCAATGACTTTGGTGCACCGCTGTCTGCGTCAACAGTTTCAGAGTTATTGTTGCGAAGATTGTCGATGTTGCTGAAGTCGATTTCTTCGTGGATTTCGTGAGCAAATGTTTTCACGTTTTCGCCCCACGACCTTAACTGTGTCTCCACATGGCCCCACCCGGGCAGGGTGGAAACCCAGGCGGTGAGTTCAGTTGACAGAGTATCGCCCGAGATCGGGTCCGTGAGCGCGTCTGCCAAGGGCCCAAGCTTGCCGAGACTTGATAGGTCGTGGATGGAATAAGAGCCAAGCGGCGGGGTCCACTCGGGCAGTTTGGCGTTTTCATGACCTTCAAGCGGCGGGCCCTGGACCGTCGGAATGCCGAACATCATATTGAGATGGCCGAGCGGCTTGGAGGTCTCATAGGTTGCCTGCGCATCGCCTGCTTCCGAAGTACCGATGCCCTTAAACCCAACCGTTATCAAAGGATCAATGGAAAGTGGTAAGCTCAAGTCACTCCACGCAACGTCATCGAAGTGGTCCAAGACGTCAGCAAACGCAAATGGTAGTTTGATCTCATCGGGGAGGGTCCAGGAGAAGTCGGAATAGGACATATGCAAATCACTAGATGGCCAGTCATGGCTCCATCCGCCCGGAGAGTTATGATCCCAATATGTATGAAACAGGGCAGACAGTTTCTCCAGTACCGGCATTGATGTATTCGTGGCGAACCGATCCGCAAACGCCTGGTATTCAGGCATAAGATTTGTTGAGAAGCACTTCGTACTCATAACACTGCCCCTGCCTGCTTGCATGTATTTGTCAGCTCACCGAACTTGGCCAAGTTTAAATACTAACTCGGAAAGGACCTTTCCTGCAACGGGATGACGATGTCCTTTGCGAAGGTACCGAATCGAGGAATGCTCCGGGGCCACGCGTCTCCATCAAGAGACAATATCGGTTCAAGAAATTTGCCCGCGGCGCCGACCATTTTTCGGCAAAAAGTGCAATCGCCTGAACGAACTATTGTAGCTCATATGCCAATCTCATGACCTGCTCCCCTTGGGTCCCTTGTTCATTTGGGGAGTCCTGTTGCTACTGGACCGAACCCATTTTCTCCGACACTCGGAGCTAGAGTTTTCTGCCTTTTCTCAGGATGACGGGCTGGTTGCGTCTCCTGGGTTCATGAGCGTTATCGGGGGCTTGTTCCCGATCGCACTGTGGGGTCTGTCCTCATTGTAGTAGTTGCGCCAATCCTCCAACTTTTCAGCGGCATCCGCAAGGCTCAGAAACCAATGAGCGTTCAGACACTCGGCTCTGAACCTGCCGTTGAATGCCTCGATGAACGCATTGTCCGTCGGTTTTCCGGGTCTTGAGAAGTCCAGGGTGACACCGCTGCGATAGGCCCACAGGTCCATGTCACGGGAGATGAACTCCGAGCCCTGGTCGACCCGGATGGTCTTGGGATACCCGATCTGGCCGCACACCTTTTCCAGTGCCCTGACCACGTCTTCGCCACGATAAGAGAACCTAGCATCAAGCACCGGGACATAGCGTGAGAAGATGTCCACCACAGTGAGAATGCGTAAACGACGCCCCGTCGCCAACTGGTCATGGACAAAATCCATGGCCCATATGTCGTTCGGTCCAACTGCCTGCTGACGGTCTTCTCTGAGCTTGGCCTTTACACGCCGCTTCGGCGTCTTGTTCCTCAACTGCATGCCCAATTCCTTGTAGATTCTGTAGGTCCGCTTGTGGTTGATCTGCCAACCCTCCCGCCTCAAAAGGACATGGACACGGCGATAGCCATAGCGCACCCGCGTCTCACAGATCTCCTTGATCCTCTTTTCCAGACCGGCCTGCCCGTGGCGGCGGGACTTGTACTGGTAGCTGGAGGTGTCCAGCTGCAGCAGCCTGCAGGCACGCCGGATCGAAACGTTCCAGTCCGCCCGCATCCCGTCCACCAGCTTGCGCTTGCGGGCAGGCCTCAGAGCTTTCGTTTGATCACATCCTGTAGCATCTCACGGTCGAGCGTCAGATCGGCAACGATCTTCTTCAGCCGGTTGTTCTCGTCCTCCAGCAGCTTCAGCCGACGCATCTCGTCCGGCAAAAGCCCGCCATACTTCTTCTTCCAGTTGAAATAGGTCCCTTGCGAGATCCCGGCCTTCCGGCAGATCTCCGCCACCGGCACACCTTCATCGCCCTGCTTCAAAATGAACGCCTTCTGCGCGTCCGAAAACCTCGATGCCTTCATTGCTTCCACTCCTTTCCCAGCCAGGAAAACAAAGCGGAAAAACTCTAAACCAAATTGCAGGAGATTCTGGGGATCAGATCA
>CAJHYS010000250.1_pt1 | contig 24132 bp, 26 predicted proteins | sample 9198801 | NCBI WGS metagenome assembly CAJHYS01 (sample SAMEA7708368, study PRJEB35096) | sediment metagenome | biome: marine neritic benthic zone biome [ENVO:01000025]; feature: sediment [ENVO:00002007]; material: shallow marine sediment [ENVO:03000034] sea grass bed [ENVO_01000059] ...
TATGAAGCTTACCAGTACTAATAGCTCGATTGAACTTTATCGCCCTCATTTACCAGTGCGCATCTGGCCTTCATGGCCGATGTTGCATGTTAGAATTAGATCAAATCCAGTTTGCAATTTCGTGCTCTTCGCTTGTCTGGTGGTTATAGCGGAGTGTCCAAACCCGATCCCATCCCGAACTCGGCCGTTAAACGCTCCTGCGCCGATGGTACTTCGTCTTAAGACGCGGAAGAGTAGGTCGCTGCCAGGCATGCCAAGGGCACGAAAAACAACAGAAATTCCTTCTTTATGAAGTTACGAAAAACCGCCGGTTCCCATTTGGGGCCGGCGGTTTTTTGTTGTCTGGCGCTTGCAAACACCTTTGAGGCCGGCGTTGGCCTGAAATAGACGATCCCAACCGCGCTTTCCCTCTTGGTGAACCCGTTTCAAATAGACAGCCCCTGGTTCATGTGTTTTCATCCCGTCGAACTAGGGCAACTTCAGCCAAAGCTGAGCGGAAGATGCCCCGGATTTTCGTTATGGGCGAGCAGCTTATCTCCGCTCAGACGTAACCGTCTGATCGGAGTTGCTTTAGAAGGAACGTGCATGCCGGACCGCGATCAACGCAAGCTTGCTGCCATCTTTATTGCGGACTTGGCAGGATACACACGCCTTACCGAAGCTGACGAGGCTGGCACCTTGCGGCGCCTGAAAGCGGCGCGCGAACAGGTGATCGATCCTTCCATAGCCAGCTTTGGCGGGCGCATCGTGCACACGGCCGGCGATGGGGTCTTGTCTGAGTTCCCCTCTGTGGTCGATGCGGTCCAATGCGCGGCGGATATCCAGAACGGCATGGCTGAACATGGCCAAAACGAGCCTGAGGAGGCGCGCTTGCGCTTTCGCATCGGCGTCAACCTGGGCGACGTGATGATCGACGGAGATGACCTTCACGGCAGCGGCGTCAACATCGCCGCCCGCCTTCAGGAAATTGCCGAGCCGGGCACCGTTTGCATATCGGGAACGGTCTACAACCAGGTCCGCGATGAAATGGACTTGGAGTGGGAAAATGACGGCGAACACCGGCTGAAGAACATCGGGCGCCCCATAGAGGTCTGGCGCTGGGTACCGGCTGGCGAAAGCGCGGGATCTGGGGCCAATTCCTTCGACTTTTCGGCGGTTGATGGCCCTTCAATCGCGGTCTTGCCGTTCTCCAATCTGTCCAGCGATCCGGAACAGGATTTCTTTGCCGACGGCATGACCGAGGATGTGATCACCTTGCTCTCCACGGTTCCCGATCTCTTCGTGATCGCCCGCAACTCCACCTTCGAATACAAAGGAAAATCGCCTGACGTGCACGAGGTGGCGACAGCGCTCGGCGTGCGCTACGTGCTGGAGGGGGCCGTGCGCAAGATGGGTAACCGCATCAGGGTCACGGCCCAACTGGTGGATGCCTTGAGCGGCAACCAGATCTGGGGCGAACGGTATGACCGTGATCTGGACGATATCTTCGCCGTGCAGGATGAATTGGCCCAGGGCATCGTGGGCGCGGCCCAATCACGCCTCCTGGTGGCAGAATCGGGCCGGGCGAGCCGGAAACCCACCAACAAGCTCGATGCATGGGGCAATCTGGTCAAGGCGCGGATCACAATGTATGCCTACCGGCGCCAGGATATGGATGCGGCCGAACCCTTCGTGCGCCGGGCCCTGAAGATCCAGCCAGACTATGCGCCGGCTCATGCCTTGTTAAGCCTCATTCTGGCGTGGCGCTTCTACAATGGCGATTGGAGCGAGGAGAATCTGGAGGTCGCCCGCACCTCGGCAGGTTTGGCCGCGCGCGCCCTGGAACTGGAAGCCAATAACCCGACGGTGCTGGTGGATATCGGATATGCCTACAGCTGGCTCGGGCTTTTTGTCCGTGCAGCTGCGCTCACCGAGCGGGCCCTCAAGCTTCATCCCAACTCCGCTCTCAACTGCTCCATAACAGGCGCCATGCTGGCCCTGGTCGGGCGCACCGATGAGGGCATCGCGCTCGCTCGCAAGGCGCTGGTTCTCAGCCCCAAAGACCCGCTGGCCCACATGTTCCATCGTTCAGAAGGCTGGACCCACTACTTTGCCGGAAATCTGGAGACCGCCAAGCGCTGCTTCCAGACTGCAATCGGCATGAAGGCCGACCCGGCCTTGGAGCGCACCTTCATGGCGGCCATCCTGGCGCGCCAGGGCCAGCCTGATTTGGCACGGCGCGAGCTGGAGCGCGTCATCCAACAGGGCTCAAGATGCGTGATTGAAAACATCTTCCGGGCGCGAACGGCTGATACGCTTTGGCGCGATTTTACCGATCCGATCCGTGAAGTGTATGACGGTTCCCTGCCGGAGCACCCGGATTGAGGCCCTATTTTTCGGCGTTATAAAATACCATGCAAAGCAGCTGCAAGGGAACTTCGGTCCGTAAACAAAGGGTTAACGCAGTGTGCTGAATTGAACCATCAGCATGCCGGTGATTGAATCAAATGCACAGGACGGTTGCGTAGTATTCTGATATTTAATGCAAATTATTTATTGTAACTCTATTAAATATCAAATTCCATGAGGTGCTCCTCACCCGTCAGAGGGATCCTCTCCGGCGGTATCCCGTCGAGGATCACCTTGCGCGTTCTTGCAATCACACCAACCAGGGCCGGCTGTCCATCCGGGAAGCGGCAGCCCAGCAACAGGCGCTGATAGCTGTAGGGGTGCAATACATCATCCTGCCTTGGGATGCAGGTGGCCACATGGTCATAGCGGGCCTGGCCGCCGAGCAATGCGCTGTCATAGGCCTCGGCCACGAACTCGTCGGATGGCGCGCGCATTTTGTCATCATGCAACGACCGGCCAATGGCGCTGCGTGCCCAGGTGGAGCCGAGCCACGTGGCATAAGCCGATTGCTCACCAATGCGGACGCACAGCCAGTCGCCATGGAACTTCCGGTAGGCCACCAGATAGGGGTCTATGGCCTGCATGGCGGGGTGCTCGATCTGGGCTTGCGCGTCGACCCAAACCTGCAGCGCGCGCCTGATCAAAGGCGGGCCATACTGCCAGATGGCATTGACCGGATGCTGCTGGGCATAGAACGGGCGTTCCAAATCCTCTTCAAACATGACCCGCGCCAGTCCGGCCACATGGTCCTTGTGGCCTGCAATCCAGGCATCGGTGCGCGACAGGATCATTTCAGCTTCGCGCACTGAACGGCTGCCGGCCTCGGTCAGCACATATTGCCGGTCGTGTACTTCAAAGAGCTGCTCGCCGCGCAATTCCTCAAGCTGCTGAATATGGCGCCTGACGGTCTGGCGCGTGCTGCCGAGCGCGATCACAGCGCGGGAAAGGTTGAGCGTGCTGGCCAAGGTCGTAAACGACCGCAGCATTTCGAACATTACGCCCGGGCTATGGGGCACGGCGTTGCGCCCTTCAGCCCCGGAAGAGTTTGCGAATGCGTCCACTTGATTGTCCCCGGTTCCTCATCAAACCATCACAGCCCAGCAGCAATGCTAGAGCTTGATGGTAAAATAATTTACCTATACCGGCTCATTATTGCCTCAGACTGTGAATTCTTTGCAACAAAAAACTGGCAATTTTGAGCAGAAGCAATGTTTCGCTCAGGGCGATCCGGTGTGGTTTTCCAGGAATTCTTTCATTTTTCCCCAAGACAGAGGGGTCAGCGGCTCCACGTGTCCGAGCCCCGCAAGGCGCAGAAATTCCTTTGGCGAGGTGAAGGCTTCATACAGTTTTTGACCAAATGAGATGGGCACGATCCGGTCCGCATCCCCATGGAAAATGAACACAGGCGAAGTGATTTTCTCCACATGGGCCATGTTGTTGAACTTGTCCTTCATCAAATAGCGCGTGGGCACGAACCAATAGGCCCGTTGCCCGACATCGGCGGCGGAGGTGAAGGGCGAATCGAGCACGATCGCGGCCGGCGGATGCTTTGCCGCCAGCGGGATGGCAACGCCGGAGCCGAGGGATTCTCCGAAATAGATCAGGTCGCGGGGCGCGAGCCCTTGAACCTCCAAAAACCGCAGCGCAGCCTTAGCATCCAGGTGCAAACCCGCCTCGGTGGGGCTGCCCGTGCTGCCGGCAAAGCCCCGGTAACTGACGATCAGTATGCCATAGCCATGTTCGGTGAAAAGGCGCACACGCTCCCAGCGCTGCTGAATGGCTTCCGCATTGCCGTGAAAATATAGGAATGTGGCCTTGCCCTCTTTCGCCTTGGCGTGCCAGGCATTGATGCTCTCGCCGTCTTCGGTGTCGAACGACACCTCCTCCACATGGGTCAGGCCATAGTGGGAAGGCGACACCTGCTCTTTCAGAGGGTGATACTGCAGTTTGCGCTGGAACAGATAGAGCGCCAGTACAAGCGAGAGATAGATGAGACCGAGGGTGTAGAGCATCTTCATGGGCGCAATCCGCATTCTAAACGCAAATCCGCCCCTCTCAGATCACAACACTACAGGGCTTCGACGCTTTCCACAGTCATTTTTTGGCATGGCTTGGGGCCGCCGCCCGCCGTCAAGGCGTCTAGGTGACCATGAAGATGGCAATGATTGCAAACACGATCCAGCAGATCAGTGATGTCAGGTAATTGGAGCCGGCCTTGGCTTCCACGGCGATGATCGCCATGCCGAGGAACATGCCGCCCACACCGACGATCAGGTTGGCGATGTAGTGGGTGTTGGCCAAGCCACAAATGACCAGCGCAACGAGAATGAAGAACGTGGCCAGCGTGAGGGCGATGCAGCCGGAGATGAAGCCATCGTAAGTTGCTTTGTGATCTTCGTAGCTTTGTACTTCTGAGGTGTTGTCAGCCATGTCCGCGCCCTTCCGCCAAGTTCGGTAAAAACGATTACCTGAGGGCATGAACCCTGCGCAAGCGCCAAGGGCTAAAATGAGCGCGGATGCGGCATTAGGTTACAGATTTGAGGGTTCAAGCTCTGCGTCCAGCCCCACTTTGGCCAGGGCTTCGGTCTGGCGCTGGCCCACATTTTCCAGCGAGAAGTTCTCAATGGCGTCGTTGAACAGGCGGTAATAGTTGAGCTCGGACCGCAGGTGGATGAAGACCCCGCCAAGCCCAATGGCCGCCCGGTCCATGAAGACGAACTCGCGTGGGATGGTGATCGGCCCTTTCTCTTTCAGCGACTGATGCACGGTAAACGCCTGCTTGCGGCCATATTCGGCCGCCTTCACCCCCTCGGCCAGCGCGCGCACCCGGTCTTCCATCAGGGGCCCGTAGATGAAGTTGGCCCAGATGTTCAAAATCTCGATCAGTTCCTTGGTCAGCCCCTCAAATCCCCAAACCTCGTAGGCATGGACCACCCGCTCATCGTCGCCGGTTCTGAGCCCATGATAGAGGTCCACAACCCCTTGCACGAATTTGGTCGGGAAGATGCGGATGCAGCCGTAATCCAGGAGGTTCAGACCGATCGGATTGCCGTTTTCATCAAGGCGGGCTGAATAGTTGCCCAAATGCGGGTCTCCGTGGATCACCCCATGGCGGCAGAACGGCAGCCACCAGGCGTTGAACATGTGGGTGGCCAAGAGGTTGCGCTCCTCCAGGGAATGCTCCTTGAAGTCCAAAAGCGGGCGCCCGTCCATCCAGTTCATGGTCAAAAGCCGCTGGGTGGAGAGCGCGTCATGCACCTGAGGGATGAAGATCGTGGGCTGATCTTTCAGCATCCACGCATAGAGCTTGGCGTGGCGCGCCTCGCGGTCATAGTCCAGCTCTTCGCGCAGGCGCGCGCCGATTTCCTCGCCCATCTGGCTGGTGTCGATGGCCGGGTCCATGCGTTTGTGGATGGAGAAGAGGATTTTGAGCTGGCTGAGATCGGCCTCAACCGCCGACTGCATGTCAGGATATTGCAGCTTGCAGGCCAATGGCTCGCCCTCCAGGCTCACCGCCCGGTGCACCTGGCCCAGCGAGGCGGCGGCCGCGGCTTCGTGCTCAAAGCTGGAGAAGCGCTTTTGCCAGTCTGTGCCCAATTCAGCCGCCATTCTGCGGCGCACGAACGGCCAGCCCATGGCCGGGGCCTGGCTTTGCAGTTGTTTCAGCTCATCGGCATATTCCGGCGGCAGGGCATCCGGGATCGTGGCCATCAGCTGGGCCACCTTCATGAGCGGGCCTTTCAGGCCGCCCAGAGCCTCTCTCAGGGCCTTTGCGTTGCCGGCGCGGTCATTGCTGCCGAAAACCCGCTGGCCCGCCAGGCGGGCCGCTACGCCGCCCACATCGGTGCCCACTTTCGCATAGCGTTTGACGCGGCCCGACAACCGGTTGCGTTCCGGGTCCTGGCCGTCCGTCTTGTCGCCGCTCGTTACATCATCCATCGGCTTTGCGGATCACCCGCCTGCTTTGAGCTTCTGTTCCAGGGTGAAAATATCGCCCAGCACCCAGATGTCTGAGATTTTGCCGTCGCGGAAGGTGAAATGGGTGCTGCCTTCCCATTCCAACTCTTTTCCGGTGGGCGCATAGCCCAGGAAATCGCCGGCGTGGGTTGCCCGGAAGCGCAGTTTTGCGGCAATCCGGTCGTCTTCCTCGATCAGATCCAGGATCTCGGCGCGAAAATCGGCAAACGGCCCGGCCACCTTGTCCATGTAGCCGGCATAAGCATCGTGGCCCGCGACCACATCGCCGATCAGAGTGCGGTAGGTCACGTCCTCCAGCATCAGGTCAGGCACCAGGCTCTTGTCGAGCTCGTTCCACATGCGTTCATAGAACGCGTGGATCATGTCCTTTTGCGCACTCATGCCTCTTCAAGCGCCTCCAGTTCGTCGATCATGCGTTCGATCATGCCAAGACCTTTGCGCCAAAATTGCGGATCGGCCGCATTCAGCCCGAAGGGTTTGAGCAATTCTGAATGATGCTTGGAACCGCCGGCCTTCAGCATGTCGAAGTATTTATCCGCAAACCCCGCCTCGGCATCCTCGTAGACCGCATAGAGCGAGTTCACCAGGCAGTCGCCGAAGGCATAGGCATAGACGTAGAACGGCGAGTGGATGAAATGGGGGATGTAGCTCCAGAAGCTCTCGTAATCCTCATCGAACGTGATGGCCGGGCCCAGGCTGTCGCCCTGCACGCTCATCCAGATCTCGCCCAGCTTTTCCGCCGTCAGCTCGCCGTTCTTGCGCTCGGTATGGACCTTACGCTCAAAACTGTAGAACGCGATCTGGCGCACCACGGTGTTGAGCATGTCCTCCACCTTGGAGGCCAGCATTTCCCGGCGCCGGGTGGTGTCCGTGGCCTCGGAGAGCAGCGAACGGAAGGTCAGCATTTCGCCGAAAACGCTAGCCGTTTCCGCCAGGGTGAGTGGCGTCTGGGCCATCAAAAGCCCTTGATCGGCGGCCAGCACCTGGTGCACACCGTGGCCCAGCTCGTGGGCCAGCGTCATCACATCGCGGGTTTTGCCCTGATAGTTCAAAAGCACGTAAGGGTGGGCCGAAGGCACCGTGGGGTGGGCGAAGGCGCCGGTTTGCTTGCCTTCGCGCACCGGCGCATCGATCCAGTTGTCATCAAAGAAGCGCTTGGCGATGTCGGCCATTTCCGGGGCAAAGCCGCTATAGGCGTCCAGCACGATCTTTTGTGCCTTGGGCCACCCGATCAGGGTGTTGTCTGAATCCGGCAAGGGCGCGTTGCGGTCCCAATAGGGCATGGTCTCCGCGCCCATCCACTTGGCCTTCAGCGCATAATAGCGGTGCGACAGGCGCGGATGCGCTTCGGTGACCGCGTCCACAAGAGCATCCACCACGTCGCGCTCCACCCGGTTGGAGAGATGGCGGGCATCGGCGATGTCCTCAAAGCCGCGCCAGCGATCGGAGATCTCCTTGTCCTTGGCCAGCGTATTGGTGATCAGCGTGAAGGTGCGGGAATTTTCCTTCAACGTCGCAGCCACTGCTTTTGCGCCCTTTTTGCGGGTTTCCGCATCGGGAGAGACCATCAGATTGAGCGCCGGTTCCAGGGTCAGCTCCTCGCCGTCCACATCGAACCTCAGGGCCGCCATGGTCTCATCGAAAAGACGCACCCAGGCATTGCCGCCGGTCATCGACTTTTCGTGGAACAGCTCCTCGATCTTGTCGTCGAGCTGATAGGGCCGCTCCTTGCGCAGGTCCATCAGCCAGGGCTTATAATGCGCCAGGTCGTCGGCCTTCAGGGCGCCGTCCAGCACCGCATCGTCGATCCGGTTGAGCTCCAGGCTGAAGAACAACAGGCTCATCGAGATCCGCGTCAGCGCTTCCTGGGTGTCGCCGAAGAACTTGGCCCGTTCCGGGTCCGCATTGTTGCCGGTGTAGCGCAGCATGGCATAGGCGCCGAGCCGGCCCATCGTGTCCTGCATGGCCTCAAAAGAGGCAATGGCGGCGGCCAGTTTGGCGCCGTCCTGCTCGGCAAGGCTCTCCAACTGGCCCTGATGGGCTTTGGCGAAGGCCTCTGCGTCGGCCTCGACCTTTTTCAGATCGGCGGCAAATTCCCGGCTGTCTGGCGCCGGGTAGAGGTCTTTCAGGTTCCATTCGGGCAGATCGCCCAGTTTTGTCTCTTCGCTTTTGGCTTCTGCGGCGGCGCCATGGGGCGGAAACGGTGCGGTTTCGGGGCTCATTATTGGGCTCGTTCCTACAAATGCGGATCTGACGGATCATTGTTACGTTGCTTTTAGATGGACGGATGCGTGCGCTTGCGCAAGCCCTCGCCCCCCGCGACGAATTTGTCATTTGAATTTTGGGACAGCGCCTTAAGGCACTCTTTACGCTTTCAGCCGATGATCCGAAATGCGTGCGGGAGGAAATCTCATCGGTTTTTGCTGCATGAAAACAGTCATTGTGAGTTGCGGGTAATGAAGCAGTACGTTCTTATCGTTGAAGACGATCCGGCGCAGCGGCGCATCCTGGAAGAAATGATCAAGCGTCTCGGGTTGGAGACGGTTATCGCCGACGGCGGCTATGCCGCCATCGAGATCCTCGACAGCCCGAAAGCTGAGCATATCAGTGCCCTGCTGCTCGACCTGGTGATGCCGGAATGCGACGGCATGGACGTGCTTTTGCACATGGAGAAGAAGGCTTCTTCCATTCCGGTGATCGTCCAGACCGCGCAAGGCTCCATCGAAACCGTGGTCAAGGCGATGCGTGCCGGGGCCGATGATTTCGTGGTCAAGCCGGTCAGTCCGGAGCGCCTGAAGGTTTCCCTGCAGAACCTGCTCAAGGTCAACGCGCTCACCACCGAGGTGAAGCGCCTGCAGAAAAAGGTCGAAGGGGTGCTGACCTTCGACGATCTCATCGCCTCATCGCCGGCCATGGCCAATGTGGTGCATCTCGGCCGCCGCGCGGCCCAATCCAACATCCCCATCCTGATCGAAGGCGAATCGGGCGTGGGCAAGGAAGTGATCGCCCGGGCCATCCAGGGCGAAAGTGACCGCCGCGGACGCCCGCTGATCACGGTGAACTGCGGCGCGATCCCGGAAAACCTGGTTGAATCCATCCTTTTCGGCCACGAGAAAGGCAGCTTCACCGGCGCCACGTCCAAGCATATCGGCAAGTTTCAGGAAGCCAGCGGCGGCACCCTGTTCCTCGATGAGGTGGGCGAACTGCCCCTCGACATGCAGGTCAAGCTGCTCCGCGCCATTCAGGAAGGCGAGATTGACCCGGTAGGCTCCAAACGCCCGGTTCAAGTGGATATCCGGCTGATCTCAGCCACCAACCGCAACATGATCGACATGGTCAAGGAAGGCAGCTTCCGCGAAGATCTCTACTACCGGCTCAACGTGTTCCCGATCATGGTGCCGCCCCTGCGCGAGCGCCTGGAAGACATGACCAGCCTGGTGGAGCACTTCGTTACGCGCTTTGCCGCCGAAGAGGGCCGCAAGATCCGCGGCATACACCCCGATGCCGCCGCCATGCTGCAGCAGTACGAGTGGCCGGGCAACGTGCGCCAGCTGGAAAACACCGTGTTCCGCGCCGTGGTCCTGTGCGACAGCGATTTTCTGACGATTTCCGACTTCCCGCAGATTGCCGCCCTGGTGGACGGCTTTGAAGCCGAAGTGCCGGCGGCTCCGGTAACCCCGGCGCCTGTTGAGAACCATGGTTCTGCAATGATCGGCGGCGAAGTGCCCCAAACCCACAGCGCGGCCGGCATGGTCTCCGACGGGGTGGGCTACGGCATTCCCGCGGTCACCGAAGGCGGCCATATCCGCCGGCTGGAAGACGTGGAAGGCGACATGATCCGTCTGGCCCTCGACCGTTACAGGGGGCACATGTCTGAAGTCGCCCGCAAACTGGGCATCGGACGCTCAACCTTGTACCGCAAGGTCAGAGATCTCGGCCTCGAGGACGCAGAAGCGGACGGACGCGCCGTCAACGGCTAAGTGTTGCATCCTTGCAAGATCACGAAGTTTTTTGATTTCACTCGGTTGTGTTGCGGAATTATCACCTATAATTGTGATAGAAAGTAAGGAATCAGGGCAGGTTCCTGCGACCAAAGGGAGAGTTCGCGGTGCGAAAACGACTATTGCTATTGGGTGCGGCTTTGGTGCTCACCTCGTACACCACGACTGGCAGCACCGTGCTCGCGACCACTTTGGAGCGTGGCAACTTCTCCCAATGGAGCGAAAACCGCGTCAAAAAGCGCCAGGAACTGCGCCGGGAGCGCGTGCGCACCCGCCAGGACGTCAACGATGGCGGCTTTTTCGGCTCGCTCTTCCGCTTTCAGCGCCGGCGCTGGTCCGGCGAGCGCCCGGCCGAGGGCTTGGCTTCGGCCCCTCCGAAGCCTGAATTCTTCACCTATCAGGCCGCCCCGCTGGTGGCCTTGTCGGACAAGCGCCTTGAGGGCGAGATCTCAGAAAACAGCTATGCCCGCTGGGTGTTCGACACCCTGCGCGTCGGCTCAAAGCCCAGGATGCGCGCCCAGGCGGAAGAGCGCAAAGCCATTCTGGCCTTCTACAAACAACGCAAGTTCGAGCCGCTCTGGGTTGGCGAATATGGCCTCAACACCCGCGCCATGCGGTTGATCGACGCCCTGTCGCGCGCCCATGAGGAGGGCCTGACGGTATCGCGCTATCTGCCTCATGTTCTTGCGTCGTTCCGGGATATTCCTGAAGACCTGTTCGATGATCCGCGCGCCGTGGCCGAGCTCGAAGTCGGGCTGACGGCCAAGGCCGTGAAGTTCGCCCGCCACGCGTCCGGCGGACAGGTGGATCCCAACAAAATCGGCCGCAGCTTTGACCTGAAGCCGCCAAGGGTTGCACCCGCCAAGGCGCTTGAGGCCCTGGCGCGCACGCTGCATCCTGAAGAATATCTTGATGCGCTTCATCCGACCCATCCGGTCTATCTGAAGCTGAAAGCCCGGCTCGCCCGCGAGCGCGGCGCTGTCGGCGCGGACCAGCCCGAGCCGATTTCAACCGAAGGCGGCACCATCCGCTTCGGCCGCCAGGACCCGCGCGTGCCGCTGATCCGCGCCCGCCTGGAGACCTTGGGCTTCCTGGAAGCCAAGGGCGAGAGCAATGAGTTGGGCTATGAGCTGAACTCTGCTGAGGCCGCCACGGACGACGCGCCGGATGATCCTTATTTCTTCGGCCGCGCGCTGTCAGATGCGGTGCGGGCGTTCCAAGGTTCCAAACGGCTGAGCCGCGACGGCATTGTGGGCCGGCGCACGATTGCCGCGCTGAACGGCCAGAGCAACGAGAACCTGGAAGAAAAGATCGAGCTGAACATGGAGCGCATGCGCTGGCTGACCCGCGATTTGGGCACGCGCCATGTGTTCGTCAATCAGGCGGCCTACATGGCCGAGATGATCGACAATGGCCGCAAGATCCACCAGATGCGCGTGATCGTCGGCAAGCCCAAGCATCCCACGCCCATGTTCTCCGATGAAATGGAAACGGTGGTGTTCAATCCCTACTGGAACGTGCCCCGCTCGATCATTGGCGCGGAGTATATGCCGCGTCTGTGGAACGACCCGGGCTATCTGGACCGCAAAGGCTTTGAGGTCATCGACCGCAGAGGCAAGCGGGTGAGTTCCTACAATGTGGATTGGTGGTCCTATAGCGGCAAAACCCTGCCCTACAATGTGCGCCAGCCCCCAAGCCGGGGCAACGCGCTTGGGGAGATCAAGTTCCTGTTCCCCAACAAGCACGCGGTCTACATGCACGACACGCCGAAGCGGAACCTGTTCAACAGCGCCCAGCGTGCCTACAGCCACGGCTGCGTGCGCATCCAGGACCCGCGCAAGTTTGCGCAGATCGTTCTGGGCTGGAGCGCGAGCAAGGTGAGCAATGCCGTTGAGGCCGGTGAAAACCGTCCCGTGGAATTGTCCACGAAGATCCCGGTTCACATGACCTACTTCACAATGTGGCCGGATGATTCGGGAAAACTGACCTCACGGGCAGATTTTTACAAGCGTGACGGCGCCCTGAAACGCGCACTTTCCGTAACCCGGGTGGCTCTGAAATAGGTCTTAGACAAAAGTAAAACCTTTTGGTCATAATTAAGCCCTGATTAAGCTTAACCAATTAGCCTGAAACCTGCACGGAGGGGTTGGCCCTTGGGGACCAGCCTTGTATACCCCGAGACGAGACGTATGTTGCGTGAAGTAACCGGCAGACTGAGGTTTCGGGAAAAGCAACTGTCGGGCCAATTCTTTTGGTTGGCTCCAACGCCGGTGTAGGGTATGATTTTGAGTGGTGTGTATTGGGGCAGTGCCTTTCCGTTGAGATCAAAATCAAAAAATAAGCTTGCGGGTCTTCCGCTAATCGCAGCACTGCTGAGCGCAGGCCTGACCGTGATGAGCACGCAGACCGCCATGGGCGCGACCGAACGGCGCCTGGCGTTCTACATGGTGCACACCAAAGAAAAGATCGACATCGTTTACAAGCGCAACGGAAAGTTCATTCCGTCCGCGATGAAGAAGCTCAACTGGTTCATGCGCGATTGGCGCCGCGACGCGCCGACCCGAATGGATCCGGCCGTGCTTGATCTGGTGTGGGAGCTGCGCACCGAGCTTGGCTCGAAGGTGCCGACCCATGTGATCAGCGGCTACCGTTCCCTGAAAACCAACAATATGCTGCGCCGCAAGGGCCGCCGCGTGGCGCGCCGCTCGCAGCACACCCAAGGCCGCGCCATCGATCTGGTGTTCCCGGACGTGCCGTTGGTGAAGCTGCGCAACAACGCGCTTGTGAAGCGGCGCGGTGGTGTGGGCTTTTATCCGCGTTCCGGCGCCATGGGCTTTGTCCACGTGGACACAGGCCGCGTGCGCCATTGGCCGCGCATGAGCAAGAAGCGGCTGGCCTCGATTTTCCGCAAACACAAGAAAAAGCGCAGTGTGAAAACCTTGTGGGCCGCGGCTGAAAAACCGAAGGGCAAGAAGAAGATCCAGTCCGGCCCGGTTCAGATTGCCAGCTTGAGCTCCGGCACACGCAGCGCGCTGAGCAGCAAGATTGCCAACATCGCGGCGCCGAGACCGCAATCCAAACCGCTTGCCGTGATTGCGGCGCTGAAACCCCGGCGCAGCGAGCCCCTGACCACATTGGCGGAAAGGGCCGCACTGCAGCAGCAGGTTGCGCTCATCAGCCGCGCGCAGCCCGTCAAACTCGACGATCTGCAGATCCAGCCCGTCTCGACCAGCCCGGTGCAGACCAACTTCGCCGGCAAGTCTGATGCCAAGCTGGGACTGCGCGGTGGCCGCCTTGACGAGCGCCCGATCGATATCTCTCCGAGCACAGCACCCGTCACCACCGCAAGCGCGGCCCCGGTGGAGGAAGACACGGACAGTTATTGGGGCCTGAAAGGCGCCTTTGACTTCATCTCGCAGTCGCTGCTGAGGCGTGACGGCTCGCCGCAACGCTTCCAGATGGCGGTTCCCGAGCCCGGCCATCCGGCCACCGGCGATGCAGACTTCTTCCGCGCCGGCGGTGCCCGCACCGAACCTGTGGAAGTGGCCTCCCTCGGCGGTATGGTTCCGCAAAAGCAGTTTCGTCACAAGCTGACGCCTGCCCAGCTGGCGAAGATCGCAAGCCAGGTGGTGAACCGCAACGGCAAGACCAGCCTGATCCGCACGCGCTCTGTTGAATTGATCAGACCGATCGCCCGCCCGCTCAGCCAAATCGAGCTGGACGCCAAGATCAGAGCTGAACTTGCAGCCGTGGAAGCCAAGCCTCTGACGTTCGAATAGACGCCGGCCGAAGGGCGACGTTCCAAAAAATTCTTTCTAAGATTGTTGCCCTCGGGCTTGACCCGAGGGCCCATGCCGCGAACATCTGAGCGTGCCGCCCTGGGTCCCCGGGTCAAGCCCGAGGACGGCAGTGTTCGGTCCGATGTTACGGCTTATTCGGCCGCCTCGGCCCCCGGCAGCATGCCGAGCGCGTTGAGATAGAGCTCGATCATCGCCTCTTCTTCTTCGCGCTCTGAGCGGTCCTTCTTGCGCAAGGTCACCACTTTGCGCACGATCTTGGTGTCAAAACCGTTGGCCTTGGCTTCCGCATAGACCTCGCGAATGTCGCCGGCGAGCGCCTTCTTTTCTTCCTCAAGACGTTCAATGCGCTCAATCAGGCTGCGCAGCTGGCCTTGCGCTACGGAGGTTTGCACCGTGCTGGTGTCCGACATCTTCTAGCTATTCCTTCTTAGTGTCCGGGATGGGAGGTCTCGAACGCAGCCTTCTGCTCGTCCGTGGCCTCGGTTTGGTACTTTTCCTTCCACGCATCGTAGGGCATGCCGTAGACGATCTCGCGCGCGGCAGGCTTGTCCAGCTCCAGGCCCTGTTCGTTGGCCGCATCCTGATACCAGTTGGACAGGCAGTTGCGGCAGAACCCGGCCAGGTTCATCATGTCGATGTTCTGCACATCGGTGCGTTCTCTAAGGTGTGCAACGAGGCGCCGGAAGGCGGCGGCCTCAAGTTCTGTCTGCGTCTTGGGGTCAATCTTATCGCTCATGGGTACGCATCCTTGTTACGGGGGTCAGTGGGTCTCCAGCTGGGGGTTCAGCTGATACAAGCTTTCATCGGCCAGAATGGGCGGCAAGATCCGGGCAAACCGCTCCGCCCAGGCGGCCTCGCCGGCCTCATCGGCAATCAGGTCCTGGCGCACTTCCACCAAGGCATGGGCAAAGCCGCGCTGGGTGCCGTGCTTGTTGAGGGTATCTCCCTCCAACTCGCCGGTGTAGGGCTCGTTGTTGCCCACCACCAGATCGCCTTCTGCTTCCAGACCCGCGATGAGGGGGGCGGGAAGCCGCTCGTCCCGGTCCCACAGAATGCCCACATGCCAGGGCCGTTCGGTGCCGCGCCAGTTGTGGGTGAAGCTGTGAACCGAGAGCAAGACGGGGGTTCCGCCCTCGGTGTGCATCCGGTCCAGCATCTCGCCCACCGCGGCATGGTAGGGATCGTAATAGGCGTGCTTGCGGTGCTCGCGCTCTTCGGCGTCAACATAGGCGTTGCCCGGTACAACCGCGCCATCCGACAGGCGCATGATCAGCGTGGGGTCGTCCCGGCCCCGGTTGGGATCGATCAACAGGCGCGAGAACGTTGTGAGAATGGCCGGCGCGTTCAGCGCCTGTGCCAGCCTGCGGGTGATGCCGTCCACGCCGATATCATAGCCGATATGACGCGCCAGCTGCTCTTCGGGAAGCCCCAAGGTGCCATAGCCCGGCGGCAGGGCATTGCTGGCATGGTCGCAGACCAGCAAAAGGCCGCGGCTTTCGTCGCCGGGTATGATCTCGAACGGCGCAAAACCGTCATCGGCGCGGGCCGGAGGGGCCGTGGGCTTGTGATCCCTATGGGTTGAACCTTCAAACATCGCGAGACTATAAGACCCGACGCGCCAAAGAACCACCTTTCTGAAATGCGATGAGCAGAAAATTCGGTGGAAATTTTGATCACCGCCAAGATGCGCTAATCGCGATGCTGGCTTGATTTTGTTGTCAGATTTGCGATACAGGGATCGATTGTGTTGTGGAATTGGCAGAAACCAATGTTAAGGTAAGCTGCTTTGGGGCGAATCGGGTGAGCTGATTCGGTTGTATTGTGGGACGTCGGCCAGAATGGCTCAGGTAAGATCATCATTGAAGCTTGCGTTGGCGGGAGCGTTGTTGTCGGGCACGGCCTTCATCAGCACGCCGGCTTTGGCTGATTTGAAGCTGTGCAACAACACCGACAGCCGGGTTGGCGTGGCGGTGGGTTACCGCGACCTGAAGGGCTGGGCCAGCGAAGGCTGGTGGAACGTGGGCCCCCATTCCTGCGAAACCCTGCTGAAGGGCGGTTTGACGGCGCGCTACTACTACATCTACGCCATCGACTATGACAAAGGCGGCACCTGGGGCGGCACCGCCATGCTGTGCACCCGCGACAAGCTGTTCACCATTCGCGGCATCAAGGAATGCGCCGCCCGCGGTTTCCAGCAGACCGGCTTCTTTGAGGTGGACACCAAGGAAGAGCCCGATTGGACCGTGTCGCTGTCTGGCTCGTCGGGCAAGGGCGCAAGCGGGGGCTAGGCTCAGGTGAAACGCGATCGCAAGGTCAAGGTGGTCGCAACTCTTGGGCCGAAGTCGAACACATCCCAGGTCATCACCTCTCTGTTCAATGCCGGCGCCGATGTGTTCCGCATCAACATGTCCCACACCCCCCAGGACGAGCTGAAGCGGCTGTATGGGGTGATCCGCAAAGTTGAAACCAAGGTGGGCCGGCCCATCGCCATCATGGTGGACCTGCAAGGCCCGAAGTTCCGCATCGGCAACTTCAAGAACGAGAGCATCGAGCTGCGCCACGGCGACAAGTTCTCCCTCGACACCAAAGATACGCCCGGAGACAACGCCCGGGTCCATCTCCCGCACCCGGAGATCTTCAAGGCGGTGAGCGCCGGCGACCGCTTGCTGCTCAATGACGGGCGCCAGGAGCTGCTGGTGGAGGCGGTCACCAAGACCGCCATCAGATCCAAGGTGGTGCATGGCGGCGAGCTCTCCGACCGCAAGGGCGTCAGCCTGCCCGACACATTGTTGCCGGTCACCCCGCTGACCCCCAAAGACCGTTCAGATCTGGAATTTGCCCTCAACCTCGATGTGGACTGGATCGCGCTCTCTTTCGTGCAGCGCCCGGACGACATTGCCGAGTGCCGCAAGCTCACCGCCGGCAAGGCGGCCATCATGTCCAAGATCGAAAAGCCCCAGGCCCTGAAGAACCTGGACGAGATCATCGACCAGTCCGACGGCATCATGGTGGCGCGCGGAGACTTGGGCGTGGAACTGCCGATCGAGCAGGTGCCGGGTCTGCAAAAGCGCATGACCCGTGCTGCCCGGCGCACCGGAACCCCGGTGGTAGTGGCCACGCAAATGCTGGAATCCATGATCGAGGCGCCTGTGCCCACCCGGGCCGAGGTCTCCGACGTCTCCACCGCGGTGTTTGAAGGGGCCGATGCCATCATGCTGTCGGCCGAAAGCGCCATGGGCGCCTATCCCGACCGGGCGGTGGCAATGATGGACAAGATCGCCCGCGAGGTGGAGCAGGACCCCATCTACACGGCCATCATCCACGCCCAGCGCACCCAACCGGAACCCACCACGGCCGACGCCATATCGGCGGCGGCGCGCTCTGCGGCCGAGACACTCAATCTGGCGGCGATCGTCTGTTACACCTCAACCGGCTCCACCGGCTTCAGAGCGGCCCGTGAGCGCCCTGAGACGCCGATTATCGCCCTCACCCCCATTGCCGCCACAGGGCGCAAGCTGGCGCTTGTGTGGGGCATCCACTGTGTGTTGACGGCCGATGCCCGCGACCAGGACGATATGGTGGACAGGGCGGCCCGCATTTCCATTGAAGAGGGCTTTGCGGCGGCCAATGAACGCATTGCCATCATGGCCGGCCTGCCGCTCGGCACGCCTGGCGCCACCAACATGCTCCGCATCGCCCACGCCGCCCGCCCACCCAAGTAGGCGCGGCGCGTCTCAACCGTCATCCAAGAAATTTGCGCCAGCGAGACATCCGCGACCCCGTGGCGGCACGCACGCTAGACCCGCTCTAGATGCGCTCGCCTTCCACTTCCTTCTTCAGCGACTTCACTGCAGATTTGGCGCCCGTCAAGTAAGGATGGATCTCCAGCGCCTGGCGGAACGATTGCAGGGCCTTCTTCTTGTCGCCCATGGCCTTGTGCACCAGGGCGCGGCCGGCCAAAGCGCCGAAATGGCGCGGCTCAAGCTCCAGCACCCGCTCAATATCCGACAGCGCGCGTTCGTAGTCCCGGCTGAAGAAGTGCACCGTGGCGCGCTTGTTCCAGGCCTCCACATAGTCCGGGGCGATTTCGATCACCGTGTCCAGCAGGGTGAGGGCCGAGGCGTGGGCCTCGTCGTTGATGGCGCTCAGCGCCTGTTTCATCAACACCTCAACCGACGGGCTGTAGTTGCGCAGCCAAAGCTGCAGCACCGTGTGCTCAATCGCCTTGGCCTGGCGCTCGCTGGTGGAGGCGTGCAGGCGGGCCAACAGATTGTCCAGAAGGCGGGCGTCGATCTCTTTGCGTTCTTCAAGCGTGAGGGTAGGCTTGGCGACCGTCTCTTCGGTCACCTTCTCCTGGGCCATGAGGGGCTGGGCAATCAGCCCGGCGAGGCCGGCAGCTGCAACAATCGTCCAACGCATGGGCGCCATGGTACGCCGCAACGGGCCGTAACGTCTAGGGGAGGGGGCGCAAAAACGAAAATGTGACGCCGAGGTGGCGGTGCCGTGAACAGGCCATGAATGGGCCGGTCAAGCGCGGTTAAACCCCGTTGTACTATCACCCCGCTTCCCGTGAGGGGGCTCTTAAGAAGGAGCCTCTAGAATGAAGAGCAAGAAGATAACGATATCCCTCACCGGCCTGGCCACATTGATGCTGATGGCAGCCACGCCGCTCATCAGCGCCCCGGCCCACGCCAAGGCTTACTGTGTTTATGCCGCAGAAGACACTTCCGGAAACCGGCTCGCGGCGGCCGGCACGCACCGCAAGAAGATGAGCACGGCCTGTGACCGCGCGCGCCGCCAATGCAACCGCAAGCTTGACCGCAAACACCGGCAAGGCAAATTCGGCCGCACCCATGGCTGCCTGAAGATTGCCGCTGAGCACAAGTGAGCAAAGCCAAAACGAACGAGCCGCCCGGCGTGGGCGGCTCATTTCATGATTGACGGCCCGCCAAACGGCGAACCGGAAACGCTAAACTTAACCCTGGCGGGCCTTAAACCGGCGCTGGGTCTTGTTGATCACGTAGAGGCGGCCCTTGCGGCGCACAACGCGATTGTCGCGGTGTCGCTTGGCCAGCGACTTGAGCGAATTACGGACTTTCATGATGTCACCTGCTTGCGGCCCCCAATCGGGCCGGTCGATCTGGAATTGACGGCGGAAAATAGGGGCGCTTTGATCTGAAGTCAACCGTTCAAAGCGCATCTTAAGCCAAGTATATATGGCATCGGTAATCGAGATGTGAACCTAAATCGCGAATTCTTTTCAAATGGAACTGGCAATCACCATACTGATCGCGCTTTCGGCCTTCGGCGGGGCCGGCTGGGCCCTGTGGGCGGAAAAGCAGCCGATCGATCCCTTGAGCCCGCGCCTGATCCCCACAACGCCGGTTCTGTTCATTTGCCTGGTGATCGTCATCTTTGCCGCCGCCCACATGATCACGCTGATCACGGGCACGCCGCATGTGGGCAGATTCGGGATTTGATGGCGCCTTCCCCCTGATGTTGCCCTCGGGCTTGACCCGAAGGCCCACAGCCGCAGAGATCTGAGGCTGCTGCCCTGCGTCCTTGGGTCAGGCCCGAGGACGGCATTGTTGGATAAGTTGCGCGCCCATAACGACAATCTGGGGCATCTTCCGCTGAGTTTGAGCGAAATTGCCCTAGTTATGCTCTTCCGGCAGCAGGGGCAGAGGCTGCACCTCGATACCTTCTTCGTCCAGCTCGCGGGCCTCCTGCAGCGAGGCCTCGCCGTAAATGCCGCGGGCTTCGCTTTCCTCATAGTGGATCTTGCGCGCTTCCTCGGCAAAGCGCGGGCCCACATATTCTGAGTTTTCCTCCACATGCGCCCTGAGCTTGCGGATCATGTCGGTGAGTTCGGCCGCCGGGGTGTTGGGGGCGTTCTGCATGACCGGCTTGGCATCGGATTTCGCATTGGATTTTGTGGGGATGCCCGGCGCCATCAGGGCCTTGTGCACATCCGAAGTGCCGCACACCGGACATTCCACCACGCCGGCCTCGGCCTGTGCGTCAAACGATGCAGAATCGCTGAACCACCCGTCGAAGCTGTGCCCTTGCGCACATTCCAGGTCATATCGGATCATGAGACAGCCTTTAACTCACTCTTGGCAGACGCCACATCATAGCTTTGTTCCAGGCCCAAAGAGGGGATTTTGGCGCGCGCGGCGCCGACCTCATCTGGATCAATGTCTGCAACAACCGTTCCCGTCCCGCCGCTTGCTTCGCCGAGTATCTCACCCCAGGGCGAAATAATCAAACTGTGGCCATAGGTTTTTCGGCCGCATTCATGCGCCCCCACTTGGGCGGCGGCGAAGACGAAACAGCCCGTTTCGATGGCCCGGGCCCGGAGCAGGGCATGCCAATGGGCCTTGCCCGTGGGCACGGTGAAGGCGGACGGCACGGTGAGGAAATCAGCACCGGCCTGCGCCAGGTGCCGGTAGAGCCCGGGAAAGCGCATGTCATAGCAGATGGTCATGCCCAGCTTGCCCCAGGGCAGGTCGGCCAGTATCGCGCGGGTTCCGGCCTTGTAGCGCTTTGATTCGCTGTAGGTCTCCCCGCTGCCAAGGCGCACGTCGAACATGTGGATCTTGTCGTAGGTGGCCGCCAATTCTCCTTCAGGCGTGAACAGGAACGAACGGTTGCTCAAGGTTTCCGGCTCCGGCTGAATGGCCAGCGAGCCGATGTTCAGCCAAAGGCCAAGCTCACGCGCCAGGTCTGCGAAGTGCTTGACGCCGGGGTCTTGCTCTTGGGGTGCGGTCTTCCGGTAAATCTCATCGGCCGAGGTTTCCAGCAAATGGGTCATTTCCGGCGTGGAGACGAAGCTGGCCCCGGCTTCAGCGCAGGACCTCACGAGCGATGAGATTTCCTCAATGTTCTGCGCCACATCCCGGGTGGCGCAATGCTGCACCAAGCCGGCGCGGAAGGGTTTGGGATCAGGCGTCATCATGCTCTAGGCGAGCAGGGGGTCCAGCTTGCCCTCAGCGTCAAGGGCGCGCAGTTCATCAAAGCCGCCCACATGGCGCTCGCCGATCCAGATCTGTGGCACGGAGGTGCGCCCGCCGGACAGCTGGGTCATCTCGGCGCGGGTGGCAGGATCGAACGTCACGTCAATCTCCTCATATGCAGCGCCTTTCTGTGTGAACAGCGATTTGGCCGCGTAACAGAACGGGCAGAGTTTGGTCGAATATATCTTTATGCCAGGCATTTTCGTCGCATATGAGCTGTTGCAGTTGCCTCATATATGGCGCCCGGCGGGGTTGAGAACAAGGGCAAACACGATCACGTCCACGCGTCCGGCACCGGTGCGCAACAGGGCCTTTGTGCATGCTTCGGCCGTGGCCCCGGTGGTCATGACATCGTCAACCAACACGCAGGTCTTGCCTGCGGTCTCAAACGCCAGCTCATCGGGCACTGAAAAGGCGCCCCGCACATTTTGCCTGCGTCCGGCAAAATCCAACCCAACCTGGGCCCGGGTCGGCCGGGTGCGCCGGAGCAGATGCGGGCACGAAACCACCCCTGAGGCCGCTTCAAGGTGCTGGGCAAGCAGGGCCGACTGGTTGAACCGCCGCTGCCACAGGCGCAACCGGTAGAGCGGCACGGGCACCAGAAGGTCTGCCTCGCGCAGAAGCTCCGCGCCGGCCCGGGCCATGAGGCGGGCCATCAGCGCGGCCGTGGCGGGCTGGTCGCGATATTTCAGGGCATGCACCAGGGTGCGCGCGGTGTCATCGAAGCCCACCGCGCCGCGCACACTCTCCCACACGGGTGGTCTGGCCAATGCGGCCGCGCTAACGATGCCCGGCCCCGGATCGTAGGCAAATGGCGTGCCCAGGCGGGCGCACAGAGGCTTTTCGATGAACGACAGGCTGGGCCAGCAGCCCGCGCAGATGCCGCCATGGCTGGCCGTCAGTTCCTTGCAGACAGGGCAAGACGGCGGAAACACGGTGTTGATCAGGTGATGAGCGGCAAAACCACAAGCCTTACGCCAAAAGCCCATTGGCGCCGTTTCCGCAAAGCCTGCCCCCGGTTCGCTCATCACGGCACCCATGATGGGGGCAATGGCGAAGTGTGGCAAGCATTTCGGTTGACCCTCCGCGCCCGGCTGGACCATGGTTGCGCATGAGCGAACTTCAGGACAATCCGCTGGTTTTCGACCGCGCGCTGGTGAAAGCGCGCCGGCGTCGTTTCGGCCCTGATGCGCCAAGCTTTTTGAGCGATTTTGCGCTCGGGGAACTGAGCGAGCGGCTTGCGGCCGTCACCCGGCAGTTTGAGACCATTTGCGCCCTTAACGCCGCTCCCGGCCTGACGGAGGCGGTCCAGGCTTCGGGCAAGGCGGGTCGGCTGATCACGCTGGACAGTGCCGGCGGTTTGCTTGCGCCCAGCACGGGCATGAGGGTTGTGGCGGATGAAGAGTTCCTGCCGCTTGGCGACAAAAGCGTGTCGTGCATCTTGTCCCTGCTCACGCTTCAATTGGTCAACGATTTGCCCGGCAGCCTGATCCAGATCCGGCGTGCCTTGAAGGAAGACGGTTTGTTTCTGGGCGTCTTGTTGGGCGGTGTGTCGCTGCGCGAGGTGCGCCAGGTGTTTTTGCAGGCCGAGGCGGAGCTGGCCTCCGGCGTTAGCTTGCGCGTGGCGCCGTTTCCCGAAGTGCGCGATTTGGGGGCCTTGCTGCAGCGCGCCGGATTTGCCCTGCCGGTGGTGGACAGCGACAAGATCACCGTGCGCTATGGGGACTTTCTCTCGCTGCTGCGCGAGCTGCGTCTCTTGGGCTGGGCCAATCCGCTGCTGGAACGCTCGCGCACCTTCTTAAGACGTGATGTGCTGATGCGGGCCGGAGAGCTTTATCATGAGCAGTTTGCCGATCCCGACGGCCGGATCAGAGCGTCGTTCGAGCTTGTCTGGATCACCGGCTGGTCGCCCCACGAGAGCCAGCCCAAGCCACTTCGGCCGGGCAGCGCCAGCACCAGGCTTGCCGATGCCCTCGGCACCACCGAACACAAATTATCCAGAAATGAAGACTAGAGCCTACTCGCTCAGGCTATCTTCAACTGGGGCGAACAGGTCGTCACGGACCGTTGGGCCCAAGCTGATGACAATGGCGGCGATCGCAACGGAGATGCCGGCGGCAATGAGCCCGTACTCGATCGCGGTTGCGCCGCGTTCGCACCGAACAAATCGCCGCACTATGTTCTTATAGCTGGCTGGTGTTGCGCTCATTTCCGTCTCCTGAATACCCGGCCCAATCGCTTGCTCTCTATATCAGGTCAATCAGATGACCGATCAGCGGTTCGTCCGCCGGCGGCATCGGAAAGTCTCTCAAACGAACCGGTTTCACCCATTTCAGTTCCTGACCTTCCCGTGCCGTTGCATTCCCGGACCATTTTCGACACACATACAGTGGCATCAAAAGGTGGAACGCCTCATAAGAGTGGCTCGCAAAGGTCAATGGCGCCAGACAGGCCGCAGCGACATCGATCCCAAGCTCCTCTTCCAGCTCACGGATTAGTGCCGCCTCCGGCAATTCTCCGGGCAGAACCTTTCCGCCGGGAAATTCCCAAAGACCCGCCATCGCCTTTCCTTCAGGCCGGCGTGCCAGAAGCACCCTGCCGTCCGGATCAACGAGAGCGCAAGCCACGACAAGCAACACAGACTTTTCGCTTCGTTCAGGAGCCATCATCCACCAAAGAAGTTAACGCGTGCCTAGAGTTGGGAGAAATAAGGCATTCTTTCCATCTCATCGCTCCGAAAGGTTATGCCGATGTTAAATGTTGCAGAAAAACAGGTTTCTGAGCCGAGATTTTCGTTACTAACCAGCAGCTTACCTCAATCTAACCGCGAAAAGGGCGCTAGAGCAACCTCCGAGCAGACGGTTACGTCTGGTCGGAGATAAGTTGCTCGCCCGTAACGATAATCTGGGGCATGTTCTGCTCAAGTTGAGCAGAACATGCCCTAGA
>CAJHYS010000266.1_pt1 | contig 24003 bp, 19 predicted proteins | sample 9198801 | NCBI WGS metagenome assembly CAJHYS01 (sample SAMEA7708368, study PRJEB35096) | sediment metagenome | biome: marine neritic benthic zone biome [ENVO:01000025]; feature: sediment [ENVO:00002007]; material: shallow marine sediment [ENVO:03000034] sea grass bed [ENVO_01000059] ...
AATACCGCCATATTCTCTCCTTCAGGCGGTAGTGTCGGGATTGGCTTTGCCATCCCGGCACACCTCGCCGGCGATGTTGTGGCCGATCTGAAAGATGACGGCAACGTTACACGCGGCTGGCTTGGCGTGGTCATTCAGCCGGTCACCAAGGACATTGCCGACAGCATGGGCTTGGATGAAGCCAAAGGCGTCATCATTGCTGATGTGCAGGGCGGCTCGCCCGCCAGCAAGGCAGGCCTGCGAAACGGCGACACGATCCTGACCCTGAACGGCAAAACGGTGGAAAGCCCGCGCGACCTTGCCCGCAAAGTGGCGGCGATCAAGCCCGGCGACAAGCCGAGCCTGGAACTGGTCCGCGACGGCAAGCGTATGACGAAATCCGTCACCATTGCCGAACTGCCTGGCCCGAAGAAAGTCAGCAAGGCCAGCGATCGTAATGACGAAACCAAAGTGTCGCTGTCATCCTTGGGCCTGGAACTGTCTCCCACAGAAGGTGAGGGCGTGGCTGTGATCGATGTTGATCCGGCCGGCCCCGCCGCTGAGAAGGGATTGCGCCCCGGCGACCACATTCTTGAGGTCTCAGGCATCGAGGTCCAGGACCCGGAATCTGTGGCAAGCGCCATCGAACGGGCTGACCGTAAAGGCCGCAAATCGGTTCTTCTGCTGGTGCGGTCCGGCGAAAACCAGCGCTTTATCGCCATCCCGTTGAAGCAAGTCTAGAGCGGCTGCGTATCCCCTCGCGCATCGCTCACCCCCCCCCGACGGTTCCTGTCCCCCGCTAACCAGGAACCGTCCGCCGCGCCGGACAGAGTGCCTTTGTTGTGGTTCCCCCAGGGGTTACCTGTCCGGCCGGCCCCTTTCCCCCAAAAGCACATCTGTCGCCTTGTGGCTTGATATTCATGGTGATTGACCTATGACTGAGCACGTCTTGGCGTTCGAAACCTTTAAGCACAACAGCCCCATGCGCATCCTGGTGATTGAAGACGACCAACAGGCCGCCGGCTTCCTGGTCAAGGGCCTCCGCGAGGAAGGCCACATTGTTGATCATGCAGCAGACGGCGAAGACGGCCTGGCGCTCGCCCGCGAAGGGGTTCACGACGTTCTGGTGGTGGACCGGATGCTGCCAAAGCGCGACGGCCTGAGCGTGATCGAGGCCTTGCGGGCCGAAGATGTGTCGACCCCGGTTCTAATCTTGTCGGCCTTGGGTGAGGTGGATGACCGGGTCACGGGCCTGCGCGCCGGCGGCGATGACTATCTCTCCAAGCCATACGCCTTTTCTGAGCTTGTGGCCCGGGTGGAGGTGCTTGCCCGGCGCACCAAGCCGGAAAGCGCCCAGACAAGACTGGTGGTGGGCGACCTGGAGCTTGACCTTCTGGCCAGAACCTGCGCCCGGGCCGGCCAGGACATCACCCTGCAGGCGCGTGAATTCCGCCTTCTGGAATACCTCATGAAGCACGCCGGTCAGGTGGTGACCCGGACTATGTTATTGGAAAATGTATGGGATTATCATTTTGACCCTCAAACAAATGTCATAGACGTCCATATTTCAAGGTTGCGTTCGAAGATCGATAAAGACTTCGAAAGCGCCTTGCTGCACACGGTCCGCGGGGCCGGGTATTCGATCCGTGAGCCCTAACGCCAACCTCCTGCGCACGTCCACCTTCCGGTTGGCCACCGCCTACTTGCTCTTGTTCGTGCTCTCGGTCGGTGCCATCCTCGGCTATATCTACTGGAACACCGCCGTTCTTTTGGAGCGGCAGACCGACGAGACCATTCGGGCAGAGATCAGAGGTCTCAACGAACAGTATCGCTTCGGCCGCATCACGGTGCTGGCCAAAGTGGTCGAGCAGCGATCCTTGCGGAATTCCGAGCGGGGCATCTACAGCATTTTCAACCACACGGGCCGCAGGCTGGCCGGCAATCTGCAAGGGGTGCCTGCCGGCGTGGTGGGTACCTCCGGCTGGCTGGAGTTCCCTTATGAGGTCTTTGACGGCAACAGCATCAAACAGCACAGCGGCCGGGCCTTTTTCACCCGGCTGAGCGGCGGTTATCTGCTGGTGGTGGGGCGCGACGTGGAAGAACGCCGCCAATTTGCCAGCCTTATTCGCCGTTCGGTGTTCATTGCCATTGGAATGGCTCTGGTTTTTGGCCTCGGTGGAGGGGTTTTGATGAGCCGGAACTTCCTGCGCCGGATCGATGTGATTTCCGACACGTCCAAGGCCATCATGGCCGGAGGGCTTTCAGAGCGGATGCCGGTGCGCGGCACGAACGATGAGATCGACCGCTTGTCGGGGAACCTCAACAATATGCTCGATCAGATCGAGCGCCTGATGACGGGCATGCGCGAGGTGTCCGACAATGTGGCGCACGACCTGAAGACACCTCTCACACGGTTGAAGGCCCGCGTTGAGGCAGCGTTGAGGCAAGATACCAAGGGCGCCTACAAGGAGGCCCTGGTGGAGACCATATCGGAAGCAGATCAGCTCTTGGCCACGTTCAATGCGCTGTTGAGCATCGCCCGCACCGAAGCAGGCCAAACCAGTGAGCAGATGGAGCCGCTTGATGTCTCCGAGGTGGCTGAAGAGATCGCTGAGCTCTATCAGCCCTTGGTTGAGGATGTCGGCGGCACATTCGAGTTTTCCGGCGCGCCAGATCTCTCGGTCACCGCCAGCCGGCAGCTGCTGGCCCAGGCGATCTCAAACCTGATCGACAATGCCCTCAAGTATGCAAGACCGGGGGAGGACGAGGACCGCTCCTTGGAGGTCGCGCTGCTGGTGCAGCAGGTCACAGACAAGGTGGAGGTCACCGTCGCCGACAATGGGCCGGGTATTCCCGAAGCCGACCGCGCCCGAGTGCTGCAGCGCTTTGTGCGCCTCGACACAAGCCGCTCTGAGCCTGGCAGCGGCCTTGGCCTAAGCCTGGTGGCTGGCGTTGCGCGGCTGCACGGCGGCGAATTGGTGTTTAGGGATGGAAAAGTGGGCTTTGAAGCCTGTCTGGTGCTTCCCGCTTCCGTCTAGGCAGGGTACATCTGGGCCATGGCCGCGACCATTGCCACATGTCAGTTCACCTCGCCGCCGCTGATGAGCGCGGACCCGGCGCCGGACCTGCTGCAGGATCTGACCGGGGAGTGCGCTCGGCTACAGGACCTCTTTTCGGCGAATGAGGAGGTGCGGGACTTTGCCGAGGCCGTGGCCTGCAACTCGGGATACTTGAAGCGCCTCATTGAGCGTGACCGGGAGTTTGCCGCAAGGTGCTTTACCGAACCGCCCGGTCAGCTGATGGCAAAGGTCGTCGAGGCAACACGGAGTGCCTGGGGGCATGCGGAAAGCCAGGACGATCTCATGGCGCGGCTGCGGCGCGGCAAGGGGCGTGCGGCCCTGGTTACGGCGCTGTGTGACCTGGCCGAACTGTGGAGCGGCGAGATCGTTACCCACTGGCTCACCGAGTTTGCCGATGCGGCCCTGAATGCATCAGTGGATTATCTTCTGAGCGCAGCTGAAAAGTCCGGTAAGCTGAATTTGGCGGGAGAGGAGACGCCGGGGGTCGGATCGGGCTACTTCATTTTCGGCATGGGCAAATATGGGGCCCACGAACTCAACTATTCTTCCGACATCGATCTCATCGTTTTCTACGACACCATGGTGTGCCGATGCGCCGAGGGTGTTGAGCCTTCGGTGTTCTTCACCAGAATGACGCGCCAGCTGGTGGCCATCATGCAGGACATGACCGGCGATGGATACGTCTTCCGCATGGACCTGCGCCTCAGACCCGATCCGCGCTCAACACCGCTTGCCATCTCGCTGGGCGCCGCAGCCAGCTACTATGAATCCATGGGCCAGAACTGGGAGCGCGCCGCACTCATCAAAGCGCGTCCCGTGGCCGGAGACATTGCCTGCGGCGAAGCGCTGATCAAGGAACTGCAGCCCTTCATCTTCCGCCGGCATCTCGATTTTGCCGCCATCGCGGACGTGCAGTCACTGAAGCGGCAAATTCATGCCCACAAGGGCCACGGCGAAATCGCGGTTGCCGGCCACAACATCAAGCTCGGCCGCGGCGGCATCCGCGAGATCGAGTTTTTTGTGCAAACCCAGCAACTGATTGCGGGCGGGCGCGCACCGGCCTTGCGTGAGCGGCGCACGGTGGAGATGCTCGATGCCTTGAACCGGGCCGGGTGGATCAGTGCCGAAGCAGCGTCCGACCTCACCGCATCTTATTGGTTCTTGCGCGGCATAGAGCACAGGCTGCAGATGCAGGACGATGCCCAGACCCACACGCTGCCAACCGATCAGGAAAGCCTGGAGGCGTTTGCACGCTTTGCCGGGTATGCCTCGTTCGAAGCCCTGTCGGATGCACTGCTGAGCCATATGCGGAGGGTTCAATCCTACTACGAAGGCCTGTTTGAAGGCGCCGGCGAGCTGTCTGCCGATGAAGGCAGCTTATCGTTCACCGGCGTGGCCGACGATCCCGATACATTGCAAACGCTGGACCTCATGGGATTTCGCCAGCCGGCAGAAATCTCAACGATCATTCGCGGCTGGCACCACGGACGCTTCCCGGCCACCCGGTCCGAACGGGCACGCGAATTACTCACAGAGCTCATGCCCAGCATATTGCAGGCGCTGTCCAAGTCTTCCGATCCGGACGCGGCCTTCATAACTTTCGACAGCTTCCTGAAAGGGTTGCCCACCGGGGTGCAGCTGTTTTCACTTCTAAAGGCGAACCGCAAGCTGCTCGAGTTGCTCTCGCTGATCATGGGGACCGCACCCAGGCTTGCCGAGACCCTGGCCAAACGCCCGCGCACCTTGGACGCGATGCTGGATCCTGGGTTTTTTGAGGACCTGCCGGATCGTGCCGAGTTGGAGACCTTGGCGGGAGATGCGCTCGCGCCGGCCGAAACCTTGGAAGATGTTCTGGATCGGGCACGGGCTGTTGGCCAAGAGCAGATGTTCCGCATTGGCGTGCGCTTCATCAGCGCCACCGCAAACCGGAGCCAGGTGGGCAAAGCCTATTCGGATTTGGCGGATACATTGATCGGTCGCCTGTTGGAAGCGGTGCGTGCTGAAGCGGCTGAAAAGTACGGCGAGATGCCCGGCGGCAAGTTTGTCGTCATTGCCATGGGCAAACTGGGTGGATCTGAAATGACCGCAACGTCAGATCTCGATCTCATGACCGTCTACGATGTGGCAGATCCCGCTGCGCTCTCACTCGGCCCTAAGCAGATGGGAGCCTCGCACTATTACGGCCGCATGACACAGCGGCTTATCGCGGCCCTGTCGGTGCCCACCGCTGAGGGACTGCTCTATGAAGTTGACATGCGGTTGCGCCCGTCCGGCAACAAGGGGCCGATCTCGGTGAGCTTGGAAGGGTTCAAGACCTATCATGAGAGCTCGGCTTGGACCTGGGAGCGAATGGCCTTGAGCCGTGCCCGGGTGGTTGCCGGAGATGAAGACCTGCGCCGGGCATGTGAGGCGGAGATTGTCAGGGTGATGACCAAAAAGCCCGAACCGGCCGTCCTGACCCGCGATGTGCTCGACATGCGCCAGCGGATGATCGACGAACTCTTTACCGGCGATGCCTGGGATCTGAAGTTAAAGCCGGGCGGATTGGTGGATGTTGAGTTCACGGCGCAATATCTTCAACTCAAGCATGCCTGGGAATGCCCCGACATCTTGCATCAGAATGCCGGTGAGGCGCTCTCGGCGCTGTGCGAGCATGGGCTTCTTTCGAAGACAGACCGGGCAGAACTTGAAGGCGCCTATGAGCTCTATCAGACCTTAACCCAGATCTTGAGGCTTTGCGTGCCCGGCACCTTTGATCCCGATGCGCAGGCGGATGACTTGCATGGTCTGTTGGTGTCTGCCGCGGACGAGCCTGATATGGCGCACCTGGACGCCAAACTGCAGGAGGTGGCCGAAAGGGTGCGGGAGATATTCTCCAGGGTCATCGGCCCATCTGACACAGCATAATCTTGAATTTGTTGCGACGGAAATTGCTCCGGTGCGCCGTCTCTTAAGTATCAGAGCGCCAATACAATGTGCGCAAACCTTAAACTCAGAGAATGGGTGTAGTTATGCAGAAGAGAACAAGCAAAATTGTCATCGTTGCTGTCGCGGCCGCAGCGGTGGCCGGATTGGCCGTGAGCGCCAATGCCGTGTCGAAACACTGGGGCGGCGGCATGATGATGCGCCATATGGATGCCAACGGCGACGGCAAGGTGACCAAAGATGAGATCATGCCTCGCCTGACCAAACGGTTCGACCGGGTTGACGCGAACAGTGACGGCCAGGTGACCAAGGCGGAAGTCGGCGAGCACGTGCGCAAACGCGTGGAACGGCGCGTTGGCCATATGTTTGACCGGTTTGATGCAAATGCCGACGGCATCATGACCAAACCGGAGCTTCAGTCGCAGGTAGACAAGCACTTTGCGCGGTTGGATACTGACAAGAACGGTGAAGTGAGCCGTGAAGAAATGGGCGACTTCCGCAAGGCAATGCGCGCGCATATGCGCAAGTTCTTCGATCAGGAAAACTAAGCAAGCCTGTGCGCAACATTTAGCCGCGAGGCAGGATGGATCAACCGCTGAAGCAAGCGGCGGCGGTGACAACCGCCGCCGCATCGAAAAGCCAGTTCTCCGACCTTTCTCTGCTTCAGCAGGTGAGGGGCGGCGACCAGCAGGCCTTTGGCGTGCTGGTTGGCGAGCTTTATCCGTCGGTTTACCGCGCGGCCTTAAGAGTGTTGCGCCATGAGCAGGAAGCCGAAGAGGTGGCACAAGATGTATTCTTGAAGATCTGGCGCGATCCGCCCGAGTTGCGGGCGGATGCGAACCTGAAGGCGTGGAGCGCGCGGGTTGCCACGAATGGTGCCATCGACCGGTTTCGCAAGAAGAAACCGGACATCTCAGATGATTTGCCGGATCAGGTTGATCCTGCAGCCTCGGCGGATGGGGCGATGCAGGCAGGTGAAGCCGCTGGAGCGGTGCAAGAGGCTATTGACCATCTGCCGGAGCGCCAAAGGCTTGCGCTCGTGCTCACCTATTACCAGGGTCTCCCCAACAAGGAGGCTGCGGAACTGTTGGATGTGAGCGTGGATGCGCTTGAATCCCTGCTTGCACGGGCGCGGCGTGCACTCAAGGCAACATTGAGCGATCATTGGCAGGGATTGTTGGAAGACTTTGCTCAGGGCGGGCAAAACGAAGAGGGGAGCTGGAAAGCGATATGACAAAGGCAACCGATACAAAACGGCTCAAAGATGTGCTCCTGGCCTATGGGGCACGTCCGGAAAACTGGCCCGAAGACGAACGCGAAACACTTGCGAACACGGCATCTTCCGATGATGCCGAGGTGCAAGCTTTGCTCCGCGAGGCCGAAGAAATAGATGCGGTCTTGAACCGCTTGCCCGAGGCTCAGGTGCCTGAAGGAGCGGTGGAGCGCATAATGGCGAATGTGATGGATCCGCCCGCTTCGCCGGTGATCGATCTGCAGGCGGCCCGCGCGAGACGCTCGCGCTTCAGGCCTCAGTTTGATCTGCGCCAGGCCATTCCGGTTGGGATCGCCATGGCGGCCTCGTTGATGATCGGCGTGCTGGCCGGTTTCAGCGATCTTACCTCCACCTACATTCCCGACAGCGGGACAATCACCCTGGCCGGTATGGCAGAAGACAATGTCGCAGACACCCTAATCGGTTTTGAGACCTTCACTCTTGCTGAAGGAGAGTTGCAATGAGCGTTGAAGCCCCAAACGGTTCTGAAGCTCAAGCAAAGCGCAAGGCGCCGCGCTGGATGAAAATCCTGCTGGTTCTGTCGCTCATGCTAAACGTGATTGGCATAGGTGCGGTTGGTGCACGTGCTTGGATGATCCACAAACACGGACATGCCGGCCCTGCGATGCACGCGCTCGGCATCTATTCGTTCTTACGCAAGTTGCCCCGCGAACGGCGCCAGGAATTGCGACAACAGTTTAGAGAGGGTCGCGGTGAGCTGCGCCGTCACGGCCACTCGCTCGTGGGGCCCTTGAAAGAACTGGCAAATGCGCTGTCAGCCTCCAACTTTGAGAGAACCCGCGTTGAGGCGGCCGTCGCCGCTTTGCGGCAATCGCACGACACGCGCGCATCGGCCCGCCAGAAGTTTCTGCTGGACTTCGTCGATGCCTTGACGCCTGAGGAACGCCAGATCTTGGGTGCGAAGATCTTGAGGCGGGTGGAACGCCGGGAACGGTGGCACAAAAAGTTTCGCTAGAGCAGCTAAACGGCAATTTCGTTGAGGTTCTCGGTGCTTGGAACAACATGCGGCTCTTGCGCACTCAGGGGCATGTTGATGTGCACCGTGGTGCCATGATCTTCCATGCTGAAGATCTTGAGATGACCGCCATGCAATTCCACCAGAGACCGCGAGATTGCGAGACCCAGGCCTGAGCCGGAGTGGGACTTTGTGAACTGGTTTTCCACCTGTTCGAAGGGCCTGCCAAGCTTTTCGATGTCGCGGGTAGGGATGCCGATGCCGGTATCGACGATCTTGATGTCCAGCCGTCCACCAGTGTTCGACGCCACAACCCGCACATCGCCCCCTTCCGGCGTGAACTTGACGGCATTGGTCAGGATGTTGATCAGCACCTGCTTCAGCGCGCGCTCGTCGGCGATCAGTGAGATGTCGGCCTCAACTTGGCGGATTATCTTGATTTCGTGATTCTTGGCGCGTGGTTCGATGATGCGCAGCGCATGATCGACAACCGTGTCGAAGTTGCAAGGCTTCGTCTCGAGCTGAACGCGGCCCGCCTCAATCTTCGACATGTCGAGAATGTCGGAGATCACCTCAAGGAGATACTGTCCGGAGCCGTGAATGTCGTTGGCATATTCGGTGTATTTCTTCGTGCCGATGGGGCCCAGCAGTTCAGAGACCATCACTTCGGAAAAGCCGATGATTGCGTTGAGCGGCGTGCGCAGTTCGTGGCTCATATTGGCCAGAAACTCCGACTTGGAACGGTTTGCCGCTTCCGCGCGGGTCTTTTGTTCCTGATAACTGTCGGCAAGCTCGGCCAACCGCTGTTTCTGCGCCTCTTGCTCCATGCGCGTTTTTTCCAGATCGCGCACCGTGTCCATCAGCTCTTTCTCAGACTTGAGCAGCTGTTCCTCATGACGTTTGATCGGGGACACATCGGTGCCAACGGAGACGAAGCCGCCATCCTTCGTGCGGCGCTCGGAGATATGGAGCCAGCGGCCGTCCTCCAGTTGGGCTTCGAACGTGCTGCCGGTGTGTGTTTCGTTCGGGTCCTTGGGGATCCTGTCGCGGACGATGGGTTCTTTGGAGGCCTTTTGAACTTCGTCATAGGCGGTGCCAGGAACACACACGCTGGCGGGCAGATTGTGGAATTGCTGATAGATGCTGTTGCACATGACCAGCTGGTTGTCGGCGTCCCAAAGCACAAAGGCTTCTGAGATGTTCTCAATGGCATCACGCAGGCGAAGTTCTGCTTCCTGGTTCAGCTTCGCAGCATCCTTCTGCTCGGTAATGTCGATGGCGATGCCCACAAAGTGCGGTGTCTCCTCGCCGTCTGCCTGGGCCAGCTCGGCCCGCGCCCGCAGCCAAACCCAATGGCCGTCCTTGTGGCGCATGCGGAATTCCTGATCCACCTGGCGATCGCCAAACCGCAGCATCCGGTCCACAAGCTTGTCCATGCTGGCATCGTCGGGATGGAGCAGTTCAGATACCTCGCCATACGACAAGAGTTCGCCGGCCGGCTCCAGGCCGAGCATGTCGTACATGGACTTGGACCAGAAGATGTGGCCCCTTGAGATGTCCCAGTCCCAAAGCCCGCACTTGCCCCGGTCCAGTGCCTTATCCAGGCGCCGGGTTGCGATTTCGAGGGTACGGTCGGCTTCGTCGGCGCGCGACGACTGCCAATGGAATGCGGCGCCTATCAGCAACAAGACAAAGCTGGTTGTGATGAACAGCGAGCCATAGTTATTGGCCCGGAACCACCATGCGGCCAGCACATCGGCTTTTTGTTGGATGACCACCAAGGTGCCCGGGTGCGGGCTAAGCTGGCGCCGCGTGACGAAAACGACGGCCCCACCCACCAGAGGCGTTGCCACCAGCTCGCGCCATGATTTGCGCTCTGCGGCCGCTGAGCTGGTGCCAAGAATGGAGGTGATGCGCTTGCCGTTGAGACCCGGGTCGTTGGGCGCCGTGGCGCTCACATAGCCCTGAGCGGTGACGGCAAGATAGACACGTCCGGAGCCCATGGCCTGCTTTCCCATCGCTTTTTCCAAGTCTTCCGTCAGCAGGATGCGCGGTGTGCTGTTGCGCTGCAGGTCCAACGCCAGTTGTTGGCGCAGGTTCGAGGCGATCAGATCGGCATGCAGCGCAGACAGGTGCCGTCCTTCTTCCAGACTTTCTGAATAGTTCGAGATGCTTCGAAGCACGAGGGCGCCGGCCAGAAAGATGATGAAGACACAGATGAGCGCCGTTATCAGGCGCCGCAAGGTGCGCTCCTTCAGATTGAACTTGCTCAAAAACTGGCCGGCGAACTGAAGTTTCAACGATCTGTCCGTTGAAAACAGTTCTCCGAGCTGCGCCTTTGCCACTGCCTCACCCCTTTAGCAGAGCGGAATTGGTCTTCCCCCGAAAGCTCCGCGAATCGCTTGGTCCATAGATTCAAAGTCAAGGTGATTTGTCTAGGTACAAAGCTAGTATAGGTGGCGATTTTATGGAAAATCTTGGTTAAAGCCGGTTAACCTTTTAATGTTCTAGCGATCATCTCACCAAGATCACGAGACAAGGGCTCGTGTGCGGCGATCCGCTCCAGCTCAGACTTGGCTTTTTCGCGCCGCCCAGGTTCCAGCATGCGCCAGCTCTTGAAGCACGAGGACATCCGGGCGGACACCTGCGGATTGATCTCATCCAGCTTGGTGATGATCTCGGCCACCAGCGCATAGCCCGCACCGGAGGGTTCGTTGAATTTGGCCGGGTTCATCATTGAAAAGGCGCCGATGAGCGATCGCACCTTGTTGGGACGTGTGAGGGAAAAGGCTGCATGTTTGGTGAGAGCGCGAATGTCGTCAATTGCGCTCTCCTGGGTGGACAGGGCATTCAACATCAACCACTTGTCCACCAGCAGGTGGTCGGATTTGTGTTTGTCGTAAAATGCGGCCAGGGCCTTGCTGCAGGCCTCTCCTCCCACCGGCGCCAGCGACAGTAGCGCCGCCATCGTGTCGTTCAGGCTGGTGCTGTTTTCTGCCTGGAGGGCCGCCAGATCAATGCCTTTAGGCGGCGCGCCGTGCACCAGGTAGTCGAGGGCGCCATTGCGCAGGGCACGGCGTCCGGCACTCGTCGCATCCGGTGAATAGGGAGCACTGTCCGTGCCCGCCTGGTAGATGGCCTCAAACTCTGCCTCAAGGCTTGCGCCCACGATGCGTTTGGCATGCAAGTGCGCAGCATGGATGGCGCCGGGATCAACGTTGCGCCCGATATGGTTCGCGATGCCCGATTCCCCGGGCAACGACAGAAGCTTGATCTTGAAGGCATCTTCCAAGCTCTCGTCGCTTATGACTTTGCGTAAGGCTTCGGTGAGTTCGGTGTTCTCCGTTAGGGTCTGGCCAGCCCTGGCTTGGCCCACAAGGGTTTCCATCCAGGCCTTCATACAGGTTTGGCCGGCCTCCCAGCGATTGAACGGATCACTGTCATGTGCCAGCAGGAAGAGCAGGTCCTCTGTGCTCACATTGCTGGCGATCTTGACCGGAGCTGAAAAGCCGCGGTTGATGGACAGGACCGGTGCTTCCGAGACCCCTTCAAAAGTGAAGGTCTGTTCCGCCTCGGTGAGTTCCAGCAGCCCGGTCTCACTGTTGGGCAGAACAAGATCGGAACCTGACCTGCCTACAAGACCAAGTCTGAGAGGAATGTGGAATGGCTTCTTGCTGGGCTGGCCCGGGGTCGGGCCGGTGGCCTGCGAAACTTTGAGGTCGTAGCGCTGGTTTGCCTCATCATATGTGCCGCTGACGGCAAGCTCCGGGGTTCCGGCCTGCTCGTACCACAAGAAGAACTGGCTGAGGTCGCGCCCACCCGCCTCTTCCATGCAGGCAACGAAGTCGTCAACCGTGGCGGCATCCCCATCATGGCGCTGAAGGTAGAGATCCATGGCTGCCCGAAAAGCCTCTTCGCCCAACAGCGTTTGCAGCATGCGGCACAACTCTGCGCCCTTCTCGTAAACCGTGGCTGTGTAGAAATTGTTGATCTCAATATAGGAATTGGGGCGCACGGGGTGTGACAGCGGTCCGGCGTCTTCGGGAAACTGATGGGCCCGGAGCTGTTGCACGTCGGAGATGCGTTTGACCGGGCGCGATCTCAGATCGGAGGAGAACTCCTGGTCCCGGAACACGGTCAGCCCTTCTTTCAGACACAATTGGAACCAATCGCGGCAGGTGATGCGGTTGCCGGTCCAATTGTGGAAATACTCGTGCGCGATGATGGCCTCGATATTGGCATAGTCCTGATCGGTTGCCGTGTCGGGCCGGGCCAGAATGTATTTGTCGTTGAAGACGTTGAGCCCCTTGTTCTCCATGGCGCCCATGTTGAAGTCGCTGACGGCGACAATCATGAATATGTCCAGGTCGTACTCGCAGCCGAAACGCTCTTCGTCCCAGCGCATGGAGGCCTTCAGCGACGTCATGGCCCAGTCGCAACGGTCTTCCTTTCCAGGCTCCACATAGATCGCCAGCTCCACCTTGCGTCCGGATGCCGTGGTGAAACTGTCCTTCACGCAGGCAAGGTCGCCGCCCACCAGCGCAAACAAATAAGAAGGCTTGGGAAACGGGTCATGCCAAACCGCGAAGTGCCGCTCCGTGCCATCCACCGATCCTGATGCGACCAGGTTCCCGTTGGAGAGCAGCACCGGGGCTTCGGACCGGCGGGCTTCGATGCGAGTGGTGAAGCGGGCCAGGACGTCGGGGCGGTCCAGATAGTATGTGATGCGGCGGAAGCCTTCTGCTTCGCATTGGGTGCAGTAGATGTCGTTGGAACGGTAAAGCCCCGACAAGGCCGTGTTTGCGCTGGGGTCGCAAATGGTTTCGATGGTCAGAATGAAAGGCTTGTCCGGCGCCTGCGTGATTGTCAGGCTTTTATCATTCAGCGTGTAGGCACCGGCGGGCAATACCTCACCGTCAAGGCTGAGGCCGACGAGTTCCAACGCCTCTCCGTCAAGGCAGAGCATTTGGTCTCCAGCTTCAGCATCTGGATTGGGTCTCAGCTGCAGCTTCGACGTGACCTGGGTGCGCTGTTGCGATAGGCGCACATCCAGGTCGACCTGATCGATCAGATAGGCGCTTGGACGATAGTCTTTAAGGTGAATGGAAGCAGCTGTTTCGGTTTTCATGAGGGCTTGGCGTCTGTTTCAGGAAGTGGAGATTTTAACCAGCCTTTTAGCTCTTTACGCCATGTTGGTCGCGGGGAATTTTTAGCGTTAGGCCAAGATTTGCGTTTGAGGATGGGAAATGGCATCGACTGACGGCACATTTGAGGACCGTCCGCGGTCCACCTATGTGGAACCCGATATTTTCGAGCGTCTGCTCAAAGGTGCTGATTTCGCCGTGGTTTTGGTCGTCGCGTGGTTCTTTCTTCTGGACACAGGTCCCGTTGATGCCAGTGGCTTTCACTATTTCGCTGCTTTTTCCGGCGTGTTCTTGAGCTTTCTGCTGCTCATCTTCCTGCGTGAAACCAGAGCCTACAAGATTGCCAGCTGGGTGCGCCCGGCGCGCGCCAGCCTTGCGGCCGCCGGCGGCGCAGCCGTCGTCGGGTTTGTCTTCTGGCATTTTTCAGCCTTTGCTGGCTATCCGTTAAGTTTCAAGTGGGTCATCGGGTTCAGCGCCGCGCTGCTGGTCCATTTTGCGGTGACCCGGGTGACGTTGGCGGTGTGGATCACATCGTTTGCGGCCCCTGACTGCTTTCGCCAAAGGGTGGCGATTGTTGGCGGTGGTCCGCCGGCTGAGGACGCGATCAATGTGTTGGAGCATTCGGTTGCCAGTGAAATCGATATCATCGGCATTTTTGATGACCGTAATGATGAACGTTCTCCTGAATCTATCCGTCGTCACGAGAAGATCGGCTCGATCAGCGAGTTGGCGGAGTATGCCCGTTCTAGCAGGGTGGACCTCATCATCGTGACCATTCCTACGGTGGCGGAAACCAGGTTGCTGCAAGTGTTGAAGGTTCTCTGGGAGCTGCCGGTTGACATTCGCATTTCGGGCCAGACGTCCCGGTTGCGGTTCTCGCCGCGTTCCTATGACTATCTGGGTGACTTGCCTCTGTTGACGGTGTTCGACCGACCTCTGTTCGGCTGGGCGTGGATCTTGAAATCTGTTTTCGACAAGGTCCTGGCGCTGTTTTTCATTGTGTTGTTTGCCCCGCTTATGCTGCTTGTTGCGTTGGCGGTGAAGTTGGAATCCAAGGGTCCGGCCCTCTTCAAGCAAAAGCGCTATGGCTTCAACAATGAACTGATCTCGGTTTACAAGTTCCGCTCCATGTATACCGAGATGACCGACGCGAATGCGTCCAAGCTGGTGACCAAGGACGACCCCAGAGTGACCAAGGTCGGTCGTTTCATTCGGAAGACCAGCCTGGATGAACTGCCTCAGTTCTTTAATGTGCTGTTTGGCGGGCTGTCATTGGTGGGCCCACGCCCGCACGCGACCCAAGCAAAAACCGGCGACAATCTGTATGAAGATGTGCTGGAAGGTTACTTCGCCCGCCATAAGGTGAAGCCGGGGATCACCGGGCTTGCGCAAGTGCATGGCTGGCGTGGGGAAACGGACACGGTTGAGAAAATCGCCAACCGGGTCAAGTATGATCTGGAGTACATCGACCGCTGGTGTGCTGCTCGATTTGAAGATTTTGCTGAAAACCCCTATCACCTTGCTGATGAACTCTGAAAACGCTTACTAGTTCGTCTTGCCGCCACGCCATATTGGGTTTGCTCCTGAGATGACATCCCAGACCATTCCGGTTGAACCGTTTGACTTCGTGATCTTTGGCGGCACGGGCGACCTTGCCCGGCGCAAGCTTTTGCCCTCTTTGTTTCTGCGCGACCGGGCCGGCCAAATCCCGGCGGAAAGCCGCATCATCGGTGTCTCGCGAGAGGCGTTGAGCCATGCGGAGTTTCGCGAAAAGGCAGCTGCTGCATTGAAGACGCACCTGCCGGCGAGGACACTCACCAAGGATGCCAAGGCGAAATTTCAAGAGCGCCTCTACTATCATCACCTGGATGTGCTGACGCCGGCCGGTTGGGAAGAATTTGCCGAGACCCTTGAGGCCGCGCCCAGCCGGATTCGCAGTTTCTACCTGGCCACGGCGCCCAGGCTTTTTGGGGACATTGCCAAGACGTTGGGCGAGCACAACCTGGTCTGTGAGGGATGCCGGGTGGTGTTGGAGAAGCCCTTGGGGAGCGATCTGGAGACTGCGAACGAAATCAATGAAGCGGTTGGCAAGGTCTTCTCCGAAGACCAGATCTTCCGCATTGACCATTATCTCGGCAAGGAGACGGTCCAAAACCTGATGGCGCTGCGCTTTGCCAATGCTCTGTTTGAGCCACTGTGGAACTCGGCGCACATCGACCACGTGCAGATCACCGTGGCGGAGAACATCGGGGTGGGAAGCAGAGGCGGTTACTACGATCATGCTGGCGCGCTGCGCGATATGGTGCAGAACCATCTGATCCAGCTGGTGTGCCTGACCGCAATGGAGCCACCTTCCGCGTTCGAAGCCGATGCGGTTCGCGATGAAAAGCTGAAAATCCTACGTGCACTGCGTCCGATCGATGAAACCAATGTGGAGGCCGTGACGGTGCGCGGGCAATACAAGTCAGGCGCAGTCGACGGAAAAGCGGTGCCCGCTTATTTGGAGGAGATCAGCAATGATGAGAGCGACACCGAGACGTTTGTTGCACTGAAGTGTGAGATCGACAATTGGCGCTGGGCCGGCGTTCCTTACTACCTAAGAACCGGCAAACGATTGCCGGCGCGTGCCTCGGAAATTGTCATTGCCTTCAAACAGGTGCCTCATTCCATTTTTGGGCACAGTGCCGGGCCCGTAGCCGCAAACAGGCTGATCATCCGGCTGCAACCCGATGAGGGCGTCAAATTGAGCCTGATGATCAAAGAGCCCGGTCCAGGGGGCATGCGCTTGGTGAGGGTACCTCTGGACATGACGTTCGCTGAAACGTTCGATGTGCGCCAGCCGGATGCCTATGAGCGGTTGATCATGGATGTGGTGCGCGGCAACCTCACCTTGTTTATGCGCCGCGATGAGGTGGAAGCCGCCTGGCGCTGGATCGATCCGATCCGTGCGGGCTGGGACGCGCGAAATGTCAAACCTCATGGCTACGCGGCCGGAACTTGGGGCCCCACAGCCTCAATCGCTCTTATTGAACGTGACGGGCGCACCTGGCACGAGGACGAATTGGGGTGAGGGCGCCGGTCATGCACGCGTTTGCCTCCAGCGCCGAATTGGCCGCCGCGCTGGCCGATCAGACCGCTCGGCGGCTCGTTGAGGGCATTGAGACCAATGGCGCCGCGCACCTCGTGGTTTCCGGCGGGCGGACCCCCATTCAATTCTTCGGCGAGCTTTCCCAAAGGGACCTCGACTGGTCCAAGGTTGAAGTGATCTTGGCGGATGAACGCTGGTTGCCTGCGGATACGCCGCGCTCCAATGCGGCTTTGGTGCGCCGGCACCTTTTGCGCGGCCGCGCACGGAGCGCCGGGTTTACGCCTCTGTTTTCCAGCGAGCAATCAGCCCAAGACGTGGCGCAAACGCTGAGCAAAGAACTTGGCGAAGGCGAGAAACCCTTTGATGCCGTCATTCTTGGCATGGGAAGCGACGGCCACACCGCTTCGCTGTTTCCGGATGCACCGCAGACTACGCTGGCCCTAAGCGACAGGGCTGACGCCGTAATGGTTTTAACACCGGTGTCACAGCCGGAGGTGCGCCTGTCATTGTCGGCCAAAGCTCTTCTCAACACGGAATTTTTGGCGCTGCATATAGAAGGCGCTGAGAAGCGGGTTGTGCTTGAGCGGGCGCTTGAAGATGGCCCGGCTGAGGAAATGCCGGTGCGCAGCATCTTACGCAATGACATCCGACAGGTGCAGGTCTATTGGTGTCCATAACAAGCCAACAACGAGAAAAAAGGAACGGCACAAATGATCACAGTATGGGGACGGGCCTCTTCGTCAAACGTTCAAAAGGTGACTTGGACGCTGGATGAACTGAGCGTGCCGTACGAGCGCATTGACAAAGGACGTGAGTTCGGCGGTTTGGACACGCCGGAGTATCTTGCCAACAATCCCAACGGGCGGGTGCCAACTGTGCAGGACGGCGAGCTGATCATGTGGGAATCACAAGCCATCTGCCGCTATCTGGCCCGAACGTACAATGGAGAGCATCTGTTTCCCTCAGACCCGGCAGGCGCGTTCCATGTCGACAAATGGATGGATTGGAACAGTGCGCATCTGGCGCCATCCGTGTTCCCGATGTTTCTGGCGGCACGAGAGGCTGACGATCTGACCGTCGCGAAGGAAGCGAAGTTCGACAAGTTTGTGTCGGAAGCCGGGCGCAACCTGGCGATCATGCAAGGGATATTGAGCGGACAGGACTATCTCGCTGGAAACGCCTTCACGCTGGGTGACCTGGTTTGTGCCGTGAGCATTTCGCGCTGGCTGTTCGTCGGCCATGATTTGGATGACCAGGCGCAGGTGAAAGCATGGTACGGCCGCGTCTGCGAGCGGACTGCCTGCCAACGTCACAACGTGGTGAGTTTCTAGGCGCGGAATCTTGAGGTAAACATCTTCCATGATGTTTCTTTCGCGACGATCATTGGTCTTGGGCCTGACCGCGCTCGCCGCTGCCCCGGCCCAGGCGGGCGACAAGTTGCAGCTGGTGATGTTTGACCGGGTGGGCTGCCCCTGGTGCGCGAAATGGGACGCGGAAGTTGGCAGCGTTTACCACAAGACCTGGGAGGGTGAACGCGCGCCCTTACGCCGGCTCAGCATGCATCCGCCTTATCCCAGCGACCTTTCGTTCATCACCGACATCATCTATTCGCCCACATTTGTTCTGGTGCGTGGGCGTAAGGAAATCGGGCGTATCGTGGGGTATCCCGGCGAGGCGCACTTCTACGTGCAACTCAGTCAACTGATTGAAAAAGCTGGAACTTAAGCTTCTAGCCTTCTTGCAGTTTGCGCTCCAGAAGGCGGTAGACAACCGGTCCCGTCAGAACCACCACCAGAATCCGGCTGATGTGGATCGTCACCACAAAGCCGACGTTCAGCCCCAGGCCTAAGGCAACCAAGCTCATCTCCGCAAGACCTCCAGGGGCAAACCCGATTATCCCGGCCCACAGGCTGACCGGGGTCAGGTTAGCCAATGTCAGCGCCGTGATGAACGTGATGGCCAGAGCCAGGCTGATATAGCCGCAGGAATGGATCAAAGCGTTGAAAATTTCGCGCAGGTCAAGGCCGCTGAAGCGGCCGCCAATGGCGGCGCCCAGCACCACTTGGGCAATGATGACAAGTTCGGTCGGTACGGCTGCCTTCGTCAGTCCGCCAAGTTGCAGAACTGCCGTGATCAGCATGGGGATGATCATGATGCCGCCGGGCACCCTTGTCTTGTCCGCCAGCCACCAGCCCACCAGTGCGATCGCAGCCATTACCGCGAGAGTCGGGAGCGTCATCTCCAGCAATGAAGGCCCGCCTTCTATGGTTCGGGTCAGGTCCTGTCCCAACAGGCCTTCGATCAGAAACGGCAGCACCAGGACAATGAGGGTTACGCGCATGGTGTGGATCAGACCTAACCGCCTGATGCTGATGCCGAGATCCTCAGCAAACGTCACCATGGTGTAGAGCCCGCCCGGGAGCGCGGCGAAGAACGCCTCGGGCCGGCGCATGTTTGCTATTTTGGTGAAATAGATCAGCCCTGCACCTACCGTGCACGCAACATAGAGAGGGACGGCCAGCAGGCTGTAACCCAGTGCGCTCAGCTGAGCCAGCAGAGCCGGTGTAATCGAGGCGCCCAAGAGAACGCCTAAGATGGCCCGCATGGGCGATGTCAACGGACGCGGCGCGGCCACCGGGAGCCGCGCAAGCGCCGCAATCAGCGTAGCGCCGATGGCGCCAAGCATCCAAGGCAGGGGGATGCCCGCAAGCGAGGCAAGCCAGCCTCCGATGGCTGCTATTATCAGACCAAGGATCATTGCTTTGTCCTAGAGCATGGGCCGCTCACATGGAGCGGAATATGCTCCAGATTTTCGTGTTAGGCGAGTATCTTGTCGTCGATCAGGCCCGGCCCTCATCTCAGCGTGCGGACGGGGCGCTTTGTGGAAATCTGACCGGCAGGCTTGCGGCCTTTCCCTCATAAATGCCATTGATTTGGCTATCGATCTAGGGAGATGCAGCGAATGCGGCGTACGCCACGGCCCTTGGTGGCCGGCAACTGGAAAATGCACGGTTTGAAGACTTCGCTCAAGCAAGCGCGCGCCGTGGCGGCATCGCTTGCGAAATCGCCCTCTCGGTGCGACGTCATGATCTGCCCACCTGCGACCCTCTTGCGGCCCATGAAAGAGGTGATCAAATCAAGCAAGCTCAAACTTGGCGGCCAGAACTGTCATGCCTCCTCACAAGGGGCACATACGGGCGATGTTTCAGCTGAGATGCTTAAAGATGCCGGGGCGTCGGCGGTGATCGTCGGGCATTCTGAGAGGCGTGAAGATCACAAGGAAACCAACATGGATGTCCGCGCAAAAGCTGCGGCGGCACACAGGGCCGGCCTGACGGCGATTATCTGCGTTGGCGAAACTTTGAAACAGCGCAAGGCAGGTGCGGCGCTCCGGGTTGTCGGGCATCAGCTCAAGGGCTCCTTGCCGTCATCGGCAACCGAAAAAAACACCGTTATTGCGTACGAGCCTGTATGGGCGATCGGAACCGGGCTGACCCCGACCGTGGATGATGTTGCCGAAGTTCACGGCTACATTCGAAAGCGGCTGGGAGTGTTGCTGCCAGATGGCGCGGCGAGGCGGGTGAGGGTGCTCTATGGAGGCTCCGTCAAACCGGCCAACGCAGCCGAACTCTTGGCCGCTAAAAATGTGGACGGCGCACTGGTGGGCGGGGCCAGTTTGGACGCCAAGGATTTTCTACCAATTGTGAGAGCCTGCAGTTAGAGCACCTCCCGAGCAGACGGAATTGACTGGTCGGGGACAAGTTGCTCGCCTTCCGCGCAGTTTGAGCGGAAGTCGCCCTAGGCGGACGCGGTTTTGGTTTCGTCCCACTTTGCGTCGGATTGCGCGGCATCAGGATCGTCACTTGCCTCTACAGGTTGAGGCTCCTGATCGGCTGCAGATTGATCCAGATCGGCGGCAGCCACTTGCTGTTCAGCGTTGTATCTTGCTGCGGTGGTGTGGTGCACCCATTCGAAAAACTCTTCTTCCGGCATCGGCTTGGCGACATAGAAGCCTTGCACCTCATCCACGCCGCATTGGGCCACAAACTCCCAATCGTCTTGGTCTTCCACCCCTTCAGCCACGATCCGCATGTTGAGCTCGCGCCCAAGGTGCACGCTGGCTTCCACGCTTGCACGGGCAAAACGGTCCTTGGCGGCGTTGCGCACAAATGACTGGTCAATCTTCAGCTGGGAAAATGGAAACTTGCGCAATTGCTCAATGTTGGAGAAGCCAGTGCCGAAATCGTCGATGGCCAGGTCAAATCCCTGGATTCTAAGGCGGGCAAGAACTTCCAGCACTGTGGTGTTCTGTTTCAGAAAGCTGCTCTCGGTGATCTCAAGCGTAACTGCGGAACGCTCAATCCCGACCGCATCGACGCGGGCGGCAAGCTCGTCGGGGAACTCCAGCCATTCAAAGATGTCGGGCGTAAGATTGATCGCAACCCTGAGATCTAAGCCGCTGGTGTGCCACTGGGCGCAACTGTTGATCGCCTGGCGGAGCAAACTCGCCGAGAGCGTCCGCATCTGACCTGTTGCTTGGGCGGCATCAATGAATTGGGACGGCTGGATTAAGCCGATCTCCGGGTCAATCCACCGGGCGAGGGCTTCAGCGCCCGTCACTATTCCGGTGTGGATGTCGATCTTCGGTTGATAGAACGGAACGATCTGACGTTGAGCGATGGCGTCCTGGATCTTTTGCGGGGTGACCTGAAAGTGTGCGGCGGTCTTCTCTCGCGGTGCGCTTGGTAGCGCGGCGGCGGCCAGTTCAGCCAGCTTCTGGGTGTCTAGCGGCTTGCTCAATAGGCCGATGAGGTCGAAGCTGTAGAACGAGGCGATGTCTCGAGTGACGTTCAGAACGCTTTTGTCTTCGCCGCTTATGACCGCAAGTTGACCGTCATAGCCTAACTCATTGATGTGGCGCAGAAACTGAACACCGTCCATTTCCGGCATGTTCAGGTCGCACAAGATGAGTTCGAAATTTTTCGGGTTCTCAGTGAGGATTGTCAGCGCCCTGAGGCCGTTCTCTGCCACGACCACCCTGGCATTGTGTTCACAGGTGAAATAGCTTTCCAGGATGCCCCTCATCATGGGGTCATCGTCAACCACAAGAATGTTTGTCCCTGGCTTCATCAGCTCACCTAGCCGGCGGCTGCGCACGTAAAAGGAAGTTCAGCCGGCCCCACCAAACAGGGGTAGCAATAACCTCTTAAGAAAGTCTGTGTTTCCAGTGCTGTTTCTTAGTTGGTTTTGGCTTCCGGCGGAGGGGCTTGCTCAGGGGCGGCAAAGAAGGCCCGGTAGGCGCTTGCACCCAGAGTGAGCAGGCCGGCAATCAGAAGGGCCAGACCGATGGGCCGGCTGAAATAGCCCGTCCATTCGTAGTGCAGCATCTGCATGGCTTGGGCGAAAGTCTGCTCGCCGATCTTCCCCAAGATCAGGCCGAGTACGATGCCGGCCACCGAATAACCGGTGCGGCGCAGGAAGAACCCCGCAACCCCGGCCACGAACATCACCACAACATCGATCACCAGACCGCGGACCGCATAGGCGCCGACCGTTGCCAGCATCAAGATCAGCGGTGCCAAAAACTGGAAGGGTATGCGCAAAAGGTTGATGATGGTTTTGGTTTCCAGAAAGCCGATGAACAGGATGGAAAGGTTGGCGAAGAACATGGCCGCAAACACCACCCACACGAGGTCGGCGCTGTTGATGAAGACCAGCGGGCCGGGCTCCATGTCGTGCATTTGGAAAACGCCGACCATCATAGCCGTCAGCGCACCGCCGGGCAGGCCGAGTGCCAGCAGCGGGATCATGGCCGCGCCGGTGGCCGCATTATTGGCGGTTTCCGAGGAGATCACGCCTTCCAGCTTGCCCTTGCCGAACTCCCAGCGTTGTTTTGACCAGCGCACCGCCTCGTTATAGCCCATGAAGGCCGCCAGGGTTGCGCCGATGCCCGGCAGGATGCCGCAGAAAAAGCCGATAAAGATAGAGCGGACAACGGCAATCTTGTGGGCCCAGAGTTCGCTGAATGATGGAAAATCAACGCTGATTTTCGGCGCCTTGTAGGCACCGGTGGCCTTCTTTTCGGCCTGAACCATGATCTCAGATACCGCGAAGAAGCCGAGAATGGTCGGAATGAAGTGAATGCCGGCCAAGAGGTAAGGCATTTCAAAGTCGTATCGCTCAATGCCGCCCACCGGGTCGAGCCCGACCACGGCAATCATCAGCCCGGCTAGAATGGACAGCCAGCCTTTCCAGATGGTCTTGGCGCCCACCGAAGCGGCCACCGCAAGGCCGAAGAACACCAGGGCAAAGATTTCCGGCGGACCAAAGGCCGAGATGGCCCATTCGGCAATCGGCGCCGTTGCGAGCATCATCAAAATTGCCGAGACGGTTCCGCCCAGGGCCGAACACATCACCGCCGCGCCCACCGCCTTGCCGGCCTGACCCTTCAGGGTCATGGGGTAGCCGTCGAACGCGGTCGGTGCGTTTTCCGGAGCGCCGGGGATGTTGAACAAAATGGCTGTGATGGCCCCGCCATAAACGCCCGTGCAGTAGATCACCGAGAACAGCATGATGCCGTGCTCGGCGCTCAGATGCGCGGTAAAGGGCAACAGGATCGCAGCCAGGGTCAACATGCTGACGCCGGGAATGGCGCCAAACAGCATGCCGCCAACCACCCCGCCGAAGAAGATGGCGATCCCGAGCGGATCACTGAACAGAGTGATTGTTCCGTTTACGAAGTTTGTGAATGCGTCCATTTTTGCTGCCCCAACTGGCCTATTGCAGGATCGTCACAACCCAGGTGCCAAAATCATAGAATGGATGAATGTTGCCGGTGGGCAATCCCACATAGAGCAGTTTCACAAACAAAAGCAGCAAGATGCCGACGACGCCCGCCGCAACGCCCGCCATCCATTTGATCCGCCGCTCTCCCATCAAATACATCACGCACATGGCAAACACTGGGGCCAGCGCGTAGAAGCCCATATCCTCAAGCAGTGCTGCAAAAAAGATCGGCAAGGCCAGCATGCCGCCCACCTGGTTGCGGTAGGCCATGAAGCCGAACAGCGCCATCAGGGGAAAGGCCGTGAGAAGCTTGATGGGCCCCAGCCCATCGGCCGGCAGGCCCATCATTCCGCCAAGAAAGTCAGGCACCCGCAAATACACGAACGGGATGGCCACCATTGCAAATGTGTGGAGATACCAGCTCAGGCTGGAATGGTCTTCCGGCGCCTCGACGCTGTCGTCCGCAGCGGCGTTCAGCTTGCTGGTGGCACCGCCTTCGCCGCGCTGCCAGTGCCAGGCCAGTTGGCCGATGGCCGCCAGCACAATCAGCAGAATAATCGCACGCGGCCAGCCGCTGGCGCCAAATTTGTAAATCTCAATCGATTTGTTGAATTCGAACGAATAAATGAACAGGATCAGAGCCAGCAAAAGCCATAGCCCCGCCTCGACCACATGGCCGGTTTTAAGATTCCCCATACCTCACCCACGTTGTAAGCGGCCCCGGCGCTACGTCTGCCGGGGCCGGTTTTGGC
>CAJHYS010000358.1_pt1 | contig 23959 bp, 19 predicted proteins | sample 9198801 | NCBI WGS metagenome assembly CAJHYS01 (sample SAMEA7708368, study PRJEB35096) | sediment metagenome | biome: marine neritic benthic zone biome [ENVO:01000025]; feature: sediment [ENVO:00002007]; material: shallow marine sediment [ENVO:03000034] sea grass bed [ENVO_01000059] ...
AGCCATCCTTCGAAGATCAGCACCTTCCGAACACAAGGCGCAACGGCGCTGAAGGTGGATACGGATCTGGACATTGATCCGATCATCGAGCCGGAACCCGCGCCATTGCGCGAAGTGGAGCTGCCGCCCAGCGGCGCGCGCTGCAACATTCTGCAGCTTTCCGACAAGACCTGCCGCTGGCCGATTGGCGATCCGGGCTCTGAGGATTTCTGTTTCTGCGGGGCCAATCCGAAGCCCGGCCAGCCCTATTGCGAGCACCATGTGCGGCTCGCCTATCAGCCGGCCCAAGACCGCAGACGCAGGCAGGCAGCAGGCGCGCGGCGCTGAACCGGACCATCTGACGTTTACGCCGGCCTCCCAGAAATCGGGGGCCGGCTTTTTTCATTCGCATTTCTGTATTGCGGCAGCCGGCGAACTTGATCTAGTCAAGAGGCATGTCTGAGCCGCTCTTGTTCTCTCCGGTCCGCCTGCGCGATGTTGAGTTGCGCAACCGGATCGTCATTTCCCCCATGTGCCAATATTCCGCCCGAGACGGCATGCCCGATGATTGGCATTTTGCCCATCTGGCCAAGTTCGCTCTGGGCGGCGCGGGGCTTGTGTTCACCGAAGCAAGTGCCGTGGTGCCTGAGGGGCGGATCACCCATGGCGATACCGGCATCTGGAGCGGGGAGCAGGCTGAAAGCTGGGCAAGGATCACCCGGTTTCTGCAAACCGAAGGCGCAAAAGCGGGCATGCAGATTGCCCATGCCGGGCGCAAGGCCAGCATGCAGCGGCCCTGGCACGGCAACGGCCCGCCCGATGAGACCGATCATGCCCGCGGCGAGGTGCCCTGGCGCATTGTTTCTGCATCCGCCGAGCCCGTGAGCGAAGGCTGGTTGATGCCGGAGGCCCTCGGGGTGGAGGAAATTGCGAGGATCACTCAGGCGTTTGCCGATGCGGCGGTGCGTTCAGATGAGGCGGGTTTTGATGTGGTGGAGGTTCATGGTGCCCATGGCTATCTGTTGCACCAGTTCCTGTCCCCGCTCTCAAACCACCGTAACGATGAGTATGGTGGATCTTTCGACAACCGGGTCCGCTTCGCGCTTGAAACCGCGCGCGCCGTCCGCGCCGTTTGGCCGGCCCACAAGCCTTTGTTCTTCCGCACATCCAGTGTGGATGGCATTGAAGGCGGCTGGGAGATCAGCGATACGGTGGAACTGGCCAGGCGTCTCAGAGCCGAAGGAGTTGACGTGATCGACTGCTCGTCCGGCGGGCACAGCCCCAAGGGCGCGACAAATGCCAACCTGGCCCGCGGACTTGGGTTTCAGGTGGCCTTCGCCGATGAGGTCAAGCGCGAGGCAGGCATCATGACCCAGGCCGTCGGCCTCATTCTCGATGGCCGGCAGGCCGAAGAGATCCTGCAATCGGGTGCCGCCGATCTCGTCGCCATCGGGCGCGAAGCCTTGCAAGACCCGTTTTGGCCTCTGCATCAGCGCCAGGCGATGGGCGCCGATGAGAATTATCAGGACTGGCCCGTGCAATATCAATGGTGGCTGCAGCGCCGGGCTCACAGCTTGAGAAAGTTGGGGCTGTGATGCACCGCGCGGCTCTTGCCCTGCTTGCTTTGCTGGCCGCCCCGTCGCCGGCATGGGCGACTTTCGCGGCAAACGATTTGAGCTGCACCGTCTATGTGCCCAAGAAGCCAGGCTTACTTGCCCGGTGCGATGGCCCGTTCAAGGGGCCAGGCGGCGCCATCACGATAGAGCTGCACGGTGCGGCACCAAACAAGGTCGAGACGGTCCGGCCGAAGTTCGCCGACAGCGCGTTGCCGGCCCAAGCGATCAAGCTGGAGGCCGAACCGGTGATCGATCTTGAGACCGTTGGTGTTCTGTTCATGGACTTCAACTTTGACGGCCTGGAAGACCTTGCCGTCATGGAATTTCTGCCGGCCGGCCCCAACGTGCCTTACCGCTTCTATCTGTTTGACGAGGCCCGGGGAAAATTCATCGCGAACGCCGGCTTGAGCAAGCTCACCTCGCCGGAGCTTCAGCCGGGCAAGAAACAGATTGCCTCAAACTGGCGAGACGGTGCCGCGCGCTCCGGCCGTGATCTCTACCAATGGGAAGATGGCACATTGGTGCTCGCCAACCGGGTTGAGCAGATCTATTCGGGCAACAGTTCCTGCACGTCAAAAACCTACCGCCGAGAGGCTGGCAAGCTGGTGTTAAAATCGAGGGGAGCCTGCAAGTGACAGAGCTGAAAGATCCAGGGATTAGGGAGTTCATTACGGAGACGGAACGGTTTTATCCACCCGACGCCGTAAATTTGACGATTGCCGAGCAGCGGGCCTGCTACGACGCCATGTGCGCACACTTCCTCAAACCATACCCGGCCGGCATCAGCGCGAAGGATCTCGAGGTTTCCGGCGTGCCCGTCAGGCACTACACGCCCGAGGCGGCTCTGCCTGGCGCATTGATTGTCTATGCTCACGGCGGCGGCTTCGTTGTGGGCGGCCTGGAAAGCCATGATGATGTTTGCGCCGAAATCGCAGCCTTTGCCGGATGCGAGCTGGTGGCGGTGGACTACCGGCTGGCACCGGAACATGTCTTCCCTGCCGCTCTGGAGGATTGCTGGAGCGTCTACGCCTGGGCGGCAGAGCGGGCAGACCGCATCGTGCTGGCCGGCGACAGTGCGGGCGCACAACTCTCTGCGGCAGTTGCCATGAAGGCGCGTGATGAGGCTCTTGGCCATGTGGACGGCCAGGTTCTGATCTATGGCGCCTACGGCTGCGAGCCGGAAGGCGGATCTTACGAGACCATGGCCGACGCACCGGGTCTGACCACCGAAGATGTGAAGTTCTATGGCGATATTTACTTCGGCAAACGGCCCAACCCGAACTGGGACAACAAATTTGCGCGACCCTTGCTTGAGACCAACTTCTCCAGCTTGCCTCCGGCCTTCATCGTTGCCGCCGAACTTGACCCGCTGCTGGATGATTCTCTGCGTTATGCTGAGGTCTTGCAGCAAGCCGGCGTGGCGGTGCACCTGCGCACCGAGCCTGATCTCATCCATGGCTATCTGCGCGCGCGCCATATGAGCGAACCTGCCGGAACAAGCTTCGCGGCCATCTGCCAAGCCGTGAGAGGGTTTTGCCATGGCGGTGATTAGGAATTTTCCGCGCACCTTCAAGGAAACCGAAAATCTCTGGATCACGCTGAAGGACGGTTGCCGCCTGGCCGCCCGAACCTGGATGCCGCAGGACGCGGAAACCGATCCGGTACCGGCCATCCTGGAATATCTGCCCTACCGCAAACGCGACGGCACTGCGGTGCGCGACCAGCTTACCCATCCCTACTTTGCCGGCTATGGCTATGCCTGCCTCAGGGTCGACATGCGGGGCAATGGCGAGTCTGACGGGGTGATGAACGATGAGTATACCGAGCAGGAGCAAAGAGACTGCCTGGAGCTGATCGAGTGGATTGCCGCGCAGCCTTGGTGCTCGGGTGCGGTGGGCATGATCGGCATTTCCTGGGGCGGCTTCAACGGTCTGCAGGTGGCCTGGCATCAGCCCGAGCCGCTCAAGGCGGTTATTACCTTGTGCTCCACTGACGACCGCTATGCCGACGACATCCACTACAAGGGCGGCTGCATCCTGAACGAGAACCTGGGCTGGGCGGCCACCATGCTGTCCTACTCCTCACGCCCGGCAGATCCCGCCCTGTTCGGCCCGCAATGGCGCGAAAACTGGCTGCAGCGCCTGGCGGACAACCCGCTGTTGGCCCAAACCTGGCTGGACCACCCCTGGCGCGACGACTATTGGAAACACGGCTCGGTTTCAGAGGACTTCTCGCGCATCAAGGCCGCGGTCCTGGCGGTCGGCGGATGGGGCGACGCCTACTCCAATGCGGTGCCAAGGCTGGTGAACGGCCTGTCGTCGCCGGCCAAAGGCATCATCGGCCCTTGGGCTCACAAGTATCCCCACTTCGCTATCCCGGAGCCGCGCATCGGCTTCTTGCAGGAAGCCTTGCGCTGGTGGGACCATTGGCTGAAGGGCGAAGACACCGGCGCTGCCGATGATCCGGCTATGCGCACTTACATTCAAGACAGCCTGCCGCCCAAGACCATGTACACCGAGCGCCCCGGGCGCTGGGTCGCCGATGACGGCTGGCCAGGGAGCAACATTTCGCACCGCACCTACAAGCTGGGTGCCGGGCGCCTGTCGGAAGCCTCGGGTGAAGACCTTCAGCTGGATATCTGTTCGCCGCTTTCTACCGGGCGGGACGGCGGTGAATACTGTGTGATCTGGCTCGGCCCGGACTTTCCGGGCGAACAATCTGCCGATGATGCCGGTTCGCTGTGTTTTGAAACCGAACCGGCTGCCGAACCGTTTGACATATCCGGCGCACCGGTGGCCGAGCTGCAACTCTCCTCAGACAAACAGGTGGCCCAGATCATCGTTCGCCTGAACGATGTGTCTCCGGATGGTGCTGTCGCAAGGATCACCTATGGTGTGCTCAATCTATGCCACCGGAACGGCCATGAGGCACCGGAGCCGCTTGAGCCCGGCAAGGTCGCCTGCATCCGGGTGCAGCTCGACGACATTGCCTGGCGCGTGCCGGCCGGCCACAAGCTCCGCCTGGCTCTGTCCACCTGCTACTGGCCGCTCATTTGGCCCGCGCCGGAGGAGGCCACTCTGACCGTGCACACAGCAGGCAGCGCTTTGAACCTGCCGGTGCGTGCTGAACTTGGCGATGCGATCCAACCCTTCCAGCCGCCCGAAAGCGCCGAACCGCTTGCTCTTGAAAACCTGCGCTCGGGAGAAAACCGGCGCGAGTGGTCTAGGGACGGCTCGGTCCTAACTCTCACAATTGTGGACGACTTTGGTGAAGACAAAGACCTCACCCATGGACTGACCACCGGATCTGTCGGCCGCGAAACCTACACTATCAGCGACGGCGATCCTTTGTCAGCCCGCGCCAAAACCCATTGGACGCAGACCCTGTCGCGCGAGGACGGCTGGTCTGTGCGCACCGAGACCTTCCAGGAAATGTGGGCCGACGCGACCCATTTCCACATCAGCGCACGCATCGAAGCCTATGAGGGCGACGAATTGGTGTACGAGAAAGATTGGGTTGACGAAACCGTGCCGCGCCGCTTGGTTTGAGAAAACCGATCCAGAAAAATATCCAAATAGGATTTTTCAAAAACAGATCTTCCGCCTATTCTTTCCCGCATCAGCTTGTCGGGAGGTGGAATGATGATCAGAACGGGCGAAGAGTACAAAGCGTCCCTGCGCGACGGGCGCGAAGTGTGGATGAGCGGCGAGCGGGTGGACGACGTGACCGCACATCCCATGTTCAAACCGCTGGTGGATGTGCGGGCCCGCATCTATGACATGCAGCACGATCCGGCCACCGCCCCTAAAATGACTTACGAAGAGGACGGCGAAAAGTTTGCCATAGGCCTGAAGCTGCCTTTTGATCAGAAGGACTGGGCCGACAAGCGCGCCGCCGTCGATCTGGTGTGCAATGATGTTGGGGGCATAGTCACCCGGGTGGGCGACGAGACCATCGGCGAGATGTGGTCGCTGTGGGACGGCAAGGAGATCCTCAACGAGATCGATGAGCGCTTTGCGGAAAACATCGAACGCCACATCCATCTGGCGATCAAGAACGACCCGTTCCACGTGTCGGCCAACACCGACCCGAAGGGCGACCGCTCCAAGCGCCCTCAGGAACAAGATCCCGACATGCTGGTTCATGTGGTCCGCGAGACCGATGAGGGCATCATCATTCGCGGGGCAAAGTATGAGACCGCCGCGGCCTATTCAAACCAGGCCTTTCTGAAGCCCACCATCGCCAATTGGGGCGATGCCAAACTTTCCGACTATGCCTTGGGCTGCATTGTCCGCATGAATGCCCCGGGCGTGAAACATATTTGCCGCACCGGCTTCGCAGGCCGGGCGCCGGAAGCCGACTATCCCTTGTCGGCGAAGTTCGATGAGATCGACACGTTGATGGTGCTGGATGACGTTCTGGTGCCCTGGGAGGATATCCTTTTTTACCAGCACACCCGGGCCGCCACGTTCATCCGGGCCACGTTGCACCGTTACTCGGCCTTCCCGTTCGTTCAGCGCACTTTGTCGTTCGCCGACATGATCATCGGCGCGGCCCTCTGGAATGTGAAGCAGACCGGGTTGGAGCGCCAGCAGGCCGTGCAGGAAAAGCTCGCCGAGATTGCGGTGTGGCGTGAAGGCATCAATGCCCACCTCACCGCCGCGATCGCCACGGCGGAAAAGAGCCCCAACGGCTTGTTGATGCCGAACCAGTCTTTGCTCTTCACCGGCCGGGTGCATGCCATGACCAACCTGCCGCGCATGATGCATCTGGCGCGCGAATTGTGCGGCGGGCAGATTTGCGTGACCCCTGACGCGGCCTCGTTCGAGGCGCCGGAGACAAGCCCGTGGCTTGAGAAGTTCTACACCATCAACGAACGTTGGGTGTCCGATGACCGGCGCAAGCTGCTGGCCCTCGCCAGGGATCTGCTCAACTCAGACTATGCGGGCCACCGGCTTACCTTCCAACTGTTCGCCCAATCGCCGCCCTTTGCGCACCTGGCAGCCGTCTATCGCGAGTTCGACTGGGATGGCCCGCTCCAGGCAGCCCACAATGCGGCCGGTCTTTCCGACACTGTTTGGGGCGAGGCCAAGGACGCGGCCCAGTAGGGCGCATAAGATGGCCGAAACACCAATACGCCAGCAATTTCTGGAAGGCATGAGCCAGACCGCAAGCACGGTCAACGTGGTCACCACCGACGGCGCGGGCGGCCGGGCCGGCGTCACCGTATCGGCCATGTCGTCGGTGTCTGCCGACACGCCGCGCCCCTCTCTGCTCGTGTGCGTCCATCATATGAGCGCCGCAGCGCCGGCGATTGTTGAAAACGGCTGCTTTTGCGTGAATGTCTTGCGCGACGATCAAGCTCACATCTCAGACACCTTCGGCGGGCGCCGCAAAACCGCGGACGGAGACAAGTTCTCTTGCGCCGACTGGACCTCTCAAGTCACCGGCGCGCCAAGGGTCATTGACCCGCTGGTGGCGTTTGATTGCGAGGTGATGAGTTCTGAGCGGGTCGGGACGCATCATGTGTTCATCGGTGAAGTTGAGGATATCTTCATTGCCGAACGAGGCTCTCCGCTGATCTTTTCGAACCGGTCCTACGGAACACCCAGCCAGATCGAACCGGTGGAACTGCCGGCCGACGCGCCAGCCCAACAGCTCAACGTCGGTTGCTTTCACACCTTCGGACCGTTCTTCTTGCCGGCCATTGTGCGGGAGCTGACCCGGAGCACGCCCGGTCTTGACCTGAGGTTGGTGGAGGGCGACCAGCGGCGGATCGCTTCGGGCCTAAGTTCCGGCGAGTTGGAGATCGGCTTTCTCTATGACATCGATCTGGACGCTGAACTGACGCGCGAGGTGCTGACCGAACCCACACCCTATGTGCTGTTGCCTGAAGGTCATGGGCTTGCCCGTTCTGAAGTGATTTCACCGGAGCAACTGGCCGGGGAGCCATTGGTTCAGTTCGAAGCGCCGCCAAGCCGGGACTATTGCCTTTCGGTCTTCAAGGAGGCGGGGGTTGAACCGAGCCAGCGCTTCTCATCGGCATCGTTCGAGATGGTCCGCGGTATGGTTGGCCATGGTCTTGGCTATTCGCTGCTGGCCACCAAGCCGGCGTCCGCCATGTCCTATGACGGCCGGGCGCTGGTGGCCCGGCCGCTGAAAACCAGCGTTTCGGCCCGCCCTATCGTGTTGGCGCACAAGCAAGCGGTCGATCTTTCCCCTGCCGCAGCAGAGCTGGCGAGGCTTGCCCGCAACCATTTCTCCTCGGCAAAGGACTGACCCCGCCATGCGCTTCACGCTGAAGCAGCTCGAATATTTTGTGGCAACCGGGGAAACCGGCAGCATCAAGCTGGCGTCTGAGCGCATAAACATTTCCCAACCCTCGATCTCGTCGGCAATCTCCCATTTGGAGCGCGATCTGGGGATCCAGCTGTTTGTGCGCCATCATGCCCAAGGCCTGTCGCTCACCTCGGCCGGGCACCGGTTGCAACGCGAGGCGCGGGCGCTGCTGCAGCAGGCCAACAACATCTATGACGTAGCCAATGAGGCAACGAACCTGGTGCGCGGCCATCTCGCGCTGGGCTGCTTTGTGACGCTGGCGCCCATGATCGTACCGGAGCTCTGCCACCGCTTTCAGGAAAAGCACCCTGATGTTCAGGTCCACCCGGTGGAGGGCGATCATGAGAGTTTGATGGCACAGCTGCGCAAGGTGGATCTGGATATAGTGTTGACCTACGACTTGCAGGTCCCCGACGGTGTGGCGTTCGAAGCGCTCGCCACCTTGCCGCCCCATGTGCTTGTGTCGGCGGATCATCCTTTAGGGAAGCGTTCCTCCATTGTCCTGTCTGAACTGGACGGCGAGCCGATGATCTTGCTGGACCTGCCGTTCAGCCGGGAATACTTCCTCTCGATTTTCTATCAGGAGGGCCTGACGCCGAAGATCCACGCCCGTTCACGCCAACAGGAGGTGGTGCGCACCATGGTGGCCAACGGCTATGGCTATACCCTGGCCAATGTGCGTCCGCGCAGCTTGGTGACCCTGGATGGCCGCAAGCTGAAGCAGATCCCGCTGAAGGGCACGCATCGGCCCATGAAGATCGGCACGGCAACCCTGGCCCAAGAGCGCAAGCCGCGCCTGCTTCAAGCGTTTGAGGACCATTGCCGAGAGATGATCACCGATGGTCAGATCCCGGGCATGGAGTAGGAGCGACCAAAAGACAGGCTCAGGCCCCATCTGGTTTCTTGACTCTGCCCGGCCCGATGGGGTGAGATGAGAAACACAAGGGCGAGGGTGTTCCGGGAGGGAGCTGTGTCGGGAAGCGATGCAACAACGGCGCTAAGCGTGCGCAACGTGATCAAGCGCTTTGGCAGCGGCCCCAATGCCGTTACCGCTTTGAACAATGTTTCGGTCGAGATCCAATCAAACGAGTTTTTCACTCTGCTTGGGCCCTCAGGCTGCGGCAAGACAACCTTGTTGCGCCTGACCGCCGGCTTTGAACAGCCCACAGAGGGCGAGATATTTCTGTTCGGCCAGGAGATCGAAGACCTGCCGCCCCACCAGCGCCCGGTGAACACGGTGTTCCAGCATTATGCGCTGTTTCCGCATATGACGGTTGAGGAGAATATCGGCTTCGGATTGCGTATGTTGAAATGGAGCGGCCCGGAAATCAGGGCCCGTGTCAATGAAACCCTGGCATTGGTGAAAATGGAAGAGTTTGCCGGCCGCAAACCGGCGCAACTCTCCGGCGGTCAGCAGCAGCGCATTGCACTGGCCCGTGCTCTGGCGCCGCGGCCGAAGGTGTTGCTGCTGGATGAACCTTTGTCTGCGCTTGATCTGAAACTCCGCCAGGCCATGCGCCACGAGCTGAAAACCCTGCAGCGCGAAACCGGCATCACCTTCATCTTCGTCACCCACGATCAGGAAGAAGCTCTGACCATGAGCGACCGGATTGCCGTGATGTCGGCCGGACTGATCCAGCAGATCGGCGCGCCCTTGGAGATTTACGAGCGCCCGCTCAACCGCTTCGTTGCAGATTTCATCGGTGACACGAACTTCCTCAATGCCAGGATCGATCAGGTGGCCGGCAACCGGGCCCTGTGCTTAACCGGCGGCGACTTGCAGTTCGAGACGGACATTGTGGACGGTCACGGCGTGGGGGATGCAGTGACCCTGGCGGTGCGGCCGGAACGGATCACCTTGCAAAAGACCATGCTGAAATCGAAGGATCTGCCGGTGATTGAGGCGGCCACTTACTTAGGGACGGACACATCCTACGACATCAATGTCGGCGACGGCGTCGTGATCACGGTGCGCGACCAGAATGCCGAGGCCGGCATGGGCCGTTTCATGGCGGGTGAAAACGTCAAGCTGAGCTTCTCAGACGGCGCAGCCCGGATGCTGGTGGATTGATGAACCTGCCCCGCAGCATAGCCGCCCGGCGCGCCCTCGGTCTTGCGCCAGCGCTGATCACGGTCGCCATCTTCATGGTGGTGCCCATGCTGATCCTGCTCGTGTTCTCCTTCCTGGAGGCGGACCCCTACGGCGGGGTGGAGCCGAGATTCTCCGTTGAGGCCTACATCCAGCTGCTCTACGAGATCGATTTCGACGACACTCTGGTGTTCAACCCGATCTATCTGGGCATCATCTGGCGTTCCATCTTCCTGGCGCTGGTGGCGACGGTGGGCTGTCTGATCCTGGGCTTTCCGGTGGCCTATTTCATCACCCGCCAAGACCCACGCATGCAGAACCTGCTGCTCTATCTCATCACCCTGCCGTTTTGGACCAACCAGCTGGTGCGGGTCTATTCGTGGATCTTGATCCTGGCCAAAGACGGGGTGATTGAACAGCCGCTCAAGGCCGTCGGCATCTTGGACGGTTCGCTGGGGATGATGTACTCCAACGGTGCCATCGCCATCGGGCTGGTCTACTCGTACTTGCCGCTTATGGTGCTGCCGATCTACGCCAGCCTTGAGAAGCTCGACTTCCGGCTGATCGAAGCGGCCCATGACCTCTATGCGGACCGCCTGAAGGTCATGCGCGAGGTGATCACGCCGCTGGCGATGCCAGGCATCATTGCGGGCTGCATCCTGGTGTTTGTGCCGAGCCTCGGCGCCTTCATCGCGCCCGACCTTCTGGGAGGCGGCAAGAAGTTGATGCTGGGCTCGCTCATTCATCTTCAGTTCGCCTCCTCGCGCAATTGGCCCTTCGGTTCGGCCATCGCCATTTGCCTGCTCATGCTGGTGATGGTGGCGCTGATGATCCAAGCGCGCTCGGCGGCCAAACGCCGGGCCATGGAGGTGGGCCGATGAGCAAGGCGGCGCCCAAGAAACGCAAAGGGTTCGTGCTGGGCCACTATCCCGGCATGAACATGTGGACGCTGTTTTTCTTTGTCTATCTCTACATGCCCATGGTCGTGCTGGTGGTCTATTCGTTCAACGATGGCAACAGGGCGCAGCTTTGGCAGGGCTTCTCCACCCGCTGGTTCTACCGGGCCTTCATCAACGACGACATTCAGAATGCGGCGCTGAATTCCCTCATCATTGCCGTTTGCGCAACGGTGGTGGCAACCGTGCTCGCCACCCTGGCTGCCTTGGTGTTGGCCCGGGGCGGCAACTTCAAAGGGCGCAGCGCATCGCTTGGGCTGATCACACTGCCCTTGGTTGTGCCGGAAATCGCAACCGCCGTGGCCACCCTCAGCTTCTTCGCGATCATCGGGTTCCAGCTCGGCCTGCTGTCGATCATCATCGCCCACACGGTCTTCTGCATCCCCTTTGCCTTCCTGCCCATCCGGGCGCGCCTTGAAGGCATGGACACAAACCTGGAGCAAGCGGCCGGCGACCTCTACGCCAACGCCTGGGAGACCTTCCGGTTTGTCACCCTGCCCATTCTCGCGCCGGGGATTGTGGCGGGCGCCATGCTGGCCTTCATCATCTCGGTCGACGATTTCATTATCACCCTGATGGTCTCAGGGGCCGGCGCCACCACCCTGCCGCTCTACATCTACGGCATGATCCGCCAGGGCATCACACCCGAGGTCAATGTGATCTCCACCGTGATGCTGGCCATATCGATCGCCTTCATCAGCGCCTATTGGTTCATCTCCGCGAAGGGCGACACCACCAAGGGCCACTAGTGGCAATGGCTTGAAGGGGCTAGCCCGGCGAGCCGAAGTACTTGCCCGGCGTGGTGCCGAGCTGTTCGCGAAACATTTCTATGAACGCACTAGTGCTGTCATATCCCACCGCGTGGGCAGCCCGCGTGACCGGTTGGTCCAACGCCAGCATCTCCAGCGCCGCGATAAGGCGAACCTGGCGGCGCCATTGACCGAAACTGAGCCCGGTTTCGCTTTGAAACAAGCGCTTCAAGGTGCGCGGCGAGGCGCCGGCCTCAGCCGACCAGTCTTCAAGCGACCGGCCATCTGAAGGGTCGGCAATGAGGGCTTCGGCCACCCGCGCCGCCCGCCGGTCGGTGGGGTGCTCAATATGCAGGGGCAGGACTTCCGTGCGGGTGATCTCGTGCAGCAGCAAAGCCACCAGGTGCGGGGCCTCGGCTGCGCCGGCATCTGTGGCCAGGCGGATGATGACTTCGCGCATCAAATTTGAGATCTGCCAGACCTCGCTCCTTTCGGGCAAGTCCGCGGGCCCGCCGGAAAGATAGACCGTGCGCACCGAAACCGCGGTGACGCAGACAAATCCATGCGTTACTCCCGCCGGCACCCAAAGACCGCGCCCGGGTGGAATGACCCAATAGGCCCCGCCGGCCACAACGCGCATCACCCCCTCAGCGGCGTGAACGATCTGCGCAGCGTTGTGTGTGTGGTCCTCCACCACATGCCCCCGGGCATATTCGCTGGCATAGCCCTCCACATGGAGGCAATTCTCCACTTTGGCCCTTTTGCGATATTTCATGACCTAATACCGAAAGACAGACATTACTCCAATTCCTACCCTGAACCGGCCTTCATTGACAGGGAAATGCGTGATGACCGGGACACTCAGGATGCGGTTTTTGAATTTTGGCCATTTCCTCGACCATTATGTGCTGCTGATCTTTCCCACCGCCGTGTTGATGATCGAGCGCGACTGGCAGATGAGCTACGGCCAGGCCCTGGGACTGAGCTCGCCCATGTTCATTGCGTTCGCGCTGGCCACCTTGCCGGCGGGATGGCTGGGCGACCGTTGGTCCCGCAGCCACATGATGAGCCTGTTCTATCTGGGTTGCGGCCTGTGCTGCGTGGCGGCCGCAATGGCGCCCGGGCCGATCGGGCTGAGCGTGGCGTTGACCGGGCTCGGCGTGTTTGCAGCCATTTACCACCCTGTGGGCATCGCCATGGTCACCGAGCAAGCAACGCGCCGCGGCCAGGCGCTTGCGGTGAACGGTGTGTGGGGCAACATGGGGCTCGCCGTCGCCGCGCTCGCCACCGGCTATCTGGCCGAACGCTTCGGCTGGCGCATGAGCTTCCTGCTTCCAGGCCTCATTGCCCTTTCCGTTGGCGGTGTTCATGTTCTGCTGAGCACTTCGCGCCCGGGCATTGCGGCAAAAGCCGGCCAGCCGGACCAGGCCGAGAACGGCGGCTACAGCGATGCGCGCACGCTCTGGCGCATACTGGGCTTCGTGGCCGCTGCGGCTTTGTTTGGGGGCGTGATCTTCAACGCGGTCAGCCTGTCCTTGCCAAAGCTGCTGTCTGAACGATTGGCTTCTGAAACCACCAGCCTCTCAGAGATCGGCAGCTACGCTGGCCTCATCTTCGCCGTGGCCGGCCTGGCGCAGCTGCCGGTGGGATGGTTCCTCGACCGCCATAGCGTGCGGCCGCTTCTGTTCGTCCTGTTTGTAGCGCAGGCCGCGCTTCTCTACGTCACCTCGTGGGCGGCCGGATACGCCATCGTGCCGGTGACCATGGTTCTGGTTCTCTCGATGTTTGCCTGGATCCCTGTCTCGAGCTGGCTGGTGGGCACTTATGTGCCGGCCCATTGGCGCTCGCGGGTGTTCTCGGTGGAGTACACCCTCTCATTGGGCACAACGGCTCTTGTGGTGCCGGCCCTGTCATGGATGCACAAAGGCGGTTTCGGCTTCGCAGATCAGTTCGGCCTGTTGGCAATGTTCGCCACGATCGTGCTTGCGGTGTCGGTCATTGTGCCTGGCCGCCCTCGAACGGCCGGCAAAGGGTCGCTAGGGGAGGGGCATGCAGCATAATTCTCTAATTGATGATTAGGAAAAAACGAACCAAACCGCACATCGATTCGATGCATTCTTACTAGCCCTTCCTCGATTGATGGACTAATCTTCCCGCGCCGAAATCGTGCCCTGACAGGACCAGTAGAGCGGGCGCGGTGAAACTTAAGAGCCTTTAACGGCTGCAAGCATTCTGAGGGAGAATGAGTGATGAAGAAACTATTGGGAGTGGCGCTGGCCGGCGCGTTCGGACTGGCGGCGAGCCAGGCGCATGCCGCCGGAGAGCTGTTTTTCTACAATTGGACCGATTACACCTCGCAGGAGATGATCGCCAAGTTTGAAAAGGAAACCGGCATCAAGGTGACGGTTGACACCTACGATTCCAACGAAACGCTGCTGGCCAAGCTGAAGTCCGGCGCAACCGGGTATGACCTTGCGGTGCCGAGCCAGAACTTTGTGACCATCATGATCGCTGAAAACCTGCTGGAACAGGTGGATGTGTCGAAGATGGAGAACTTCAAGCACGTTGCCAAAGCCTTTCAGTTCCCCGAATGGGACCCCAAACAGCAATTCTCCAGCCCCTATCAAATGGGCACAACCTCATACGCTGTGCGCACGGATGCGGGCGTGGGCGATTGCTCGAGCCTGAAGGAGTTCTTCGAGCCAAACGAAAAAGCGTCCGGCAGCGTGGGCGTGTTCAAGACGCCTGAAGAGGTGGCCAACATGGCGCACATCTACCTTGGCCAGGACTTCTGCACGGAGAAGACAGAGGACCTCAAAGCACTGCAGTCTCTGCTTCAAAACCAGAAGAAGCACGTGAAGGTCTTTTCCTCGGAAGGCACAATGGACCGGCTCGGCAGCGGCGTGACCAACGTCTCGAACGCCTGGAACGGCGATGCCATGAAGCAGCGGCTGGCCGGCGGCAAGATCAAATATTGCTTCCCCAAGGAAGGCGTTGTGGGCTGGTATGACAGCTTGGTCATTCCCAAGGGCGCCAAGAACATTGAGAATGCCAAAACCTTCATGAACTGGCTGATGAAGCCGGAGAACATGGCCTTGCAATCCGACTTTGCCAAATATGCGAACCCGATCGAGGGCTCCGGCAAGCACATGGGCGAAGACATGGCCAATTCACCGGAAGTGAGCGTGCCGAGCGTGCCGGTGAAGTTCGGCAAGAGCTGCGGGCCGAAATATGTGAAGGCCATCGACAGGATCTGGACCAAGCTCCTCCAGTAGTCTGAACATGAAGCCGGGCGCATCGTTCAGGTGCGCCCGTTTTCCCTCCCATAAGAGGGTGGCGCGGCAATGTCCGATCTCGATTTGTGCTACATGCCGGCGAGCTTGGCGCTGGAGATGTTCCGTGCCCGAAAGCTCTCGCCTGTTGACGTTCTGAACGCGCAAATCGCGCGGGCCGAGACGGTTGAACCTGAAATCAAGGCCTTCGCCGACACCTATTTTGACGAAGCCCTGCAGCAGGCCAGAGCCTCCGAAGAGCGCTACATGTCAAGCTCCGGCCCGGCCGGCCCTTTGGACGGATTGAGCTGCGTTATCAAGGACGAGATCAAACTTGCCGGACGCCGCACCACAAGCGGCTCTTTGATCTTTAAAGACCATGTGGACAGTGAGACGGACGTCTTTGCCCAGCGTCTTCTGGATGCGGGTGTGATTGTCCACGCGCGCACCACCACACCGGAGTTCTGCCTCCTGGGCACCTGTCAGTCGAAGCTCTGGGGCATAACCCGCAATCCCCACAATCTGGATTACACTCCGGGCGGTTCATCGGGCGGAACCGGCGCTGCCCTTGCGGCCGGCACCACCACGCTCGGCACCGGAACGGATATTGGCGGCTCCATTCGCATCCCGGCCGGCTGTTGCGGGATCGTGGGCCTGAAGGCCGCTTACGGCCGCATCCCGGAAACGCCCGTGATGAACCTTGACTTCTACTCCCACTCCGGGCCGATGACCCGGACGGTGCGCGACTGTGTGTCCATGTTCAATGTCTGCGCCGGTCAAAGCCCGCGCGACATCGCCTCGCTTCCAGGGGCCATGAGGGTCTCCGAGCATCTGGGCGATGTGCGCGGCCGTAAGATTGCCTGGTCGGTCGACCTTGGTTATTTCCAGATCGATGACGAGGTGCGCGCGAACTTAACTCGTGTGGTTGAACACTTGAGAGCGTTGGGAGCGCAAACTGAAGAAATCGCGTTTCCTTGGGATGAAAGCTGCCAAGAGGCGGTGCAGTGTTATCTCGCCATGCTGTGGGGTCAGCACATCAAACGGCTGGTGCCCGAGCACAGCGAAATCATGACCGACTATGCGCTTCAAACCGTGAAGGACGCAGAACGGTTTACCATGGAGAACTTCGTTCAATCCCTGGAAAAGGCGGTTGAGGTCTACAACACCTTCGGCGCGCAGATGGAGAGCTACGACGCCTTCATCTGCCCGACCAACGGCGTGCCTGCGGTCAAGGCCGATCATGATTCCTGGGACAGCGATTTCAGGATTAATGATGTTGTGGTGGACGGGGAATATGGCTGGGTGCTGACCCATCCCTTCAACATGCTGAGTCGATGTCCTGTTGTTTCTGTACCGTCAGGAACAAGCGGCAATGACGTGCCCACCGGCGTGCAAATTGTAGGTGCAGCCTATGACGAGCCGGCGGTTTTGAACGTAGCCGCTGCACTGGAGCCGGCCTTTGACTTTCAGCGTCCCAAGATCTGAGATGAAATATGAGAATTATCCATAGCGAAGATCACCGTAAGCATTTCCCCAAGGGCGAGCTGTTCGGTGGCGAGTTTGTGCGCCCGTTCGAGTGCCCGGAGCGTTGGGAACACATTATGGACCGGCTCAAACTGTGTGGCTTTGACGATTTCGCCGCGCCCGATCCGTTGGACTGGACCCCTGTGCGCAAGGTTCACACCGGGCCATTCCTTGAATTCCTGAAAAACGCCTGGGCACTCTGGGAAGCCGAAGGCTTCAACGGCGAGGCCGTGCCCACCGTGTTCCCGGCCCGGCGCATGCAGCAGCGCGAGCCGGACCACATCGACGGCAAGCTTGGCTATTTCTGCATGGCCATTGAAACGGCAATCACTGCTGGAACCTGGGAGGCCGCCCAGGCCAGCGCGGCCATTGCTCAAACCGGCCAGAAGCTGATTTCCGCAGGGGCCAGAACCGCGTTCTCACTGTGCCGCCCGCCGGGCCATCACGCCGCCAGCGATCTCTATGGCGGGTACTGCTTCCTCAACAACGCGGCCATTGCCGCCCAAGGCTATCTTGATGCCGGTGCGGAACGCGTGGCCATTCTCGATCCGGACTTCCATCACGGCAACGGCACCCAAGACATCTTCTACGAGCGCGACGATGTGCTGTTTGTCTCGCTGCACGGGGACCCGATGGCGGCGTTTCCGCACTTCTTGGGCTTTGCTGACGAAACGGGCGCCGGGGCTGGCGAGGGCTGCAACGTCAACTATCCCATGCCTCCGGGCACCCCATATTCGGTTTGGGGAGACGCCTTGAATCAGGGATTGGAACGGATCCGAAACTATAGTCCGGATGTGCTGATCATCTCTCTGGGTGTCGACACATACGAAAACGATCCGATCAGTTTCTTCAAACTGAAGTCGGAAGACTTCACCGATTATGGCGCGCGCATTGCCGGGCTCGGGCTGCCCACGCACTTCGTCATGGAAGGCGGCTATGCGGTCAAAGAGATCGGCATCAACACGGTCAATGTATTGCAAGGCTATCTGGGAGCTTGAGCCATGCCACGTGATCCGCGGTACGACATTCTGTTTGAGCCGGTGAAGATCGGACCGGTCACCGCCAAGAACCGTTTCTATCAGGTGCCCCATTGCAATGGCGGTGGCTACCGTGATCCCTCTGCCGTGGCGGAGATGCGCAAGATCAAGGCTGAGGGCGGCTGGGCGGTGATCAACACCGAGCAGGCCGAGATCCACCACACTTCGGAAATCGCCCCGTTCATCGAACTGCGCATCTGGGACGATCAGGACATGCCGGCCCTGCAACGGATCACCGACAAGGTCCACGAGCATGGTGCCCTGGCTGGCATCGAGCTTTGCTACAACGGATTGAACAGCCCCAATCTCTATTCCCGCGAAGTGCCCTTGGCGCCCATAGACATGCCCGTGGCCACCTTCACCTATGACCCCGTGCAGGCCCGGGCCATGGACAAGCAAGACATCGTCAACCTCAGGCGCTGGCACCGCAATGCCGCCATCAGGGCAAAGCGTTGCGGCTTCGATCTGGTCTATGTCTACGGTGCCCACACCTTTGGCGCCGTGCAGCATTTTCTCTCCAGGCGCACCAATCAGCGCAGCGATGAATATGGCGGCAGTCTGGAAAACCGCGCGCGGCTGCTGAAAGAGCTGATCGAGGACACCAAGGACGCCGTAGGCGACGCCTGCGCGGTTCCGGTGCGCATCCTGATCGAAGAGATGATCGGTCAAACCGGAATCAGCAATGAAGAAATCCGCGATGTGGTGGGCATGTTGGCCGAATTGCCGGATCTCTGGGACTTCACCCATGGCAACTGGCCGGACGATTCCGCCACGTCCCGGTTTAAGGACGAAGCCGCTCAGGAAGACTATGTGCGCGGCTTCAAGGAGCTCACCACGAAGCCGGTTGTGGGCGTTGGCCGCTTCACCTCCGCCGACACAATGGTGCGCCAGATCAAGTCGGGCATTCTGGATTTCATTGGCGCAGCCCGGCCCTCGATCGCCGATCCGTTTCTGCCGAAGAAGATCGAAGAAGGCCGGATCGAAGACATTCGCGAATGCATCGGCTGCAACATATGTGTCTCCGGCGATATGACCGGCGGCATCAGCCGGTGCACCCAGAACCCCACCTTCATGGAGGAATGGCGCAAAGGCTGGCATCCTGAACTGATGCAGGCGAAAGGCCCAAGCGAGCGCGTGCTGATTGTGGGGGCAGGGCCGGCAGGTCTGGAGGCGGCCCGGGCGCTGGGCTCTCGTGGCTACGAGGTGGCGCTGGCAGAGGCCGGCACCGAGCTCGGCGGGCGCGTGGCCTCAGAATGCAAACTGCCGGGGCTTTCCGCCTGGGGCAGGGTGCGCGATTACCGGGCCTATCAGCTGTCGCAAATGGCCAATGTGGAAACTTACTTTGACAGCCACCTTTCGGCTGAAGAGGTGCTCGAGTTCGGCTTTGAGCATGTGGGTCTTGCCACCGGCGCAACCTGGCGCAAGGACGCGGTGGCCCGTTACCATCTGGAACCTGTGCCAACGTCGGCTCAAATGGCCGCCTACACCCCGGATGATCTCATGTCCGGCGCGGTGCCAGGCGGCAATGTGCTCGTTTACGATGATGATCATTTCTATATGGGCGGGATCCTGGCCGAGCTGCTGGTCGAGCACGGGGCGAAGGTCACTTTGCTCACCCCCTCGGTGCATGTCTCCGATTGGACCCAGAACACGTTGGAACAACATTTCATCCAGGCCCGCCTGTTGAAGCTTGGCGTCGCCATTGTGCCTACCAAGGCATTGCGTGCGGTGCATGACGATCATGTGGAAACTGAATGCATCTACACCGGTGACGGCTCGATAATTGCGGCAGATGCCCTTGTCTACGTGACATCGCGGATGCCGAATGATGACATTTGGCAGGCGCTCAAGGGCCGCAAGACCGACTGGGCTGATGCTGGCATCCGCTCCATAAGAGTGTTCGGCGATGCGGAGGCCCCGGCCCCGATTGCCTGGGCGACCTACGCAGGCCACCGCTTCGCCCGCGAGCTGGATGAGCCGGAACTGGCCAATGATGAGGTTCCCTTTCGCCGCGAAGTCGTTGGCCTGGCGGCTGAGTGATTGGGGAGGATTGGAGAGAGCTCATGCGCGAAGTTACCATAGGCGTCACCCAAATGGCATGCTGCGATGACCGGGCAGCCAACCATGACAAAGCCGAAGAGCTGGTGCGCAAGGCTGCGGGCCAAGGAGCGAACGTGGTGCTGGTCCAGGAGCTATTTGAAGGCCATTATTTTTGCCAGGTGGAAACACCTGAGAACTTCGCCCGTGCCGAAGAGCCGGACGCCCATCCGGCCATCAAGCGCTTCTCGGCGCTGGCGCGCGAGATCGGCATTGCCATGCCGGTCAGCTTCTTTGAGCGCAGCAACAATGCTCATTACAATTCCATTGCGATGATTGATGCCGACGGCAGAAACCTCGGCATATACCGCAAGACGCACATCCCCGACGGGCCGGGTTATGAGGAGAAGTTCTACTTCAATCCGGGCGACACAGGCTTCAAGGTGTGGGACACGGCCTTCGGCAAGGTGGGCGTAGGCATCTGTTGGGACCAGTGGTTCCCGGAAACCGCGCGCTGCATGGTGCTGCAAGGGGCCGAAATGCTGCTCTACCCCACGGCCATCGGAATCGAGCCGAACAGCCCTGATTATGATTCAAAGGATCATTGGCAAACCGCCATGCGCGGCCATGCGGCTGCCAACATGGTGCCGCTTGCTGCCGCAAACCGGATTGGCACGGAACACCCTGAGGGCGGCACTGAGATGAGCTTCTACGGCTCGTCCTTCATCAGCGATTGGACCGGCCAGATGGTGGCCGAGGCGGGGCGCACGGAGGAGGCCGTGCTCACGCACACGTTCGATCTGGACCATGTGCGTCAGGAGCGCATTGGCTGGGGCATATTCCGCGACCGGCGGCCTGAGCATTATGGCCCCATCGCCACTCTATCCGGCAGTGCAGGTTAGCGTTTCAGCTCTCCGCTCAGCGCCCGGTCGTAGAGTTTCCGCGCGGCATCCACTTCCAACGGGATCGGATTCCCGCCGGCTGTGGGGTCGACCACGGCCATATCGGACATGAGCGCGAACTTGCTGTCATCCTCAATCCCGATATCGCGGATCGTATGAGGAATGCCCACCTCCTCGCGGAGTAGCATGATGTAATCGAGGAACCCGTTGAAGGTCGGGTTGTTCAGCCCCAACCAGGCGGCAAGACGCCCGATCTTGTCCTCAATCACGCTGCGGTTGAACACCAGAACATAGGGCATGAACACCGCATTGGTGAGCCCGTGGTGTGTGTCGTAAACCGCGCCAACGGGATGGGAGAGGGCGTGGATGCCCCCAAGGCCCTTCTGGAAGGCGGTGGCGCCCATGGCTGCGGCCGACAGCATATGCCCGCGCGCTTCCAGATCGCTGCCGTCTTTATAGACCAGCGGCAGGTTGTCCTTAACAAGGCGCATGCCCTCCACCGCAATGCCTTCCGACATGGGGTGATAGCTCGGCGCGCAATAGGCCTCCAGGCAGTGGGCCAATGCATCCATGCCTGTGCCCGCGGTGATGTGGGCCGGCAGGCCGACGGTCAGCTCCGGGTCGCAGATCACCGTTACGGGAAGCATCTTCGGGTGAAAAATGACCTTCTTGGTGTGGGTTTCCTCGTTTGTGATCACCCCGGCGCGGCCCACCTCGGAGCCTGTTCCAGCTGTTGTGGGCACGGCGATCACCGGTGCAATGCCGTCAGGGTCCGCCCGGGTCCACCAGTCGCCAATATCTTCAAAGTCCCACATGGGCCTGCTTTGGCCCTTCTGGAAGGCAATCACCTTGCCCGCGTCCAGGCCGGATCCGCCGCCAAAGGCGATCACGCCGTCATGGTCGCCTTGCTTGAAGGCCGCCACCCCGGCTTCCACGTTTGCGGCGGTCGGGTTCGGCTTAACGTCTGAAAAGACGGAAACCTCAAGGCCCCCGCCGCGTGCGGCATCCAATGCGGCTTGAGTGATGGGCAGGTCTGCAATCCCCGGGTCGGTGACCAGAAGGGGGCGAGACATGCCGGCCGCCTTACAGGCATCTGCCAGCTCTGCAATGCGCCCTGCGCCGAAGCGCACTTCAGTGGGATAGGACCAGTTTGCGGTGGGTGTTGCCATTTTTGAAGCTCCTTGCGGAAACGCGAGTAGGTGTTGCGCTTTGAGGCGCGCAAACAAACAGGTTCAAAAATAGATGTGTCGCAATAAATGCTTGTTGGCAAGACGGGGCCACCTGTTGATCACAACAAGAGGCCCCGCCTGCCTAAAGTAGGAGGACGCCTTAGGCGTCTTCGGACGTGGTTTCCTCGCCGCTTTCCTGATCGATGTTCTTCATCGACAGGCGAACCTTGCCGCGATTGTCAAAGCCCAGAAGCTTGACCTTCACTTCATCGCCTTCGTTGACGATGTCGCTGACCTTCTCCACCCGGCGCGGGGCCAGTTCGGAGATGTGGACCAAGCCGTCTTTCGGGCCGAAGAAATTCACGAAGGCACCGAAGTCCATGACCTTCACAACCTTGCCGGTGTAGATCTCGCCCACTTCCGGTTCGGACGTGAGGGACTTGATCCAGGTCATCGCCGCTTCGATGGATTCTGCATCGTTGGAGGCCACCTTCACCGTGCCATCGTCTTCCACGTTGATCTTGGCGCCGGTTTCCTCAACGATCTGGCGGATCACCTTGCCGCCCGTGCCGATCACGTCGCGGATCTTGTCCACGGGGATCTTGATCTGCTCGATGCGCGGCGCGTAGGCGCCCATTTCGCTGCGGGCTTCGGTGAGGGCCTTGGCCATCTCGCCCAGAATGTGCACCCGGCCGCCTTTGGCCTGGTCGAGCGCAATGCGCATGATCTCTTCGGTGATGCCGGTGATCTTGATGTCCATCTGAAGCGAGGTGATGCCGTCTTCCGAACCGGCCACCTTGAAGTCCATGTCACCAAGGTGATCCTCATCGCCCAGAATGTCGGACAGAACGGCGAAGTCATCGCCTTCCTTGATCAGACCCATGGCGATGCCCGAAACCGGGCGCGACAGCGGAATGGCTGCATCCATCATGGCAAGCGAGGCACCGCAAACGGAAGCCATCGAGGACGAACCGTTGGATTCGGTGATCTCCGAGACGATGCGGATCGTGTAGGGGAACTCGTCCTTGGTCGGCATGACCGGATGCACGGCGCGCCAGGCCAGCTTGCCGTGGCCCACTTCCCGGCGGCCGGTGAAGCCGACGCGGCCCGTCTCGCCAACCGAGAAGGGCGGGAAGTTGTAGTGCAGCAGGAAGTTCTGCTTGTAGGTGCCTTCCAGGGCATCCACAAACTGCTCATCCTCGCCGGTGCCCAGCGTGGTGACCACCAGCGCCTGGGTTTCCCCGCGGGTGAACAGCGCGCTGCCGTGGGCCCGGGGCAGAATGCCCACCTCGGCCACGATCGGTCGCACCTGATCGAGCGAACGGCCATCGATGCGTTTCTTGGTCTCGATGATCGAGCCGCGCACGATGTTCTTTTCAAGCGTCTTGAAGCAAGCGCCCACTTCCAGCGGGTCCATGTCGCCATCTTCCGGCGCAAGCTCGGCCATGACCTTGTCTCTGGTCTCGGCGACCATGTCCTGACGGGTCATCTTGTCGGCTTCCTTGTAGGCGGCGCGCAAGCCGTCTTCGGCCAAACCGTCCACCTTGCCTTGCAGCTCGGAGAGATCCTTGATCTCAACATCACGCGGCTCTTTTGCGCAGCGCTCGGCAAGATCGATGATGGCGTCCATGACGGACTGCATTTCGGCATGGCCGAACATTACCGCGCCAAGCATCATGTCTTCAGACAGTTCCTTGGCTTCCGATTCCACCATGAGCACGGCGTCTTGGGTGCCGGCCACAACCAGGTCAAGATCGCTGTCTTCCATCTGGTCCAATGTGGGGTTCAGAACATACTCGCCCTCAATCACACCAACCCGGGCCGCCCCGATGGGGCCCATGAAGGGGATGCCTGAAAGGGTGAGCGCAGCCGAGGTGGCAACCAAGGCCACGACGTCCGGATCGTTTTCCAGGTCGTGCGACAGAACGGTTGCGATAATCTGGGTTTCGCATTTGAAGCCCTTGGCGAACAGCGGGCGGATCGGTCGGTCGATCAGGCGGCACACCAGGGTTTCTTTTTCGGACGGACGGCCTTCGCGCTTGAAATAGCCCCCCGGCACCTTGCCGGCGGCGTAGGCCTTTTCCTGATAATTCACAGTCAGCGGGAAAAAGTCGATCCCGGCGCGCGGTGTGCGGTCGGCCACGGCGGTCGCCATAACTGTTGTTTCGCCATAGGTCACCATCACGGCGCCATCGGCTTGTCTGGCCACTTTGCCAGTTTCGATCTTGAGCGGCCTTCCGCCCCATTCAATTTCTACGGTTTGAACATCAAACATTCGGATTTTCCTTAT
>CAJHYS010000442.1_pt1 | contig 23593 bp, 24 predicted proteins | sample 9198801 | NCBI WGS metagenome assembly CAJHYS01 (sample SAMEA7708368, study PRJEB35096) | sediment metagenome | biome: marine neritic benthic zone biome [ENVO:01000025]; feature: sediment [ENVO:00002007]; material: shallow marine sediment [ENVO:03000034] sea grass bed [ENVO_01000059] ...
TGAATCCGTGACCGAAGCGACCGTCGCCCAGTGGTTCAAGAAAGCCGGCGAGGCGGTCTCCGCCGATGAGCCTTTGGTGGAGCTGGAGACCGACAAGGTCACCATCGAGGTGCCCGCACCGGCCTCCGGCGTTTTGGAAGCGATCGATGTTTCCGATGGGGCGACGGTGGAAGTGGGGGCCTTGCTGGGCGCCATCGCCGAGGGCGCTGCGGCGGCTGCGGCCCCTGCCGCAAAGGCGGAACCGGCCCCGGCCAAAGCCGAAGAAGCGCCCGCACCGGAACCCAAGCTGGAACCTGAGACGGCTCGCGCGGCGGCGAACGACGCACCGGTGTCGCCTGCAGTGCGCAAAATCTCCGCCGATGCCGGCGTGGACCCGGCCAATGTTCCAGGCACCGGCAAGGATGGCCGCGTGACCAAGGGCGATGTGTTGAACTATATCGACAATGCGCCCGCCGAAGCCCCCGCTCCGGCGCAGGTGCGCGCGCCCGTGGCGGTTGACGATGAGGCCCGTGAAGAGCGCGTGCGCATGACCCGCCTGCGCCAGACCATCGCGCGGCGCCTGAAGGATGCCCAGAACACCGCGGCCATGCTCACCACCTTCAACGAGGTGGACATGACCAACGTGATGGCCATGCGGTCGCAATACAAAGACCTGTTTGAGAAAAAGCACGGTGTGAAGCTCGGCTTCATGAGCTTCTTCGTGAAGGCCTGCATCTCGGCCCTCCAGGATGTTCCGGCGGTGAATGCTGAGATCGACGGCACCGATCTGGTCTACAAGAACTACTATCACGTCGGCGTTGCCGTGGGCACCGACAAGGGCCTGGTGGTGCCGGTGGTGCGCGATGCGGACATGCTGTCGCTCGCCGGCATCGAGATGACCATTGCCGAGCTCGGCCGCCGCGCCCGCGACGGCGACCTCAAGATCGACGACATGCAGGGCGGCACCTTTACCATCTCCAATGGCGGGGTCTACGGCTCGCTCATGTCCACGCCCATTCTGAACGCGCCCCAGCCGGGCATCCTCGGCATGCACAAGATCCAGCAACGCCCCATGGTGGTGGACGGCGAGATCAAGGCACGGCCCATGATGTATCTGGCGCTGTCGTACGACCACCGGATCGTCGACGGCAAAGAAGCGGTCACCTTCCTGGTGCGCGTGAAAGAGGCGATTGAAGATCCCCAACGCCTGGTGCTCGATCTCTAGGCCCTCGAACTTTCAACGAAAGAAAAAGACATGTCAGAACAGTTTGATGTCGCGGTCATTGGCTCAGGACCGGGTGGATATGTCTGCGCCATCCGCTGCGCCCAGCTTGGCCTGAAGACCGCCGTGGTGGAGAAGAGCCCCACTTATGGCGGCACCTGCCTGAACATCGGCTGCATCCCCTCCAAGGCCCTGCTCCATGCCAGCGAGCTGTTTGAAGAGGCCGGCCACGACTTTGCCCATCTCGGCATCAAGATCGCCAAGCCCAAGCTCGATCTTCCGGTCATGATGCAGCACAAGAGCGACACCATCGAGGCCAACACCAAGGGCATCGAATTCCTCTTCAAGAAGAACAAGATCACCGGCTTCAAGGGCACCGGCAAGATCGTTGCTGCCGGCAAGGTGGAAGTGCACGGCGAGGGCGACCCCCAGGTGATCGAGACAAAGAACATCGTGATCGCCACCGGGTCTGACGTGGCGCAACTGCCGGGCATCGAAATTGACGAGGAGCGCGTGGTCTCCTCAACCGGTGCGCTGGAGCTCACCAAAGTGCCCAAACACATGATCCTCGTGGGCGGCGGCGTGATCGGCCTGGAGCTGGGATCCGTCTGGCGCAGGCTTGGGGCCGAGGTGACCGTTGTGGAGTTCCTCGACCGCATTCTGCCGGGCATGGACGCCGACATCGCCAAAAACTTCCAGCGCATGCTGAAAAAACAGGGCATGACCTTCAAGCTGTCGAAAAAGGTGACGGCGGTCGAAAAACAGAAGTCGGGCCTGAAGGTGAGCGTTGAACCGGCTGCAGGCGGCGATGCAGAAGTGCTGGACGCCGACGTTGTGCTGGTTGCCATCGGCCGCGTGCCCTACACCGACGGATTGGGCCTGGAAGAGGCCGGCGTTGCCACCGGCGCGCGCGGGATGGTGGAAATTGACGATCATTTCCAAACCAACGTCCCCGGCATCTATGCCATCGGAGACGTGGTGCGCGGCCCCATGCTGGCCCACAAGGGCGAGGATGAAGGCATGGCCGTGGCGGAGATCATTGCCGGCCAGTCCGGCCACGTGAACTATGACGTGATCCCAGGCGTGGTCTACACCATGCCGGAAGTGGCGTCGGTGGGCAAAACCGAAGAAGAGCTGAAAGAGGCCGGTGTTGAGTACAAGGCCGGCAAATTCCCGTTCACCGCCAACGGCCGCGCCAAATCCATGCGCAAGACCGATGGTTTCGTGAAGGTTCTGGCCGATGCCAAGACCGACCGGGTGCTGGGCGTTCACATCATCGCGGCCGGCGCCGGCGAGATGATCCACGAGGCCGCTGTGCTCATGGAGTTCGGCGGATCCTCAGAGGATCTGGCGCGCACCTGCCATGCCCACCCCACCTTGTCGGAAGCGGTGAAGGAAGCCGCCCTCGGGGTTGAGGGCCGCACCATCCATATCTAAAGCAGGATCTGGCCTACCAGACGGCGGTGACGGTGTAGCCGGCTTCGCGGATCAGGTTGACCAGGCCCATTTCGCCCGGCAGATGCAGCGCCCCCACGGCAACGAATGAGCTGCCTTTCTCAAACAGGGGCAGCGAACGGTCGCGCATGACGATGTTGCGCTTGTCGATGAGGTGGGTCTGAAACTCCGAATAGGCGGTTTTCAGGGTTTTGTTCTTGCTGGAATAGTACGAGAACATGGGCTGAATGGCGCCGATCTTGCGTTGCAGGTAGAGCTGGATCATGGTTTCCAGGCTGTCTTCGGATTTGTTCGCCAGATGGGCGGTGCCAACCAGGTAGGCCACTTGCGATTTCATCGGCATGGAATCCATGGCCGCCAGCTGCTCGCGCAGGCTTTCCAGGCCCACAAGATCCGCATTGATCCGCTGCGCCCGTGCGCCGATGGCCTTGTCCAGGAAGGGTTTGCCGTCGGCTTTGCGCAAGCGCTCGCACTTTGACGTGCTGATCATCGACATCACCAGCCAGGGCTTGTATTTCAGCAACTTGAAGAAACCCACCCTGTAAGACCGGGCCGCCGTGCGCAGGGTCTCCAGCTCTTCTTCGGTCATGTAGTCGCGCAGGGATTTGCCCTCTTCGAACTTCCAAAGCTCGGGGATCTCCTTAAGCCGCTGTTTGGTGACCGTGCTGTCGAGAACGTCCAGATTCTCCAAAGCCACGATTTCCGCCCCGTTGAGCGCATCGAGAACCTCGTCCGGCACATCCAGAAGGCGCTCATCGGTCAGGTGCATGGTGCCGAACAGGTAGGACGCAGGCCGGTCCTCACCCTTCTCGACCTTCCACAACAGAGCATCGCCATTAAGGGTGCGCCCGGCTTGGCCCATGATGTTTGCATAGGCCTTCGGGTTTTCCGCTTCCAGTTGCTTCAACAGGTCGTTGCCTTTGCAGACCGCTGCTTCAGCACTGCCGGTGCTGGGGACCAATGCCACCGCAACAATGGCCAGGACTGCTAGAATTTGGGCAATTTGGCGCATAATCATCTCAGTGTTCCTCCTCCAGCTCCACGGGTCCTCAGGCTACTGTTATCGCAGATTTGTGATGATAATTCGTAAACGGCGGGAAAATTCAGGCGCGCGGATGGGCGCTCTCATAGGCTTTCAACAGGTGAGCCCGGTCTACCTGGGTGTAAATCTGGGTGGTCGACAGGCTGGCATGGCCGAGCAGTTCCTGAATGGAGCGCAGATCGGCACCGTTGCCCAAAAGATGCGTGGCAAACGAATGGCGCAGCGCATGAGGCGTTGCCGTGTCGGGCAGCCCCAGATAGCCGCGCAGCTTTTGCACCAGCAATTGCACGTTGCGGGCATTGAGCCGCTTTCCGCGCACACCCCGGAACAGGGCTGTGCTTTCTTCCAGCGGAAACGGGCAGGCCTTCACATAGTCGTCAATGGCGTCCCGCGCCGCCGGCAACACCGGCACAAGGCGCACCTTGTTGCCCTTGCCGGTCACCCGCATGACATCGTCACCGGGTTTGGGCGCATGTTCCGCGTTGAGGTCCAGCGCTTCGGAAATTCGCAATCCACAGCCATAAAGCAACACGAGAACGGCAGCATCCCGGCACAAAACCCACTTGGGCGCCTCATGATGGGCAGCTTCATGGGCGTCGCTCATCACCCGTTTGGCCGCCGGAATTGTCAGCGGTTTTGGCACGGAATGGGGCAATTTCGGCGTCTGAACGGCGCTGATTGCCGCGTTTTTCACTATATTCTGTTTATTCAGAAAATTAAATAAAGAACGAATGGCCGAAAGTTGACGGGCCAATGAGCGCGAAGACGTTCCATCACGCCGTCGGCTGGCGAGAAACGCCCTGAAATCATTGACCTTCAGCCCGCTCAGCATATCGACAGACACCAGGGCCCCGAAATGCTGCTGCAGGAAGTCGAAAAACTGCCCGCAGTCGCGCACGTAGGCCTCAACGGTCTTGGCCGCCATCCGGCGCTCGGTCTCAAGATGATTGATCCAGGCGCGCGCCGCGGCGCCTGTGTCTTGGTCGACCGAAACCAGGGATGTTTCAGACATCACGAGGGCCCTAAAGGATGGACTGGCCGGTTTTTTCCCAATCGGCAAGGAACGCCGCAAGGCCCTTGTCGGTCAAGGGGTGGGCCGCCATGTCGCTCATGATCTTGGGCGGAAGGGTGGCCACATCGGCCCCGGCCAGGGCGGAATCGCGCACATGCCCCACCGTGCGGATGGAGGCGGCCAGGATCTCGGTCTTCAGGGCGTCGTAATTGTCGTAAATCTCGCGGATTTCCTCGATCAGCTCCATGCCGTCCTGGCCGATATCGTCGAGCCGGCCGATGAACGGTGAAATGAACGTGGCCCCGGCCTTGGCCGCCAAAAGCGCCTGGGTGGCATTGAAACACAAGGTGACGTTGACCATCAGCCCCGCGCCGCTGAGCGCCTTGCAGGCTTTCAGTCCCTCCATGGTTAACGGCACCTTAATGGCAACATTCTTGGCGATTTCCGCCAGATGCCTGCCTTGCTCAACCATTTTGCCCGCCTCAAGCGCGGTCACCTCGGCGCTCACCGGGCCCGGCACGATCTGACAGATCTCCGCAATCACTTCTTTGAAATCCCGCCCGCTTTTGGCAACCAGCGATGGATTGGTGGTCACGCCGTCCACAAGCCCGGTCTCGGAGAGCTCGCGGATGGCATCAACGTCAGCGGTGTCGATAAAGAATTTCATGGGCTGTCCTCTTTCGTGGGCCCGATGGCCCTGATGGGGCAAACTAGCAGATTTGTGGTTTCCATTGTGTTGCAATTGCGCCGGTCGAGGTGCGCCTTCATTGGCAGCTCGGCGCCGGCTTAATCTTCAAATCGCCATATAAATCGGATGTTGATTAACGTTCCTTAAGAGTTTCGCCATTATCCGGTCATGATGAGCGCCATATTCTCCGATTCTGATCCAGCACAATAGTGCTCGCTCAAGACTGACGTGCAGATCCTTCATCACTTGGGCTAAAGGCAACTTGATGTACATGAACTGGGCCACGGCCGGACGCTCCGGCAGCATTGTTTTTCTTCTCTTTATGTTCAGCCTGTTTGCCGTCACACCGGCAGCACAAGCCGGATCGTCCGAGCGGGCGGTCAAGCTTGCCCTGAAAGGCAAGTATCAGCAGGCTTTGTCGCGCGCCAAAGACCCCGTGGCGCGCAAGACGGTGGAATGGCTCTATCTGCGTGCAAACCGCAAGGCCTCTTATCCGCAGCTGATGAACTTCGTGCGTCAAAACAGCCGCTGGCCCTATGCCCAGACCCTGGAAAAGAAGGCGGAGCGCCTGTTGATCAGCTCTTCTGTGCCGCTCTCCACGGTGCAGGCCCATGTGGCCGAACGCCGGGCGCTGGGCCCTGAAGGAAAGATTGCCCTTGCCCGGGTCAAGCTGGCGGCCGGTGACAAGAAGACCGCCAAGCGCCTGATCCGCGACGCCTGGCTCGACAGAAGCCTGTCGAGCCGCGGCGAAAAGGTGGTGATCTCGCGCTACAAGTCCCTGCTGGGCCGCGGCGACATGGAGCGCCGCTGGGCAAGCTTCATCTATCACCGCAAGCTGGGCGGCGCCAAACGCAATGCCAATCACATTTCCCGCGATCACGCCCGCGCCACGCGTGCCGCCGCATTGCTGTTCAAGCGCCGCAAGGGCGCGCTTTCCGCCTATCGCAAGCTGCCGTCGCGGGTGCGCAACACCAATGCCATGCGCTTTGCCCTCACCCACTATTACCGCTGGACCAGCAAGACCGAGAGCGCCCGCAAGCTGCTCGCGGGCACCAACCAGAGAGCTGCCAATCAGGGCGCCGGCGATGCCTGGTGGGTGTTGCGCCAAAGGGTGGCGCGCGAGCTCCTGGACAGAAAGAACAAGAAGCACTGGCGCTCCGCCTATAAGGTGGCGGCCGGCCATGGTTTCAGTTCCGGCAGGTTCTATGCGCAAGGCGAGTTTCTCTCCGGCTGGATCGCCCTTCGCTTTTTGAACGATCCGCAGACCGCCTATAAGCATTTTGCCAAAATCGCACCGGCCGCCAAGTTGGACCGCGAGCGCTCGCGCGGGCTTTATTGGCAGGGCCGGGCCCAGCTTGCCTTGGGCCGCCCCGCCGATGCCAAGAAGTCCTTTGCCGCGGCATCGGCCTATCCCACCTTGTTCTACGGCCAATTGGCCCGCAGCGCCCTTGGTTATGGCAGCCAGCGCCTGCCGCTCAAGATTGTCACGCCCAGCGCGGCCGACCGGTCCGCCGTGGCCCGCGATGAGGTTATCCGTGCCTTCCGGCTGGTCTCCAGAGCCGGCGGCAAACGCCACCAGCGCGGCTTCCTGTGGGCGCTCAGCCGGCGCTTCGAGAAGCCCGGCCAGCATGCGGCGGTGTCTGAGATTGTCCGCAAATATGCCGGCTACGGCAACGCCATGCGCTATGCCAAGATCGCCCGCGTCCGCGGCTTCAAGGTCGACAATTGGGCCTATCCCAAAGGCGCCATGCCGCGCTGGAAGCAGATCGGGCATCCGGTTGAACGGGCACTGGTCTTCGGCCTCACCCGCCAGGAGAGCGAGTTTGTGGCCCATGCGGGCAGCCATGCCGGCGCCAAGGGCCTGATGCAGATCATGCCGGGCACCGCCAAGATCATCGCCCGCAAGCACAAGGTGCGCCATAGGCGCTCCAAGCTCACCCGCGATCCGGCCTACAATGTCATGCTGGGTGCGGCCCATCTGGGCGACCTGATGGCCGATTACAATGGCTCGAAGGTGTTGACCCTGGCGGCCTACAATGCAGGACCCGGCAACGTGCGCAAATGGGTGGCCAAGTTTGGCGATCCGCGCACCAAGGCGATCGACCCGATTGACTGGACCGAATCCATTCCGTTCCAGGAGACCCGCAACTACGTGAAAAAGGTTCTTGGGAACGTGCAGGTCTACCGCACCAGGCTCGGCCAGAAGAAACGCCGCAGCCTGATGGCGGACCTGCACGGCGGCAGCGGTCATACGGGATCCATTAAGGCCACCAAGAGCACCTGCGGCGGGGCCTTGTCGATCGCCAGTCTGATTGTTCAGTGCTGAGGTCAATTCGGGCCTTCTCCCTTTAACCTCGACGGCTTCACGGGCTTTGGTCGTCATACGTGCGAAGGCGGGGATCCAGCGCGTCCCGTTCTGAGGCCTGTGGCCCTGGATGCCTGCCTGCGCAGGCACGACAGAGATTGCAGGCATGACAGAGATTAGAGACTTCCCGCACTCCTGCGACAGCAGGGCGAGGGCGTGGAGCAGGGGGGCCGGTCAGGCGGCGTGCAGCCAGTCTTCCGGACCGCCCACCTCAGGGCGGAAATAGCAGATCATGCGCCCGTCCGGCCCTGCGGTGGCCCCGGGTGCCCAAGGGGCAACGCCGTGCAGCGCCAGGCGGTGCACAAGATAAGCCTCGCCGGGCTGAGCGCTGATCTCAACACGGGCGCAGTGCTCAAACGCCCGCCTACGGGCCGCCTGATAGCCCTCTGTCACATCCAGATCTCCCCAGACGTCCGGCGGCAGGCCTTCAAATATCTCGTCAAAGGCAGCGCGCATCAGCTCGGGTGAACCCTCCCACACCACCAAAGGAGAGGCGCCAGGGCCCACCGGAGACATGGGTATGCCCAGCAGAAATCCGTGATATTCGCGCAAATGGCGGCGCCGGTCCGGGCCTTCCGGCAGCAGACCGTCCACGTGGGCAGCATCCCGCTTGCGGCGGAAACGGGCGGCAGCTTCGGTTTCGTGATCGCCGGGCTTGGGATAGCCCGGATAGCAGATCGACACCTGGGCCCGGTCCCAAACAAAGTCGCTGAAGCCCAGCGCATCGGTGACAAAGTCGAATGCGGTCCCGGCAAGGGGACGGCCGCCGGGAACCGCCCCGGCCGCATCGTTGGGAAGGGCATTGACGCCGGCAAACCATGTGCCGCCACAACGCAGCCACTCGGCCTGTTCAGGCGCGTTCAGGGTCTCACGGGCGGCCTGGAGACTGTCTTGGACCCAACGTGCCAAAACGGGGTCGTGGGGAAACCGGCACCAGCCCCGCTCAAAGAAGTGTTCGCGCAAATCTTCAGGCAAAATCAAACCTTTAGCGCGTGGGAACTGGTTCCTCACCGCGATAGTCATAGAACCCGCGTTGGGATTTGCGACCCAGCCAGCCGGCCTCCACATACTTCACCAACAATGGGCACGGGCGGTATTTGCTGTCGGCCAAGCCTTCATACAGCACCTGCATGATCGAAAGGCAGGTGTCCAGGCCGATAAAGTCAGCCAGCTCCAGCGGCCCCATCGGGTGGTGGGCGCCCAGCTTCATGGCCCTGTCGATGGCACGCACCGAGCCCACCCCTTCATAGAGGGTGTAGATCGCCTCATTGATCATGGGCAGCAGAATGCGGTTCACGATAAAGGCCGGGAAATCTTCTGCCACGGCAATCGATTTGCCCATGCTCTCAACGCATTCCCGGGCGGATTCGAAGGTTTCTTCCGACGTGGCGATGCCGCGGATCAGCTCCACGAGCTCCATCACCGGAACCGGGTTCATGAAATGGATGCCGATAAACTGTTCCGGCCGGTCGGTGGCCGCCGCAAGCCGGGTGATCGACAGCGACGAGGTGTTGGAACCCAACAGGGCTTCGGGCCGAATGACCTTGCACACCTCATCGAAGATCTGGCGTTTCACCGCTTCATCTTCAGCGGCCGTTTCGATCACCAGATCAATGTCTTCAAACTCTTCTAAAGATTGAGCAATTTGAATGCGGGCCAGGGCCGTGTCGCGTTCAGCCTCGCTGATGCGTTCAGACTTCACCTGCCGGGCCATATTGCCGTTGATCGTGGCCAGCCCGGACTCGATGCGCTCCAGGCTCAAATCGTTCAACCTGACATCATATCCAGAGAGCGCGCAGACATGCGCAATGCCGTTGCCCATCTGACCGGCGCCGATAACGCCAATCTTCTTGATTTCCATCGTCTAACCCCATCACGGCGCCCATACGGGCGCACTAAGCTTATCGGGAGAGGAAACCTACCTGTACTTGTTGCAGTGCACAAGAGCGTTCGGGTCGGTTTTTTCGCCGAGCGGGATTTGATGCAAAGAAAAGGGCCGGAAGGTAAATACCCACCGGCCCCAATGCTCAAGACGTTCTGAGGCAACACCGCCTACAAGGCGGCTTCCAGCTCAGGCACCGCGGTGAAGAGGTCCGCAACTAGGCCGTAATCGGCAACCTGGAAGATCGGGGCTTCCTCATCCTTGTTGATGGCCACGATGACCTTAGAGTCCTTCATGCCGGCCAAATGCTGGATGGCGCCGGAAATCCCCACGGCAATGTAGAGATCAGGGCTCACCACCTTGCCGGTCTGGCCGACTTGGTAGTTGTTGGGCACAAAGCCCGCATCCACCGCCGCGCGCGATGCGCCAACGGCGGCACCCAGCTTGTCGGCGACCTTTTCCAGCATGACGAAATTGTCGCCGGACTGCATGCCGCGGCCGCCGGAAATGATGATTTTCGCCGATGTGAGTTCCGGACGGTCCGACTGGGTCAGGTCCTCGCCCACATATTCTGCAAGACCCGGGTTCGCAGGTGCAGCAACGCTCTCAACCGAGGCCGAACCGCCCTCGCCGGTTGAAGCAAAGTTTGCCGTACGCACCGTGACCACCTTTTTGGCATCCGTGGCTTGGACCGTCTGGATGGCATTGCCCGCATAGATCGGACGTTCAAACGTGTCCGCGCCCTTCACGGCGGTGATTTCAGAGACCTGCATCACATCCAGCGTGGCCGCCACGCGCGGGCAGATGTTCTTGCCGTTGGTGGTTGCGGCTGCAACCAGGGCGTCATAGCCGTCCATCATGGGCACGATGAGGGCTGCCATGTTTTCCGCCAGGGGGCGTTCGAACATGGCGTCATCGCAATGCAGCACCTTGGAGACGCCGTCCAGCTTGGAGGCGGCCTCTGCCACGGCGCCGGAGCCTTTGCCGGCCACCAGCACGTGAATGTCGCCGCCCATTTCCTTGGCTGCGGTCAGCGCCTTGGTGGTGGCTTCATGCAGTTCGGAATTGTCGTGTTCCGCAATCAACAGGGTTGCCATGGTCAGATCACTCCTGCGTCGTCTTTGAGTTTGGACACCAATTCATCCACCGAGCCAACGATCACGCCGGCTTCGCGCTTGGGCGGCTCTTCGGTGCTGATCACGTTGAGGCGCGGGGCCACGTCAACGCCGAAATCGGCTGGGGTTTTCTCATCGATCGGCTTTTTCTTGGCCTTCATGATTTTCGGCAAAGAGGCATAGCGCGGCTCGTTGAGGCGCAGGTCCGTGGTCATCACCATCGGGGTCTGCAATTTCAGGGTCTGCAGGCCGCCGTCAATCTCGCGGGTTAGCGAGGCGTCGCCATTGAGCTCCAGCTTGGAGGCGAAGGTGCCTTGCGGCCAGCCCAGCAACGCGGCCAGCATCTGGCCGGTCTGGTTGCAGTCATCGTCGATGGCCTGCTTGCCGAGGATCACCAGGCCCGGCTGCTCTTCGTCCACGATCCCTTTCAGGATCTTGGCGATGGCAAGCGGTTCCACATACTCGTCGTTCTTCACGAGGATGCCCCGGTCGGCCCCCATGGCCAGCGCCGTGCGGATGGTCTCCTGGGCCTGTTGCGGGCCAACGGAAACGGCAATCACTTCCTCCGCCTTGCCGGCCTCCCTAAGGCGCAAGGCCTCTTCCACGGCGATTTCATCGAACGGGTTCATGGACATCTTGACGTTCGCCAATTCGACACCCGATCCGTCCGCCTTGACGCGAATTTTCACGTTGTAATCAACGACCCGCTTGACGGGCACGATAATCTTCATCTCTCACTTCTCCTGAGACATGTAGGATGGAGATCAGCCTCTCTGCGCTTATTCCCGCTCAAACAGCTGATTAGCGGGAAGCTATGATCTCAAAAGGGGGGTTGAGTCAATATTCAACGCGACGGTTCGGGGACACTTGCGACGGTGAAGCGCACCCTCAGGATTCGGCATCTCTCTGTTGCATTTCCCGGGTTCGGCGCAAAGAATTGGGCGCCAGCAGGAAGAGCAGCGGGATGCCGGCGACAAATCCGCCAATATGAGCCCACCAGGCCACCGCCTCTTTTGCGTTTTCCTCAGTGGCCGCAAGGGAGATGAACTGGAAGACAATCCAGGCGCCAATGGCCCAAAGGGCCGGCAATCTGAAGGGTATCCGCAGGAAAAACAGCACCCAGACCTGTTGTTTGGGATGCAGGATCATATAGGCGGACAGAACACCGGCCACCGCACCGGAGGCGCCGATCAGCGGCGCCGGAGATTGCGGGCCGGCCACCGCATGGGCAATGCCGGCCAGCACCCCGCAACCGACATAGAACACAGCAAAGCGCCAGTGGCCCATCGAATCTTCAACATTGTCACCAAAGACCCACAAGAACGCCATGTTGGAAAGAAGATGCAGCCAGCCGGCATGAAAGAACTGATAGGTGAGCAAGGTCATCTGATCAGGCATGCGCACCAGAGAGGCCGCGAGCTCCTGATGGTTGAACAGGGCGGCCGGGATCACCCCGTAACTGAACAGGGCATTCTGCTCCACCTCCACACCGGGGCCGTGATGGTAGTAAAGGAAAATCGCCACGTTGATCGCGATCAGCGTGACGGTGACATACTGGAAGCTGATGATTTTCAGCGGGTTGCTATCTGACAACGGCACAAACATGAAGCGTCAGCCTAGCGGTTTGCGCCAGGAACCCAAAGCACATCGCCATCTTGGCGGGCATTCACCCAGCGGCTCGCCACGAAGAAGAAATCTGACAATCGGTTGATGTACTGCAGCGCAGCCTCACTCACCGGCTCATCGTCTTCGCCGGCCAGTTCCACCATCAGCCGCTCGGCGCGCCGCGATACGGTGCGGCACACATGCAAGGCTGAGGCCGCGGCGTGCCCGCCCGGCAAGACGAACGAACGCAAGGGTTCCAAGTCCGCGTTGAGTTCATCGATCTCGTTCTCCAGCCGCTCCACCTGCGCTGCCGATATGCGCAACGGCTCCCACTCCAGCTTCTCGCCCCGGTCCGGGGTGCACAGGTCTGCGCCCAGATCGAACAAATCGTTCTGCACCCAGGCCAGCATCTCATCGAGTGCGGAGAACTCTTCGCCCGCCATGGACTGGCGCGCCACGCCGATGAACGCATTGGTTTCGTCCACGGTGCCATAGGCGGAGATCCGCGTGTGGTGCTTCACCACGCGCTCGCCGGTGCCAAGCGCGGTGTTTCCGCGGTCGCCGGTCTTTGTGTAGATCTTGTTCAGTACAACCATGGACCGTTGCCTAGCCGTTTTACCGGCGTCTGGCAATCCGCGGCACTTCCCCTCATCGTCAAGCAGGCAGCCACAGATGTGAGCGTGCGCCTTTTTCGAGCTATGGGTCCCTGCTGTCGCGGGGACGAGGGGGGTTAGGGCTTCACAAGCCCTGCAACCAGTCAGCGATGGCAGCCGCGATCTCAGCAGCTGAGTCTTCCTGAATGAAATGCGCGCCTTTTACCGTGACCTCGGTCTGGTTCGGCCAGGAGCGGCAGAATTCGCGCTGCCCGCCGATCAGAATGGCCCCGGGCTCGGCATTGATGAAGAGCTTGGGCAGATCGCTCCCGCTGAGCCAAGCGCCATAGGCGTTGACGATCTCCACCACATCTTCCGGCTCGCCGCCAAGGGGGATCTGGCGCGGCCAGGTCAATGTGGGGCGCCGGTCTTCCCCAGGGTTTTGGAAGGGCCGGCGATACTCTGCCATTTCCTCCTCGCCCAGCTCGCGCAGGATAGAGCCGGGCAGGACCCGTTCCACGAACACGTTCTTTTCCAGGATCATCTCCTCACCTGCCGGCGAGCGGAAGCCTTCGAACACGGGCCGGGCCTGCTGGTTGAACTCGTCCCACCCCATGGGCCTGACGATGCCTTCCATATAGGCGATGGCGCGCACCCTCTCCGGGTTGCGCCGGGCCCAGTCGAAGCCAAGCGCCGAGCCCCAGTCGTGGATTACCAACACAACCGGTTCGTCCGGCAGGATCTGGTCCAGAATGCCGTTCAGATAGTCGCGGTGTTCCACAAACCGGTAACTTTCCGGCCCGGATTTGGGCAGCTTGTCTGAATCGCCCATGCCGATGAGATCGGGCGCGATGCAGCGGTAGCCGGCCGACAAAGGCGCCATAACATCGCGCCAAAGATAGGAGGATGTGGGGTTGCCATGCAGGAACAAGAGCGGAGCCCCCTCGCCCATCTGCTTGTGGGCCATGGTCAGGCCCTTCACCGTGACAAACTGCTTGTCGTCTTTCCAGGCCATGATCCCTCCTTTGCTTGCGTCTATGAGGTTTGCGAGTACCAGATCGCCCCCATGATGACGCAGACCGCCACAAACTGCAGGATCACGCGCCAGCGCATGAGGGTTTGCGAACGGTTGGGGCTGCCGCCGCGCATCATGTTCCACAGGCCCATAAGAAGCACGATGAACACCGCCGATGGCAAGCGGTACGAGATAGTCCAGAACGTTCATTTGGCTTGTCTATTCTTTTCCCGAAGCAAAGATCAAGAAGCGGTCGAGCATCCGTTGGGGCAGAATGCGCCGGAAGGTCGCCAACAGGTGGGTTGGAAACGTCACGTAGTAATGCGCCTTGGGCCACGGGCTTTCAAGGGCCCATATCAGTTTGTCGCACACCGCTTTTGGCTCGAGCTTGACCCGCGAACTCGTGCCGCCGGCATCCAGCATCCTCAGGTGCTTGGCATACGAATCGCGGTGCGCGGAATTTTCAATGTCGATGTGTTTGCGCAGGTTCTTGGCCGAGTTGGCGGCAAACTGACTGGAGATGGGCCCGGGCTCCAGAGTGATCACGTGAATGTCGGTGCCGCGCAGTTCCAGACGCAGAGTGTCAGAGAGCGCTTCAATGGCGAATTTCGAGGCGATATAGCCGCCGCGCCATTTCAGCGCCACCAGGCCCAGCACGGAGGAATTCTGCACGATGCGCCCGTGCCCCTGAGCGCGCATGATCGGCAACACCTGCAAGATCAGCTCGTGCCAGCCCAGCACGTTCACCTCAAACTGCGCCCTGAGCGCCTCCACGGGCAAGTCTTCCACGGCGCCGGACTGGCCATAGGCCCCATTGTTGAAGAGAGCCTCAAGCTTGCCGCCCGTGCGCTTGGCGACCTCCGCAACGCAAACTTTGATCGAAGCGTGGTCCGCATAGTCCAGATGGAGGGCCTCAAAGCCCTCTTCGGCCAGGCGGGCCACATCGTCATGGCTGCGGGCCGTGGCGAACACGCGCCAGCCATGGTCTTTCAAGGCACCGGCGCAGTAATGGCCGATACCCGACGAACACCCCGTGATGAGAATGGACCGCGCGCTCATCTAGTTGTCCGAGAAGTGTGCAAGGATGGGGTCGAGCACCCGCTGCGGCAGAAGGCGGCGTGCTGCAGCCAGAGCAAAGGTGGGTGTGGTGACGTAGTAGTGGGCTTTAGGGCTTGGAGCCTCCAGCGCCTTGACCAGACATTTCAGAACCGCTTCCGGTCCCAGCTTGAACTTCCCGCCTGCGGTTTGCGCCGAGCCCTCCATGCGGGCCAGCTGGCCCTGGTAGAGCTTTTTGTGGATCGAGCCTTCCACATCGATGTTCTTGCGGAAGTGCTACAACGAGGTGTTGACGAACTTGCTCTTGATGGGCCCCGGCTCGATCAGCACCACGTGCACACCGGTGCCCTCCATCTCAAGACGCAAGGCATCACTGAGCCCTTCTATGGCAAACTTGGAGGCGTTGTAGGCGCCGCGCCATTTCAGCGCCACCAGGCCCAAAACGGAAGAGTTCTGAACAATGCGCCCCTCACCGTTCTTGCGCATCGCCGGGAGCAGGCGCCGGGTCAGATCGTGCCAGCCGAACACATTGGCTTCCAGCTGCCGTCTCAAGACATCCGTGCTCAGATCCTCAATGGCCCCGGGTTGGCCATAGGCGCCGTTGTTGAAGAGGCCGAAGAGCTTGCCGTGAGTGTGCTGCAACACATAGTCGGCGCAGTGAGCGATGGACTTTGCGTCCGTATAATCCAGATAGACGGTCTCCAGGCCCTCATATTTGAGCCGCGCCAGATCTTGGCGCTTGCGCGCCGTTGCAAACACCCGCCAGCCCCGCTCTTTCAAGCCGTGCGCACAATGATAGCCAATTCCGGTGGAACACCCGGTGATTAAGACAGATTTTTCAGACACCGCACCCAACATCCGCACTGGGCCACCCCAAGAGGGTTGTCCTTAGCACGGCAGGCGGGCGCGGTCATGCCCCTTGAAACTTTAGTTCGCACCTTCCAGAAGGCGGCGCGCGATCACCTGGGCCTGGATTTCACCGGCGCCTTCGAAAATGTTCAAGATCCGCGCATCGCACAGCACGCGGCTGATCTCGTATTCCAGAGCGAAGCCGTTGCCGCCATGGATCTGCAGCACGTTGTCGGCCGCCGACCAGGCCACCCGGGCAGCCAGCAGTTTGGCCATGCCCGCTTCAATGTCGCAGCGCTTGCCGCCATCCTTCTGGCGGGCCGAATAGTAGGTGAGCTGGCGGGCCGCCATGGTCTCCACCGCAATCATCGCCAGCTTGTTGGAAATGCGCGGGAACGAGACGATGGGCTTGCCGAACTGGTTGCGGTCCTGGGCATAGCCGAGGCCGATATCCAGCGCGTTCTGGCAAACCCCAAGGGCGCGCGAAGCGGTCTGGATGCGGGCCGATTCAAAGGTCTGCATGAGCTGCTTGAAGCCCTGGCCCTCTTCGCCGCCCAGAAGGTTCTCAGCCTTCACTTCGAAATTGTCGAACGCGATCTCATATTCCTTCATGCCGCGGTAGCCGAGCACCTCGATCTCGCCGCCGCTCATGCCTTCAGCCGGGAACGGCTCTTCGTCCGTGCCGCGCGGCTTTTCGGCCAGGAACATGGAAAGGCCGCGATAGCCCTTCTCGTCGGGGTTGGTGCGGGCCAGAAGCGTCATCACATCGGCGCGCACCGGATGGGTGATCCAGGTTTTGTTGCCCGTCACCTTATAGACATCGCCATCCTTGACGGCACGGGTGCGGAGCGAGCCCAGATCAGAGCCGGTGTTGGGTTCGGTGAAGACGGCGGTGGGCAGGATCTCGCCTGACCCGATTTTCGGCAGCCACTGCTCTTTCTGCTCCTCAGTGCCGCCGCACAGGATGAGTTCGGCGGCAATCTCCGCGCGGGTGCCCAGCGAGCCCACGGCAATATAGCCGCGCGAAAGCTCTTCGGAGACCACGCACATGCTCTCCTTGCCAAGGCCGAGGCCGCCATACTCCTCCGGCAGGGTCAGGGAAAAGACGCCCAGCTCGGCAACTTTGTCGACCACCTCAAGCGGGATGTAGTCGTTCTTCAGGTGCCACTGGTGGGCATGAGGGGCCACGTCGGCGGCAACGAAGCGGCGCATTTCTTCGCGCATCTGCTCCAGCGTGTCATCCAGGCCCGCATCGCCCATGGTCGAGCGCCCGCCGGTGTCCAGCATATGTTCGGTGATCGCTTTACGCACAACCGAAGTGTTGCCGTGGGCGCGCAGCGCTGCCGCCGCCCCTTCGCGCATGGGCGCCATCTCTTCCCAGGTGACGCCGAGATCGGACGGGCGCACCATCTCCACCTGGCTCATGGGGATGCCGCCATTGATCTGGTTGAGATATTCCCCAAAACAGGCTTGCACCAGAAGCGCTTCCAGTTCGCCGAACCGGCCTTCGGCTTCCATGCGTTCAGCATAGAGGGACATCTGCTCCAACGTCTGCGCATAGGTGGCGAGCCAGGCCAGGCCGTGGGTTGAATGCTGATCGCGCTCAAGCAGGTCCGGGGCAATCTTACCGTCTGTGCCGCTTACGAAAATGGCCACACGCTGGCGTGCCAGGGCGTAGATGGACTGAACCGCCTCCACCGCCTCGCGGGTCAAGCTGGTCAGCCCTTCAAGCACCGGTCCTGCCGGCGAAAAATCTTCAACAGCGCTCATCGTTCTCATCCCGTCAGAAAGTAGAGTTTAGGTATACCCTAACTTTGTGCACTGCAATATAGGCCAATTGAACGACATTTTGCCGCCCAGATTAAGGTTGGCGCTCCGCCCGGGTGGCAAGAGCCACGGCCAGAGCGCATACGGCCATGCCGCTGATCTGCATCAAGCTCAGCGTTTCGCCGAACATCGCCCAGGCAATCAGCGCCGAGAAGGCCGGCACCAGATAGAACACGGCGGACACCTTTGACACCTGGCCATGGCGGATCATCACCATGTAGAGGCTTACCGCACCAATGGAGAGCACCAGGGTCAGCCATCCGAAGGCGATCAGCACATCCCGGTTCCAGACGATTATCCCTTCCTCGAGGAACAGCGCACCAAGCCCGGTCGCAAGCGTCGCCCCCACATACTGCCACACCGCGCCGGTCACCAGATTGACCCCGGTGACGAAGCGCTTCTGATAGACCGTGCCGAGCGTGATAGCGAGCACGCCAATGAAGCTTACGCCTATGGTCACCGCATTGATGCCGCTGCCCTCAAGGTTGAGCTTGGGCCAGAGCACCAGAACCACCCCGCCGAGGCCCAGAACCAGGCCGAGCCAGTGGCGCAGGCGCACCTCATCGCCCAAAAGGCGCCCGGCGATCACCGCCACGAGCAACGGCTGCAAGCCGATGATCAGAGCTGAGACACCGGCGGGCATGCCCCTATGGATCACCCAAAAGACCGCCCCCAGATAGATCCCGTGGATCACCGCGCCCACAAATATGGCGTTAAACGCATCAGCCCGGGCCGGCCAGGGCGCCTTGAGCAGGACGGCCAGCACAGCCATGAGCGGCACCACGGCGCCAAAACGCGCGGTGAGAAAGGTGAAGGGCTCGCTGTGGGGCATGGAGAGGCCGGCCCCAATGAACCCGGTGGCCCAGAGCAGCACAAACACTCCGGGCGCGGCCGCAAGCCAGCGCGGCGGGGTGTCTCGTGAATCCTGTTCGGTCATGTGATTTGGCGCTACGCCTTGGCTGGAAGGTGCCCCTCATAGCGGCACCCGCGGGCAAGGTACAGGGCTTGGCGCGAATGCTTGTGAGAATCTGCTGAGGCTCCTAGGCTTTGCCATTGGGAGAGAAAGGGCAGGCCCTTTGATGTTGCGGGCGATCTGGGAAATTCTGCAAGATGCCTACGATCGGTTTTACGCCGATGACGGCTTTCCCAACTCGGGCAACATCGCCTACTGCATGATCCTGGCGGTGTTTCCGTTCTTGATCTTCGTGTTTTCCCTGACCGGGTTTTTCGTCGACGAGCAAATGGCACAGCAGGCCATCGACAGCCTGGTGCACACGGTGCCGGCAGAGATCATCGGGCCGCTGGAGCAAGAGATCAGCAACCTTCTGACCGGCACGCGCCATGATCTGTTGACTATCAGCGGGGCGATCACCCTGTGGACCGCTTCGCGCGGGATTGAATCCTTGCGCAACGGCCTCAACCGCGCCTACCGGCTCAGCGAAGACCGGCCCGCCTGGTTTCGCATTGCCCAGGACCTTCTGTTTGTGGTGGCGGGCGCCCTGGTGGCCATCATGCTGGCCCTCACCCTTGTCTTTGCCCCAAGCCTCTGGGCGGTGGCGGTAGGGTATATGCCTGCGCTTGGCGTGCTTTCCGTAGAGCTCCACGTGCTGCGCTATATGGTTGGTATCGGATTGCTGATCATCGCCCTGGTCGCCGGACACAAGTTCCTGCCGGCCCGCTCCTTACCACTGGCCGTGTTGTGGCCGGGAATATTCCTCACCATGGTGATGTGGCTCATCGCGGCCATCGGCTATTCGGTCTACCTGGCAAACTTTGCCAACTTCGCGGGTCTCTACGCCGGTCTCGGCGGCATATTTGCCGCCCTGATTTTTCTTTACATCTCTGCGGCAATCTTCCAGTTCGGAGGCGAAATCAACCGCGCCATGTATGCCCGCCGCAATCTGGGCAAAGAACTGCCCGGCGACCCTGAAGCCATGAAAAAAGCCGATACGCCCGATGAAACTGCCTCCTGACATCACCCTTTTGCACCTTCTGGCCATCGCGCTGATCGCGGTGGCCTGGTCGGGCTATTCGACATTTGTCACCATTTTCGGCAAAGGCTCGCTGAACGCTCAGCTGAGCGCGGTGCGGCGGCGCTGGATGGAAACCTCCATGAGCCGCGAACTGCGCATGCCCGACGCCGTGCTGCTCGGTCACATGATCAACTCGGTGGCGTTCTTCGGTTCGGCCACACTCATCGTGCTGGCCGGTCTCTTAGGCGTTGCGGCAAACATCAAGGACGTGCACCGCATCGTCTACGATCTGCCCTTCACCAGCTCCACCTCGCTGGAGCTCTTCTCCTTCAACCTGGCGATTGTCGGGATCATTCTCGCTGTAGCATTCTTCCTGTTCACCTACTCCCTGCGCAAGCTCATCTACACCTCCGCCATGCTGGGCGGTTTGCCCGAAGACCCGCCCAAGGGCGCCCGGCGCGACGGCCTGGTGGAGACCACCGCCATCGTTCTGACCGAGGCGGTGAAGAGCTTCAATTCCGGCATCCGGGGATACTACTTCGCCGTGGCCGCATTGGTCCTGTTCATCGGCCCGGGCCAAAGCATTGCCACCTCCTTGCTGGTGATGATCCTGCTATTGTGGCGCCAGATGAGCACCCGCACCGCCCGGGCCATCGGGCGTTATGTGGAGCTGTTGGAAAGCGATGATGATGGAAACCCGCGATGAGCACAGCTGCAGCCAGCCTGCCACCCGAAGCCGCGATTGTTGAAGACACAATCGTGCCCGCCTGCGCCCCCTGGAGCGCCCGCGTGGCAGCAGGCCATCATCTGCGCCTGATCGACCTTGAAGGCCAGCAGGCCATCGATTTTCTCTGCTTCAATGCCGACGACCCGGCAGAACGCTATCACGCAGCCAACACCATCAAGATCCCCTGCCAGCTCTATCTGGGCCAGGGCTCGATTTTGCGCTCCAGCCTGGCGCGGCCCATGATGACCATTGTGGAGGACAGCTGCGGCGGCCACGACACCATCTTCGGCTGCTGCTCCTTTGAGGTGGACAAGGTGCGCTACGGCGCCACCAATGGGGAATGCTGCCAGCGCAATTTCGAGCGCGAGCTTGAAAGGCGCGGCATCGGGCCGGAGCACATTGTGGCCAATGTGAACTTCTTCATGAACGTGCCGGTGAGGCCGGACGGCCACACCGCGATTATCGAGAGCCAGTCCAAGCCCGGCGACTATGTGGATCTGCGCGCGGAGATGGATGTGCTGGCGGTGCTGTCCAATTGTCCCGAGGCGCTGAACGCGGCCACCGGCGCCGGTCCCACGCCGGTGCGGGCCATCGTTTATCAGCCCGGCGGTTAGACCCTTGAGCGGTCGCCCCTTCACAGACGCCACCCAGTTTGCCATCGCGCTTGCCGCTGCCGGGGCCTTCTTGTTCGTGGTCCAGGACAGCACCATCAAATGGCTTTCGTCCTCGCTCGGGATCATCCAGATCCTGTTCCTGCGCAATCTCATCGCCATGGGCCTGCTCAGCGGCGGAGCTGCGCTCACTGGGCGGCCCATTGCGCTGAAAACCGCCAACAAAGGCCTGATGCTGGTGCGCACACTGATCGGCGTTGTGGGCTGGTACTGTTTTTTTGCCGGGCTGAAACATCTGCCGCTCGCAACGGTCATGGCGCTGTTCTTCAGCTTCCCGATCTTCCTCACCGCGCTCTCCGTGCCGCTGTTGGGCGAGAGCGTGGGCCCGCGCCGCTGGGCAGCCGTGCTGGTGGGCTTCTGCGGCGTGTTACTGATCACCCGGCCAGGTGCCGCGCTGGAATGGCCCATGCTTTTTGTGCTCGGCGCCTCACTGAGCTGGGCACTGGTGGCCATTCTGACCCGCCGGCTCGGCAAGACCGAGAGCACCGGCACCATGGTGTTTTACGCCCTCGCCGGCTTCGTGGCGGTCATGGCTATCCCGCTCTACTGGGTGTGGCAAACCCCGAACGCCCCCGATCTCGCATTGATCAGTTTGGCCGCCGTGGTGGGCGTGAGCGCGCAGATGTGCCTGATCCGCGCCTACTCGATCGCCGAACCCTCAATCATCGGCCCCATCGAATATACCGGCCTGGTGTGGGGCGTACTGTTCGGCTACGTGATCTGGCGCGACGTTCCAGATCTCTTCACCTTAAGCGGCGGCCTGATCATTGCCGCCAGCGGCCTTTACATCATCCATCGCGAAGCCGGCGGCTTCAGGCGGGGCCTCAGGCGCTGAACGCAGATTGAGTATTTTTCATGCCGCAATCTGGTGCAGGTGCTTTAAAGGCGTAAGGGGTGTGTAACCCGTAAAGTCAGCCCCCTATGACCAATGCAAGCTTAACGCAGTCTCCGGCCTTGAGTTACCGTGGTGGCGTTCTGCTGGTCCTGGCGGCCGGCATGCTGTGGTCCACGGTCGGTCTCGGCATCCGTTTGATTGAAAATGCCGAAGTCTGGCAGATCCTGCTCTATCGCTCCGCCAGCCTTTCGCCGTTCCTGTTCGCCATCATTTGGCTGCGTTCGGGCGGCAAGCCTTTTGAACAGATCCGCCGGTCCGGGTTCCCGGCCGTGATCGCCGGCCTCTCGCTGGTGGCGGCCTATGCCGGCGGCATCATCGCCCTTCAGGCAACATCCGTGGCCAACGCCATGCTGTTGTTCGCCTCCGCCCCCTTCTTCACGGCGCTCTTGGGCTGGCTGGTGCTGCGCGAACCCGTGCGCCGCGCCACCTTCGTGGCCATCGCGGTGGCCATTGCCGGTATTGCCATCATGGTCTCCGACGATACCTCCGACGGCGCTCTGACCGGAAACCTGGCAGCTCTGGGCTCGGCCTTCGGATTTGCCGTTTTCACCGTCGCCCTCAGGTGGGGCAAAACCTCCGACATGATGCCCTCGGTGTTCCTGTCGGGTCTGTTCGCCATTGTGATCACCGGCTCCATCTGCCTCATCAAAGGATTACCCCTGGTTTTGAGCACCAATGATGCGTCCGTTTCGTTGACCATGGGCATATTCCAGGTCGGGGCGGGCCTGGTGCTCTACACCCTCGGTTCGAAGGCCGTTCCAGCCGCCGAGCTCGCCCTTTTGTCCATGGCCGAGGTGCTGCTCGGGCCTTTGTGGGTGTGGCTGATCCTCGGCGAGACGGCCGGCGTTTACACATTGCTGGGCGGCGCGGTGCTGCTTGCGGCTATTGTGGGCAATGCCTTGTCGGGGTTAAGACGCAGGCCCCCGGCGATCACGGCGCCGTAACTCCTACCCGGATAAGGACACATGCTAACTTACCGCATTTCTGAAATGCCTGAAAAGTTGGAAAACTGGCCGTTTGAAGGCGAAGCATCCGACTACCAGATCCTGCGCGGCGCTCCGCAGGCCTCGGGCCGGCTGGATATCGGCCAGGCCGACAGCATGCACAGAGCCGGCATCTGGCGCTGTACGGCCGGTGCTTTTGCGTGCAACGAGATGGGCGATGAGCTGCAGACCATCGTGTCCGGCCGGCTCAGGATTGTCTGGCCGGACGGCAGCGAAGATCGGTTCGGGCCGGGTGACAGTTTCTTCACCCGCAAGGGCGACCGGGTGGTCTGGGACGTTCTGGAAGACGTCACCAAGGTGTTCTTCACCCATAACAAGGACGGAAAGCCGGACGAAACCGATTGAACCTGCCTCGCCCGGGAGGGGCTTTGTTCACGCACAAAACGCGTCAGGACGCTTGGGAACTCGCCTTGGCGTTCTGTTCAAGCTGCTTCAGCCGCAAGGCCAGTTTGCGGCAGGCCTCCAGCGCATCCATCCAATCATCGCCGTCATTGCCAAGATCAATCTCGGCGACGCAGAGATTCTCATAATATGCGGGCAAATCGGCGCTGTCTTCCGGTGTTGCAAGCGCCTGCGGCCCTTGCGCAAGGGCAGGTGCGGAAAGCGATGCTGCAGCAA
>CAJHYS010000295.1_pt1 | contig 23346 bp, 18 predicted proteins | sample 9198801 | NCBI WGS metagenome assembly CAJHYS01 (sample SAMEA7708368, study PRJEB35096) | sediment metagenome | biome: marine neritic benthic zone biome [ENVO:01000025]; feature: sediment [ENVO:00002007]; material: shallow marine sediment [ENVO:03000034] sea grass bed [ENVO_01000059] ...
ACCGGCACCGTTCATCCAGTCTGTGAGGTTGACCGCGAGCTGCAGACGCGAGTGCGTGCCGATCAGATCCGAATCGTTGATGTAGGCATCGTAGAGATTGCGGCGGGTCTGCATCTGCGTCTGCACCGCCTGGACGACTTCATCGGCAAGTCCTTCACCACCGGGCCGGACGGCAAGCTCTATCAGCTGCCCGACCAGCAATTTGCCAACCTCTACTGGTTCCGCAAAGACTGGTTCGACCGGGAAGACCTGAAGAAGCGCTTCAAGGAAAAATACGGCTATGATCTGGGCGTTCCGGTGAACTGGTCGGCCTATGAGGACATTGCCCAGTTCTTCTCTGAAGACGTGAAGGAAATCGACGGCGTTCGCGTCTATGGCCACATGGACTACGGCAAGCGCGCACCCGACCTGGGCTGGCGCATGACCGATGCCTGGCTCTCCATGGCGGGCGCAGGCTCAAAGGGCAAACCGAACGGCGTTCCGGTCGACGAATGGGGCATCCGCATGGAGGCCGGCAGCTGCAACCCGGTCGGCGCATCGGTCTCGCGCGGCGGGGCGGCGAACGGCCCGGCTGCGGTATATGCCATCCGCAAGTGGGACGAGTGGCTCAGGAAATATGCCCCTCCGGGCGCGGCAAGCTACGACTTCTACCAGTCGCTGCCCGCGCTCAGCCAAGGCAACGTGGCCCAGCAGATTTTCTGGTACACCGCCTTCACCGCCTCCATGGTGGCGCCCAAGGGCGAGGGCAACAACACGGTGGACGATGCCGGCAAGCCGCTCTGGCGCATGGCACCCTCACCACACGGGCCGTACTAGCAGGAAGGCCAGAAGCTCGGCTATCAGGATGCCGGCTCATGGACGCTGTTCAAGTCGACCCCCGTGGACCGGCGCAAGGCGGCCTGGCTCTATGCGCAGTTCGTGGTCTCCAAGACCGTGGATGTGAAGAAGAGCCATGTGGGCCTCACCTTCATCCGCGACAGCTCGGTGAACCATCAGAGCTTTTCCGACCGGGCGCCCAACCTTGGCGGGCTGATCGAGTTCTACCGCTCGCCAGACCGGGTGCTGTGGACACCCACCGGCATCAACGTTCCGGACTATCCCAAGCTGGCGCAAATCTGGTGGCAGCAGATCGGGGACGTGAACTCCGGCGCCTTCACCCCGCAACAGGCCATGGACCGGCTGGCCGGCGAAATGGACCAGGTGATGGCCCGCATGCAGGCCGCTGACGAAAAGGCCAAGATCTATGGCGGCTGCGGCCCGCGGCTCAACGAAGAGAAGGACCCCAGCGAGTGGCTGAACAAGGAAGGCTCGCCCAAGGCGAAGCTGGCCAACGAGAAGCCCAAAGGGGAAACCATCGATTATGATGAGCTGATCAAACGCTGGAAGAAGGGCTGATCAAGGCCACCGGCAAATAGCCAAAAACATACGGCCGGGAAGTCAACAGCTTCCCGGCTGAGTTTTCTTTAAGATCATTAATCAGGTAGTCTGTTTTGTGTTGAGCGTGGGGAGCGGCGGACGGCACCAATGTCTCTGGTTTTAAAAGACGTCGTGAAACGGGTGGGGGCCGAAACCCATATCCACCCCTGTTCGCTGGAGCTGGCGGCGGACGGCTTCAACATCCTCTTGGGCACCACCTTGTCAGGCAAGACCACGCTGATGCATCTGATGGCCGGCCTGGAGCGGCCCACCTCGGGCGAAGTATGGTTCAACGGCCAGAACGTCACCGGCGTGTCGGTGCAAAAACGCAACGTCTCCATGGTGCACCAGCAGTTCATCAACTATCCCAACTTTACCGTTTTTGAGAACATTGCCTCCCCGCTCAGGGTGACGCGCACGGCGCGTGGCGAGGTGGACGACCGGGTGCGCGAGATTGCGGGCCTCTTGCAGCTGACGCCCATGCTGGACCGGCGGCCCAGCCAGCTATCCGGCGGCCAGCAGCAGCGCACGGCGCTTGCCCGCGCCCTGGTGAAAGATGCCGATCTGGTGTTGCTGGACGAACCGCTCGCCAACCTTGATTTCAAACTGCGCGAAGAGCTGCGCGATGAATTGCCGAAGCTCTTTGCCGGGCGCAACTGCACGGTGGTCTACGCCACCACGGAGCCGAGCGAGGCGCTTCTGCTGGGCGGCCACAGCGCCACTTTGCATGAGGGCCGGGTGACCCAGTTCGGCCCCACGGCAAACCTCTACCGCCAGCCGGGCGATCTGCTCAGCGCACAGGTGTTTTCAGACCCGCCGATCAATGTGGCCACGGTGCGCAAGCGCGGGGTCCGGTTCCAGCTGGGAGATCAAGTAAGCTGGCCGGCGCCCAAGAGCCACAAGAGCCTGCCCGACGGCACCTACACCATCGGCATGCGGCCGCATCTGATCAGCCCGGTGCGCACCAGCAAGGCGGCGGTGAAGATCGAGGGCGATGTGCTGATCACCGAGCTGAGCGGATCTGAGAGCGTGATCCATTTCGACCTGGGCCAGCAAACCTGGATCTCCCAGTCCCACGGCATCCACTCCTTCGAGGTGGGCGAACGCGTGTCGTTCTACGCCGAGACCGCCAAGAGTCTCTATTTCGACCGGGAGGGTCAGCAGCTCTGATGGCGAGGATCGGTCTTCACAATGTGCGCCACAGCTATGTACCCAAACCTGCCTCCGACGCGGACTGGGCCTTAAAGCACATGGATGTGGAGTGGCAGGACGGCGGGGCCTACGCATTGCTCGGCCCATCCGGCTGCGGCAAGACAACCTTGCTGAACATCATCTCCGGCCTCCTCAGCCCCAGCGAGGGCACGGTGACCTTCGACGGCGCCGACGTGACCGCCACCCCGCCGGACCAGCGCAACATCGCCCAGGTGTTCCAGTTCCCGGTGGTCTACGACACCATGACGGTATACGACAATCTGGCCTTTCCCTTGCGCAACCGCGGGGTGAAGGAGGGCGCGGTGGATGCCAGGGTGCGCGAGATCGCCGCCATGCTGGATCTGAGCGCCACGCTGGAGCAAAGGGCGTCGGGACTGACGGCCGACGGCAAGCAGAAGATCTCGCTTGGCCGCGGCCTTGTGCGTTCGGACGTGAACGTCATCATGTTCGATGAACCGCTCACGGTGATCGATCCGCATTTGAAATGGGTGCTGCGCTCCAAGCTGAAAGAGCTGCACCAGCGGGTCGGCGCCACCATGATCTACGTCACCCATGACCAGACCGAGGCGCTGACCTTCGCCGATCAGGTTGTGGTGATGCACGAAGGCGCCGTGGTGCAGGTAGGCACGCCTGTGGATCTTTTCGAGCGGCCGCAACACACCTTTGTCGGACACTTTATCGGCTCGCCGGGCATGAATGTTCTGCCGGGGCAGGTCGACGGCACGAAAGTTCTGTTGGGGTCAACGACCGTGACCAAGATTCCTAAAGGAATCGATCTTTCAGAAGATTCTGGCGCAATTGAAATCGGCGTGCGTCCGGAGTTCGTGAAGTTTGCCTCACGGGGCGTCCCGGTTCAGGTGACCAAGGTGAGCGACGCCGGACGGTTCCAGATCGTGGAGACCCGGCATGAGGACGAGACGATCCGTGTGCTGGTGCCGGAAGGCAAACCGGTGCCGTCCGAGAATGCCAAGCTGGCGTTCGATCCGGCCTACACGCAAGTCTATGTCAACGGCTGGGCCGTGAGCTGAGGTGAGGGGCGATGGCAAGTAAGACAGAAAATCAAAAGGCCTGGTTTTTCGTTCTGCCCGTGGTGGCGCTGGTGGCGTTCAATGCCCTGATCCCCCTGATGACCGTGGTGAACTATTCGGTGCAGGAGACCTTCGGAGACAATGTGTTCTTCTGGGAGGGGGTGAAATGGTATGAACAGGTGCTCAATTCAGAGCGCTTCCATGCCTCGCTGCTGCGCCAGCTCGCCTTCACCGGCACCATCCTTGCGATCGAGATCCCGCTGGGCATCGCCATTGCGCTCACCATGCCGCGCAAGGGGCCCTGGGTGCCGGTGTGCCTGGTGTTGATGGCGCTCCCCCTCTTGATCCCGTGGAACGTGGTGGGCGCCATGTGGAACATTTTCGCCCTGCCGGAAACCGGCCTCCTGGGCAAGGCGATCAACAGCTTAGGCATAGAGTACAACTTCACCCAGCAACCGGTGGCCGCCTGGCTCACCACCGTTTTGATGGATGTGTGGCACTGGACCTCCCTTGTGGTGCTGCTGGCCTATGCGGGACTCTGTGCGATTCCCGATGCCTATTACCAGGCGGCCAAGATTGACGGGGCCGGGTCCTGGGCGGTGTTCCGCTATATCCAGCTGCCCAAGATGAAGCGGGTTCTGACCATCGCGATCCTCTTACGATTCATGGACAGTTTCATGATCTACACCGAGCCGTTCGTGCTGACCGGCGGCGGGCCCGGCAACACCACCACGTTCCTCTCCATCGATCTGGTGAAGGTGGCGCTCGGCCAGTTCGACCTTGGACCGGCAGCCGCCATGTCGTTGATCTACTTCCTGATCGTGCTTCTGGTCAGTTGGGTGTTCTACACGTTGATGATGCGGAATGAGGAGGCATGATGCGGCGCTTCACCTGGCTTGCCCCAACCCTTTACATCATCTTCCTGATGTTGCCGATCTATTGGCTGCTCAATATGTCGTTCAAGACCACGAACGAGATCCTGGGCACCTTCACCTTGTGGCCCCAGGACTTCACGCTGGACAATTACCGCAAGATCTTCACCGACCCCACCTGGTATAACGGCTATTTCAACTCCATCATCTATGTGGTGATGAACACGGCAATCTCGGTCACCGCCGCGCTGCCGGCCGCCTACGCCTTCTCGCGCTACCGCTTCCTGGGCGACAAGCACCTGTTCTTCTGGCTGTTGACCAACCGCATGGCCCCGCCGGCGGTGTTCGCGCTGCCGTTCTTCCAGCTCTATTCAGCCTTCGGCCTGTTCGACACACACATTGCCGTGGCGCTCGCCCATTGCCTGTTCAACATTCCTCTGGCGGTGTGGATCCTGGAGGGCTTCATGTCCAGCGTGCCGCGCGAGCTTGACGAGACCGCCTATGTGGACGGCTATCCGTTCTGGCGCTTTTTCATCAAGATCTTCCTGCCCACGATCTCAGCGGGCATCGGTGTGGCCGCCTTCTTCTGTTTCATGTTCTCCTGGGTGGAGCTGCTGCTGGCCAAGACGCTCACCTCGGTGGCTGCAAAACCGATTGCCGCCACCATGACCCGAACCGCCAGCACGTCGGGCTATGAGCTCGGCCTGTTGGCCGCGGCCGGGTGTTTGACCATCATTCCGGGCGCCTTCGTGATCTACTTTGTGCGCAATTACATTGCCAAGGGCTTTGCCCTGGGCCGGGTGTAGGAGGAGGCACGCCATGGAATTTTCCTGGATGGCATGGACCTGGCCGACCATCGGCTTTTTCAGCTTCATCGCCTGCTGCCTGATCGCCATGATGGTGTGGGAATGGAAAGATCCCGGCGGCGGCCCGCGCCGGGGCATCCTGACGCTGGACACCACCCGGGGCGACCGCCTGTTCATCTCCCTCTTAGGCTCGGCCTTCATCTTTCTGGGCTGGCTTTTGGTGATGAGCACGCCGCTATGGGGCGGCTTGGCGATCTCGCTGGTGTGGATCGTCTTCGTCTTCAGATATGTTTAGCAGCTGCCGTCCTCGGGCTTGACCCGAGGACCCAGGGCCGCAAGTCCCGAACCGTGCAGCATGGGCCCACGGCTCAAGGCCGAGGGCTACACATCGGAAAAACAAGATGGATCCAACTGCCCGGCTCTAACTTCATGTCACCCTAAGACGGCGTCAGGCGCTTCAGCAGGCCGTCCGCGATGCGCTCGATGACCGTATTGAAATAGGGCGCCTCTTCAAACTCAGGGTGCCATAACATCCAGAGCGGACGGCTCTTGCTCTCATACTGGTCAAGCCGCTGCAGGTCGTCGTCCCGGTCCGCCATGAAGCGCGGCAGGAAGCCGATGGCAATGCCCGATGAGATGATCTTGTGCAAGCCGGCAATGCTGGTGGCGGTGAACCGCACGCCCGCTTCGCTGCCTTCCGTTTCCGACCATTTGACCTCTTGCAGATGAGCCTGCCCGCTGTCCAACGCCACCCAGGCTTCATTGGCCGAACGGGGCCGGGTGGCCGAATAAACCGCATACTCGATATCGGCGACAAAGCGCGAATGGGTGCCGCCGCCCATGGGCGGGCCCAAGCGCAGCGCCACGTCGGCCTCGCGCCGTCGCAGGCTCAAATTCCGGTCATCACCCACCAGCTCGATGCGGAAGTTCCGCTCCTCGGTGAGGGCGTGCACCATGGGGGCCAGCAACTGATCGCAAATATAGTCGACCGACGTGATGCGGATGGTTTGAATGGGCCGGGGGTCTTGCGGGGCCGTGAGCTTGTCAAGGGTGATGTTGAGCGAGCGCTCGGCGTCTCGAAGATGGCCGAAGACGTCGCGGCAAACTTGCGTGGTTTCAAGATGGCGCCCGCCACGCTCGAGCAACCGGCGGCCAATATCGCGCTCCAGAGACCTGACCCTGCGGCTGACAGTGGTCTCGTCGATCCCGAGCTTGCGCGCCGCATCCGCATAGGATCCGGTTGAGACGACCGCAAGCAATGTGTGCAGCGCATTCCAATCTGTCATCAGACGCGTCGTAACCCCAACCCATCACGAACCAATGTCCATCCACTGTAGCATAGGTTCCGAGGCGATAAAGACCGCACCTGCAAGATGGGTAAACGGGCCAAATTGTGCACTATGAGCGGGGTCGGTGCGCCCTGAGCAAACCGGTCCAAATGGCCGAGTTGGGATGTTTTGAAACAACTCGTTAACCATTAAGCCCTAGCTTTTGACCTTAGATATCTAGCGAAAAACTCTTTGCCGAGGCCGCCACCGTGGGCACGTCATATTCTCCACCTGTTAACAGCGACGGTACGCCTGATATTGAGCGGCTCCAGGCCGAACACCGGTTCCTGACGGAAAGCATTTTTGCCAGCCCCATGCCGCTTGCCATCTATGATGACCAAGATGCGCTGATGGTCTGGAACGCGGCCTATGAGACGCTGTTTCACAAAGCGTTCAGCCAGCTGCGCGATCTGCTTGAGATCGGCCAAGCCCGCTATCCGGATCTTGTGCGGGCCATGAACCAGGGCCTCGTTGCGGATGAGGATCTGGAGGACCATGTGGCCGAGCGCGTGGCCGCCCACCGCAATACGGAAGGCAGCACGTTTGAGCGCCACTATCCCGTGGACGGCTGGTACCGGATTCATACATCGGTGACCCCCAGCGGCGCGGTTGCCGACATTGCCATCGACATTAACGATCTGAAACAGCGTGAAGACGCCATTGAGGCCGCACAACAGAAGGCCGAAGCGGAACGCCGCCGGCTTGAGAATGCCCTGGAAGCGCTTGAGGACGGCTTTGCGATCTATGACGCCAATGACCGGCTCAGGGTCTACAACTCCAAATTCATCGAGATGCACGCCGACATGGCCGACGCCCTGAAGGTGGGCGAGAGTTTCGAAGATCTGGTGAGGATCGGCATCCAAAGGGATTTGTGGGATCTTGAGGATGAAGATCCTGAAGAGTGGCTGCAGAACCTGTTGCGCCAGCGCCGGGCAAACGACACCTATGAATCCATCGCCAAGTTCCAGGATGGGCGTTGGATGCGCCGGCTGGAGACCAAGACACCGGACGGCGAACGGGTGGGCATCCGCTCAGACATTACCGACGCCAAGATGCGCGAGTTCGATCTGGAAGATGCCCGCGCCGATGCGGAAACCGCCACCCGGGCCAAGTCTGAATTTCTGGCCAATATGAGCCATGAGATCAGAACGCCCATGAACGGGGTCCTGGGCATGGCGGAACTTCTGAGCCGCACCGAGCTGGACGCCAAGCAGCAGGAATTTGCCGACATCATCATGAAGTCGGGCAATGCGCTGTTGACCATCATCAATGATGTGCTGGATTTCTCCAAGATCGATGCGGGCCAATTGCAGCTTAACGAGCAGCCGACCCATCTGGCCGAAATTGTCGAGGATGTGGCCACGCTGGTGGCCGCCACCGCGGCGGAGCAGGAGGTCGAGCTGATCACACGGATTGATCCCGGCCTGCCCGAGCACGTGATGGCTGATGGCGGGCGCATCCGCCAGATCCTCATCAACATCGTGGGCAATGCGGTGAAGTTCACCCAGCAGGGCCATGTGTTCATCGAGGTGTTCGGGCCGATCTACGGCGAGGTGGCCGAGGTGACGTTCAAGGTCGAAGACACCGGCATCGGTATTCCGGAAGACAGCCTGGATAAGATCTTTGAGAGCTTCAACCAGGTGGACAGCTCCGCAACCCGCAAATTCGAGGGCACCGGCCTGGGGCTTGCGATCTGCACCCGGCTGGTCGACTTGATGGGTGGAAGGATCGGCGTGGACAGCCAGGAAGGCAAGGGCTCGACCTTCTGGTTCACGGTCAATCTCCCGGTCCACGGCGAGTTGCCCAAGCGCGAGAGCCGGGCTGCCGACATCTCCGGCGCGCGGGTGCTTCTGGTTGATGACAATGACGTCAACCTGGCGATCCTGAAAGAGCAGGCGGCGGCCTGGACGCTGGACGTGGATGCGGTTTGTGATGGCCCTCAAGCCATGATGAGCCTTTGGAACGGGGTGAAAAAGGATGCGCCCTACGACCTGGTCATTCTCGACTATCACATGCCGCAAATGGACGGGGCCATGGTGGCGCAATGCATCCGCAACGATGTGCGCCTGAAAGACACCAAGATCATCATGCTGAGTTCGGTGGACGGGACGCCGGGCAATCCGGATATCGCCAAGCTGCAGCTTGAGGGTCACTTGGTGAAGCCCGTGCGCTCAGGCCAGCTCTTGGAGACGGTGACCAACGTGCTGGCGAACGAGCGCGCGCGCGCTCCGCTGCATGACGCAAGTTCCGACGGCCTTCCGGCCTTGATGACCTTGGCCGATCTTGTGGCCGAAACTCCAGCAGATGAAGCACCAGGCCTGGCCGCGGCCGCGGCCGACGCGGTCTCATGGGAAGCGCCTCCGGAGCCGGTGGAGGCGCGCCGGCCGCCGCGGGAGCTGCCGGACGCCACCGGCGGACTGGACATTCTGGTGGCTGAAGACAATGACATCAACCAGATCGTGTTCACCCAGATCCTTCAGGAAACAGCCTATTCCTTCAAGATTGTGCCGGATGGCAAGCAAGCGGTCGACATCTATCGGACTGACCGGCCCCGGCTGATCCTGATGGATGTTTCCATGCCCGAAATGAACGGCATGGATGCCACCCTGGCCATCCGCGAACTGGAGAAGACCGACGGCGGGCATGTGCCGATTGTGGGCGTGACGGCCAACGCGCTGCGCGGCGATCGGGAGAAGTGCATGGATGTGGGCATGGACGACTATCTGGCCAAACCGGTGAGCCCGGCTATGCTGAAAGACAAAATCGCCGGTTGGCTCGAAACAAACGCTGAAGAAAGCGTGGCCGGCTGAGCCCGCATCAGGCCACCTGCAGACACCCTTCCGGATCAGCCGGTGCCGGAGCCGGCCGACCAGCCAGGTGGGATGTGCAAAAGCGTATGATGTGCTCAGGGGCCATCACCGGCAGGCCCGCGTGCAGCGGCAGGGTGATCACCCGGTCAGCAAAGCCTTCGCAAACCGGCAACGCGCCGGAGGCATATTCGGCAAAGGCACCCGAGCGGTGCAGCGGCGGACAATGCAAACCGGTTTGAATGCGCTTCTCAGTAAGGAAACTGCGCAAGCCATCCCTCAGTTCGGGCTCCACCAAAATGGCGGCCACGTTGGCCGCCCCCTCACCCGGCGCCCAGCCGAAGACAAATTCCACCGCACCGTCACAGAAGGTTTCCACCACGTTCGCATAGGCTTGCGCCCGTCTTTGGCGCAAAGCCATGGTGCCCTGAGCAGTGTCCAACTGGGCGTTGCCCAGTGCGGCACGCAGCCGGTCCATGCGGTAGCTGAAGCCATGGACCATGATGTCGCTGGCGACCGTACGCGAGCCGTCGCGGTCCGCCACCCATGTGTCTGCAGTGTTCAGCAGCAAGGAGCGCATGCGTGTGGCCAGCTCATCATCATCTGTCACCACCATGCCGCCCGCAGCGCACATCGTTGCATCGCTTGAAGCCAGGGAGAAGCAGCCGATCTGCCCCATGGTGCCCAGGGCGCGGTGATCGAGATCCGGCGCGATGTAGCCCAGGGCTTCGCCGGCCTCTTCGATCAGCATCACATTCCTGGCGCGGCACAGCGCATGGAGCGCGGCCATTCTGGCCGGATAACCGCCACAATGGCTGACCACAACCGCTCTGGTGTCCGGCCCGATGAGACGCACCACATGGTCCGGATCGATGGTGGGCTCGTTCAGGGCCACAGTGTCGGCAAACACCGGCCGGGCGCCCACCGCCACCGTCATGTTGGCCACGTCCACCCGATTGATGGAAGGTTGGATCACCTCATCTCCCGGCGACAGGCCCACCTCAGCGGCCAGCAGCGCCAGATGCAAGCCGGCCGTGCTGTTGGCCACGGCAATGGCATGTTTGGTCCGGTGCAGGCGCGCAAACGCTTTCTCCAGGGCTTGAACCGGGTCCTCACTGGGCCGCGTGTTCAGAGCGGCCAGCGCCGCGGCCTGGTCTTGCGCGCTCATTTCCGGCGCATCCAGCACATATCGCCAGTGTTCCATTCGCTACCTCTTCGTTCGCCCGGTGGTTTCAGCCAACCCGTCTTGTGCCCAATCGGCACGCCGCCCGCTCCCGGCCCGGCCCCAGCGCATGGTGCGATGCAAGCGGGAGTCCATGTGGGCTGAAAAGTGGCGCTGCCCACAGCAACCGCCGAACGGCGCGGCGGGCGCCTCGGCACGGCGATTGCTCCTGAACCCGGACAGATGGCTGCGGCGCGTTGTTTTGAGACACGTGCAGCCGCCCCGCGTTGCGTTGACAACAAGAAGAAGGGCTGCCGATCCATGGAAGCGTTAGGCGGATCGCCGGTGCGCGAAGCGCCTCTCCCAGGGTGGGGCGAGGCCGCAGCACACAGTCGCTCAAGTGGCGCGCAGGCGTCCTTGGAGAACCCTGAGAGCGCAAAGCCAAAGGGGCGTCTGCGGCGGCTGGCAAATCTCAACCCCGTCAAACTCATCAGTGACGGGTTCTTCATCATCGAAACCTGCACGGTCGCGGTGCTGGCAGCCCTGGCGGGCGTGGCAAGCCTGTCATTGGACAGCCTGAAGGACCCGCAAGCCGCCGCCTTTCTCATGGCACCGGTGGGCGCGGCCGCCTTGCTCAAAGCGAGGGGTCTTTACGAGTTCGACCAGCTCGCCGCTTTCCTCCGCCCAATCACACAGGTTCTCCTCTGCGTCGGCCTGGTGATCTGTGCCGCGGGGCTGATTGGTTATGCGCTTAACGGCGCACGCGCTTTTTCCGGAACGTGGTTTGCCGCGTGGCTGCTGCTCACGCTTGTGGCCGTCACGGCGCTGCGCGCCGCTGGAAGCTGGCTTTGCAGCTGGCTGATCCGCTGCGGCGCGATCCACCAAGCGGTCGCGGTGTTCGGCGATGCCGCCGCCGCGCAAGGGGCGGTCAAGGCTCTCGCCAAGACGGGCAGGTTCTTGCAACCGGCCAACGTGTTCGGCGCCCACGGGCAGAGCGGTGTTGAAGCCCTGATCGAGGGGGCCCGGCGCCGTGACTTTGAAACGGTCGTGATCGCCACAGACACCCCGTCAAGCCGCGAGACCACGCAGCTTCTGGCAAGGCTTGAATCCTTGCCGTGCGATGTGCAGATCTGCCTTGCGCTCAAACGGGATGAACCCGGCCGCTGCGCTCCTGCCTTCGCGCTGGCTCACGTTCAGGCACAGCCCATCGGCGGTTGGGGCCTTGTTTGCAAACGCAGTGTTGATGTGTGCCTGGCCGCCGCCGGGCTCGTGTTCCTTGCACCGCTTCTGCTGCTCGCAGCAGCCGCGATCAAGCTGGATTCACCTGGCCCGGTCCTCTTCGCCCAACGGCGCAACGGGTTGAACCGCGAGATCTTTCAAATCTTCAAGCTGCGCACCATGAGCGTCATGGAAGATGGGGCCGAAGCCGTGCAGGCGGCGCGCCAAGATGCGCGGGTCACACGTGTCGGCGGTTTTTTGCGCAAGACCAGCATTGATGAATTGCCGCAGCTTTTGAATGTGCTCAAGGGCGACATGTCCCTCGTGGGCCCGCGGCCTCATCCCCTCAGCCTGGACCATCAGTACGAGGATCAGATCCACACCTACGGCCACCGCCACAAGGTTAAGCCGGGCATCACCGGTTGGGCGCAAATCCACGGCCACCGCGGCCCGACAGACAAGCCGGGTCTGATGCAGCGGCGGGTCCAGCATGATCTTGAATATATCGACAACTGGTCTTTCTGGCTGGACATCAAAATTCTGGCCGCAACACCATTTCTCGGAATCATCCACAAAAACGCAGTTTGACGCGGTCATCGCCGGCCATCTTCACCCCCAAAGTGGCACGGCACTTGCTTGAAATCAGCAAAGATCAATCGGGACGTTTCACATGAAAATAACAATAATCGGAACCGGATATGTAGGCTTGGTTTCGGGCACCTGTCTGAGCGAATTCGGCTTCGCGGTGACTTGCGTTGACATCAATGAAAGCAAGATCGCCAGGCTCAACGCCTTGGACATCCCGATCTATGAACCCGGGCTCGAAGAGCTGGTGGCCAAGAACCGTCAGGCCGGCCATTTGAGCTTCACCACCAATATGGCCTCAGCGGTCGCGGGCGCCGACGTGGTGTTCATCGCCGTGGGAACCCCGTCTGAGCCGGGCTCCGGCGCGGTTGACATGTCGTGGGTCGATGCAGCGGCGAAGACCATCGCCGGTGCGCTTGAAGGCTTCACGGTCGTGGTCACCAAGTCAACCGTGCCCGTGGGCACCGCCAGGCGCCTTGCCGACATCATCAGCACAGAAAATCCGGATGCGGACTTTGCCATGGCCTCCAATCCGGAGTTCCTGCGTGAGGGCTCTGCGGTTGAAGATTTCTTCGTTCCCGACCGGGTCGTGATCGGCGTGGAAGATGCCCGCGCCGCAAAGTGCCTGCGCGCGCTCTACGCTCCATTGAAACTTGAAGCCGATCAGATCATGTTCGCCGGATTTGAAACCGCCGAGATGATCAAATATGCCGCCAATGCCTATCTGGCCACCCGGATCGGTTTCGTCAACGAGCTTGCCAACCTGTGCGAGAAGGCCGAGGCCGACATCACCCAGGTGACCCGCGCCATGGGCAGCGACAAGCGCATCGGACCCCATTTCCTGCAGCCGGGGCCGGCCTTTGGTGGGTCATGCTTTCCCAAGGACACGCGGGCCTTTGCCGCCGCCGGGCGCGCCTATGGGGCCGAACTGCGCCTTGTGGAGGCGACCATCGCATCCAACGAAACCCGCAAGCACGAAATGGTGGACAAGATCCGCAGCGCCTTCGCCGGCAGCGTGGCCGGCAAGCGCATAGCGGTACTGGGTATCAGTTTTAAAGCGAACACCGATGATTTGCGTGAGGCGGCCTCTCTCACAATTATCCCACGACTGCAGGCCGAAGGTGCCCAAGTTCTGGCACACGACCCGCTGGCCGGGCACGAAGCACGTGAGCGGTTGCCTGACGTCACATGGTGCACCCACCCGGAAGGCGCCCTGAGCGGCGCCGACGGCCTGGTGCTCCTGACCGAGTGGGATCAGTACCGCGCGCTCAATTTGCGCAAAGTCTCCAATCTCATGCGCGGCAAGGTCATTGTGGACCTGCGCAACATTTTCAGCACGGCCGAAATGCGCAAGCTGCCGTTTGAGTATCATTCGGTCGGCCGCCAGCCCGTTGTGCCCGAGATCGACCCGCGTTGGCTGCCCACAGCCAAAGAAGTTGCAGAAATCCTGCACTTGCACGGCACATCGAACGCACGCACCCATCCCTGGCGCGGCGAGCGGCGGCGGGGTGAGAGACGGCGTGACGAGAGAAAGGTCAGCAATTTCTAGGTGAGAGCAACCTGCGATCAGACGGTTACGTCTGAGCGCAGACAGGTTGCCCGCGCTTAAGGGAATTCTGCAACATCTTCCGCTCAATTTGGGCGGAAGATGCGTTCGTGTATCAGAAATTCTGAGAGATTATTCTCAATTTGGCGGATTTGAGCCATTTTTTATAAACAACAGCGCTCTCAGAATAGCTTATCGCAGCATTCTGTTAACCACGTTGCCCTAAAACTTAACGGGTTAAATGACCTGATTTGTTGATAGTACATGCAGAAGTTTCGCGCGTCCATTGGGGCCAAGTTTGCACTGATCATCCTGATCTCAGTGCTTGGCGCCCTTGTGCTTGTGACCCTGGCTTCAGGGTATCGGGAAGTTGCGCGCTATTCTGAGGCCAAGCAGAACGAGCTTGAGGCCACCGCAAAAATCTTCGCATCAACCATTTCAGAAAGCCTGGCAGCAGGCAAAAAGCCTGAAGCCCTGTTCACCTTGCGCGCAATCGCGCGGCTGCCGCAGATCAGCTTCGTTGAGGTTCTCGACGAAGAGGGCAACAGGTTTGCCTCGCTCGGCTCCGATGTGGTGCTCAACCGCTATGCCGACTATGAGGTCAAACGCACGACCTGGGAGCTGCTCCAGGGAATTCCGGTCAGAGTTTCAACCCCGGTCATCAAATCCGGCTCGCCGATCGGCCAGATCCGCCTGGTGGCCGACACGTCCGATCTGAAGGACCGTCTGATCAGCAGCTTGTGGAGCGTGCTGATTGTGGCCGGTTTTGCCGCTGCGCTGAGCTTGGGGCTGGCGCTGAAGCTGCAGTCGAAAATTCTCCGCCCCATCCGCCTGCTTTCCCAGGCCATGATCGCGGTGCGCACCGAGAAAAGCTTCAACAAGACCGTTGAACGTGAAACCGACGACGAAACCGGCGAGCTGGTCGACAGCTTCAACGAGATGCTGTCGCACATCCGGCAACGCGACGCCCTCTTGGCCCATCACGCCGCAACCCTGGAACAGACCGTGGATGAGCGCACCCATCAGCTGCGCCTTGCCAAGGAACAGGCCGAGAGCGCCAACGGCGCCAAGTCGGAGTTCCTGGCCACCATGAGCCACGAAATCCGCACGCCGATGAACGGCATGCTGGTGATGGCCGAACTGTTGGCCACCGCCGATCTCACATCGCGCTATCAGCGCTATGCGGAAGTGATCATGAAATCGGGCACCAGCCTGTTGTCGATCATCAACGACATTCTGGACTTCTCAAAGATCGAAGCCGGGCGCCTTGAGGTGGAGACGGTCCGGGTCGAGCCGGCGGTTCTGGTGGACGATGTTCTGAGCCTGTTCTGGGAACGGGCCTCAAGCGCCAATGTGGACCTTGCCGGACAGATCGGTGAGGACGTTCCCGCAGCGATCGAAGGCGATCCGGTGCGGCTCAACCAGGTGCTGAGCAACCTGGTCAACAACGCCTTGAAATTCACCGAAAGCGGCCATGTGCTGATCACCGTGCGCCGGGTGCGCGGCGGTGCGTCGGGCGGCATCGAGTTTGCCGTGCACGACACCGGCATCGGCATTCCTGAGAACAAACTGGGCAAGGTGTTCGAAAGCTTTTCCCAGGCCGACCAGTCCACCACCCGCAAGTATGGCGGCACCGGGCTCGGCTTGCCGATCTGCAAGCGTCTGGTGGAGGCCATGGGCGGTTCCATCGGCGTGGTCAGCACGGAAGGCAAAGGCTCGGTGTTCGGCTTCGTGCTGACACCGAAGGTTCTGGAGCCGGCCAAGGATCTGGCCGTCGATGAAGGCAAAGAACACAAGCGGGCCGTGATCGCACTCGGCGGCAGCGCTTCGGCCGGGGTGATTGCAGCGGCGTTCAAAGCGCGCAACATCCAGGTGGATCTGCTGGGCCCGGACACGGATGCGCTCGTCGATGCCCCGCCTGACTATCTGGTGGCCGAACCTGAAACCCTGAGCGCGCTCCGCCTCAACAAGAAGCGGACGATTTCGGTTGTGGTCTCCCAGCTTGGCGATTTTGATTCCGACCGGATGATCGAGAAAGGCAGCGCGCAGGATCTGTTGATGAAGCCGATCTCTTCGGCCGGCTGCGATGAGCTTTTGAAAGGCCTTGTGGCCGGACGGCCCAGAGGCAAAGACCTTCTCAGCCGCAGCTCCGATCGCGGCGATGATCTGCCATCCTTCAAGGGCAAGAAGATCCTGGTGGCCGACGACAGCGCGGTGAACCGCGAGGTGATCGTGCAGGCCCTGGCCCGGTTGCAGGTCACGCCGGAGCTGGTGGAAGACGGGGCCGAAGCCCTCCAGGCGGCAAAGCACACCCGTTTTGATTTGATCCTGATGGACGGCAGCATGCCGGTTCTGGACGGCTTTGAGGCGACCCGCGCCATTCGCGCCTTTGAAGCGGAAAACGACATTCAGCCCACCAACATTGTTGCCCTCACCGCCCATGTGGCCGCCGCCGGAGCCGATGCCTGGCGCAAGGCCGAGATGAACGATTGCGTGGTCAAGCCGTTCACCATGGCCGCGCTCACAACGTGTCTGGAAACCTGGTGCGGCAGGAAGGTCCCAGAGCGCGCCGAAGCGCGTCCTGTGCGTGCAGTCGCGCCTGCATCTCCAACAGACCCGGAAAGCCCGCTCGATCAGGAGACCTTGCGCGATATCGCCGAGTTGGGCGGAGACGGCGCGCGCGAGATGCTGACCAAGATCTTCGATCTGTTCATGGTCAATGCGCCGGACACGTTGGAAGAGCTGCACCGCGCCGCCCAGCGCGACAACCGCGCCCAGGTTTCCGCCATCGCCCACTCGCTGAAGTCGATGAGTTCCAACACCGCCGCGCTCAACCTGGCGTCGCTGTGTGACGAGCTTGAAGACCACGCCCCTGAGTGGAAGAAGAGCGAGATCACCGGACGGGTCACCGAGATCGGGTTTGAGATCGCCCGGGTCATCAAGGCCATGCGCGACGAGCGCAATGTGGACAGTGTCCTGGATCAGCTCGACGCCGCCTGAGCGGCCGGCCGAAAACCCCCCTCGCCGCAGACGTCTTTGCGCGCTACATATCTGCAAACAGTGTTTCTGCAAGATCAGGAGGCGGACATGAGCCAGGCGCGCGAGTTCTTTAATCTGGACAATCTCGATCAGGGCCTGTTCCGGCAACTGGCGCCGGGGCTGACCACGCGGGTCTTCGCCGGCGATCAGGCCATGCTGTCGGTGGTCTCGTTCGAGCCTCACGCGGAAGGCACCCTGCACAGCCATCCGGAAGAACAATGGGGCGTGATGCTGGAGGGCAATGCCGTGCGCATCCAGGGCGATGAGGAGATTGCGGTGACGGCGGGCGATTTCTGGCGCACCCCGGGCGGTGTGGCCCACACCATGAAAGCCGGACCCGATGGCGCCAAGGTGCTCGACGTGTTCAGCCCGCCGCGCGATGTCTACCGCAAGGCCGGTGCGGGATTTGGAGAGGGCCAATGAGCGCGCCCAGCCAGGCTGAACTGTTTGAGCTGAAGGCGCTCGGCGCCGCTAACCTCTACCATGGGGCCGGTGAAACAGGGGCTCTAGATCCGGCGATCAAGCCGATCGACCCGGCCATGAAGTTGGCCGGACCGGCGCTTCCGGTGGATGTGCCGGCGGGCGACAATCTTGCGCTCCACATGGCGATCGCCAAGGCGGCGCCGGGCGCCGTTCTGGTGGTGGACTACAAGGGCCACATGGATGTGGCGGTGACCGGCGACATCATGGCGTTGGCCGCCCGGCAGCGCGGGCTGGCCGGCATGGTGATCGACGGCGCGGTGCGCGATGCCGACGAGATCACCCGCATCGGGCTGCCGGTCTTTGCCCGCGGCCTCTCCATCCGCGGCCCGGCGAAGAACGGCCCCGGCAGCGTGGGCAGGCCCATCCGGCTTGGCGCGGTGAAGGTGCATGCCGGCGACATTGTGGTGGGCGACCGCGACGGTGTGGTGGTGCTGGCCGCAGGTGGCTGGTCGCAAGCCCTGGACGCGGCCCGCGGGCGCGAGGCGCGCGAGGAGGAGGTGCGTGGCAAGTTGCTGGCGGGCGAGACGACGGTGGATCTGATGGGGTTGTCTGCCGATCCCATTGAGATCGAGATGCCCTGATCGTTGGATTTGCGATGGCCCTGTCTTTCCGGCCATGGTTAGTGTTAATCTAAGCACCACAGTCATAACGGTGGCCGGGAAGGCTGCTGGTCTCATTCTATCAGAAACTTAAGGAACCGCACGGCGATGGCGTATGAAAAGCTCGAACTTTTGATCAATGGCAAATTCTCATCTGGCACTTCCGGCAAGTCCGAGCCGGTGATCAATCCGGCCACCGAAGAGGTGATCGGCGACGTGCCCCACGCCAGCGCGGCAGACCTGGATGCGGCCATTGCGGCCGCCTCGGACGGCTTCAAGGTGTGGCGCGCCAAGCCCGCGGTTGAACGCCAGGCGATCATGGAGAAGGCCGCCCGCATCCTTGAGGACCGCAAGCCCGAGCTGGCCGAGAACCTCACCATGGAAATGGGCAAGCCCGTGGGCGAGGCCGCGCTGGAGCTTGACTTCACCATCTCGGTTCTGCGCTGGTATGCCGAAGAGGGAAAACGCGCCTATGGCCGCCTGGTGCCGGCCCGCATGCCCGGCATGCGCCAGATGGTGACCAAGGAGCCGGTCGGCCCCGTGGCCGCGTTCGTGGCCTGGAACTTCCCCGGCGTGAACGTGATCCGCAAGGTGGCCGGCGCGCTCGGGGCCGGCTGTTCGATCGTCATCAAGGCGTCCGAGGAAACCCCCGGGACCTGCGTCTCCATCGCCCGGGCCTTCCAGGACGCCGGCCTTCCGGACGGCGTACTCAACGTCGTCTTCGGCGTGCCCGACGAGGTCTCGCGCCATCTTCTGGCCGACCCGCGCCTGCGCAAGCTCTCCTTCACCGGCTCGGTGCCCGTGGGCAAGCACCTGCAGAAACTGGCCGCCGACAACCTCATGCGCTGCACCATGGAACTGGGCGGCCATTCGCCGGTGATCGTGTTCGACGATGCGGATGTGGAAAAGGCCGCCCAGATGGCCGCCGGCTTCAAATATCGCAACGCCGGGCAGGTTTGCGTCTCGCCCACCCGCTTTTATGTGCAGAACAGCGTGGCCGACGATTTCGCCGATGCCTTTGTCGAGGCCTCAAAGAAGGTGAAGGTGGGCAACGGCATGGAAGAGGGCGTCGCCATGGGCCCGCTCGTGGGCGAACGCCGGCTGGGCATCATGCAGGAGTTCGTGGACGATGCGGTGGCCAGCGGCGCCGAACTTATGATGGGCGGCGAGCGCATGGGCAACCAGGGTTATTTCTACAAGCCCACGGTGCTCAAGAACGTGCCCGAGGAAGCCATGATCATGAACGAAGAGCCGTTCGGCCCGATTGCCCCCATCGCCTCGTTCGAGAGCTTCGATGAAGTGGTGGCCCGGGCCAACAAGCTGATGTTTGGCCTGGCGTCCTACGCCTTCACCAAGGACGGCGCGCGGGCCGCCGCCCTGGCAGACCAGATCGAAGCGGGCATGCTGGCGGTGAACAGCTTCGTGGTCTCCACCCCGGAAACGCCTTTCGGCGGGATCAATGAGAGCGGCTATGGCTCTGAAGGCGGCATTGAGGGTTTGGATGCCTATCTCCAGACCAAGTTCGTCACCGAGGTCGGCGTTTAACGCCGGGGTCCGAGCCATGAACCGGCTGGACGACAAGGTCGCCCTGATATCAGGCGCGGCCCGGGGCATTGGCGCAGAAACCGCCCGGCTGATGAGCCAGGCGGGCGCCAAGGTGGTGGTGGCGGACGTGCTCGCCGACGTGGGCCAGGCCACTGCCCAGACGATCTCAGATGAGGGCGGCGATGCCCTCTATCTCGATCTTGACGTCAGCCGGGAAGAGAGCTGGACCACGGCGGTGGACGCCGCCGTGGAGCGCTTCGGCAAGCTCGACATCCTGGTGAACAATGCCGGCCTGTTTCTGGGCCAGGACTTTGAAGAGATCGCGCTGGCCGACTGGGACCGCCTTGTGGCGGTGAACCTTACCGGGGTCTTTCTGGGCACCCGGCTTTGCGCCCCGGCCTTGCGGACAAGCGCCAAGCAAAGTGCCCACGGCAGCGCCATCGTCAACCTCTCCTCCATCGCCGGCCTGGTGGGCGCACCGCTCGATCCGCTCTATTCCATGACCAAGGGCGGGGTCACCATCTTCACCAAGTCCACGGCCCTCGACTTTGCCCGCAAGAACGACAACATCCGGGTCAATGCGGTGCATCCCGGCGTCATCGACACCGAGATGGGCCAAAAGACGATCGACACCGGCGCGCGCATGTTCACCGACAATGATCGCGACCTTGCCCTGCAGCGCTCGATCCAGCGCCACCCCATGGGGCGGCTCGGCACGGTGGACGACATCGCCCGCGCCATCCTGTTTCTGGCCTCAGACGATGCCCGCTTCATGACCGGGTCTTCCCTCGTGGTGGATGGCGGCCTGACGGCGGCCTGATGGGCTTTTCCAGTTGTCGCCCTCGGCTGAAGGCCGAAGACTGCACGAATGGACGCGAGACCCGACCGACAAGGATGCGACCCGGCCCCTGAAAACTTTCCGCATGCAAGGCATGTGATTAAGATCACTGCGCCCAGTTTTGCGCGGGGTTATACTTCTCCCAGTTGAATAATTGAATCAAAGCTTGCCCTGTGAGCTTGAGCAAAGCTTGAGCAGCGGCTGCGAAACACATGATTTGGGCGATCAAATGTTCACAAATCTTCTAATTCGTGGCAGCATTCACAGGTCCCACCGGCGGGCACTTGGAAAGAGTAAGATGGCACGACACATAGCTGTGATCTTCGCTCTGGTGTGCAGCATTGTGGCGGGCACCACGGCGGCAGTGGCCGAACGCCGGCTCGCCCTGCTCATCGGCATCAACGATTATGAGAACATCCCGCGCCTGGAAAAGGCGGTGGGCGATGTGAACGCCATGGAGCGCAAGCTGAAAGGGTTGGGCTTCGACGTCACCAAGGTGATCAATCCGGACCGGCGCAGCTTCAACATTGCGCTCGGGCGCTTTGCCGCCCGACTGGGTCCGAACAATCTGGCGTTCTTGCACTTCTCCGGCCATGGGGTTGAGATCGACGGTGACAATTTCCTCCTTCCCCGGGACATTCCCAAGCCGGAAAGCGGACAGCGCGACACGGTGAAGTATGAGGCGATCGGCCTGCGCCGCCTGATCAGCCAGCTCACCAGCACAGGGGCGCGGGCCCGGGTCTTCGTGATCGATGCGTGCCGGGACAATCCCTTCGAGCAATCCGGCGTGCGCTCGATCGGTTCATCGCGCGGGCTTGCCCGGGTTGAAGCGCCGGCCGGCAACTTCATCATGTACTCTGCCGGCTATCGCCAGCGGGCGCTGGACAAGCTGGGCCCCGACGATGACGCGGAAACCTCGGTCTACACCCGCGTCCTGCTCTCCAAGCTGGGCGAGCCGGGTGTGCCGCTGGCGGCGATTGCCCGCGATGTGCGCAAGGAGGTTCAGAGTTTTGCGCAGAATATAGGCCACGTGCAGCGGCCGGCCTATTATGATGAGCTTTCTTCACCCCTGGTGCTGGCGCCTTCGGCCGGTGCGGCAAAGCCGGCGGCCACGGTCACGGTCACGCCTCCGGTGATCTCCTCGCTGGCGCCGGCGGTGCCCACCGCAAACGAAAAGCAGATCGAGCTGCTCTATTGGAACGAGGTGCGCGATTCCAAAGACATCGCCGCCCTGCAATCCTATGTCACCCAATATCCCACCGGCAGCTTCGCCCCGTTGGCGAAAATCCGCATTGCCGCCCTGAGGAAAGATAAGAAACGCCAGCAGGCGGCGGCCAAGAAGAAGGTGGCGGCTCTGAGCGATCCTGCGGCCAAGCCCGCACGGGATGAAAACCGGGCCATTGTGCCGGTTCCGGTCACCGAACCTCCGCCGCCGCCGGGCCCTGCGCCCCTCAGCCGCCGTGATCTGGCGACCGGCCTGCAAAAGCAGCTACAGCGTCTGGGCTGCAATGCCGGGCGCGCGGATGGAGATTGGGGGCCGAAAAGCCGACGCGCCCTGCAGCGCTATGCCCGGCAACGGCGCGTCCGCCTGTCCTCGCTCGACCCCACCCCGGAACTGCTGAACGAGATGAACGAGATCTCCAAGCGGGTGTGCGTGGCGCGAACCGAGCCGACCAAGGTGGAGAAGAAGCGCGAACGGACCCGCAAGCGGAAGGTCAGAGCCCCCCGCCGCGAGCGGGTGAGGACCAAACGCCGTGCCCGGGTGGAGCGCAGAAGAAAGCCGAGAAGGCGAGTGCGCCGCGCGCCCAGGTTGCGAGTTCTGGGAGATCCGGACCTTCACATCGGCATCCGCAGGCCTTCACGCCGGAAGAGGATTTGCGCCGACAGAGAGCGGGCCTTGTGTGAGTGGGATCACTAGAGCGAGATGAGGTCCTCGGGCCGCACTGGTTGGGATGCGCCTTAAGACCTGGCCCTCACTCAGACTTGGCCCGTGGCGTGCTGCCTGGTCTGCCAGCTCTCAGGTTTCAGCAGGGCTTGAAAGCAGATTTCCGGGTCGCCCTCGCCGTCATCAGGGCAATAGGCGTTGAGCAGTTGCAGCCACACCCGGTCTCGGCCGAAGCGCAGCAGTGGCTCTCTCAGTTCGGCCGGTGCGACGCCCAGCGGCATGACCACGGACATGGTTTCCAGGTTCCAGACCCATTCGCCATAGATCAGGAGGTCTTCTGAGCCGGCCAAACCCGCCGGTTCAGGGCCAAGCTTCAAGCGCACCGACAAGTCGGCGCGCAGCGTCACATCGGCGCCAAAGCAGAACGTGCGGGCGTTGTTGATGAACGTAACGCCGGTTGTCTTGACATAAAGCCTACCGGACAAACTGCGCCAGCCTTCAGGCGCAGCAAACCGAACAGCAAAGGCGATCATGACCTTTACATCCCTCCCGTGACCACCCGATGCCGAATTGGCCCAAACTACACCACAGACTTAACGGGGCCTGGTGTGAGAAACTCACATCCGCCCTGTTGAGAATTGTCGCACGTGGCCTCTTCTCATTCGCCGCAATCCTCTATCCTTCCTGCGTCCCTCTATCCTTCCTGCGTCCCTGCGCCCATCTCCAATCTGCTGTCCTAGGGTCAAGCCCGAGGACGACAGGGGAGGGAAGCGGAGGCGATGCCACCAATGGTGGGTTATTTTTCTTGAAAATAGTCCTTGACAGAGGAAGGCATGTTCCCTATACGTTCACCCACTGCCTTGTGCCCAGGGGACGTGTCCGGAAGCGTCGTTCGCGTGACAAGGCAGGCGGTGCTCAAGCCGGAGCTGTCATGACGCGCCAGCAAAAGCTTGGGAGGACACCGGGAACGCCCCATC
>CAJHYS010000030.1_pt1 | contig 23220 bp, 18 predicted proteins | sample 9198801 | NCBI WGS metagenome assembly CAJHYS01 (sample SAMEA7708368, study PRJEB35096) | sediment metagenome | biome: marine neritic benthic zone biome [ENVO:01000025]; feature: sediment [ENVO:00002007]; material: shallow marine sediment [ENVO:03000034] sea grass bed [ENVO_01000059] ...
AGGCCGAGATCTTCGCGGCTGATGCCGTCATTGGGAGGGCGGACATCGCGGCGAATGATGCCAGGAGGCGCGATGCGGCCTGGAGCCCGCTTCACGGTACTGGTGGCCGGCTGAATATCGTTCAGGGTGATGGCCTGAGCATCGCTGGCGGTGGGGATTGCCGTGGCCAGGGTGAGCGCGCCGGCAAGCGTGAAGGCTGCGGGCAACGCCAACGCCAGCGTTCGGCGGAGGTTTGGGCGTTTCATTTTTTGGTTCCAATCTAAAAACTGAGGCCGGATGCGCGTGAGCCGATCCAAGAGTTGCCGAACGCATCGGAATTCGAGCAAGAACTCGGGCAGGGCACTCTGGTTACCGGCCACGCCATCCGGCTGATTTGAAATTCGGTGGCTGTTCGAGGGCCGCAACCCGCGGCTTTAGTGACAGTGGAGGGCGGTCGTCGCCGCGGGTTGCGGGGAGGGCGATGCAAGGGCCTGGAGGGTCCCTCGCATCTCAGCGGGGCATTGCTGTTTTGTGTGGCTTAGTAGTAGTAGCCGCCGTGGATGCAGCGGTTGTACTTCTTCCACCAGTAGCGCGAACCGGTCCACTTGGCTTTCTTGTAGAAGTAGCCGCAGCCGCGGTAGCCGTAGTGTTTGAAGCCGTGGCCGTAGTGGAAGCCATGGCCCCAGTGCCGGTTGTGGCGACGGAAACGCTTGAAGCGCTTGCCACCATTGTGGCCAACTTTGACAACCAGGTCAGCGTTCTGAAAACCCGAGGTACCTGCGGTGCCGGCGCTTGCCGGAGCGGACAGAGCGATTGCACCAGCGATGGCTGCTGCGATGGCGATTGCTTTCGTGTTCATTTTCTCGTTCCTTTTCTCTTTTCTTGGGCGCCGCGGTTTGTGCGGCGTTGTTGAGGAACGTTATGACGGCGTTCTGTATCGGTCTGATTTCTGAAACCACGGTTTCGTGTTTCGTTTGTTGGGGGCCGTGTTTCGATTGTTTCAGGTCGGAGGATGCGAATTTTCGCTTTTTCCCCCATTTGCTTGGTTTTGCCGGGCCGGACCTTTAGATTGCGGCAAAGGTTCCTTGATTCGTGCCACAGGCTCCGAGTGCTCAATGCCGCTAAACTCAATGACAGGATTTTCCCGCGCCGATGGCGCCCTTGGCCCGGTTGCTTGGCACTGGGAGCTGAAGAGCGTCAACGGCCGCGGCCTTGATGTGCGCTGCCGCCTGCCCCAGGGCCTGGAAGGGCTGGAGCGGGACGTGAGGGCGGCGGTTTCCGCAAAACTGGCCCGGGGCAACTGCCAGATCGCCCTCAGCCTGGTGCGCGAACAGGACAGCCGGGCGATCAAGATCAACCGCGATGTCCTGGATGCCCTGGTGGCGGCCGCCAACGAAATGAAGGACGATATTGAGGCAAATCCCCCAAGCCTGGATGGCCTGCTGGCCATCAAGGGCGTTGTGGAAATCGCGGAGCCTGAAGAGACCGAGGCTGAGCGCGAAGCGCTGAACGGCGCACTCCTAAAGAGCCTCAAGGCCGCCCTCGGTGATCTGGCGCGGGCCCGGGCTGACGAGGGTGCGAAGCTGAGCGATCTCCTCACCAGCCAGATTGATCAGATCGAGGACCTCACCGACCAGGCCCGCAAATCACCGGCCCGCTCAGCGGAGATGATCAAGGCGCGCCTGGCCGAACAGGTGGCAAAGCTGATGGACGGCGCCTCCACCCTTGATCCAGACCGGCTGCACCAGGAGGCGGTGATGCTGGCGGCAAAGGCAGATATCCAAGAAGAGCTGGACCGGCTGGACGCCCATGTTGCCGCGGCACGCGAGCTCCTTGCCGGGGCAGGACCGCATGGCCGCAAGCTCGACTTCCTCACCCAGGAGTTCAACCGCGAGGCCAACACCTTGTGTTCCAAGTCCAACGACACCTCAGTGACGGCGCTGGGCCTGGAGATGAAAGCGGTTATCGATCAGATGAAAGAGCAGGTTCAGAACATTGAATGATCCCACTGTTGGCAGCACGATTGCGCGGCGCGGTCTGATGCTCATCTTGTCGTCACCGTCAGGTGCCGGCAAATCGACCCTGGCCCGTGACCTTTTGGCAAATGACGAGGCCATAACCCTATCCGTCTCGGTCACCACCCGCCCGGCCCGCGAAGGCGAGGTCGACGGCAAGGATTATCATTTCATCTCAAACGAACGCTTTGTGGAAATGCGTGATGCGGGCGAGCTTTTGGAATGGGCCGAGGTGTTCGGCAATTCCTATGCAACCCCCAGAGCTGCCGTTGAGGAGGCTCTGGCCGCAGGGCGTGATGTGTTGTTCGACATTGACTGGCAGGGCACCCAGCAGCTTGTGCAGGCCATGGCCGAAGACCTGGTGCGGGTGTTCATCCTCCCGCCCTCGGCGGCGGAGCTGAGCCAGCGTCTGATCAACCGGGCGCAGGACACGTCCGCCGTCGTGGCCAAGCGCATGGCCGAAGCGGCCAAGGAGATCAGCCACTGGCCTGAATATGACTATGTGATCATCAATGACGATCTGGACGAGGCCAAGGCCTCGCTGGCCGCAATCCTCAAGGCAGAACGGCTGAAACGCAAACGCCGCACCGGTTTGACCGCATTCACCCGGCAGTTGGTGGAGAAGCTCTAGCGTTCTGAGAGCGCCAGTCTGAGCCCGAGGAAGCCGAAGGTTCCGGCAAACGAGCGGCGGAACCAGGTCATCACGGCCGGGCGGGAAATGACATAGTCACGCGCCAGCGCCGCGCAGGCGCCGTAGCCGACGAACACCACAAAGGTGAGCGCCATGAAGATGGCCGCAAGCGAGATCAGCTGCGGCGTCGGGTGCGCCGCATCCGCCGTCACGAACTGGGGCAGGAAGGCCAGGAAGAACAACGAGAGCTTCGGGTTGAGCACGTTCAGCAACAGGCCCGACAGAACGATGCGCCAAGCCGACGTCTGGCTTCTGTCTTCTGGAACCGACAAGGCCCCGCCCTCGCGCAGGATGTTCCAGGCCATGTAGAACAGATAGGCCACCCCGAGATATTTCAGGATCTGAAAGGCCAGCGCACTGGTGTGCAGCAGCGCCGCCAGGCCGATGATGCTGGCAATGGCCGCCGGCAGGATGCCGAGCGTGCAGCCAAAAGCGGCCGCAATGGAGGGCCTGAAGCCTTTGCCAAGGCCGATGGCGAGTGTGTAGAGCACCCCTGTGCCCGGCAGCAGAACCACAACAATGGACGTCAGGAAATACTCAAGGCTCATCCGGGTAACTCCTATTGCTGCAAGCTTTGCCAGTGCCGATGGCCTGGGGCGACGAATTCGCTCTTTCCAACGCCGCCATCCTCTGATTTAACTCAAGGCTGAGCGAAGTCAAATCCGCAATAAGGGGCAAGCCCCGGGCGGAGCGGAGAATGGGAAAGCTTACATGAGATTTGAAGCGCCGACGACAGTTGAGGCCGCGGTGTCGCTGCTGGCCGCAGAATCCGGGATGGCCCGGGTTTTGGCGGGCGGGACCGACCTTCTGGTGCAAATGAAATCGGGAATGGCCGAGCCGGACCTGGTTGTGGACATCAAACGCATCTCGGCCATGCACGAGATTGCAGAAGAGGATGGCGGGTTCCGCATTGGCGCGGCCGTGCCGGGCATCGCCCTTGGCGAACATGCCGGCGTGACGGCGGCCTGGCCGGGCGTTGTGGAAGGCACTGAACTGATCGGCTCCACCCAGATCCAGGGCCGCGCGACCATGGTTGGCAATCTGTGCAACTGTTCGCCTGCCGCAGACAGCGTGCCCGCCATGGCGGCCGCCGCTGCGGTTGCGCGCGTCACCGGGCCTGACGGCTCCAGGGACGTGCCGGTGGAAGAGATTGCCCAAGGCCCCGGCAAATCCACCCTGGCCAAGGGCGAGCTGGTGGAATCGGTGCTGCTTCCGGCCCGCCCCGAGCATGCGGGCGATGCCTATTTGCGCTTCATTCCGCGCACCGAGATGGACATTGCCGTTGTGGGCTGCGGGGTGAACCTGGTGCTTGACGCCGGCGGCACCTGCACGGATGCCCGTGTGGCCCTTGGCGCTGTTGCGGCCCGGGTCTTCCTGGTGCCCGAGGCGGCAGATGCGCTGATCGGCACGAAGGTTGACGATGCGGCGCTTGATGCGCTGGCCGCAGCCTGCTCTGCAGCGGCATCGCCCATCGACGATAAGCGCGGCACCGTCGAGTTCCGCAAGAAAGTTTCCGGTGTGCTGGCCCGCCGGGCCGCAACAATCGCGCGCGACCGCGCCAAAGGATCTGCCTGATGTCTCAAATTCACGTACACACCACCATTAATGGCGATGAAACGGAGTATCTCTGTGAAGCTCAAGATTCGCTGTTGGACGTCCTGCGCGACAGGCTCGGCCTGACCGGCGCCAAGGAAGGCTGCGGCACCGGCGATTGCGGCGCCTGTTCGGTCACGGTCGACGGCCGCCTGGTCTGCTCTTGCCTGGTGCTCGGCGCTGAAGCTGAGGGCCGTGAAATCGAGACCATCGAAGGCATGGCCGACGGCGAGCAGCTGCATCCGCTGCAACAGAAGTTTCTCGACCATGCCGCCTTGCAATGCGGCATCTGTACGCCTGGGTTCCTGGTTGCCGCCAAGAACCTGCTTGATCACAATCCCGACCCCACCGAAACCGAAGTGCGTTACTGGCTGGCCGGCAACCTGTGCCGGTGCACCGGTTATGACAAGATTATCCGCGCGGTCATGGATGCCGCTGCCGAGATGAGAGGAGCCTGAGCCTATGCTTGATAAATCAGCAGAAAATGGTGAGTTCAAAGTCGTCGGCACCCGCCCTGAGCGTCCTGACGGTGTAGACAAGGTCACCGGCCGCGCCCGCTTCGGTGCCGACATGGTGATGCCCGGCATGTTGATCGGCAAGGTGCTGCGTTCACCGCATGCCCACGCCAAGATCAAATCGATCGACACCTCCGCAGCCGAAGCCCTTAAGGGCGTGAAGGCGGTGATCACGGCCGCTGACTTTACGGCCGATGTGCCGGAGGCTGAATATGACACCATGGTCAACTGCATCGCCCACGAAAAGGCGCTGTATGACGGCCATGGGGTGGCTGCCGTTGCGGCCACCAGCCAGGCCATTGCCAACAAGGCCCTGAAGCTCATCAAGGTGGACTATGAGGTTCTGCCCCATGTGACGGACGTGGAAGAGGCCTGCAAGGACGATGCGCCTGTGCTGCACGACAACATCTTCACCGATGGCCTGGAGGAAACCCCAACCACGCCGTCGAACATTTCAGGCCGCGTGCAGTTCGGCCATGGCGACGTGGACAAAGGCTTTGCCGCAGCAGACAAGATCGTGGAGCGCAAGTTCCGCACCGAAGCCACCCACCAGGGCTATATCGAACCCCACGCTTGTGTGGGCAATCTGAGCCCGGACGGCACCGGCGAGCTCTGGTGCTGCACTCAAGGCCATTACATGGTGCGCAACAGCTGCGCGGCCATATTAGGTCTAGACATATCGCGCCTCAGGGTGACCGCGTCTGAAATCGGCGGCGGTTTCGGCGGCAAGACCACCATCTTCATCGAACCGCTTGCCCTTGCCCTGTCGCGCAAGGCCGGGCGGCCGGTCAAGCTGGTGATGAGCCGCGATGAGGTGTTCCGGGCCACCGGCCCGACCTCCTCGGCCAGCATGTTGATCAAAATAGGCGCCAAGTCCGATGGCACCATCACGGCCATGGAAGGCCTTCTGAAGTACCAGGGTGGCGCCTTCAAAGGCAGTTGGGTCAGCCTCGGCTGCATGACGGCCTTTGCCTGCTACCGCGCAGATCATATGAAGACCGTCGGCTACGACGTGATCGTCAACCGGCCGCGTGCCGCTGCATATCGCGCGCCCGGCGCGCCGATGGCTGCCTTCGCGGTGGAGAGCGTTGTCACCGAACTGGCCGGCGAGATCGGCATGGATCCGCTGGAGTTCCGGCTGAAGAACGCGGCCAAGGAGGGCGATCAGTCCTCCTACGGCCCGAAACACCGGGCGCATGGCCTCATTGAGACCCTCAAGCAGGCTGAGGCGCACGATCACTACAAAGCCCCGCTCGGCCCCAACCAGGGCCGGGGCGTGGCCTGCGGCTTCTGGTTCAATTTCGGCGGCCAGACCAGCACCTCCCTGAACATCGGGGCGGACGGCACGGTCAACGTCTCCGTCGGCACTGTGGATGTGGGCGGCTCGCGCGCCTCTATGTGCCTGATGGTGGCCGAAGAGCTGGGCGTTCCTTACGAGAAGGTCCGTTGCGTGGTGGCCGACACCAGCTCGCTCGGACACAACGACATCACCGACGGCAGCCGCACCACATTCTCCAGCGGCATGGCGCTGATCCTGGCCGCACGGGAAGCCAAGCAGAAGCTTTGCGCCCGGGCAGCGAAGATCTGGGAGATCCCCGAAGAGGCGGTGGAATGGGTGGACGGCCACGCCCGCCCGGCCGGCCCGAACGCCGGTGAGTTCGACCCCATGTCGCTGGCCGAGATCGCCGGCAAGGCGGAGACCACGGGCGGGCCGATTGCCGGCCACCACGAGTTCAATGCCCGCGGCGCCGGCGTCAGCTTCGCCACCCACATGGTGGACACCGAAGTGGACCCGGAAACCGGCCGCGTAACCGTGTTGCGCTACACCGTGTTCCAGGATGCCGGCAAGGCGGTGCATCCGGCTTATGTGGAAGGCCAGTTCCAGGGCGGCGCCGTGCAGGGCATCGGCTGGGCCATCAACGAGGAATATATCTACGGCGAAGACGGCCGGCTGCAGAACCCGGGCTTCCTGGACTACCGCATCCCGGTTGCGTCCGATTTGCCGATGATCGACACGGTGATCATCGAAACCCCCAACAAAGGCCACCCGTATGGTGTGCGCGGCGTGGGGGAAACCTCGATTGTGCCGCCCATGGCCGCGATTGCCAACTCGGTGTCGGCAGCGGCCGGCGTGCGTCTCACCGACCTGCCCATGTCGCCGCCCAAAGTGCTCAAAGCAATGGACGACGCCAAGGCGTGACATCCTCAGGGTTCCAGCTCTGCCGCGCTCTCCGGTGCGGGAGAGCTGGACTTGTTCGCGTGCCGACCTAAATAAGGGTGAACAGTAACCTGTTAGCCAAGGCCTTCAACCATGGTCACAGTCAACCTTTGGGGATCTTTGAAAGCCCTTGCCGGCGGCCGCGACAGCATCGATGTTGAGGCCCAGACCATCCGCCAGATGTTCCGCGCCCTGGGCGAACAGGAACCGGGCCTGGTTCCCGTTCTGGAGACCGGCATCACCGTGGCGATTGACGGCCAGATCTACCGCGATGACTGGTTCAAGGAGGTGGATGATGACAGCGAGGTCTATCTTCTGCCCAGAATGGAAGGCGGATAGCCCCAAAGTGCCCGAAGGCCTCTCACCCACATGATCATCAAAGACATCCGAACATTCCTGTTGAGCGTTCCCTATGTGGAGCCGCCCAGAGCCGGATTGGACCTGCCTGGCAATATCGACCTTGTGGTGGTTGAGGTGGAGACCGCCTCCGGCGTTGTCGGCATGGGCTATCTCCAGCCGCTGGTCGGGGGCATGCGCACCATCGAAATGTGCATTCACGAGATGATGAAGCCCCTGTTGCTGGGCGAAGATGCCCGCCAGGTGGAAGCCCTGTGGCACAAGATGTGGCAGGCGAGCTTCATCCAAGGACGCATGGGCATTACCGTGATGGCCTCCTCGGCGCTGGATATCGCCCTATGGGACGCAGTGGGCCGGGAGGCTGAAAAGCCGCTTTGGGAACTCTGGGGCGGCTCCGGCGATGCACAGCCCATTTACGGCTCCGGCTGCTATCGGGGCCTTGGCCATGACGGCATGATCGAGAAGGCCCAGCGCTTTGTGGCTGAGGGCTACCGGGCCATCAAAATGCAGGTGGCCCACCTGCACAGCCACGATGAGGATGTGGCCAACGTGCGGGACATGCGCGCGGCCTTAGGCCCGGATATCGAGATCATGGTGGATGTGAACCAGGGCTGGAGCGCCGAAGAGGCCATTTCCGTGGGCCGCCGGTTGGACGAGTTCCAGCTCAGTTGGCTGGAAGAACCGGTGATGGCGGATGACTTTGAGGGCTATGATGCGGTTGCCGATGCGCTGGAAACCCCAATTGCGGGCGGTGAGAACCACTTCACGCACCATGATTTCAAACCCTTCTTTGCCAGCAGGAAGGTGCCGTTTCTCCAGCCCGACCTGATGCGTGGCGGCTATAGCGAGCTCAAGGTGATTGCCGACCATGCCGACAAAGCCGGCCTGAAGATCGCGCCCCATCTGTTCCCGGAGCTCAGCTGCCATCTCACAGCGGCGATTGCGAACACCGCCTGGCTGGAAGGCATGGGCTGGCACGACCATCTGTGGGTGGAACCGCTGCTGGCTGAGAACGGCATGCTGACCCCGCCCAGGCGCCCCGGGCATGGCATGGCGCTCAAGCCGGAACTCTTCTCCGACTGCCCCTACAAAGACTGAATCGATTTATCCACAGCGCCCACTAAGCCATTGCGGTTCAATGAACTTTTGCCGTCGCCAATTCTTCCTTGGCCGACAGGATAGGCGCGCCGGCAATCGCCTGTGACGTGCGCCCGTCTGTGCCTTCTTGAGGGGCGCCCACCAGGGTAACCCGGTAGAGCTGGCGGTCAAAATCGCTTTGGAAAATATCGTTGGGTGCAAGATGGGCCGTGGAGCGGTTATCCCACATGGCCACATCGCCCGGCTGCCACTTAAAGCGCACGGTGAAATCCTGGCGCACCGAATGCTCCCACAGGAACTCCAACAATGCTTGGCTTTCGCGCGGGGCAAGCCCGTCGATTTCCTGTAAAAAGGCAGGGCTCACATAGAGGACCTTCTCGCCGGAGACCGGGTGCACCGTCACCAGCGGATGGAGCGCCTCAAGCCGGCGCTTTTCGATGCTGTCGCGGTAATTGGCCTTTTCCGCCCCGTTGGCCGGCGCTTCGAAGCGGTGGATGCCGTTGAGCGCCTCCACAAAGGCCTTCATGGGCGCCGACAGGGCCTGATAGGCGGCCGCCAGATTGGTCCACAGCGTGTCGCCACCATAGGGCGGAATGGTCACCCCGCGCAGAATGGAGGCCATGGGTGGATTGATGGCCGCCGTGATGTCGGTGTGCCAATCCGTCCAGGCCCGGGCCATGCTGGCGCCGCGGATGCTGTTTGCCGTGCGGTGCTTGGCGATGGAATAGACTTCCGGAAACTCATCCTCATGCCCAAACACCGCATGGCCGATGGTGGGCTCGCCAAACAGGCGCGCAAACGCCACATGGGCGGCGTGGTCCAACGCCTGGCCGCGGAAGAAGATGACCTTCCAGGCCACAAAGGCCGAGGCAATCTCGTCGCGCACTTCGGGCGGGAGCGGCGCGCTGAGGTCGACGCCGCTGATTTCCGCGCCGATGTGCAACGTCAACGGTGAGAGCTCGATATGCTCATAGTCGCTTTGAGGTAAGGAGATCTGACTTGCGGTCATGGGGGCGATCCTCGCGCTGGCGGTTTGGCCTATACTTCACATATATGCCCAACCGCCAGCCAAGGGGAGGTCCGAACGCTAGTTACAGCCGTGATAACGCATGCAGCCCCAATAGTCCGGGTTGCCATAACCCCAGTTGGCCGTGCAGCGGCGGCTCCAGCGTGAACAGCTGCCGCCGGGCGCAGGGGCCGGGGTGTAGTCGTAACCGCTATAGTAGTACGGATCATAATCGTAATACGGGTCGCTGGAATAGTAATAGGGGATCGCCAGGCTGGGGATTGCCAGATAGGGGCCGCGATGGCGCCAGCGGCCGCGTCTGTATGCTCTGCGCGCGCGCCTCTGGTGACGTGCGTAGCGCCTGCCTTGGCGAACCCCGCGCGGGCCTCGCCGAACGCTGCGCCTGGCACGACGAATCTGGCGTCTGGCCCGCCGGATGGCCCGCCTGCGTATCTGCGCCGCTCTGCGTTGCTGCACTCTCTCTATGGCGATGGATTTGAACACGCCGGGCGGCAGGGCGCCGGGGGAGAAGACAGCGCCGGCCGGCATTGCGGCCGCTGCGCCGGAGGGCGCAAGAAGGGTGCCGCACAGTGCTGCGAGCACTGCCAGCGGTAAGTGTCTGCACTTTGAGTTCAACATGTCGGTCACCTTTGCTTTGCCGTGTTGGCCCCACTCTCGCAGAAAGGCGTGGCGGGCTTCATTGATCAGGGTCAACCTCCTGATGAACCGCCAGTTGCAACTGTAACAAGATTTGTGTTCAGATTGCAGCAGGATTTTTGCAAGCCTGCGTTGTGTCATGGTGCCTGGCCGCGCAGCCGTTCGCGATAGGCGATGTAGAACGCGCTGACAGAGATGATGGTGCCGCCGATCCAGGCCCACAGGCTGGGGATTTCGGCGAACAGGAAATAGCCGAAGACGCTGGCCCACACCAGTTTGAGAAAGTCGAAGGGCAGCACCAGGGTGGTGTCGGCAAGGGAGAACGCCTTGGCGAGGCTGAACTGGATGAGGCTTCCCATAATGCCGATGACGATGAGCCACAGCCACTGTTCCAACGTGGGCCATTGCCAGTAGAACAGCGCCGGGACAAGGCAGAACGCGCCCACGGTGAAGGCGCCCCAGGTGGTGATGGTGAGCGGGCTTTCGGTGCCGGTCAGCTGTTTGATGGTGATCATGGCGCCGGCCCAGAGCATGCTGGAGGCAAGCGCGATCACGGCGCCGAATTCCACGATCCCCGACCCGGGCCGCAGGATGACGAGGGTGCCGGCAAAGCCGATCACAAGGCCCGCCCAGCGGCGCACGCCCACCTTTTCCCGCAAGATCAGGATGGCCAGAAGCGCGGCAAACAGGGGGGTGGCAAAGCCGATGGCCGACACGGTGGCGAGCGGCGCCAGGGCGACCGCCCAGAAATAAAGCAGCATGCCGCCGGCATTCAGCGCACCGCGCAACACATGGCGGCCGATCTGGCTGGTGCGCATCAAGCCAAACCCGCCGGCACGCCAGACCACCGGCAGCAACACCAGAAAGCCCACCAGGCAGCGGAAGAAGGCGATCTCGAACGGATGCAGATCGTTGGTCAACTGCTTGATGGCTGAGAGCATGACCGTGTTGATCAGGCCGGCAACGACCATGTAGCTGATGGCGGCAAGCGGATTTTGTGAGGCCAGGGACGGCCGGGAGGGAGCCATTGGCCAGCGATCATAGGCCGATCAGCCCCGGAGACAAGCGCTCGTCATGCATAGCAGGGTTGCGCCGGAAATTGATGTGGTGCACAAGTTATTTTGGCGCAATATCAAAAGGTTGCAGGAAAATGGGTTCGTTTGGTAGTTTTCCTGTTTGGCCGCATCACTACAACCTGATGCACGTTATGATTGCTGTTTTGATCCTTAGGCGGCTTTCAACACGGTGTCGGGCATGTTGAAATTCTCCCAGCTCCATTTCTCCGTCAGCTTGTGGGAATAGTGGCGCCGCGCGCCGAACATCAGCATGGCAAGCTCGGGCCGACCCGCTGTCATAAGGGGCAAGGGGGCTGAGGTGCCTCTTCCAGCGGTTGAACACTGTGCGCTCCGGCAATAATCGATCTCGTTTGGATCTCATTATGCCGTGCACTCGTAAACAGATTCCGCCGCCTCCACCCGGGACGATCCCAAGCCGCCTCAATCATACTTGAGCGCCGTCGCCTTGCCGCGGAAGATCACATACGCCATGACCGAGTAGGCAATGATTGTCGGCAACACGATTGAGACCCCGATCAGCATGATGAAAAGGCTTTCAGGTGCGCTTGCAGCCTCATAGAGGGTCATTTTTTCCGGGACCACATAGGGGTAGAAGGAATAGGCCATCCCCGCATAGGCAAGCATCATCAATGAAGTGACCGCAGCAAACGGGATCCAGGACCAGCGGTCCTCGCGGTCCGGCGCATGGCGCAAGGCCAGCCAGAGGATGGCGAAAACCACCGCCGATGTGAGCGGCAGCGGGGCCAGGAACAGGAATTCGGGCATGGAGAACCACTTGGCGAAGATCCGGTCGCTGACCAGCGGCGTTGCGATTGAAATCGCCGCAACCCCCAGCAATGCCCCCCACTTGGCGCGCCTGGCCCAGCCCACGGCTTTGATCTGAAGTTCGCCCTCGGTCTTGAGGATCAGCCAGCACGCTCCGATCAGGCTGTATCCGACCGCCAGGAACACCATTGTCAAAGCTGCGAACCCGAATGTCCACCAGGTGTACTCCAGCCCCATGATGTAGATCCCCAGCATGAACCCCTGGCTGAGGGCGGTGAGGGCGGAGCCTGCGAAGAAGGCATTGTCCCAGAAGGGCTTGCGCTCCGGAGGGGCCTTGGCGCGGAATTCGAACGACACCCCGCGCAAGATCAGGCCGATCAGCATGACCGCACAAGGCAGGTAGAGCGCGGTGAGGATCTTGCCGTGGGCCGCCGGGAAGGCGACCAGCAGCAATCCGACCGCCAGCACCAGCCAGGTTTCATTGGCGTCCCAGAACGGCCCGATCGAGGCGATCATCCGGTCGCGCTGTTCCGGTTCAGCCTGGGGCAGCAAAATGCCGACACCCAGATCGAACCCGTCCAGCACCACATAGATCAGGATGGAAAGACCCATCAGGGCAGCGAAGGCCAAAGGAAGCCAGGTGGCGGGATCTCCGAACAGGTTCATCTTGGGTTACTCCGCCGGCAAGGCTTGGGGATTGGTGCCGCCCAACCGGGCATCGCGGCGCGGCGGCTGGCCCAGAGCGGCGCGCCGGGCGAGATAAAACAGCACCCCGACATAGGTGACCGTCAGGGCGGCGTAGACGGCCAGATAGGCAATCAACGTTGACAAGACCATCCCGGCGGGAACATCGCCCACGGCATCGGCGGTCGCAAGCACGCCTTGAACCAGCCAGGGCTGGCGGCCGATCTCGGTGGTGTACCAGCCTGCCAGCGTTGCCAGCCAGCCGGAAAAACTCATGGCCACAAGGCCCATGAGCAGCCATGGCGGCAGGCCGTCGACGCCGCGCCGATAGATCGCAAAAACGCTTGTCCATGAGATGAGAAGCATGAGCAGACCTGTGCCCACCATGATCCGGAACGACCAGAACACCGGCGCCACCGGCGGATGCAGCGCGGTGCCATCCTCAGCCACAAAGTCGTTCAGGCCCGGCACGATGCCGTTCGGGTCATGTTTCAGAATGAGGCTGGCACCTGAGGGGATCTCGATGGCGTAGTCGTTCGATCTGGTCTCTTCATTGGGCAGGGCGAACAGGACCAAGGGCACATTGCCGCGTGTCTCCCAGTTGCCCTCCATCGCGGCAACCTTCTGGGGCTGGTGCTCCAGGGTGTTGAGCCCGTGCAGGTCACCGGCAAAAATCTGCACCGGGATGACCACGGCTGCAATGATGATCGCCGAGCGCAAGGCCACGCGTACGCTGTCTGACGTGTCGCCGACCATGAGCCGGAAGGCCGAAATGCCGGCGATCAGGAACGTTGCCGTCAACGCCGAGGCCAGCAGCATGTGGGCCAGGCGGTAGGGCATTGAGGGATTGAAGACAATCGCCCACCAGTCGGTGGCGTGGACGACGCCGTCGCGCAACTCAAAGCTAACAGGCGTGTGCATCCAGGAGTTCAAGACGAGAATCCAGAACGCGCTCATGGTGGTTCCGAAGGCGACCAGGAACGTTGCCAGGGTGTGCAGCCAGTTCGGCACCTTGCGCATGCCGAACAGCATGATGCCGAGGAACACGGCCTCCAGGAAGAACGCGGTCAGGATCTCATAGGCCAGCAGCGGCCCGGCGACATTCCCGACCTTCTCCATGAATCCCGGCCAGTTGGTCCCGAACTGGAAGCTCATGGTGATGCCGGAGACCACGCCCAGGGCAAAGGTCAGGGCGAACACCTTCACCCAGAACAGGTAGGCGTCCATCCACTTCTGCTCGCCCGTTGCGTTGAAGCGCAGCTTGAAGAACAACAGGATCCAACCCAGCGCGATGGTGATCGTTGGGAACAGGATGTGAAACGAGATGTTCGCGCCGAACTGAATGCGCGACAGGATGAGGGTTTCCATAAACAATCTCACGTCCAGGCTAAAACAAAAGACCGTTCACGCAGACAGATGGGATACTGCGCGCCGGATTGACAGGGCTCCGTGCCAATCCGACGCGGCAGAGCTAAACGGCCGACGCGGGAACCTGGCCGTGCTTGCGCAGGCTGTGTTTCAGAACCGCGACACCGGCCAAGGCGGAGAGCGTCGAGCCCAAAAGAACACCCAAGCGCACATCGTTCAGGTGCTCGGCACTGTCAAAGGCCAGCGTACCGATGAACAGGCTCATGGTGAAGCCGACACCGGTGAGACACGCAATCCCGTAGACCTGGTGCCAGGTCACACCCTCGGGCAGTCGGCAGAGGCCGGATTTCACGCCCATCCAGGCAAAGGCGAAAACGCCGATCTGCTTGCCTATGAAAAGCCCCAGCGCGATGCCGAGCGGCAGCGGCGCCAGCAGGGCGGCCGGCGAAATGCCCTCAAGCGAGACACCGGCATTGGCGAAGGCAAAGACCGGCAGCACCAGCAAGGCGACCCAGGGGTGCAGCCCGTGTTCGGCAGCTTTCAGCGGCGATTTCTCCCCATCGGGCACCCTGAGCGGGATCGTGAAGGCGATCAGCACCCCGGCCAGGGTTGCATGCACGCCGGACTTCAGAACGGCCGCCCACATAACCAGCCCGATGAGCACGTATGGCGCCAATTTGAGGACGCCGGCCCGGTTGAGGATCATCAGCGCCGCCAGGCCGACCGCGCTGACGGCCAGGGCCGCCATCGAGACGCCCTGTGTGTAGAACACGGCGATGATGACGATCGCGGCCAGGTCGTCGATGATCGCGACAGCCAGCAGAAAGACCTTCAGCGAGATGGGAACCCCCTTGCCGAGCAAGGCAAGAATGCCCAAGGCAAAGGCGATGTCGGTCGCGGCCGGAATGGCCCAGCCGTTCAGGGTCTCTGGCGAGCCGGCGTTCAGACCGACGAACACCAAGGCAGGAACCGCGATCCCTCCGACCGCCGCAATCAGCGGAAAGGCCGCGCGGTCAAAGCTCGACAGCCGGCCCTCGACCACCTCGCGCTTGATCTCCAGGCCCACCAGGAAGAAGAAGATCGCCATCAAGCCGTCATTGACCCAGAGCAGCAACGGCTTTGCGATCTCCAGCGGCCCGATCTGGATGGCGATCGGAATGTCCAAGAACCCAGAATAGTAGGGGGCGAAGAAGGAGTTGTTTGCGATCAGTGCCATGACCGCGGCCAGCATGAGCAGAAGTCCTGGCGTCGCCTCGTAGGCGAGGATCCTGTTGATCAGAGAATTGGTCGGGGTGGAGGTCATGGCGTTGTCTCGTGTTTTGGCGTTTCGTTCAAAAAAAGCGCGGGCCGCTTGACGCGGCCCGCACCTAGATAGTCGAGTGGCCGAGGTCGCTCTGAGATTGAGCCGCTAGGCGGCTTTCAAGGGGATGAGGACGATGTTTGCAGCGCCTGTTCTCCTCCGAAACCTAGGTTGCGCGACACCTGGTGGGAGGCGGAATCGACAGTGCAACCTGGCAAAGCACGGCGCGGAGAACAGCGCGTTCCGGTGGGGCGTGGCGGTTACCACTTTAATGAGTTCTGACGCCTGCATCTCCAGCAGCTCTCTTCCAAGATTGGCACGTTGTGTCTTCGGGCTGATTCCGCCTCGTGCCTGAGATGGGAGAACTGGTGCGCCAACCCCAATATATTTGGGATGCAAGATTGATAGAAATTCTCTATTGAGAATGGGGCCCCCAATAGGGAATACTTCTGACCTGGTTTTTTGATTCCAAGTGAGGAAGAGGCCCGGTCAAACCAAAAGGGCGGAGCAATCTGCTCCGCCCTCCGGCATTCCCCTCTGTTGAGTGGAACGTGTCTTAGCTGCACCCGCTGGTGCCGCCGCAGGTATCACACTTCAGGCAGGTGCCGTTACGCACCATGGTGAAGTTCTGGCACTCCGGGCAAGCCTCGCCTTCATAGCCTTTCATGCGGGCCTCGTGGCGCAAGGCGTCTTCTGCCTTCGGCGCCGGCTCGCCCAGGGCTTCGGCCACGGCCGCCACCACGCTGGCCTCCAGCGCCAGGTGGGTTTCGCTCACCTCGGCGATGGCCGCAGAGTGGGTTTCGGCAAAGCCGGCCGCCTGGGCCTGCAGGGCGGCCACAGGGCCGGTCTCCGCATAAGCCAGATTCGAGCCCGGCATCACGACCACCTTCTCATCCACGTTCTGGCGCACAAAGCCCGAGGACAGCACCTGCTGGGCCTTCACCGGGGCAGGGGCCGGAACACCGCCGCCGTCTCCATCGCCCTCGCCGGTGGGCACCTTGCCTTCGCTGACGCCCTTGCCCAGGCTGTCAAAGGCCAGGTCGGCCGGGTCCACATGGGCCAGATCGTTGCGGCCCGCATAGGAGACCGCCAGCTCGCGGAACACGTAGTCGAGGATCGAGGTTGCGTTCTTGATGGCATCGTTGCCCTGCACGATGCCTGCCGGCTCAAAGCGCGTGAAGGTGAACGCCTCCACATACTCTTCCAGCGGCACGCCATATTGCAGGCCGAGCGAAACGCCGATGGCGAAGTTGTTCATCATCGCCCGGAAGGCAGCACCTTCCTTGTGCATGTCGATGAAGATCTCGCCGAGGCGTCCATCGTCATACTCGCCAGTGCGCAGATAGACCTTGTGGCCGCCCACAACCGCCTTCTGGGTGTAACCCTTGCGGCGGTGAGGCATCTTTTCGCGTTCGCGGGTGCTCACCTCCACAATGCGCTCCACAACCTTCTCGGTGATGCGCTCTGCGGCGATGGTGGCCCGGGCGGCGGCCGGTGCTTCGATCAACTCGTCGACCGCATCCAGATCATCCTCGTCCTCTTCATCGGCAATCAGCGCCGCGTTGAGGGGTTGGGAGAGCTTGGAGCCGTCGCGGTAAAGCGCATTGGCCTTAAGAGCCAGCTTCCAGGAGAGCTCGTAAGCGGCCTTGCAATCCTCAACCGTTGCATCGTTCGGCATGTTGATGGTCTTGGAGATGGCGCCTGAGATGAACGGCTGTGCGGCCGCCATCATGCGAATGTGGCTGTCCACCGAAAGATAGCGCTTGCCGATCTTGCCGCACGGGTTGGCGCAATCGAAAACGGGCAGGTGCTCGTCTTTCAGTCCGGGTGCCCCTTCCAGGGTCATGGCACCGCACACATGCACGTTTGCGGCTTCGATATCGGCTTTCGAAAAACCCATTTCGGCCAGCATGTCGAACGAGAAGTCATCAAGCTGTTCGTCTGTGAAACCAAGGGTTTCTTTACAGAAGCTCTCTCCAAGGTTGAACTTGTTGAAGACGAACTTGATGTCGAACGCCGTGCCCAGATTGTCCTCAATGGCCTTCAGCTGGGTGTCGGTCAGGCCCTTGGCCTTGAGGCTCTCATGGTTGATTGCAGGAGCGCCGTCCAGCGAGCCGTGGCCCACGGCATATTTGATGATCTCCTCAATGGCGCCGGCCTCATAGCCCATCACCCGGAGGGCCTCAGGCACCGCACGGTTGATGATCTTGAAGTAGCCGCCGCCGGCCAGTTTCTTGAACTTCACCAGAGCAAAGTCCGGCTCAATGCCGGTGGTGTCGCAATCCATCACCAGGCCGATTGTGCCCGTGGGCGCGATAACGGTGGCTTGCGCGTTGCGGTAGCCATGCTTCTCGCCCAACTCCACCGCCCGGTCCCAGGCGGATTTGGCATGCTCGACCAGCTTCTGGTCGCGGCAGTTGGCATGATCCAGCGGCACCGGGTTGGTGTGCAGCTGATGGTAGCCTGCGGTTTCCCCATAGGCGGCGCGGCGATGGTTGCGCATCACCCGCAGCATGGGTTGCGCATTCTTCGCATGGCCCGGGAAGGCGCCCAGTTCCTTGGCCATCAGGGCCGAGGTCTCGTAGGCCACACCGGTCATGATGGCGGTGATGGCCCCGCAGATCGCGCGGCCTTCCTCGCTGTCATAAGGAATGCCGGAGGTCATCAGCAGGCCGCCAATATTGGCAAAGCCAAGGCCAAGCGTGCGGAACTCATAGGAGAGCTCGGCAATCTGCCGAGACGGGAACTGCGCCATGGTGACGGAAATTTCCAGAACCATGGTCCACAGCCGGGTGCAGTGTTCGAACGCCTCAACGTTGAAGGCACCGTCGTTCTTGCGGAACTGCAGCAGGTTGAGCGAGGCCAGGTTGCACGCGGTGTCGTCCAGGAACATGTATTCTGAACACGGGTTCGAGGCGCGGATCTCGCCCGACAATGGGCAGGTGTGCCAGTCGTTCACCGTGGTGTGGTACTGGATGCCCGGATCGGCGCAGGCCCATGCCGAATAGCCGATCTTCTCCCACAGGTCCTTGGCCTTGACCTCTTTGGTGGTCTTGCCGGTGATGCGGCCGATCAGCTCCCAATTGTCGTCTTTGGCAACGGCGTTCAGGAACTCGTCGGTGACGCGAACGGAGTTGTTGGAGTTCTGGCCGGAGACGGTGCGATAGGCTTCTGAATCCCAATCGGTGTCGTAGGTGTCGAACTCAATTGCCGTGTAGCCCTGGCGTGCGAACTGGATCACGCGTTGGATGTAATTGTCCGGCACTTGGGCCCGGCGGGCCAGCTTCACAGCGCGCTTCAGGGCTGGGTTCTTGTCGATCTGGAAGCAATCATCGCCATCGGCCTTGCAGTTGACGCAAGCCTTCATGACCTCGGTCATGTGGCTGCGCACGGTCTTTGAGCCGGTGACGAGGGCGGCCACCTTCTGCTCCTCGCGCACTTTCCAGTCGATGTAGTCTTCAATGTCCGGATGGTCGATATCCACCACAACCATCTTGGCGGCGCGGCGCGTTGTGCCGCCCGACTTGATGGCGCCTGCGGCCCTGTCGCCGATCTTCAGGAAGCTCATCAGGCCCGATGACTTGCCGCCGCCTGAGAGACTTTCGTTCTCGCCGCGGATATAGGAGAAGTTCGAGCCGGTGCCGGAACCATATTTGAAAAGCCGCGCCTCACGAACCCAAAGGTCCATGATGCCGTTCTCGTTCACCAGGTCGTCTTCGACCGACTGGATGAAGCAGGCATGGGGCTGGGGATGTTCGTAAGCGGAATCCGACTTGGTCAGCTTGCCGGTCTTGAAATCCACATAATAGTGGCCCTGGCCCGGCCCATCGATGCCATAGGCCCAGTGCAGGCCGGTGTTGAACCATTGCGGAGAGTTTGGCGCCACCTTCTGGGTCGCCAGCATGAAGCAAAGCTCGTCATAGAAGGCGCGCGCGTTGTCTTCGCTGTCGAAGTAGCCGCCCTTCCAGCCCCAATAGGTCCAGGTGCCGGCCAAACGCGAGAATACCTGACGACTATCGGTTTCCGGACCATAGCGCTCCTCTTCCGGCAGCTCGGCGAGCGCCTCCTCATCGGCCACGCTGCGCCACAGCCACGAGGGAACCGTGTTCTCTTCAACCCGCTTCAGGCGGGCAGGGACGCCGGCCTTGCGGAAGTATTTCTGAGCAATGATGTCCGAAGCCACCTGGCTCCAGCTTGCCGGTACATCAATGTCCTCCAGCCGGAACACGACCGATCCATCGGGATTGCGGATTTCCGAAGTGGTTTTCCGGAATTCCAGTGTGTCGTACGGGCCTTTGCCGGCTTCTGTATAGTGGCGCTCAATCCGCATCTCTCTTTTAGTCCCCTTGACTTTCGTAACCCGCAGCCGTTGTGCGGGATTTCAGTTGTCATTCGCGAGCCGATCGGCCCCACATTTACCCCGGTGCCCGGGCGCAAAAAGGCCCAGGCCTGTGCTACATGCCTTGAAGCCCCATTGGTGTTCCCGAAACCTTGGGAAAACCTGACTCAAAGCACACACCAACCCTGTCTCCCGATGTGCGCCAGCCACCGCCGACCCCAACCAGGATACCGCTTCCAGTTGTTCTAGAATTCGATCTTGCGATCGTAATTTGGGTCGCCCCAGACGTCTTTAATCTCGCCCCACGACCATGTTTGTAATTAGCCCCAGATCTCGTGCGCCGTCAACACTTAGTGTGTTAACGAGGTGTGAATACTATATCTAGTGGTGAGGAGTTGACAAGCTGTGGACAACTGCCACAGTCGGACGATTCGGGCGGCGCTTTCAAGGATTTCTGCGGGCCCCACATTGATCAGTTGTGGAGAGTGCCGGCAGCCACCCCGCTGCAGGTGTTAACCTCTTGGCAGATGTTCCTAGCACGCTCCCAAATTTTTTGGTTAACGCAAGGTTACAAAGGGCCCGTCATGAGGGAAAATGACTGGGCTGCTCCACCATGTGTAGGGCAAAGTGACATAAAATGGTCATGCTCGGTGCTCTCCGATTCGCAGTTTGATTCGATACAGCGGCCCATCACCCATTCTGCCAGGCCGAGCTTTGCCATTGGCGGCACCGCAAATACCCGGTAAACCGTCCCCAACATTAATAAGTGCAAAAAGTCTCCCATGGCCGTTCTGTCGTCTTCCATTTCACCCAACTCCAACGAATTCAAATCGAACGCGTCCGTCATGTCCGGGTTGGTGGCGGATCTGGTGCAGAAGCGCACGATCGTGGCCAAGGGGGGCTCGGACCGCTCGCGCGAGCGCCATGTGGCCCGCGGCAAGCTGTTGCCGCGCGACCGGGTGACGGAACTGCTGGACCCCGGCACGCCGTTTCTTGAAACCTCGCCCATGGCCGCCTGGGACATGTATGAGGGCGACTATCATGCCGCCGGCATCATCACCGGCATCGGCCGCATCTCGGGCCGTGAATGCATGATCATCTGCAACGATGCCACCATCAAGGGCGGCACCTATGTGCCGATGACCGTGAAGAAGCATCTGCGCGCTCAAGAGATCGCCATGGAGAACCGGCTGCCGTGCATCTATCTGGTGGATTCGGGCGGTGCGAACCTGCCTCATCAAACCGATGTGTTCCCCGACAAGAACCATTTCGGCCGTGCCTTCTACAACCAGGCCAACATGTCGGCCATGGGCATTCCGCAAATTGCCTGCGTCATGGGCTCGTGCACGGCGGGCGGCGCGTATGTGCCGGCCATGTGCGACCAGGCGGTGATCGTCAAAGAGCAGGGCACCATCTTTTTGGCCGGACCGCCGCTGTTGAAGGCGGCCACGGGCGAGGTGGTCACTGCAGAAGAGCTGGGCGGGGCCGACGTGCACACCCGCCAGAGCGGGGTGGCCGACTATTACGCCCTCGACGACAGCCATGCCCTCGCCATCGTGCGCGAGATCATTGCCGCCGCCAATTGGGAGAAAAAGCCGAACATCGTGTTGCGCGAGCCGGTGGATCCCTTGTTCGAACCGGCGGAGATCAACGGCATCATCCCGCCCACCTTCGCCAAGCCCTATGACGTGCGCGAGGTGATCGCGCGCCTGGTGGACGGCTCACAGTTCGATGAGTTCAAGAAGCTGTATGGCACCACGCTGATCACCGGCTTTGCCCATATCTGGGGCATCCCGGTGGGCATCGTCGCCAACAACGGCATCCTTTATTCGGAGAGTTCGCTGAAGGCGGCGCACTTTGTGGAGCTGTGCTGCCAGCGCAAGATCCCTCTGCTTTTTCTGCAGAACATCTCCGGCTACATGGTGGGCCAGAAATATGAGGCGGCCGGCATTGCCAAGGACGGCGCCAAGATGGTGGCGGCGGTGGCCTGCGCGAACGTGCCGAAGATCACGGTGATCATCGGCGGCTCGTTTGGCGCGGGCAATTACGGCATGTGCGGGCGGGGCTATTCTCCGCGCTTTTTGTTCATGTGGCCCAATGCGCGCATTTCGGTAATGGGCGGCGAGCAGGCCGCCTCGGTGCTGGCCACGGTGAAGCGCGACGGCATTGAGGACACCGGCGGCACCTGGACCGAGGACGATGAGCGCCAGTTCAAGGAGCCGATCGTCGAGCAGTTCGAGAGGGAAGGGCACCCCTATTATTCCAGCGCCCGGGTGTGGGACGACGGGGTGATTGCGCCGGAAGAAACCAGAATGGTGTTAGGCTTGGCCTACTCGGCCTGCCTCAACGCGCCGGTGGAAGAATCCAAGTTCGGCGTTTTCCGGATGTAGGCCCCGCCACGCCCGCGTTCCTGTTTTCGTCCTCGCATTCTTTCATTCGTCATCCCGGAATTTTGCGTCAGCAAAATATCCGGGATCCAGGGACGACGGGCTCAGAGCAGTGCTGGCCCTGGGTCCCCGCTTTCGCGGGGGCGGGCCTCAGACTCTGTGGTGGGAGGTCTGCAGCCCGTAAACCGGTGTCGGCAGGCCCTCCATGCGCGCCTTGATCTGCAGCGCCAGGAAGCGCGAGAAGTGGCGCGATTGCATCAGGTTGCCGCCCTGGAACCACAAGCCCTCCTGCTGCGTGGGTTTCCACATGTTGCGCAGCTCGCCCTCCCACGGCCCCGGATCCTTGCGGGTGCCGGCGCCCAGACCCCAGCATTTGCCCACCTTGTCGGCAATCTCCTGGCCGGCGATATCGGCCACAAACCGGTTCATGGAGCCATAGCCCGTGGCGTAGATCACCACGTCCGCGTCCAGATGCGTGCCGTCGGCCATCAGCACGCCGGTCTCAGTGAGCGCCTCAACCTCCACGCCGCTCTTCAGCTTGATGTCGCCGCTGCAGATCAGTTCTGAAGCCCCCACATTAATGTAGAAGCCGCCGCCCTCGCGGAACGACTTCATGACGAGCCCGGTATCGTCGGGTCCGAAATCGAGAATGAAGCCTGCCTTTTCCAGCTTGGCATGAAGCGCGCCGTCCAGCTCGCGCATCGCCGCGCAATTGGCCACCTGGCGGCGCTCCAGTTCCCGGTGGGGCCAGGTGGTCGATATATAGTCTGCGGTCTCCGTGTCGATGCCGGCGGCCAACGCGCCTTCCGAATAGAGCGGGCCCAGGACCCTTTCCAAGACCGTATCGGTCTGCACGACCAGGGAGCCGGAGCGCTGCACCATGGTCACATCGGCGCCATGTTCCCAAAGATCTGCGCAGACATCGTGGGCAGAGGTGTTGGAGCCGATCACAACGCATCTGCGCCCGGCGAATGGTGCACCGCTCCTGTAGGTGCTGGTGTGAAGCTGTTCGCCGCCAAACCGCTCGCGGCCCGCAAAGCCCGGCACCTGGGGATAGCCCGACATGCCGGTGGCGAACACAAGCTGTGCCGGGTTCAGCGTAACGTGCTCGCCGTCACGGTTGACCGTCACGTGCCAGCGCCCGCTCCCTTCATTGTAGCTTGCTTGGGTGC
>CAJHYS010000224.1_pt1 | contig 23173 bp, 21 predicted proteins | sample 9198801 | NCBI WGS metagenome assembly CAJHYS01 (sample SAMEA7708368, study PRJEB35096) | sediment metagenome | biome: marine neritic benthic zone biome [ENVO:01000025]; feature: sediment [ENVO:00002007]; material: shallow marine sediment [ENVO:03000034] sea grass bed [ENVO_01000059] ...
CCTTGATCTCCGCACCGGCCGCTTTCAGCCACTCCACGCCCTGCTGCCACAGGGTTTCGATCTCACCCGGCATGCCGTCCATGCGGTATTCTTGCGGAATGCCCACCTTCAGGCCGCGGATATCGCCGGTGAGCGCCGCCTCATAATCGGGCACGGGCAAGTCCATGCAAGTTGCGTCCTTGTCATCGGGGCTCGCCATTGAGCCCAGCATAATGGCACTGTCGCGCACGGTGCGGGTGAGCGGGCCGGCCTGATCGAGCGAGGAGGCGAAGGCCACGATGCCCCAGCGCGAACAGCGGCCATAGGTGGGCTTGATGCCCACAAGGCCGGTGAGCGCAGCCGGCTGGCGGATGGAGCCGCCCGTGTCGGTTCCCGTCGCCGCCACGCACAGATGGGCCGCGGTGGCCGTGGCCGAGCCGCCGGACGAGCCGCCGGGAACCAGGGCCGCATTGTCGCCGCCGGAGCGGCGCCAAGGGTTCACCACATTGCCGTAATAGGAGGTCTCGTTGGACGAGCCCATGGCAAATTCGTCCATGTTCAGCTTGCCCAGCATCACCGCCCCGTCGTCCCACAGGTTGCTGGTGACGGTGGAATCATAGGTGGGCTCAAAGCCGTCCAGGATGTGACTGCAAGCCTGGGTGTGCACGCCCTTGGTGGCAAAGAGGTCCTTGATCCCCAGCGGAATGCCTTCCAGCACCCCGCCCTCGCCTTTGGCGAGTTTGGCATCGGAGGCATCGGCCATGGCGCGCGCCTGGTCGTGGGTGACCTTGATGTAGGCGTTGAGCGAAGCGTTTGAGGCATCGATCGCCGTCAGATAGGCATCGGTGATTTCCCGGGACGAGAAGTCCTTGGCGCGCAGGCCCTCGCGTGCTTCGGCGAGGTTCAGTTCCGTCAGATCGCTCATGATGCTTACTCAACCACCTTGGGCACCAGGAAGAAGTGCTCTTGCTTGGCCGGGGCGTTGGAGACCACCTCGTCAGGCCGCTCGCCGTCGGCCACCACGTCGTCGCGCATCTTCATGCTCATCTCAACAACCGAGGTCATGGGCTCAACGCCCTCCACGTCCACCTCGTTGAGCTGCTCCACCCAGTCCAATATCGTGTTGAGCTCGCCTTGCATGACCTTTGCTTCATCATCCGACACAGATATGCGCGCGAGCTTGGCGATACGCCGAACGGTCGCCTCATCTACGGCCATTTTTCAAACTCCAATGATGGGAAGCCGCGGGGGTTGTCCGCGAAACCAAATCCAGGCGCTCTGATACCACCGCGGCGGGCGCGCCGCAACGCCGCAAATCAGGCGTGCGCCTCGCTGAGCGCGGCTTGGGTCAATTCAGAAAGAGCCTTTTTCTGGGCGCCCTTCGCGGTGAAGTTGTCATCATTGAGCCAGGTGAGGAAGGCTTCGCGCAAATGCGGCCACTCTCCGTCCACAATGGAATACCAGGCACTGTCTCGATTACGTCCCTTCACCACCAGGTGCTGGCGGAAGATACCCTCAAACGTGAACCCGAGCCGTTCTGCCGCCGACCTTGAGGCCGCATTGAGCGCATTGCATTTCCACTCCAGCCGCCGGTTGCCCAGATCGTCCACGGCATGGCGCATCATCAGGAACAGCGCCTCGGTGGCCTCGCGTGTGTGCTGCAGCGCGGGCGAAAGGTTGATGTGGCCAATCTCTATGGAGCCGTGCTGCGGCACGATGTTGAGATAGCTCGCCACGCCTGCCGGCACGCGGGTTGCGCGCGGAATGATGGCGTAGAACAGCGGATCGCCGCTGTCGCTCAAGACCTTGTAGCAACGTTCAAACTCAGCCTGGCCCTCGAACGGGCCGTATGGCAGGTAGGTCCAGACCGCGCCGGCCTTATCAGCGCTGAAGGCCTGCCACAGCCCGTCCCCGTGGCGCGCAAGGTCAAGCTTCTCCAGCGTAACCGTGGCGCCGAACAGTACCCGCCCGTCCGGGCGCACATTGGGCGGCGGTTGCTTCACCACCGCCCCCAGCCTGGCCTTGGGGGCCATGGCTCAGACCTCGATGCTTCCGCCCACCTCCAGCACCTTTACGTTGGCCGCATCGTCGCCCATTTCCGCCAGAAACTTGCTGGCGTCCGGATCGATGATCGGGAAGGTGCCGTAGTGGCACGGCAGGATGGTCTTGAAGTTGAAGTATCGCTTGCACGAGACCGCCGCCTGGCGCGCGCCCATGGTGAAGCGGTCGCCGATGGGCACGATGCCGACGTCAGGCTTATGGAACTCCTCAATCAGCGCCATGTCGGAGAACATGTTGGTGTCGCCCATGTGATAGAGCGTCGGCATGTTATCGCCTTCAAAAACCAGGCCGTTGGGATTGCCCAGATAGATCGGCGTGTTGCCGTCCATTGTGGACGAGGAATGGTTGGCATCGGTCAGGGTCACCCGGAACGCCCCGCAATCCAGCGTACCGCCATGGTTGCCGGGGTTGATGTTCTCCGCCCCCTTGCCCTGGAGCCACATGCACAGTTCAAAATTGGCCGCCAGCATGGCGCCGGTGCTTTTGCAGATCTCTGCCGCATCGCCCACATGGTCGTCGTGACCATGGGTGAGCACGACGTGGGTGCAGCCCGCAGAAGCCTCCTCCAGCGTGCCTTCATAGACCGGGCTGCCGGAGATGAACGGGTCAATCAGAATGACGGCACCGTCAATCTCCACCCGATAGGCCGCATGGCCAAGCCAAGTTATCTTCATGTTCGACATTCCTCACTTTTGTCACTCCGCCCAAGCTTACGGGCTTTGCCGCGATAATCAACGGTTTGCTTTGTGCGCGGGGGCGCCTTAAACAGCGCCTATGAACGGTCCGGACATATCCATAGAAGAGCTTGCCTCAGCGCTGAAACCCGGCCAGCGCCTGGTGGGGCTGGACCTTGGGACCAAGACCATCGGGATTGCCGTCTCCGATGTGATGCGTTCCATCGCCACTCCGCGGGAAACCTGGAAGCGGGTGAAGTTCACGCAGGATGCCGAGCATCTGCTGGCCATTGCGGCGGATGAAGACGTGGGCGGCTTTGTGCTGGGTCTGCCCATCAACATGGACGGCAGCGAAGGGCCGCGTGCCCAATCCACCCGGGCCTTTGCCCGCAACCTTCGCGCAAAAACCGACATACCCATCACCTATTGGGATGAGCGCCTCTCCACCAGTGCGGTAACGCGCACCTTGCTGGAGGCGGATTCCTCGCGCGCCAAACGCGCCCAGGTGGTGGACAAGATGGCAGCGGCCTACATTCTTCAAGGCGCGCTGGACCGAATGCAAAACATGAAGGAGTGACCCATGAGTGCCGTTACCCCCGCCACCCTGCAGCATCTGGCCCTGGAGGTCTCCGACACCGAACGTTCAATCCAATTCTACCGCGAGTTCTTAGGGATGAAGGTGACCGAGCGCCACAAGGCGGGCGAAGTTGCCGGCATCCCGGTGGACCTCACCTTCATGCGGCTCGGCAAGCGCCACCACGACCTGGTGATCATGCACAATCCGAACAAGACTTACACCCCGCGCCCCAAGAACCCGATGGACGACAGCGAGGGGATTCCGGCGTTCCACCACTATGCCTATGAGTGCCCGGACCGGGAGAGCTTCCTTGGCGTCCTGGCCAGGGCCAAGGAGCTGGGGCTTGAGATCGTGCGCGGCCCGGTGGTGCACAGCCCGTGGGACCCGCGCGGTGATGGTTCCTGGGGCGAAAATGAAAGCTTCTACGTGCTCGACCCGGACAATCACCGCATAGAGATCTTCTGCGATCTGGCGACGATTGATGAGGACGGCACCTACATCAATGCCGCCGGAGAGCGCATAGAAGGCGCCAAGGCGGAGGAAATCTGACGCGTGCCGTGACGGACCCGAGCACCATAGACGTCCCTGTCCTGATCATCGGCGCAGGGCCCACGGGCCTGCTGACGGCCAACCTGCTCGGCACCTACGGCATTCGTTGTCTGGTGATTGAGCGGAACCGGGCGCTCTCCACCCATCCGAAGGCCATTCTGCTGGACGATGAGGCACTGCGCGCCATGCAGGCCGCGGGGCTGGCTGAGGAGGTGATTGCCCAGGTGATCTTGGGCTATGGCGCGCGCTATTATGAACCGGACGGCACCTGTTTTGCCAGTGTGGAGGCGCCTGTTACCGAACATGGCTATCCCAGGAGGAATTCCTTTCTGCAGCCCAACCTGGAACGCACGCTGCTGGCTGGGCTTGAGCGATTCCAGGAGGTTAGCTGCGCCTTTTCAACCGAACTCCAGAGCTTTGAGGCGGTCCAGAGGGGCGTCATTTCGCGCGCTGAAACGGCAGACGGCCCGCTCCAGATCCGTTGCCAGGTTTTGCTGGGCTGCGATGGCGGGCGCAGCACCGTGCGCGAGCTCCTGGGCATCCCCATGCCGGGGCGCACCGACAGCCGCGACTGGGTGGTGGTGGACACCGTGAACGATCCGGACGGCGACCGCTTCTCCAAATTCTTCTGCGATCCGTCCCGGCCAATGGTCTCCATCCCCGCCCCTGGCGGAGGACGGCGCTATGAGTACATGATCATGCCCGGCGAGGACCCGGCCGCCCTCAGCACGCGCGAGACGGTGCGCCGGGTGCTCAGTACGTTCAGAACCATTCCCGATGAGGATATGACCCGCGCTGTGGTCTACACCTTCCATGCCCGGGTGGCCGAACGGCTGCAATCGGGGCGCGTTCTGCTCCTGGGCGATGCGGCCCATCTCTCGCCGCCCTTTGCCGGCCAGGGCATGAATGCCGGCCTGCGCGATGCCTTCAATGTGGCCTGGAAGGTGGCGCTGGTGGTTGGCGGACTGGCACCAGCTGGCATTCTCGGCACTTATGAAACCGAACGGCGCGCGCCGATTGAGGAGATGATCGACTATGCGGTGTCGCTGGGGGAGATCGTCATGCCTGTTGGCAGCTTCGACGAGGGTGCCCGCGCGCGCATCCTGGAGGCGTTGATGCCCGGCCGGGGGGCGCTGCAGCCCAAGCCTCAGGCGGCCTACAGCGATGGCTGGCTGTTGCCCGGCCTTGGCGCCGACCAGTCCCTGGTGGGTCACGCCCTGCCCCAGCCTTTGGTGGTTGCGCCTGATGGCACGAGACGCTTGCTGGATGATGCGCTGGGCAGCGGGTTCAGTCTGGTCGGTTTTGGGGCGCAGGCATCAAACCTTTTGACTGAGCTTACTACCGGCCCCTTTGCGGCTTTGGCGCCCACGGCGATTGGTCTTCTGCCTCAGGGGGAGCAGCCCGATACCCCGTTCCTGGCGGCGGCGGAGGAAAGTCCCACACCAGAACCTGACGTGGAAAACCAGGTCCTGCTTGTGCGTCCGGACCGGTTCGTTGCCGCGCAGATTGACCCTGGCCGGTTGGCTGACGTTGGCCACGTGCTTTCAAACGTGTTGGATGAGGGGGCATAGCCTCCCCCAACCCGAGGCACTGCTGCCCTACCCGCCTTTCAGCAGGTCCTTCAACGCCACATCCGGATCTGCAAGCCGATCAGCCGGCGGGCTGATCCCGCGCTCCATCATCATCTGGCAGAAGCGCACATCCCGGGCAATGGCCGCGCCCTGCCCGAGGCCGGCGACGCCTTTCAGCACACCGTCCTTCAGGCTGAAATAGACCACCGCCCCCTCGCCCGCCGAGCCGCGCGAGACCACGGTGTCGAACTCATTGGGGAAACCGGCTGTCTGCAGGTTCCAGTCATACTGATCGGACCAGAGCCAGGGCACCGGATCGTAGACCCGCTCCTCGCCGCGGATGGTGCGGGCAAGGTTGGCCGGCTGCAGGTTGGCGTTCTGGTAGGATTCCAGGCGCACATGGCGGCCATAGCGCGGCATGAAGGCCGAGGCGCAGTCGCCGGCCGCGTAGATCCGCGCCTTGGAGGTGCGGCCGAACTGATCGGTGACAATGCCGTTGTCCACTTCAAGGCCGCCTGCCTCGGCGAGCTTGGTGTCCGGCGCAATGCCGATGCCCACCACCACCGCATCCACCGGCAGCTCGCTGGCGTCCTCAAACACGACCGCCTCGACCCGCCCTTTGCCGCGCAAGCTGGCGATCCTCACATTGGTGCGGATCTCAACACCGTTTTGTGCGTGGACGCTGGCCACGTCCGCAGCGGTCGCTTCAGGAAGCGAACGCGCCAGGATCCGCTCAAAGCCCTCCAGAACAGTCACCTCGCAGCCGCGCTGGCGGGCGCTGGCGGCCACCTCCAGGCCGATGAAGCCACCGCCCACAATGGCAATGCGGGCGCCCTCCTTCAGCTCTTCCGACAGGGCAGAGGCATGCGCGGCGGTTCTGAGCAGATGCACCCCGGCCAGATCGCTGCCCGGCACGGGCAGGTTCTTGGCCACTCCACCTGTCGTCAGCACCAGATGGTCGTAGGTCAGGCTGCTGCCATCGCACAGGCCCACGGTGCGCCCCTCAGCGTCCAGCGCTTCGGCGCGGCATGTGCCCTTGAAGGTGATGTTGTGCTGGAGGTAGGCGTCCTCGTCAGCCAGCATGCCGTCCTCAACACCGGCTTCGCCTTTCAGCACGGCTTTGGAGAGCGGCGGGCGCTCATATGGCAGCAATGGCTCTTCGCCGATCAGGGTGATCTCGCCCTCAAAGCCCTGTTCGCGCAGGGCCCGGGCGGTGCGCCCGCCCGCCTGTCCTGCCCCGACAATAACCACGTGTTCCATTGTTTCGGCGTGCCCCGCTTCTCGGCATCAAACGTGCGGCGTCTTAGACCTTCGGAACGGCGCTCAGCAAGCGGAAATTATTCGGCCTGGCCTGCAATAATTCTCACCTCTCGCCGGACTGTCCCCGCGCCGGGCTCATTCCCGGTAGACCGGCTCTTCCTCATCCAGGATGGCGCGCAGCTCGGCAAAGTGGCGCTCGCCCTGCTGAGGATATTGCTCGATCTCCCGGGCCGTCTTCTCGGCCACCTCGTCGGAGAGGACCCGCATGGCTTTCTGGGTCCACAAGGCCTTGATGTAGGTCTCTGAGGCCCGCTCGAAATAGTACATCCGGTTGAAGGCATCGGCCACACTGTCACCGATCACCAACACCCCGTGATTGCCCATGATCATGACCTGCTTGGACGGGTCGGTGAGCATGGCGGCGCAACGCTCGCCCTCCTCTTCGAAGGCCAGGCCGTTATACTCTTCATCAACCACCGTGCGGTTGAAGAAGATGGCCGTGTTCTGGTCGATGGGCGGCAAGGTGCTGTCAGCCAGGCTGGCCAGCACGGTGGCATAGATGGAATGGACGTGAATGACGCAGCGCGCATGGGGGCAGCGCCGGTGCACCGAGCCGTGCAGGCCCCAGGCCGTGGGATCGGGTGCGTCCGGGTGCTCCATGGTGGCGGGGTCATTGGCGTCCAGCAGCAACAGATCGCTCGCCTTGATGCGGCTGAAATGCTGCTGGTTGCGGTTCATCAGAAACTGGGTGCCCTCCTCGTTCACCGCCAGGGAGAAGTGGTTGGCAACCCCCTCATGCAGGTCGAGGCGCGCGGTCCACCTAAAAGCGCAGGCCAGATCGGCACGCTCCACGGGGAAATCCGCTGTGTTCTTGCCAAACTCGACTTTGCGTACTTCGGACATGATGGCTTCCTTACCGCTTGAGATGGGTTGAGAGTATCGTCAAGCAAGCGCCTTGGGCAAGGCCTCTTCGAAGGCGTCCAGATCGGCCGGCAGCCCTGCACTGACGCGGATGCAGCGGTCCTGGGGCGCAACGCCGGGCATGCGCACGAAGATGTCCCGGGCGATCAGTTCGCCAAGCACGGCTCGGGCATAATCGCCATCCTTGCCGCAATCGATGGCCACAAAGTTGGATGCCGACGGCAACGCGAAAAGCCCGTTGGCTTGGGCGATGGCGGAGATGCGGCCCCGTGCTTGGGACACCTTTTCGACCACCTCGGCCAAGTAGGCCTCATCGCCCAGCGAGGCAAGAGCCCCGATCTGGGCCATCCGGTTGACGCCGAAATGGTTGCGGATCTTATCGAAGCCGGTGATCAGCTCAGCTTCGCCCATGGCATAGCCGATGCGGGCGCCGGCCATGCCCCGGGCCTTGGAGAAGGTTCTGAAGCGCAGCACTTTGGGGTTCGCCATATCCAGCGGCGGCATGGTGCCCTCAGGGGCGAACTCGCCATAGGCCTCGTCCAGGATGAGGAGCGCGCCGTCCGGCACATTGTCAATCATCTCTGAGATCACATCGCCGCCCCACCACGTGCCCATGGGGTTGTCCGGATTGGAGATGTAGATCAGCCGCGCACCGGACTGCATTGCCAGATCTATCAGCGCATCGGGGTCTTCCCGGTCGTCGCGGTAAGGCACGGTGAGAAGCTCGCCGCCGTAACCCGCCACGTGGAAGTTGAACGTGGGATAGGCTCCAAGCGAGGTGACGACCTTCACGCCGGGCTCCACGAACATGCGGCACACATGGCCCAGGAGGCTGTCGATCCCCTCGCCCACCACGATGTTCTGGGCGGGGATCTGGTGATAGCTTGCAAGCGCCGCCTTCAGGTCATAGTTCTCCGGGTCGGCATACATCCAGGTTTGCGCAACCGCCTCCTGCATGGCCGCCACCGCCTTGGGCGACGGGCCGAAGACGCTCTCATTGGCCCCGATGCGGGCACGGAAGGGGCGCCCGCGGGCCCGTTCCTGGGCTTCGGGGCCGACAAAGGGCACGGTGGAAGGAAGAGAGGCCACCAAGGGAGTGAAATGTTTCGCGCTCATCTGAATAGGTCCTGACGTACTTCGGTGTCTTGCATAGTCGCCGCGCTAGCTGTGGCGCACAATGGTGTAGAGCTCATTTTGGAACCACAGTCCGCCATGTTCTGCAAGCTTGCGGCGGGTGGCCTCAATGTAGCTGCCGTCGGCGATGGCGCATTCCAGCCGCTCATCATCAATCTGGGCCACATAAACGGCTGCGTTCCAGGCGGCCAGCAATGTTGACGTGCCGATGCCCGATGGCTGGGCGGAAATCTCGCTGGGCAGCGTGTGCATGCCGTATTTGAAGATCGCCTCGTTGTGGGGCGCTTCTTCCAGGGCACAATCGGCGGCAATGTGGGGGTAGGACTTTTCCAACTCGTTCCACAGCATATGCCGGTTGGTCTGAAACGGATCTTCGCCCGGCCACACCTCGCGCACGATCTCCAGGCCCGGATCATGGCCGTGGGAATGCACCCCGATCAGGCGTCCGCCCGTGCCCAAAGCCTTGGCGAGCGGCGCCACCACGTTGCGCACCTTAACCTCCGGCGCCACCCTGGCCCGGTAAGGCTGGAGGCCACCACAAGATCAAAATCGGCCCGGCATTCACCGCGATGAGGGATCACATCGTCGAGCACGAATTTCTGGTCTTTCCGGTAGATCACCAGAACAGTTGGCGTCAGGTAAACGGGATTGCCGGTTTTTTCACTGGCAGCGGCCTGCCAATAGCTGGCAATCTGGCGCTGCATGTTGGTGATCTGCTCTTCGAACTGGTTGGAGTGTTCGCCCTCCAGTTCCAAAACCACCCAGTTGATGGCCATGTCGTCGCCCTTGCCCTGAAGCGACAGCCAGGGGGCCTGGTAATAGTAGAGGTTGGTGGCCACAAACACGGTCATCGGGTGCTCGTAGAGCCGGTCCGGCAGCTTTTCCAGGCACAGGCTCACATCTTCCAGGCTGATTTCCTTGCCGCAAATGTAGAAAGGAATGTTGGGGAAGCGGCAATGCATGGTGCGCATCACCCGGACCAGCACGGTGCCGTCGCCCATCCCGGCATCAAACAGGCGCAGCGCCGGCGGGCATGGGCGCACATGATCAAACTCCGCGCCGATGCGCTCAGACGTCTCCCATTTCTCGCTGCAGGTGTTCACGAACAATAGGTATTTTTGGCGGTTGTCGTAGAACCTGAACGGGGTATTTGGCGTCATGGCGTCCTCAAACAGCGCAAGATTGTTGGGCCGGGGCGCCCTTTTAGCAAAGGTTGCGGGGTGAAGTCGTTCGAATTTTTCTTATCCCGCAAACGCGCGGTTAACCGCCCCCTGGTAAGCTTCTGCGACTTGGGATGAGGAGCCGGGGGTAGATCAATCATGACACAGCATGTTCTCGCAGACGAAGTTGCCGATGCTGAGGTGGTTGACCGGCGCAATCCGGACCAGGAGCGCGAACGCTTCATCGGCCGCGTGGTGTCTTGCGACGGGGCCTTCGCCATCATTCATGCAGACGCCACCGGAATGGGCAGCGGCGCAGCCGATTATTGGTCCATCGGCCGGCTGATTTCCATCGATGTGGCGGAAAAGCGCATCGTCGGGCTGGTCTTCAACGTGAACCTGGTGGAAGGCGACTGGGCCAACGACGCGCCCAACGTAATGCGCATTCAGGCCGAGCTGGTGGGCGAAGTCTCCGATGATGACGAGGGCCGGCCCTATTTCGACCGGGGCATCACCACCTATCCATATCTCGGCGCCCAGGCGCACAAGATCCGCAAGGTCGACCTTGCCGCCGTGCATCACCCGACGGATGACGACGCGGTCAAGGTGGGCCGCCTTTCGCAGGATGCGGGCATTGCGGCGGTGGTGTGCGTTGAAAAGCTGCTCAGCCGGCACTTTGCCGTTGTGGGCACCACCGGTGTCGGCAAGTCCTCCACGGTGGCCCTGCTGATGCGCCAGGTGATTACGGTCAAGCCCGACCTTCGGATTCTGATGTTCGATCCCCACAACGAATATTCCAATGCGTTCGCCGACTGCTCGGTGACCATCGACAGCACCACCCTCGATCTGCCGTTCTGGCTGTTCCAGCACGAAGAGTTTGCCGAAGTGGTGTTTCGCGGGCGCCCGCGGGTGGAAGAGGAAGTGGGCGCGCTGGGCGATCTGATCGCCATTGCCAAGTCCAACTATGCCGCCAAGCGGGCCCAATCCAGCGGCATCGTCAAGCGGGTGCTGGAGACAAATTCCGGCATCACCGCCGACACCCCCATCCCCTACCGGATGTCTGACCTGTTCGCGCTTATTGAAGAAGAGATCGGCCAGTTGGAAGGCCGCTATGACCGGGTCAAGCTGCGCTCGTTGAAGAACCGGCTGGATGCGCTGGTCAACGACCCGCGCTACCGTTTCATGTTCGCAGCCAGAACCATTGAAGACAATCTCTTCGACGTGGTGAGCCAGGTCTTCCGCTTTCCGCACGAAAACCGGCCGATCACCATTCTGCAGCTCGCCGGCATGCCCACCGAGGTGGTCAATTCGGTGGTTTCGGTGTTGTGCCGGATCGGCTTTGATCTGGCCTTGTGGGGCGATGGCGCCTGCGAGGTGTTGATGCTGTGCGAAGAGGCCCACCGCTATGTGCCCGGCAATGTGGAGCACGGTTTTGCGCCGACGCGCCAGGCCATCTCCAGGATCGCCAAGGAAGGCCGCAAGTTCGGTGCCTATCTGGGCGTGGTCACACAGCGCCCGGGCGAGCTCGACGCCACCATCCTGTCGCAATGCTCCACAGTGTTCGCCATGCGCCTTGCCAACGACCGGGACCAGGAGATCATCCGCTCGGCCATTGCGGACAGCTCCGTCGGCACCATCAGTTTTCTCTCCTCCATCGGCAACCGGGAGGCAATTGCCTTCGGTGAAGCCATCATGACGCCGATGCGGATCAAGTTTTCAGATCTGCCCCATGAGCACATTCCCCGTGCGCCCCTGTTCGAGCATGCCGCGAACCGGACGGACAGAGAGCCCGGGACGCCGGTTGATCTCAGCCTGATCATCGACCGCATGCGCGCCATGAACCGGAACGCCGGCGGGCACTAGCTGCCGCGCCGCTTCTCCAAGTGTTTCCCTCGGGCTTGACCAGAGGGTCCAGGGCCGCAGGGTCCCTGCGCTCGCAGCAATGGGTCCTCGGGTCAAGCCCGAGGACGGCATGGATAGGAATGGCACTAAGTGCCTTCGGCGAGTTTCACCAGATATTTCAATATCGTGTGGCTGCCTGTCAGCCGCTCTTTCGGCGCCTCCCACATGCGGCGCACGACCAGCGCATGGTCGGGGCGCAGCTTCACATAGCCGCCGCCCTGGTTGATGTATTCGACCAGCCCGGCCGGATTGGCGAACGTGTCGTTGCGGAAACGGATGACGGCGCCCTTCGGCCCGGCATCCACGCTCGCCACATTGGCGCGGCGGCAGAGCAGCTTGATGGCGACGATCTCCAAAAGATGTTCCACCTCTTCGGGGACCGGCCCGAAACGGTCGCGCAGTTCGGCGCCGAAACCTTCGATCTGCTGCTGTTCGTCCAGGTCGGCCAGGCGCCGGTAGAGGCCCATGCGCACCTGCAGATCATCGATATAGCTCTCCGGCAGCAGGACCGAGGTGCCGACATTGATGGTGGGGGACCATTTCTCCTCGTCCACCTCCTCATCGCCGCCCTGGCGCAGGGAGGCCACGGCCTCCTCAAGCATTTCCTGGTAGAGCTCAAAGCCCACCTCGCGGATGTGGCCGGACTGTTCCTCGCCAATCAGATTGCCGGCGCCGCGGATGTCCAGATCATGACTGGCGAGCGAGAAGCCCGCACCGAGGGAATCCAGCGATTGCAGCACCTGGAGGCGCTTCTCGGCGGCCGGCGTCAGAACCTTGCCCGCCGGCACGGTCATCAGGGCATAGGCGCGCTGCTTTGAACGGCCGACTCGGCCTCTGAGCTGATAGAGCTGGGCCAGGCCGAACATGTCGGCCCGGTGCACCACCAGCGTGTTCGCGGTGGGGATGTCGAGGCCGGATTCCACGATGGTTGTGGACAAAAGCACATCATAGGCCCGGTCGTAGAACGCGCTCATCACGTCCTCCAACTGGCCCGGCGCCATGCGGCCGTGGGCAACGCCCACCTTGACCTCGGGCACGCGCTCTTTGAGGAACGCCTCGATCTCGGGAATATCGCTCACCCGCGGCACCACGAAGAAGCTCTGGCCACCGCGGAAATGCTCGCGCAGCAGGGTTTCGCGGATGGTCACCGGATCGAACGGCGAAATGAAGGTGCGCACCGCCAGGCGGTCGAGCGGCGGCGTGGCGATGAGGGAGAGCTCGCGCACGCCCGACAGGGCCAGCTGCAGGGTGCGCGGGATGGGGGTGGCGGTGAGGGTCAGCACATGCACGTCGGCGCGCATCTCTTTCAGGCGCTCCTTGTGCTTCACCCCGAAATGCTGTTCCTCATCGATGATCAAAAGCCCCAGATCGCGGAACTTGAGGCTATCGGACAACAAGGCATGGGTGCCCACCACAATGTCCACCTGGCCGCTTTCCAGGCCCTTCTTGGTCTCGTTGATGTCTTTGCGCGAGACCATGCGCGAGGCCTGTTCGATGCGCACCGGATAGCCCCGGAAGCGCTCCTTGAACGTGGCAAAGTGCTGGCGGGCCAGAAGCGTTGTGGGCACCACAATGGCCACCTGCTTGCCGCTCATCGCCGCCACAAAGGCTGATCTCAGCGCAATCTCGGTCTTGCCGAAGCCCACATCCCCGCACACCAGCCGGTCCATGGGCCGCCCGCTCATCAGGTCTTCTTCCACCGCGTCGATGGCGGAGGCCTGGTCGTCGGTCTCCTGGAAGTTGAAGCGCGCGCAGAACTCGCCATATTCCTCCGGCAGATGGAGCACCTCTCCTGCTCTGAGCTCGCGGGCCGCGGCGGTTTTGATCAGCTTTTCGGCGATGTCCCGGATGCGCTTCTTGAGCTTGGCCTTGCGGGCCTGCCAGGAGCCGCCGCCCAGGCGGTCGAGCTGTGCGCCGGCTTCATCAGAGCCGTAGCGCGACAGAAGCTCGATATTCTCAACCGGCAGGAACAATCGGTCGCCGCCGTGATAGGTCAGGAACAAACAATCGTGCGGCGCGCCTTGCACCTCGATGGTGCGCAGGCCCTCAAACCGGCCGATGCCATGGTCCACATGCACCACCAGGTCGCCTGGCACCAGGGAGGACAGTTCTGCAATGAAATCAGCGGCTCGGCGCTGTTTCCGCGTCCGCCGGATGAGCCTGTCGCCGAGGATGTCCTGCTCGGATATGACCGCCAGATCAGGCGTTTCAAAGCCTGCTTCCAGGCCCAGCACAATCGCGCTGACACCGCGCTGCTGGCCGCCGGTCACCTCGTCCCAGGCTTTGGCCTCGGCAATCTGGGTGACGCCGTTCTCGCGCAGGATCGCGCAAAGGCGTTCCAGAGAGCCGCGGCTCCAGCAGGCGACGACCACCCGCTTTCCCGCTGAGGCCAGGGCGGCCGCATAGTCGCGGAAGGCGGCAAACACGTTGCCCCCCTCCTCGGCCCGTTCTGAGGCGAAGGTGCGCGCCACCTTGCCCTCAACGGAGATGACCGGGGCTGCCTCCGTGGACGGCGGCTCAAAAGGCGTGAAGTGATAGCAGCAGCTGGTTGCAGCCAGATTGCCGGCCCATTCGGATGCCGTCAGATAGAGCTCTTCCGGCGGCAAAGGCTTGTAAGGCGCGGCGCCGAACGTGTCATGCTCAAGCGCATCGACCCGGGCCTGGTAGAAGTCCTGGATCTGCTCCTGACGGGCATTTGCGGCATCCTCAGAGGCGTTGTCGAAGGAGATGGCGAGCCAGTCGGCACAATCGAACAGGCTGGCCATTGTGCCGTGAAACAGCGGCAGCCAGTGTTCCATGCCGTCATAGCGGCGCCCGGCACTCACCGCCTCATAGAGCGGGTCGCTGGAGGTGACGCCGCCGAAGCGGGCCGCATAGCCGGTGCGGAAGGTGGCGATGGCCTCCGGCGTCAGCAGAAGTTCACCGGCGGGCAGAAGCTTCAGGCGTTTCAACTGGCCGGTTGTGCGCTGGGTTTCGGCGTTGAAGCTGCGGATCGATTCCAGAGTGTCGCCGAAGAAGTCGAGCCGCACGGGCTCAGCCGTTCCCGGCGCATAGATGTCCACGATCCCGCCACGGATGGCATAATCACCCGGATCGACCACGGTGCCGGTGCGCGAGAAGCCGTTTTGCGCCAGGAAGGCCTGGAGCGCGTCGATATCGACAACCTGGCCCGGCACGGTGGACCAGGCGGTGCTCTCGATCATCTCAGCAGGCGGGACGCGCTGCAGGGCAGCATTCATGGTGGTGAGGAAGACCACGGGCGGGCCGTCTTCTGCGCTCAGCGTTCTGAGCTTGGAGAGCGCCGCAACGCGCTGGGCGACGATCTCGGCCCGCGGGCTCACCCGGTCATAGGGCAGACAGTCCCAGGCGGGAATGCTGATGGTCTCGATTTCCGGCGCAAAGAAGCTGAAGGCTTCCGACAAGGCACTGAGCCGGCGGTCGTCGCGCGCCACGTGCAGAAAGGCGCGCGCCTTGCCCTGCAGGCGCGGATCGGCGCCCGCGGCGCGCACCAGATCGGCCAGCACCAACGCATCGTAGCCTTCCGGCGCGCGCGCAATGGTGACGCTGCCGCCGGCCTTTATGATCTGCTCGATTTTCATGCGCCGCTTGAAGTCAGGAGTAATCGCCCGGTTTGTAGGAGAAGCTGAGGATCGATGCCATAAGTTTTGTGTCAAATTCCGCCGGAACCGGTTCTCTGCCGATGAGCCAGCTCGACAAAGACGGATCGGGCAAGGCGATGATCGCCTCAAGCTCATCGAGTTCGGCCTCGCTGAGCCCGCCGATCGCCTTGCGAACAAAACCGCCCAGCACAAGATCCATTTCCTTGGTGCCGCGGTGGTTGGCGCGGTACACCAGCTTGCGTCTGCGCTGATCGAGCGCTTGGCTCATGTGGAGGACTCCGGCTTAAGCTGTTGACCCCTCTCATAGGCCCTGTAGGCTTTAGGGTCTACCCGCATATGGTACGGTTGAAATGGATATTGCGATCATCGGCTGGGGCTCTCTGATTTGGGACCTGGAAATCCTGGAAGCCCAGGTTGATCCGCGCTGGCAGCGGGGCCGAGGGCCCGCCTTGCCTTTGGAGTTCTCTCGGGTTTCACCCAAGCGGCAGAAGGCCCTGGCGCTGATCGTGGACCCGGACCATGGCACCGAATGCGCCACCAGCCTGGTGGTCAGCAGGCGCCGGTCGCTGGAGGATGCGGTTGAGGATCTCGCAGCCCGTGAGCGGGCGCCGCTGGAGCGCATCGGCTATGCCTCACGCAGCGGGAGCTGGAGCTGCAATGTGGACGGCCTGGAACAGCGCTTTGAAGCCTGGTTTGATGCGCACGGCTTTGCCGGCGCCGTGTGGACCGATCTGCCGGCCAACTTTCAGGCGGAAACCGGCACCCCGTTTTCCGTTTCCGCGGCCGTTGAATACCTGCGCGGGCTGGAAGGCCGCTCGCTGCTGGAGGCCAAGCGCTATATCGAGCTTGCGCCTGAGGAGACCATGACCGCCTTGCGCAAACGCCTGCACAGCGAAGACTGGTGGGCCGCCGTGCCGCTTGAGGCTGATCTGGACGCGGCCTCCTGATGCGCCCGGATATTCTCAACCCCCTGTTCGCCAGCGCCACCACCCTGCCCGGCGTCGGCCCCAAGCTGATCAAGATCCTGGGCCGCCTGTTCCGCCTGCCCGAGGCGCCGGGGGTTGAAGCCAAGGTTGTCGATCTCATCTGGCACCTGCCCTCCGGCGTGATCGACCGCAGCCACCGGCCGCTCATTGCCGAAGCCCCCGAGGGCCAGATCGTCACCTTGAAGGTGATCGTCGGGCGCCACAAGCCGCCGCCGCGCCATAACCGGCGGGTGCCCTACAAGGTGGACTGCCACGACGACAGCAGCTCCATCACCCTGGTGTTCTTCAACGCCCACAGCGACTTCCTGCGCCGGCAACTGCCCGACGGCGAGGTGCGCTACATTTCCGGCAAGGTGGAGTGGTTCAACAACCAGCCCCAGATGGTGCACCCCGATCACATGCTGTCGGCCGAAGAGTTCGCCGCCATGCCGATGATCGAGCCGGTCTATCCCATGACCGCGGGGCTCTCGCCCAAGACCTTCCGGCGCGCCGCGGAAGTGGCCGTGGGCAATCTGCCGCCGCTCGCCGAATGGCAGGATGGCGCCTGGCTTGAGCGCAAGGGATGGGAGGCCTTCCAGGCTTGCGTGGTCGCTGCCCATGCCCCTGAGGGGGAAGGCGACATCTCGCCGGAGGCACCTGCCCGCGCCCGCCTGGCCTATGACGAACTGCTGGCCAACCAACTGGCGCTGGCCCTGGTGCGCCGGCAGATGAAGCGGGCCAAGGGGCGCTCCTTGCGCGGCGCGGGGCAAGCCCGCGAGGCGGTGCTGGCCCAACTGCCCTACAGCCCCACGGCCTCCCAAGCTCAGGCCGTCTCAGATGTGCTGGCCGACATGGCCTCAGAGGACCGCATGCTGCGCCTGCTGCAAGGCGATGTCGGTTCAGGCAAGACCCTCGTGGCCCTGCTGGCTCTGGTGAGCGCGGTGGAGGCCGGCGCGCAAGGCGCGCTGATGGTGCCGACGGAAATCCTGGCGCGCCAGCATCTGTCCAACCTGCGCGAGATGTGTGCCCCGGCAGGCATCACGGTGGAGCTGCTGACGGCGCGCGAGAAGGGCAAGACACGCGGCGCCATCCTGGAACGGCTCGCCAGCGGCGAAATCGGCATCCTCATCGGCACCCATGCGCTCTTCCAGGCCGGGGTCGAGTTTGCCGATCTGGGCCTCGCCGTGATCGATGAACAGCACCGCTTCGGAGTGCACCAGCGCCTGGCCATCCAGTCCAAGGCAGCCGGGCGCGCCGACGTGCTGGTGATGACCGCCACCCCGATCCCGCGCACCCTCTCGCTCACGCTTTACGGCGACATGGAGGTCTCGCGGCTCACCGAGAAGCCGGCCGGGCGCCAGCCGGTGGACACGCGGGTCCTGCCGTCCGACCGCCTGAGCGAGGTGATTGACGGTGTGGGACGGGCCATCGGCTCGGGCGCCCGGGTCTTCTGGGTCTGCCCGCTGGTCGAGGAGAACCAGGACATGGAGTGGATCGCCGCCGAGGCCCGCCACACCTCCCTTGCCGAACGCTTCCCCGGTCAGGTGGGGCTGGTGCATGGGCGCATGAAGGGGCCTGAGAAGGATGCGGTGATGGAGCAGTTCGTCTCCGGCGCCCTCTCCGTTCTGGTGGCCACCACGGTGATCGAGGTGGGTGTGGATGTGCCGGAAGCCACCATCATGGTGATCGAGAACGCAGAACGCTTCGGGCTCTCCCAGCTCCACCAGTTGCGCGGCCGGGTTGGCCGGGGCAGCGGCAAGTCCACCTGCTTGCTGATGTACTCCGGACCCTTGGGCGAAACCGCCAAGGCACGGCTGAAGATCATGCGCGAGACCGAGGACGGCTTCCGCATTGCCGAGGAGGACTTGCGCCTGAGGGGTGCCGGCGAGATGCTCGGCACGCGCCAGTCGGGCGTGCCGGAGTTCCGCCTGGCCGATCTGGCGGTGCACGGCGAGTTGCTGGCCGCGGCGCGGGACGATACCGGGCTAATCCTCAGCAACGATCCCAACCTCACCTCGCCCCGGGGCGAGGCGCTGCGCACCCTGCTCTATCTCTTCGAGCGCGATGAAGCGATCAGACTGCTGAGCGCCGGTTAGCATGAGTTCGGCTTTGCAGATCCTCGTCGACGGTGACGCCTGCCCCGTGAAGGAGGAGGTCTACAAGGTGGCCTGGCGCATGGAGATCCCGGTGATCCTTGTGGCCAACAGCTATCTGCGCATTCCCGACCATCCGCTGATCAGCCGTGTGGTGGTGGGAGATCAGATGGACGCGGCCGACGATCATATTGCCGAGCTGGCCAACGCCAACAGCCTGGTGGTGACCGCCGACATCCTGTTGGCCGAGCGCTGCATCAAGTCAGGCGCCACCGTGCTGTCGCCCACCGGCAAACCGTTCACCGCAAACTCCATCGGTGCGGCCGTGGCCACCCGGGCGATCATGGCGGACATGCGGGCCGGCGGCGAGAATGTGGGCGGTGCAGCGCCCTTCACGAAGGCTGACCGCTCGCGCTTCCTGTCGGCCATGGACACCGCACTTGTGCGGATGCGCAAGGGCGGCTGAGCCCAATATCCTGTTGATCACGCGTAAGCTCGCCGCTTTTGGCGCTACACTTAGCCAAAGCAAGGGCGATTCGGGCCTCATGGAGCGCCTTCTCGGGCCGTCGCCGTGCTGAAAGGCGGTTACCCATGGATCAATATTTTACCTCCCAAAGCCTGAACGACCTCATCACTTTGCTCAATGACTGGCTCGCCGCGAGCGGCCTCTCCCTGGAAGGGGGATTGTGGATCTGGGCCGTGGTGCAACTTGCCGTTCTGGCGGTGGTCTACTGTGTGGCCCGGTTCATCACCAGCCAGTTGGCTCCGGTGGTCGAGGCCAAGCTGGCCGAATCGGAGGAAAAATCCAGGCTGGAGCGGTTCCTGGTCCTGGCGTCGGGCAAGCTGAAATACATCGTCTTCCTGTTCAGCCTGTGGATCGCCATTGCCATCATGCGGGCCGCCACCTGGCCCAGCCGCAGCCATTTCCTCTCCATCGTGGCAAGCCTGGTGACCGCCTGGCTGGTGATCTCGTTCACCTCCAGCCTGATCCGCAACAAGACCCTGTCCAAGATGATCGCCACCATCGCCTGGATCATTGCCGCGCTCAACATCTTCGGCATTCTCGATGACGCCATCGTGCTGCTGGACAGCCTGGCCTTCGTGCTTGGCAAGGTCCGGGTCTCTGCACTGCTGGTGATCAAGAGCCTGATCATCTGTTCTCTCCTCATCTGGGCCGCCTTGGCGCTCAGCCGCTTTGCCGAAGAGCGGCTGGCGAAAATTGAGGATCTGACGCCCTCAGTCCAGGTTCTCACCGGCAAAATCCTGCGCATCGCTCTGCTGGCCGTCGCCGTTCTCACCGCCCTCAACGTGGTGGGTATTGATCTCACCGCGCTCGCGGTCTTCTCCGGCGCCCTTGGACTTGGCATCGGCTTTGGGTTGCAGAAGATCGTCTCCAACCTGATCAGCGGCATCATCCTGTTGTTGGACAAGTCGATCAAACCAGGCGATGTGATTGAAATCCAAACCGTTTCGGGCACCAAGTACGGCTGGGTGGAGCATCTGGGCGCGCGCTACACGTCAGTTCGCTCGCGCGACGGCACCGACACGCTTTTCCCCAACGAGATCTTCATCGCCTCACCGGTGACCAACTGGTCGCACGGCGACCGGCGCATCCGCCAGCGGCTCAGCATCGGGGTGTCTTATGATGCCGATGTGGAGAAGGCGATGGAGCTGTGTGTTGAGACGGCCAACGAGTTCGACCGCATCCTGAAGTCGCCGCCGCCGGCCTGCCTGCTGATCGGCTTCGGGGAAAGCTCCATCGATCTGGAGCTGCGCTTCTGGCAGGCCAACCCGGAAGGCGGCATGCGCAACCTGGCCTCTGCGGTCTATGTGTCGATCTGGAAGAAGTTCAAGGCGGAAGGCGTGGAGATCCCCTTCCCGCAGCGAGATCTGCACCTGAAGTCGGGCGGCGATCTGAAGGTGACGGCGGGCGATCCGCCCTCGGAGCCGGCCGACAAGGCGGCCTAGGGGTGCTTGCTCCGGGTCGTCATTCCCGCGAAAGCGGGAATCCAGGGCAGAAGTGCTCTGAGCCAGGCGGCCCCTGGATCCCGGATATCTTGCTTGCGCAAAATTCCGGAATGACGGTGGAGCAGTGCGCTTGATCGGAGGGAAGGTGGTGCGACCGGCGGGACTTGAACCCGCATGACTTGCGTCGACAGATTTTAAGTCTGTTGTGTATACCAATTCCACCACGGTCGCGAAGACGGCATCTGCCTACATAGCTTCGTTTGCGCCCATGCGAAAGACCTGATGATAGGCGCCCCCAACCTGCAGCCCTCGGGCTTGACCCGAGGACGACATGGGACAGGTTAGCGCCTTTGCAGGCCGGCTGCGGTGAAGCCGCCATCCACATTCAAGGTGTGGCCGGTGATGAAGGATGCCTCCTCGGACAACAGAAACGCGATCGCACCGGCGACTTCCGACGGCGGCGCATAGCGGGCCTGGGGCACCAGGCGGTTCCAAACGCTGCGGGTTTGGGCATCGTGCATCTTGGCCACCATCTCGGTTTCAATGGGCCCCGGCGCGATTGCGTTGACCCGGATGCCGGCCTCAGCCAGTTCCACCGCCATCACCTCGGTCATGTTGATGATGGCCGCCTTGGAGGCACCATAGGCGGTCCGGTCGACGCTGCCCCGGTTGCCGGCCACCGAGGCCAGGTTGACGATCGCCCCGCCATCTTGCATCCGGTTGACAGCCTCGCGGCCGGGAATGAACGATCCCACCACATTCACATCCAGCACCTTTCGGAAGACCTCCGGGGTGGTGTCGCGAAACAGCTTGGCCACCGCGATGCCGGCAGAGTTCACCAGTCCGCGCAAGGGCGGCCAACCGTCCAGCAACGCATCAAAGGCGGCCGCGACAGCCGCTTCATCGGTGATGTCGCAGCTCTGATGACGCAACAGCTCAGCGCTGCGCTTTGGCTCGGCAAGATCCAGAATGCCCACATGCCAGCCGTCATCAAGCAGCTTTTCCGCCGCCGCCTCACCAATCCCCGACGCACCGCCGGTGACAATAACGGTCTTCATCCGGTGGCGCCGTCGCGCAAGGGCGGGGTGAACTGAAGCCCCATGTCCCAGGGCAGATAGATCCAGGTGTCCTGGCTGACCTCGGTCACGAACGTGTCGACCAGGGGCTGGCCCTCGGGCTTCACGTAGACGGTGGCGAAATGGGCCTTGGGCAGCATGGCGCGCACTGCGCGGCCCGTTTTGCCGGTGTCGGCCAGGTCGTCGACAATCAGCACCCCTTCCCCATCCTGGCCGTCAATGCCGGGGGCGCTCGTGTTGATTTCCTTCAAAACGTTGATCTCGCCCTGGGCACCATAGTCATAGGAAGCCACACAGACGGTCTCGATCACCCGGATGCCCAGCTCACGCGCCACAATCGCGGCCGGCACCAGCCCGCCGCGGCTCACTGCAATCACCGCCGTGAAGGGCCCGGACTCCGCCAGACGCCAGGCAAGCGCGCGGGCGTCGCGGTGCAGTTGCTCCCACGACACCGGAAACCCGTGCTGATAGCGCTCATCCACATTAGCGGCCTGTTTTCCCGTGCTCATGTCCACACCCTGACGTTTGGTTGCGTTTTCAATGTCTCAGCCATCTCCACCACCGCGGCGGCGGCAGCCTCAACCGCGGCTTCGTCCTTGGAGCGCACCACGATGTTGGCGGCAAAGCGGCCATTGTCCTCAAACGGATAGCTGCCGATGGCAACAGCGGGGAAGCGCTCCTGGATCTCCTGCAAGGGCCCGGCAAGGTCCCCCTCGCCGATGTGCAGCTTGACGGTGCGCGACAACATGGCCTTGCCGGTTTTGAGCAAGGGCGCCACATTGTCGAGCATGGCTTGCATGATCTTCGGCACCCCGGCCATCACGAACACGTTGCCCACCCGGAAGGCGGGCGCGCCGCTCACCGGGTTCAGCACAAGCTCGCCGCCGTCCGGCACCCGGGCCATGCGCATGCGCGCCTCGTTGAGCTTCAGCTCCGTGTCCTTGTAACGTGCTTCCAGAATGGCCACCGCATCGGGATGATAGTCGATGCCCACCCCGAAGGCCGCCGCCACCGCGTCTGCGGTGATGTCGTCATGGGTGGGGCCGATGCCGCCGGTGGTGAAGACATAGTCGTAGCGAGTGCGCATCGCATTCAACGCGGCCACAATCTCGTCTTGAACATCGGGCACCACCCGCGCCTCGCGAACTTCAACAGCCATTGCATTGAGGTACTCTGCGATATATCCAAGGTTCTTATCCTTGGTGCGGCCAGACAGCAATTCATCCCCGATGAGGAGAACCGCTGCGGTCACCGTATCTTTTTGACTGACACTCATGGCGGGCGAGTTTACGCAAACACGTGCGCGAACGGTAGGTAATTGGCAAGGTTATTCCCCATGAAATTTCCCGCAAAGCTGGTCAAAGGGCAGCTTTTGAAGCGTTACAAGCGGTTTTTGGCCGACATTGAACTGGAAACAGGCGAACAGATCACCGCCCACTGCGCCAATCCCGGCTCCATGCTGGGCCTCCAGAAGCCGGGCATCACGGTCTGGCTTTCGCCGGCCCAGAATCCGGAACGCAAGCTGAAATGGGACTGGCAGCTGAGCGAGATCGAGATCCATGGACGAAACGCCCTGGTGGGCATCAACACAAACCATCCCAACGGCATCGTGGCTGAAGCCATCGAGGCCGGCCGGGTGAGCGAACTTGCCGGCTATGAGAAC
>CAJHYS010000395.1_pt1 | contig 23013 bp, 17 predicted proteins | sample 9198801 | NCBI WGS metagenome assembly CAJHYS01 (sample SAMEA7708368, study PRJEB35096) | sediment metagenome | biome: marine neritic benthic zone biome [ENVO:01000025]; feature: sediment [ENVO:00002007]; material: shallow marine sediment [ENVO:03000034] sea grass bed [ENVO_01000059] ...
ATCCACCAGGGGGCTTCTGGAATGTTGGTGCGCTCGAACATCTCTTCCTTCACCTTGGTGTACTGCTCCCAACGCACCCGCGACTGCAGATCCATGGGGCTCAGCTTCCATTGCTTGATGGGATCGTGCACCCGCATCAAGAAGCGCAATTGCTGTTCCTGGTCGGTGATGGAGAACCAATATTTGATCACCTTGATGCCTGAGCGCACCAGCATGCGTTCAAATTCCGGCACGTCGTTGAAGAACTGTCCGACCTCGTCTTCGGTGGCAAATTCCATCACCCGCTCAACGCCGGAGCGGTTGTACCAGGAGCGGTCGAACAGCACCATTTCGCCGCCGGCCGGCAGGTGAGGCACATAGCGCTGGAAATACCATTGGGTCTTCTCGCGCTCGCTGGGCGCCGGCAGGGCCACCACCTTGCAGACGCGCGGATTGAGCCTCTGGGTGATGCGTTTGATCACCCCGCCCTTGCCGGCCGCATCGCGGCCTTCGAAGATCACCAGCAGCTTGTACTTTGTGTGCACCACCCAGTCTTGCAGCTTCACCAGTTCGGCTTGCAGGTTGAGCAGAGCCTTGAAATAGGCCCGGCGGTTCAGGGTCGACTTGTGGCCCCATTCGGAGATGTTACGCAATTCCTGTTGCAGGCGCTCATCATCAATCTCCATTTCCAGTTCTTCATCAAAACTGTCCTGAAGCTCCGCCTCCAACCAGCTCTTGTCTTCCAACTCATCAATTATGCTGCTCATGTCCCTCATCGTCTCCGTAAGTGTCGATCTCATGCCAAACTGAGCATCCTAACGGCGCTGTTTGACAAAAACATAACTTTAAAGACTGATCAGAGATCGCCAATTGACATAGCGCAAATCATCGCCTTCCATGTCGCCTTTCTAATACTAAAGACAAAGGTGGAGCCCTCAATATGATCCGTGACCTGCCGTTCGATACCGAGACCATGCTGGCGGGGCTGCGGCCCTGGATCGAGTGCGAAAGCCCAACCTGGGATGCGGGAGCGGTGAACCGGATGATGGAGCTGGCGGCCCGCGATCTGGCCATGGCGGGCGCCAGCATCGAGCGCATTCCGGGCCGCATGGGGTTCGGCGATTGCGTGCGGGCACGCTTTCCGCACCGCGACCTCTACGCGCCCGGCATTTTGATCCTCGGCCATCTGGACACGGTGCATCCCATGGGCACCCTTGATGAGCTGGCTTGGCGCCGGGCGGGTGATCTGTGCTGGGGGCCGGGCATTCAGGACATGAAGGGCGGCAACTATATTGCCCTTGAGGCCATCCGGCAGCTGCGCGATGCAGACGTGGAGACGCCTCTGCCGGTCACCGTACTGTTCACCAGCGACGAGGAGGTGGGCTCGCCCTCCACCCGCGATCTGATTGAGGCCGAAGCGGCGCGGCACAAATACATTCTGGTGCCTGAACCGGCCAACTCCGACGGGGGTGTGGTAACCGGGCGCTATGCCATTGCACGCTTCAATCTGGAAACCCACGGCATGCCGAGCCACGCGGGCGCGCGGCTGAAGGAGGGCAAATCGGCCATCCGCGGCATGATCCGCCAGATCGACAAGATCGAGAGCATGACCACGGACGATTGCACCTTCTCCGTGGGCGTGATCCATGGCGGCCAATGGGTCAACTGCGTCTCGTCCACGTGTACGGCCGAAGCCTTGAGCATGGCCAAGAAGCAGGAGGATTTGGACACCGGCGTAGAACAGATGCTGGGCTTGGCCGGCGACCATGACGGCATCGCGTTCAGCGTCACGCGCGGCGTCACCCGCCCGGTTTGGGAACCGAACCAACCCGGCACCATGGCACTGTACGAGATGGCCAGTGCGCTTGCCAAGGAGATCGGCTTTGAGATCAGCCACGGCAGCCGGGGCGGAGGCTCAGACGGAAACTTCACCGGCGCCTTGGGTATGGCGACCCTGGATGGGCTGGGCGTTGAGGGCAACGGCCTGCACACGCTGAATGAGCACATCGACGTGCGGTCTCTCGTGCCGCGGGCCAGAATGCTGGCGGGCCTGATGGAACAGTTGAGCTGACGGGCGGTTCAAACCGTTTCAGGGAAGCTTTCGGTCGGCAGCGGCAAGGGCACCCGATACCAGATCGGCATGTGGTCGGAGACCTTGTGTTCAAACCGCCTGGTGAAGGCGCGCTTTTCGGTCTTGCTGAGAGCGTCCAGGGCTTTGCCGTGCAGCGCCACGCTGAACAGGTCTGAAAAATTGAACACCCCGTAGTCCGGACCGCCCGGTTGGCCCCACCTGTTATCGTCGGCATGACCTGTGGCGGTGGATTCCAGATACTTCCCGACCTGCTCATCCTGCGAGAACACCCCGATCTGGTCATAGGTCTGCGTGAGCCGGATATTGGTGCGGTAGACCTTGCCGGGCGGATGCAGGACCGGCGGCGCAGGGTGGGGGAAGATGAACGGGAAGCTCACATACATCTGCTTGTTCTTGCCTGACCGGCGAATGGCTCTGAACTCCCGGATGATCTCTTTGAGATCTACAGCCGGTCTGTCCAAGTCAAAGTTCAAATCGCCCAGGATGACTATGTTTGTGGCCTCTTTCGATTGCACCTTGTGAATGATCCATTCGAACATGGCGCGCGCCTCGGCCTTGCGGTCTTGCGGGCGGCCGAACTGAAGATGGGCGTTGATGGCCAGGAAATTGTAGGACCCCAAGCCGGGATGGCCGTGCACCTCGAACGCCACCGCAAAGGGCTCGCGGATGAATTGCAGGAAAGGATCCACGTCGACGGAGAATTTCGGCTCTTTGGGCGCCTTGGTCTTCTCGCCCGCCTCCAGCTTGCGCAGGTATTCGGGCAAGGTTTCATTGTGAAATTTCCGCTGCGCGCGGGCGCTGGCATTCGCCTCCATCGTGTCGAACAGTTCCTTGTGGTGCCGGGCGATGGTCTTGAGCACCTTGGTGCGACTGGTGGAGACGCTGGTCACCAACTCGGCGCGGCGCACCAGCTGTGGGTTGTAGATGAAGGCAAGCCGCTCTTCATTGCCCCGCTCGCCGGGGAAGGTGCCGACAATGTCGGACACCGCCAGGCCATAACGCTCACCCATCAGATCGCGCATGCGGCGCAGGGCGGTCATATCCGTCATCACCTCTTGCACCGCCACCAGATCAAAGCGCCGGCACACATCGGCCAGAAACCGCATGGTCGCATCATCGCGGCCCTTGGCGCCCAGCTTGCCGAGCTTGCGGATGTTGAATGAGGCGATCAGGACACTGCCATACTGCCGGGTCGGCAGGCCGTATTTGACCGGATCGCCATTGAGCTCTTTGCGAATGGCCTCCCATTCGGCAACGGTGAACATTTCCGCCATGGTTGATCCTCCGGGATTGGCGTGACGCGCACCCCGGCATCATGACGCGTAAGCGCGCCGGCGTAAACAGCGCGGCTGTGTCAGCTGTTTTGCATGATCTCCGGCGGATCAAACGCGGTTACCGGCGGCGGGGTGCCCTCGTAGCGCTCGACCTCCACCAGGCAGGAGTGAGCAATCGGCCCCTGGCCAAGCTGGGAGGTGCCTTTGTCCGGCGTCAGCACGTTCGGATTGCCATGCTTGCACAAGCTGCCCGGACTGCCGGGCTCCATGGGGTCATACCAGGCCCCTGTGCTCATGCGGATCACACCCTGGCGCACCTCATCGCTGATCTCCACGCCGCCCAGGCAGGCGCCGCGGTCATTGAAGACGCGCACAATGTCGCCCGCGGCAAGACCCCGTGCCGCGGCATCGTCAGGATGCAGCATCACAGGCTCGCGGCCGTGGATCTTGCCCGCCCGGCTGTGGCCGCCATGATCGAGCTGGGAATGCAGCTTGGTCTTGGGTTGGTTGGAGATCATGTGGAGAGGATAAGGCTTGGTCTCCATGCCAAGCCACTCGATGGGCTCGCGCCACACGGTGTGGCCCGGGCAATCGTCATAGCCGAAGCCGTCCACGGTCTCTGAGAAGATCTCGATCTTGCCGCTGGGGCTGGAGAGCGCATTTTTCACCGGGTCATCGCGGAACTCTTTCAGCATGATGGTTGGCCCGTCCGGACCTTCGGCCTTGAACCAGCCGTCTTTCAGGAAACGCTCATAGGTGGGGATCTCTATGCCCTTGGCCGCCGATCTGTTGCGGGTTTCCTCATAGATCCAGCTCAGCCAGTCCTCTGTGCTGCGCCCCTCGGTGAACACGTCCTCCACGCCCATGTGGCGAGCAATGCCGCTGAAGATCTCATAATCATCGCGGGCGGCCGCAAACGGCTCCACCAGCTTGCTCATGGACACGGTGTAAGGATCGCGCGGGTTGAGGGCGATGTCTTGGCGCTCAATGGGATGGGTGCACGGCAAAACGATGTCGGCATGCTTGGCGAGCGCGTTCCAGCACCATTCATTGACAATGATGGTGTCGGGTTTCTGCCAGGCCTTCAGCATGCGGTTGAGGTCCTGGTGGTGATGGAACGGGTTGCCGCCGGCCCAGTAGACGATCTTGATGTCGGGGTAGGTGCGGGTCACGCCGTCGAACTCGAACTGTTCGCCGGGTTTCAACAGCAGATCTGAGATGCGGGCCACGGGAATGAGATCTGCCACCGGATTGGTGCCCTGGGGCAAGGCCGCGCCGGGCAGCCTGGCGGAGCGGCCGCCAATATTGTTCACCGCACTGTATCCGAAGCCGAACCCACCGCCCGGCAGACCGATCTGGCCGAGCATTGAGGCAACCGTGATGGCCGCCCAGAACGCTTGCTCGCCATGGTCCTGGCGGGTCAGCGACCAGCTCACCGAAATCATGGTGCGGTTCGCGGCCATGCGGCGGGCCAGGCTGCGGATCGTGTCGGCCGGCAGTTCGCTGATGGCGGCGGCCCATTCGGCGGACTTCGCCACGCCATCGCTTTGCCCGGTCAGATAGGGCAGGAATTTCTCAAAGCCGTGGGTGTAGCGCTCAAGAAACGCTTCATCGTGCAGCCCTTCGCTGTAGAGCGTGTGGGCGATGCCCAGCAGAATGGCCGCGTCCGTGTTTGGACGCGCCGCCAGCCACTCGCCGCCGACACTTTCCAGAAGGTCTGAGCGCAAGGGGCTGATTGAGACGAACTCAACGCCAGCCTGATGGGCGGCGACCACGTTCTCGCGCTGAAGATGATGTCCGGTGCCGCCTTGGGCGATCTGCCCGTTCTTGAGCGGCACGCCGCCAAAGGCCACGAAAAGCTTGGTGTTGCCGATGATGGAATCCCAGCTCGTGCAGGTGTTGAGATAAGCCCGGTAGGTGCCCAGTATGTGGGGCACCATCGCCTCGGCGGCGGCGAAGCTGTAGGTGAACACCGATGTGGTGAAGCCACCGATACAGTTCAAAAAACGCCGCAGGTGGCTCTGCGCATGATGGAAGCGCCCGGCGCTCGCCCAACCGTAGGAGCCCGCATAGATGGCGTTGTTGCCGAACTGATGGCGCACGCGGTTGAGTTCATCGCCAACCAGCTTTTCCGCTTCTTCCCAGGAGACCTCCACAAAAGGCTCTGCCCCCCGGTTCTCCGTTGCCGCACCCGGCCCATGGTCGAGCCAGCTTTTGCGGATCATGGGGGCGGCAATGCGGGTTGGGCCGTCTTGCACATCAATAACCCCGGGGCCGATGGGCGAGGGATCGTTGTCCTGTTCAAAGCCGTAAAGCTCTTGAACACGGCCATTGCTGACCCGGGCGCGGTAGGTGCCCCAGTGGCTGCTCGTCAGGGGAAGATCTGTGCGGTCTGTCATGTGCTCATTGGAATTCGGCCAACGCGCCGAGGTTGACCGGCTTGTCCGAAATGGTGAGATCCAGAATGTGCCGCCAGCACCGCTCCGCCCGGTCTTGGCCGAGCAGGGACGCCGCCTTGGCGCGCACTTTGGCTTCTCTTACGGCAACGGGCTCAGGATCGCAAATGTCGCGATGAACCACGATCGCCTCGCCCCCTTTCAGGTCGATCTTTGCGCTGGCGGCCGATTCCGGCAGGGCCGCATCTGTGACCACCTTCACCCGATCTCTCAGAGCGACAAGGTGCGGCGCGCGGCAGGTTTCATCGCCGAAGCTGGCGAGCGCGCTGGTGTCGTAGCCGCACAGTGCCATGGCAGCGGTGAGCCGGAAGCTGAACTTTGCTTCAAGACCGGTGGCAGGCTCGGCGATGTTACACACTTTGAGCAGTCTGGGATTGACCGTGAGCTCCACGCCCTCCACCTGGTCCGGCATCACGCCCTGATCGTTACGGGCACTGATCAGCGCCTCCACCGGCGCGTGGGTGCCGTGGCAGCAGGCATGGAACTTGTGCTGCACCTGCCCGAACACATAGGTGCGCCCGAGCTCGCCCAGGGCCAGGCTTGTCTCATTCAGCTCACCGGCATGGGTTTCGCCGAACCCTTGCTCGCACTCCAAACCGTCGGGCCGGGAGACAAAACCGGCCGCGGCCAGAAGCGCCGCCTCCACCCCGTTGGCTGCCGCCAGGCCGGCATGATAGGGTTTGCCCATGGTGCCGAACTGCGACTTGAGGCCGGAGGCCTTGGTGGCGGCGAGCCCCAAGGCATGGCGGGTGTGCTCTTCGTCCAGCGCCAACAGGCGCGCCACGGCGGCCGCGGCACCAAAACTGCCTGAGGTGGCGGTTTGGTGGAAGCCATGCTGATAGTGGCCGCGGCCCAGCCACTCGCCAATGCGGCAAGCGGTTTCCAAACCCACAAGAGCCGCATCCAGGAAGCGCTGACCGGAGACGCCGTTCCTCTCCGCCAAGGCCAAAGCCGCCGGCATCACCGCCACGGTGGGGTGGCCCACATAGAGAAAATGGGTGTCGTCATAATCCAGGGCGTGAGAGGTTGCCCCGTTGCTCAAAGCCGCGGCCCGGGCCGGCAGCTTTTCGTCATGACCGATAACGGTGGCGTCCGGCGTGCCGCCCTCTGCGGCCACCAGGCCGCGCACGATTGTGCTCACCGGCTCATCGCGCCCGGCATCGGCAACCGCGATCCAGTCCAGCAGCGAAAGGCAGGCCACATGCCTGGCCTCTTCTGCCGCACCTTCATCGATGGGGCCGACAGCAAAGCGCGCGGCCAACTGCGTGACCGGCAGCTTCTCGGTGTTTGTATGAATCCTCTGCGCCTTGTTCATGGCTCAATGGCCTCAATAGGAACGGGGCATGCCCAACACATGCTCGGCAATGTAGCTTAGCACGAGATTGGTGGAAATCGGGGCCACCTGATAGAGCCGGCATTCACGGAACTTGCGCTCAATGTCATACTCTTCGGCAAAGCCAAAGCCGCCATGGGTTTGTACGCACGCTTCAGCCGCCGCCCAAGAGGCATCCGCGCCAAGCATCTTGGCCAGGTTCGCCTCTTCGCCCGGATTGCCGCCCTCTTCAAAAAGCCCGATCGCCTCACGCAGCATGAGTTCAGCCGCCCGCATGGCCGAATAGGCCTTGGCAATGGGAAACTGGATGCCCTGGTTCTGGCCGATCGGACGGCCGAACACGTTGCGCTCCTGGGCATAGGCGGAAGATTTCTCAATGAACCATTTGGCATCGCCAATGCATTCAGCAGATATCAGGATGCGCTCAGCGTTCATCCCCGACAGGATGTAGCGGAAACCCTTACCTTCCTCGCCGATCAGGTTTTCCGCCGGCACCTTCATGTTGTCGAAGAACACTTCCGTGGTGGCGTGGTTCATCATGGTGCGGATCGGGCGGATGGTGAGCGTGTCGCCCAAGGCCTCGCGCATGTCCACCAGCAGAACCGAGAGCCCGTCCGTCTTCTTGGCCACCTGATCGCGGGGGGTTGTGCGGCACAACAGGAGCATCAGGTCGGAATGTTCCGCCCGTGAGGTCCAGATCTTCTGGCCGTTCACCACATAGTGTCCATCTTCAAGTATTGCGGTGGTGCGCAGGGCCGTGGTGTCGGTGCCGCTTGTGGGTTCGGTCACCCCGAAGGCCTGGAGACGCAGGCTGCCGTCTGCGATGCCTGGAAGGTATTTCTGCTTTTGCGCCTCAGAGCCATGCCGCAGCACCGTGCCCATGGTGTACATCTGGGCATGACAGGCGCCTGCATTGCCGCCGGAGCGGTGGATCTCTTCCAATATGGCAGCGGCAGCGGAGATCGCCAGACCCGAGCCACCATACTCCTCTGGAATGAGGGCGCTCAAGAAACCGGCATCGGTCAGCGCCTTCACAAATTCCGTGGGGTAGGCCTGTTCGCGGTCGGCCTTGCGCCAATACTCGCCGGGAAAGTCGGCGCACAGACGCGCCACGCTTTCGCGGATCTCCGGATGGTCGAGCTCATAAGCCATGAACGGTCATCGCATGATGAAGGGGTTGGCCACACTGGTCTGCTGGGCGATCCAAACCGATTTCACCTGCATGAAATCCTTGATTGCCTCCATGCCGCTTTCGCGCCCGAGCCCGGAACGTTTATAGCCGCCGAACGGAGAGGTGTAGCTCACCGCCCGGTAGGTGTTGACCCACACGGTGCCCACGCGAAGCTTCTCCGACATGCGGATGGCGCGGCCGATATCCTGTGTCCACACGCCTGCGGCCAGGCCGAAATTCACATCGTTGCCAATACGGATGGCATCTTCTTCCGTATCGAACGGAATGACGCCCAAAACCGGCCCGAAGACCTCTTCCTGGGCAATGCGCATGGTGTTGTCCACCCCGGTGAAGATGGTGGGCTCCACAAACTGGCTGCCTTTTGCGCCGGGCCCGTCATAGGGCTTGCCGCCCAGAATACAGGTGGCGCCATCCTGTTTGGCCACGTCGATATAATCGAGGATCTTTTGATATTGCGGCGGCGTGGTCACCGGGCCCACATGGGTGTCCGTGGACATGGGATCGCCTATGGTGGCGCTCTGGGCCACTTCCACCAGCCGGTCCACGAACTGGTTGTGGATGGACTTCTGCAGGAGCAGGCGCGAACCGGCGATGCAGGTTTGCCCGGTGGCGGCAAAGATGCCGGAGATGGCGCCCATCACCGCGGCCTCAATGTCGGCATCGTCGAACACGATGTTGGGGGACTTGCCGCCCAGTTCCAGGGTGACGGGCTTGATCTGCTTGGCGGCTGACTCATAGATCTTCTGGCCGGACAGGTCAGAGCCGGTGAAGGCGATCTTGGCCACATCGGCATGCTCCACCAGCGGTGCGCCCACCTCGAGCCCGAAGCCGGTGACCACATTCACCACACCCGGCGGAAAGCCCGCCTCCTCGATCAGGCTCATGAACTCCAACGTGGAGACCGAGGTGAACTCAGAAGGTTTCACCACCGCCGTGTTGCCGGCGGCCAGCGCCACGGATAGCTTCCATGCCAACAGCAGGAGCGGTGAGTTCCACGGGGTGATCATGCCGACCACGCCCAGCGGCTCGTGGCGGGTGAAATTGAAAATCCCTTCCTTGTCGGTGGGGATCACAGAGCCTTCGACCTTGTCGGCGAGCCCGCCATAGTAGCGGTACCACTCGGCCATATACTTGGTCTGTGCGCCCATTTCGGCAATCAGTTTGCCGTTGTCCTTCACCTCAATCTCGCCAAGGCGGGCCGCGTCGCGCTCGATCAGGTCGGCAAGCTTCACCAGGAGCTTGCCGCGCGCTGTCGGCTTCATCGCCCCCCATTCGCCTTCAAACGCGGCCTTGGCGGCCGCCACGGCTTTGTCCACGTCCGCAGCATTGCCCTTGGCAACCCGGGCCCAGGTTTCGCCGGTATAAGGATTGTCTGTATCGAACCATTCGCCAGCCGACGGGCTCACCCATTCGCCGTTGATGTAGTGCTTGTATTGTTCCATGACGGGCTCTCCCTTAATCGGTGAATTCGGCGCGGATGGCAGCGCCGTGTTGGTCCAGCAAAGGCACATCGGTGGCGCGGTCCCCATCAATCTGGACCGGCAGATCAGCCACTTCAAGATCAGTTTCTGCAAAGCGGATGGCCAGGTTGCGGAGGAGCTTGTGATCTGAAAGGTCTTCCACGCTGCTGAGCTGGGAGCAGGCGATCTTCGCGTTCTCAAGAATCTCCATCAAGGGCCCGCGCTCAAGCGTGCCGAACACGGCATTGACCTCCGCTTCCACGGCTTCGCGGTTTGCGATGCGGTCCGGGTTGTGGGCAAAGCGCGGGTCGGTTCCAAGCTCCGGCTTGCCCAGGACATTGCTGCACAGGCTCACCCATTCGCGGTCATTCTGCACGGAGATCAGAACCTGGCTCCGGTCCGCCGTGTCGAACGCTCCATAGGGCGCGATGTGCGGATGGGTCAGCGCCATGCGCTGCAAGGCCTTGCCGCCGTAACGGTAGTCGAGCAGGGGCATGTTCATCCATTCGGCCAGCACATCGAACATGGAGAGGTTGATCTCAACCCCCTTGCCGGTGCGGCCCCGCTGGATAAGCGCGCGCAGGATGGCGGAGAAGGCGGTGAGGCCGGTGGAGATGTCGGTGATGGAAACGCCGACCCGCGCCGGCTGGTCTTCGGTTCCGGTCACCGCACAGACCCCCGCTTCGCCCTGCACCAGAAAGTCATAGGCCTTCTTGTTCGCCGCCGCGCCCGTGCGGCCATAGCCGGTGAGCTCGCAGCCGATCAGGCCGGGATTGTCTGCCGCCAAAGTGTCATAGCCGAACCCGCGTTTCTCCAGAGCGCCCGGCGCCAGATTGCTCACGAACACATCGGCTTTGCGCACAAGTTGGCGCAGCAACTCCTGGTCTTCGGTCACGTTCAGATCGAGACAGATGGATTCCTTGCCCCTGTTGAGCCAGGCAAAGAACGTGCTGTGGCCGCCGGCCGCCTTGTTGTAGCCGCGGGCAAAGTCGCCCTCGGGCCGCTCCACCTTGATGACGCGCGCGCCCGCATCGGCCAGCAGCAGCCCGCAATAGGGCGCGGCCACGGCCTGCTCCAGCGAGATCACCAGAATGCCCTCAAGCTCGCGGTTCAGACCCATTGCACCTTTCAGCCTAAAAATTCTTGTCGGCGCGCATATGGCCTCAATTGGCGCAAGCACACAATATACTTGTGCTGAAGACGGGTTCAGGCGAAAAAAACATCCACCATGACCGCCAAAGACTTCTCGACCCTGAAGCTCGATACGCCCGAGCCGCACATCCTGCTGGTGACCTTGAACAGGCCCGATGCGGCGAACGCGTTCAATACACAAATGGCCCGAGAGATTGTTGAGCTGTTTGAGGATCTGGCGCTGGATGCCGCGGGCACCCGCTGTGTGGTGATGACAGGGGCCGGCGACAGGGCGTTTTGCGCCGGCGGCGATCTTAAAGAACGCAAGGGCATGAGCGATGAGGCCTGGGGCAGGCAGCACCTGGTGTTTGAGCGCATGCTGCGCGCGGTGCTCGACTGCCCGGTGCCCATCGTGGGCGCGATCAACGGGGCAGCTTATGCCGGCGGCTGTGAGATCGCCTGCGCCATGGACTTCCTCTATGCGGCGGACACGGCGAGGTTTGCCCAGACGGAAACCCAGATCGGCATCATTCCCGGCGCCGGCGGAACGCAGACCCTGTCGCGCGCCATTGGCGAGCGGCGCGCCAAGGAGCTGATCCTGGCCAGCAAACCGTTCAGCGCTGCCGAAGCACATGCCTGGGGCCTGGTCAATGCGGTGTTCCCGCAAGACAAGTTGATGGAAGAGGTCTTGGCGATCGCAACCCGCATTGCGGCCAACGCGCCGATCGCCGTGCGCCAGGCCAAGCAGGCCATCCACCGCGGGCTGCAAATGTCGTTGCGTGACGGTTTAACCTTCGAGATCGAGGCGTATAATCGCACGGTGCCAACCGAAGACCGGCGCGAAGGCGTTTTGGCGTTCAACGAAAAACGCAAACCGAAATTTGAGGGACGGTGAGGCAGTAAGAGATGGCAGACACGGCAAGCGTGCGCGAAGTGGGCCTAAGAGACGGCTTGCAGCTCGTCCACGAGGTGTTGCGGAGCGAAACCAAGCTCGAGTGGTGCCGGCTGCAGGCGGCAACGGGTTTCACGGAAATCGAGGTCACCTCGTTCGTGCCGCCCTCCGTGATCCCGCAGTTTGCCGACGCGGCAGAGGTTCTGGCTGGGGCCCAGGCCATTCCGGATCTGCGCGCCTCCGTGCTGGTGCCAAACCTGAAAGGCGGTACACGCGCGCTCGATCATGGGGCTGAAAAGATCAGTTTCGTGCTCTCGGCCAGCGAGGCCCACAACCAGTCCAACGTGAAGAAGTCCACCGACGCCTCCATCGCCGAGTTTGCCGCGCTTGTCGCTGCACGAAACGATTGCGCCCTGCAGGACGAGGTGGAGCTGTCTTGTGCCATCGCAGCATCGTTCGGTTGCTCGATCCAGGGCGAGGTGCCGGAAGCCCGGGTCTATGACATTGCCGAGCAGCTCGCCGATTTGGGCGCGGACGAGTTGAACATTGCCGACACGGTCGGTTATGCCAATCCGCTGCAGGTGCGCAGGGTCTTCGAGGAACTGTCGAGCACGCTCAGCGATGTGCCCCTTGCCGCCCACTTCCACGACACACGGGCCATGGGGCTCGCCAATGTGGTGGCCGCGGCCGAGGCCGGCATCCGGCGCTTCGATGCCTCCTTGGGCGGTCTTGGCGGCTGCCCGTTCGCACCGGGTGCAACGGGCAACATCGCGACGGAAGACTGTGTCTACCTCTTGGAAAGCATCGGGCTTAGCACCGGGATCGATCTTGCCGGGCTCTTGGAGGTTCGCAAGAAACTGAACGAATGGCTGCCCGCCGAACGGGTGGAGGGCCGCCTGATGAAAGCAAAGCCGGCCAAGACCTATAAGCCGGCAGCCTAGAACACTAAGGGAGATAACGAATGGCGACCTACACCAGCTATGACGTGGTTGAATTCGGCAAGCCGCTGCAGGCCCAGGAACGGCCCATGCCCGAACCCAAGGGGACCGAGGTTCTCCTGCGCGTGCGCCGGGCCGGGGTGTGCCATTCGGATGTGCATATTTCCGAAGGATATTTCGACCTGGGCGAAGAAGGTGTCCTGCGCATGGAAGACCGGGGCATCCAACTGCCAAAAGCTCTGGGTCATGAAGTTGCGGGCGACGTGGTGGCCGTGGGGCCGGACGCTGAAGGGGTGAGCGTCGGCCAGACCATGCTGGTGTTTCCCTGGATCGGCTGCCGCGAATGCCAGGCATGCAAGGAGGACCGGGAGAATGACTGCGTCACCTCGCGCTTTATCGGGCTCCATCAAGATGGCGGCTACGCCACGCATGTGCTGGTGGAAGATCCGAGATTCCTCATCGATATTGAAGGCATGGATCTCGACACGGTCACGCCGCACGCCTGTTCGGGGCTCACGGTGTTCAGCGGGCTGAAGAAGATGGGCCCGGTGCGTGATGATGAGTGGATCGCCATCATGGGATGCGGCGGTCTGGGGCTCAATGCCATCGCCATCGCCAAGGCCATGGGCTACCGGCAGGTCGTGGCCATCGACAACGTGGCGGCCAAACTTGAAACCGCCAAGCAGATGGGCGCCGATCAGGTGCTCGACAGCTCTGAAGACGGCGCGGTTGAGAAGCTGCAGGCCATGACCGGCAATAAGCTGACCGGGGTTGTTGACACGGTGGGCGTGCCCTCCACGTCCTACATCGCGGTCAGGGCACTGACCAAGACCGGGCGCTACATCGTTTTGGGCCTGCATGGCGGCGACTTGAAGATGCCGCTGCCCTGGCTGCCGCAAAAGGCGCTTACCATCGGCGGATGCCATGTGGGGTGCAGCGGCGATCTGAAAGAGCTTCTGGGTCTGGTGCGGGCCGGCAAGGTCAAGGAGCTGCCAGTGGAATCGCGGCCGCTTTCCGCCGTTGGCCAATCTCTGGATGATTTGCGCCAGGGCAAGGTCACCGGCCGGATCGTTCTGAGCGGAGACTGAGCCGGCCATGGCCATCCCGCTTTCCAGACGGCTGGACTTTTCGGAGATCCCGCAACTTGATGTGGGCGGGCTTCTGGACGGCAGCAGCCCGGACAGTCTGATCGATGCCCTGGAGCGCGCCTGCACCGATGTGGGCTTCTTCTATGTGCACAACCACGGCGTTGCACCCGAATTGATCAACGAACTGCGCGAACGGGCGAGCGCCTTTTTCAATCAGCCCATGGCCGAGAAGATGAAGCTGGCCATCAACGCGCAATTGCGCGGCTACCTGCCGTTGGACTACAGCAGCTATGAGGGCGAAGTGCGCGCCGCCAAGAGCCATCAGGAAGGCTTCTGGGTGAGCTATGACCGGGCATTGAGCGCCGCGCGGCCGCTGGACGGGCCCAATCTCTGGCCGGCCGGTCAGCCGGGCCTGAAGGCCGCAATGCTGGCCTATTTCGACGCGGTGGAGCGGCTGGCCGAAGCGCTGCAACGCGGCTTCGCCATGGCGCTCGGCCTCGGCGAGCGTGGGCTTGATGGCTATTTCGATGCGCCCATGTCCATGCTCAAGCTCAACCATTATCCGCCCCAGGATGCGCCGGAAAGTGTCAAACACATTGGCGTGGTGCCGCACTCCGATTCCGGTGCCTTCACCATCCTCTGGCAGGATGACGGAGATGGGCTGGAGATCGAAAACAAGAGCGGCGAGTGGATCGGCGCCCCGTCGATCCCCGGCACTTTCGTCATCAATATCGGCAACGTGATGCAGATCTGGAGCGATGGCCGCTTCTCGTCCACCCCGCACCGGGTGATCAATCGCGGCGGGCGCGACCGTTACTCTATCCCGTTCTTTGTAAATCCCGGCCCCTCGGCACCGATCGGGCCGCTGCAGAGCGAAACCGGCGAACCGTTCGCCAAATACATCCAGGAACGCTGGCGGCGCACGTTCCCGGTGGCGCAGATTCCTGAGTATACCGGCCCATAGCGTTTTGGCTGAGCCGCCGTGGTGATGTATAAGAGCATCAAAGCGGCAGGACATCTTATGGCGGGTAAGATCATCTCAATCGCCCAGCAAAAGGGCGGGTCGGGCAAAACAACCCTTGCGGCCCATCTCGCCGTGGCCGGGAGTTTGCGCAAATCGGGGAACTCGGTCGCCATATTGGACACAGACCCGCAAGGCAGCCTGGGACAATGGTATTTGAAACGCTGCGAGACCCTGGGCGACGACAATGTCGGCCTTGAGTTGCGCACCGCCAGCGCTTGGGGCGCAAAGCTGGAAGCGCGCAATCTGGCGAAAACCCACGACCTGGTCATTATCGACACACCGCCCAAGGCCGATTGGGACTGCCGGCCCGCCATGGATGCGGCCGATCTGGTAGTGATCCCGATTTTGCCTTCGCCTGTGGACCTGTGGGCCACCGCCCCGACCGTGGAAACCGCGGCCAAACAGAAGGCCACCTGCCTGGTGGTTCTGAACAGGGCCGTCGCCCGGGCCCGCCTCACAGGCGAAAGCCTCGATGCCATGCAGAAGCTGGACGCGCCCGTGGCCAAAGCACAATTCGGCAACCGCGTGGCCTTTGCCGGCTGCATGGGGACAGGCAAAACGGTGCTGGAAAGCGGCGGTGCCGGTCCTGCCAGAGCGGAGGCCCAAGCGCTGGCAGATGAGGTGCTGGCCTGCGTTTTCGCCCACTGAGCGGGGCGAAAAAACAGACTGGATGTAATGCATCGCCGAGCAAAAGAGTCGCCCCGGAGGCAGATTCTCCGCTATCATGACCTGATGGATGGCCTCCAAGCCGTCCAAAAACAAATGAAACGGCGGTCCTAAAGGCTGCCGAGAATGGTCGACGACAGGGAGGAACAAGATGAAAAAGTGGATCTTTTCCGTAGCCATCTTGATGATGGCTGCGATGACAAGCGTGGCGCATGCAGCCGAAAAACTGAAAATCGGTTTCCTGGCCACCCTTGAAGGCACCTACACAGTGCTGGGCGAGGATGGCCTCAGAGGCTTCCAAATCGCCCTTAAAGAATGGAACAACAAAGCCGCCGGGCGCGATATTGAAGTGATCATCGCCCCGACCGACGCCAGCCCGGATTCCGCCGTGCGCGCCGTGCGCAAAGTGGTTGAGCAGGACAAAGTGGATATCGTCATCGGTCCATTGTCGGGCTCTGAAGGCATTGCGGTGAAGAACTATGCCAAAACCCAGCCGCAGGTGACCTTTGTGAACGGCATTTCCGGCGCCCAGGAAACCACGTTCGTTGAGCCGGCAGACAATTTCTACCGCTTCAACATGGATGGGGCGCAGTGGATGGCCGGCCTTGGCAGCTATGTGTTCAACGAAAAAGGCTACAAAACCGTGGCAACGATCGGTGAAGACTATTCGTTCATCTACACGCAAGTGTATGGCTTTGCTCTGGAATATTGCCAGGCAGGCGGCCAGATCACCGAACGCTTCTGGGTTCCGCTCGGCACCAAGGACTTCGCCTCGATCATTGCGGCCCTGCCGGAAGATGTTGATGCCATCTATCTTGGCCTCGGCGGCGGCGATGCCGTGAACTTCCTGAACCAGTATCTGCAGGCCGGCGGTGAAGCCAACCTGATTGGCGGCACCATCATGGTGGACCAGACGGTTCTGAGCTCAAAGGGCAAGGCCAAGGAAGTTCTGGCCGGCACGCCCGCAGCAGGCCCGCAGGCCGACACCTGGGATGACCCCAACTGGCAGAAGTTCGTGAAGGCCTATCAAGACGCCTTCCCGCCTGAGAAGCGCTTCCCGAGCCCCGCGCTTATGGCTGTGGGCTACTACAACGCAGCAAACGCGGTGTTTACGGCTCTGGAAAACGTCAAAGGCGACCTCAGCGACGGTCACAAAGCGTTCCGTGAAGCGTTGAAGGCTATCGAACTTGATGCGCCGAACGGAAAGATCACGCTGGACGGCAACCGCCAGGCCATCGGCACCAACTTCGTGACCGAAGTGGTCAAAGACGACAGCGGCAACCTGGTGAACAAGCTGGTGAAGGTTGTGCCCAACGTGAACCAGACCATGGGCATCGACCCGGCTATCTTCAAGAAGATCGGCGTGCCGGGCCGCGAAGTGCCTAAGTGCCAGAAGTCTTATAACTAAATCTCCTCCCTGCAGGCCGGGCGGCCCTTATTGGCCCGGCCTGAACCCTGGGGCACCGGTTTCGCAAGATGCGGCAACAGAACCGGTGCCCGCACGGGAGGAGCGCCGGGGCGCTGACCCCGGTCTCTTGGCAGTGAACGCAAATGCCTTCCTCCAGGCATTCTTGCGTTTTTTTCGTCCTCGGCGCAGATTAAGAAAAAAGATCTTTTGGGAGGGAAGGATGACCCAGGCAATAGCCGTCCGACACGGTCCGTTTGGCCGCGCCTGCCTTTACCGCATGAACAAGCCTTTGGCCACGCATGCGCACCGTGAAGGGCACCTGACATTTCTGGTGCAAGGCGTGCCGTTCCGCCAAAAAATCGCTGATGACCTGTTCGACGGATGCGGTGTTGAGGCGGTGGCGATCAACCCTTGGGAACCTCACGATTTCCGTCCTGTGGATGTGTGTGAGGGCGCGCTTATCCTGGTGCTTTACATCAAACCCATCTGGTTTTTGAAAGAAGGCGACGGCACATCGTCGTCGCTGCGCTTCGGACGCACCAAAATTGAGATAACCCGGAACATTCACCGTTACGTCCATCAGGTGGCCGGCATGCTCCTGAACGATGAGCGCAATGACCTGCTGGACGGCTATCTCTATGAATTGACACGCGATTGCTATGAGCAGTCCTGGCGCAATCAGCCGGGCGACGACGGCCCTCTGGGCGACGACCCCGCCTGCGTCACCGATTTTCGGGTGCGCAAATCCGTTCGCATCCTCTCAGAAATGGTGGGCTCGGAGATTGTGCTTGATGACGTGGCCCGCGAATCCGGGCTTTCCAGACCACATTTCTATAAGCTGTTCCGTGAGCAGATCGGCGTGACCCCCAACCTGTTCTTGAACACGCTGCGCATGGAACGGGCCGTGGACTATCTGGCCAACACGTCCATGACGGTCACGGACATCAGCTTCGATCTCGGGTTTTCCTCGCAAAGCGGCTTCACACGGTTTTTCAGCTCCAATGTGGGCATGGCGCCAAGCGACTATCGCCGGGTGGTCCATGTGCTGAACGCCTGATACGCTGGGCAGGTGATAAAAATACTCAGGGTTATGTGCGCGAGCTGTGTGCAGAGCTAGAGTTGAACGAAAAAGGACAGCAGCAGCTTGGGAGGTAACGCGCTGCAAATGGTGCAAAGGACATTTTCCAGCCGCGGCCGGATGCGGAAGCGCTTGTGCGCGTGCCTGCGCATGAGGAGCAGGGCATGAGCCGCTTCATCGAGCGCCACCCGGCCTGGACCTTCGTGTTCTTCGTCCTCGCCATCCTATTGTTGCTGCTGATTTTCGCCGTGTGGCCGCCGGGCCTTGTTGCGGTGATCGGAAAGAAAAAGATCTTTCTGAACGCCCTGATCAACGGCATCACTCTGGGGGCTCTCTATTTTCTGGTGGCCAGCGGATTTACGCTGATTTTCGGGCTCATGCGCAATGTGAATTTGGCCCATGGATCGCTCTATCTTTTGGGCGGATACATTGGTTATGCGACTGTGGAGCTGACAGGGGTGTGGTTCCTCGGTTTTGTGGCCGCCTTCATTCTGGTGGCCATCATCGGGGTTGTGCTGCAAGTGGTGGTGTTCCGCCGCATGGAGGGTCAGGACTTGCGGCAAACCCTTGTGACCATTGGCATCTCGATTGTCCTTGCCGACCTGATGCTGTGGTATTGGGGCGGCGATTTCTATCAGATCCTGACGCCGGACTGGCTCTCCGGTCCGGTGGTCACGCCGTTCATCTCGGTTTTGAAACGCAGCACCGGCGAGCCCATCTACATCAAATATCCCATGGTGCGCCTCGTCATCCTGGCGGCCTCAATCGTCATCGGCGTGGGCATGTGGCTGCTGCTCAACAAGACCCGCATCGGCATGCTGATCCGCGCCGGCGTGGATGACCGCGACATGCTGGCGGCCAACGGCGTCAACGTTCAGCTCGTCTTCGTCGTCGTTTTTGCCTTCGGCGCAGGACTGGCCGGAGTGGCAGGCATGGTGGGCGGCACCTTCCAGTCGCTTGCGCCGGGTGAAGACATCCGGTTCCTGCTGGCCTCCCTTGTGGTGGTCATTGTGGGCGGTATGGGCTCCATACCGGGAGCAGCCCTTGGGGCTGTCATCATCGGATTGGCCGAGCAGTTCGGCTCGGTCTACATGCCCACCTACGCCGTGGTGGGCACTTTCCTGATCATGGTCCTGGTGCTGGCGTTCCGCCCCCAGGGCCTGTTGAGCATGCGCTAAGCGATGGCCCTGCTTGATCACACCCCAGAAAATGCCGGCGTGAGCCCGGAGGCAAATTCCCGCGTGGGCCAGTGGCTGGCCCGGGTGCACCCCGCCACCTGGCTTGTGGTGGTGCTGCTCATCACTCTGCCTCTGTTTGCCAACAGCTTCATTCTGATCGACATTTTCGGCTGGGCCATGATCCTCGGCATGATCGCGCTCAGCCTGATGTTCCTGGCCGGCTATGGCGGCATGGTCTCTCTGGTGCAAATGAGCGTGGCGGCAATGGCCGGCTACATGGTGGCGATCTTCGGCACCAGCGCGGCAAGCGAGATCAGCCTGGGTTGGTCCTGGTGGTTCACCTTGCCCATTGCGATCATAATCGCGGTGGCCTTCGGCACCATCAGCGGCGCCCTGGCAGTGCGCACCGAAGGCATCTACACCATTATGATCACGCTCGCGATTGCGGCCGCCTTCTTCTATTTCACCCGCCAGAACTACACCATCTTCAACGGCTTCAGCGGCTTCAACTCACTCGCCCCGCCCCAGGTGTTCGGCATCAACTGGCGGGACCATGTGCCGTTCTATTATCTGATCTTGTTCTGGACGACGGTGAGTTATCTGGCGGTGGTTTACGTTTCACGCTCGCCCTTCGGCCTCGCCCTTCAGGGCATCCGCGACAACCCGCGCCGCATGGAAGCGCTGGGCTTCCATGTCACCGCGCACCGCATCGCCGCCTACACCTTCGCCGCCTTGATCGCGGCCATCGCCGGCGTCCTGCTCTCCTGGTTCAGCAACCAGATATCGCCGGGCACGGCCGGCATCGGGCCGGTGATCGACATTCTGGTGATTGCCGTGGTGGGCGGATTGAGCCGGCCCATCGGGCCGTTCATCGGAGCCCTTGTCTATGTGCTGCTGCGTACCTTCTCTCTTGATGTGCTTGAGGCCGTTGGGCTTGACGGCAGCCGCTTCAAGCTGATGATCGGTCTCGGCTTCCTGCTCATCGTGTTCTTCTCGCCAGACGGCCTGCTTGGCCTCTGGGAGCGCTGGAAGACCTATATGGCACGTTCGAGAGACGAGTTTGATCCGCTCAAGCCGGGGGGCAGCTGATGCAGACCGCAGCTGAACGCCTGCAAGCCACCGGCACGGCAAACGCTTTGGAGATCAGAGGCGTGTCGCGCTATTTCGGCGCGTTGGCGGCCTTGAGCGACATCACCATGAGCATCCGCCCCGGCGAGCGGCGCGCGGTATTGGGATCAAACGGGGCCGGCAAGACCACCTTGTTCAACTGCGTCACCGGCGACTTCCCGCCCACCTCCGGATCCATCAGGTTTTTCGGCGAAGACATTACCGACTTCCCGCCGCACGAGCGCATCCGCCGCGGCTTGCGGCGCACCTATCAGATCTCGCTCTTGTTCGGCGGCCTTTCGGTCATCGACAATGTGTATCTGGCCTGCCGCGGGGTTTCGCGTGGCCGCTTCTCGCTCATCCGGCCGCGGCGCAACGAGGCCTTGATGCAGAGCGCGCGCGATCTGGTGAGCGCGGTCCATCTGACCGATGTGCAGGACCAGCCGGTGTCTGAACTGAGCTACGGCCAGCAGCGCCAGCTCGAGGTGGCGCTTGCCCTTTCCGGTGCCCCGCGCTTCATTCTGTTCGATGAGCCCGCCGCCGGCCTTTCGCCTGCCGAGCGATCCGAGCTGATCGAGATCCTCACCTCGCTGCCTGAACACATCGGCTACATCATTATCGAGCACGATATGGATGTGGCCCTGAGGGTCGTGGAAAGCGTGACCATGATGCACAATGGCCGCATCTTCAAAGAGGGCAAGCCGGAAGAGATCGAATCCGACCGCGAGGTCCAGGAGCTCTATCTGGGGGGTGGTCATGGCTGACTTCGACACCTCCATCGGCCGGCCCATTTCCTCGCCGGGCCCGATCCTCCAGATCTCCGGCCTCAACGTTTTCTATGGCCACTCCCATGCGCTCCAAGGGGTTGATCTGACCCTGGAGCACGGGGTGCTCTCGGTGGTGGGCCGCAACGGCATGGGCAAGACCACCCTGTGTCAGGCCATCATGGGCCTGGTGCCGGTGTCCGGCGGCTCCATCCGGTTCTTGGGCGAAGAGCTGACCGGCCAAACCCCCTCGCAAATCGCCAAGCACGGCATTGGCTACGTGCCGCAAGGGCGCCGGCTCTGGCCGTCCTTGAGCGTGGATGAGCACTTGCAGCTTTCCGCCGGCACACGCCGCGGCGCCTGGAGCATGGAACGGATCTACGACACCTTCCCGCGCCTGGCGGAGCGCAAGAGCAATACCGGGGCACAGCTTTCCGGCGGCGAGCAGCAGATGCTGGCCATCTCCCGGGCTCTGCTGCTCAATCCGCGCCTGTTGGTGATGGACGAGCCCACCGAGGGCCTGGCGCCGGTGATTGTGGAGCATGTGGAGAACATCCTTTCCCATTTGCGCGAAGAGTCCGGCATTGCGGTTCTGCTGATCGAACAAAACATCGGCGTGGCAACGGACGTGTCGGAAAGCGTCGCCATCATGGTCAACGGCCGGATCAACCGGCTCATGCCATCCGGCCAATTGGCAGCCGACCGGGACCTGCAGCAACGCCTGCTCGGCGTGGGCCGCCATTCCGAAGAGCCCGGTGAGGACGCCGCGCCTGCCGGTCAGGCCGATGAACAAGATGAGGCCCCGGCCCGGGCGGCGCCGGTGCGCATCTATGTGTCGAACCCTGAGATCCCCACGCGCTGGTCGCAGCCGGTGCCCGTGGCGCGCCTGGAGGCAGATGCGAGAACGGATTCCGGCGCCACGCGGGCCAGCACCGTAGGCGAATTGCCGGCCAGTGTTGAGTTGAGACCGCTCTCCAGCAGCGGCGAGCCGGTGGTGCTGGTGGCCGGCACACTCGACACCAAGGGCGAAGAGCTGCGCTTCATGCGCGATCTTCTGAAGGAAGCCGGCGTGCGCACCCGGCTGGTGGATCTTTCCACCTCCGGCAAGCCGTCATCGGCCGACATTCCGCCCCAGCAGGTTGCGCTCTATCATCGCCGCGGCCCGAACGCGGTGTTCTCCAATGACCGGGGCGAGGCTGTCGCCGCCATGACCGAGGCGTTCGAGACCTGGATCCAGCGCCAGCAAGGCATAGGCGGCATCATCTCCGCCGGCGGCTCCGGCGGCACGGCCATGGTGACGCCTGCCATGCGGAGGCTGCCGGTGGGCGTGCCGAAGATCATGATCTCCACGGTGGCGTCGGGCAATGTGCAGCAATATGTGGGGCCGGCCGACATCATGATGATGTATTCGGTGGCCGACGTGCAGGGGCTCAACAGCATCACCCGCCAGGTGCTCAGCAACGGCGCGAACGCCATGACCGGCATGATCAAGCGTCCGGAACGCCAGGCCGCGGCCCCGCCATCCCGCCTGCCGGCCATAGGCCTCACCATGTTCGGGGTCACCACCCCGTGCGTTCAACAGGTCACCGCGGCTTTGGACGCGGACTATGACTGCCTGGTGTTCCACGCCACCGGTGTGGGTGGCCAATCCATGGAGAAGCTGGTGGAGAGCGGTATGCTCACCGGTGTCATCGATCTGACCACCACGGAAATCTGCGACATGCTGATGGGCGGGGTGTTCCCGGCCAACGAGGACCGCTTCGGCGCCATGATCCGCGCCCGCATGCCCTATATCGGCTCGTGCGGCGCCCTCGACATGGTGAACTTCGCGGCGCCCGGCACGGTGCCGGAACACTACAAGGGCCGAAACCTCTACGAACATAATCCGCAGATCACCCTGATGCGCACAACGGCTGAGGAGAACACCCGCATGGGCCGCTGGATCGGCGAGCG
>CAJHYS010000134.1_pt1 | contig 22740 bp, 19 predicted proteins | sample 9198801 | NCBI WGS metagenome assembly CAJHYS01 (sample SAMEA7708368, study PRJEB35096) | sediment metagenome | biome: marine neritic benthic zone biome [ENVO:01000025]; feature: sediment [ENVO:00002007]; material: shallow marine sediment [ENVO:03000034] sea grass bed [ENVO_01000059] ...
CAGCAACTCAAAGCCGTTGCGGTCCAAGGTCGGGCTCTGTGCGCCGGCAAGTTCACGGGCATCTGCCACCGGCATCCGGCACTTGTGCAGATCAGCGCCCACCCAGGCATCATCATTGCCGCTGCCGTCGCGGCGGGTGAAGACTCTGCCGTTGCAGTAGAGCGAAGCCTCCACCGAGGGCGCCAGATAGGTGAACTCACCGGTGAGCACAGGTCAGGTCCCGCTGCTGTTCGGTTACGATTCCACGTGGGCGATGTAATCGTGATCTTCGTCCAGGTGCGGAATGCCGGTATTGTGGCCGCCATGGGCTTCGGTGCCTTTCAGCACGGCGGTCCTGCGGCTGAACTCCACCTTCATCTCGCCGGCCATGACCTTTGCGATGGTCTCATACTGCCATCCGCTCACTTCCTCATTGGCCGGGCGTTCGGACATCATTTTGAACCACGCAGTGATTTTGGGGTGCTTTTCCCAAACATTCTTGGGGATGATGTTGCCGGCATCGTGGGAGACAAACTCGTGGAACGCGGCAAGGTCTCCGTAGCTGACCTCATCGCCGCACACATAGGGGTCATCCTTCAGCCAGTAGTTCTCCAACAGATCCATCGATTCATAAAGCACATGAAAGCCCTTGCGGCGCTCTGCGGTGAAATCCTTGTCGGCGCCATAGATCATCGGTGCGAAGATGGTCCAGTGGAAGGCGCCGCCGCCCAAACGGAGCGTGTAGGCATACCATTGCACGAACTGGTTGATCCTGGCGCGTTTCACCAGGCTGTCGCCGAACCAATGGGCCGGGCACTCATACTTCTCGTGCAGATAGCGCCCGATGGCCACGTTCTCCCAAACCCTGAGGTCGCCGTCACACAGGATCGGAACCTGGCCGGTGGGGTTGTACTCGTCCCTAAAATCCTGGCGCTCGTTGATGTTCGTGGTGATGTCGACGATCTCGTCCTCAAACTCAATGTTGTTCTCGATCAGAAACTGGCGCGCCGAGCGGCAGGGCTGCGATGCAGGGTGGTGCAATAGGCGTAATGTCATGGGGGCTTCCTCGCGGGTTGTCCAGGCGGGGTCTTGATTGCGGTGCCCCACTCTGGCGTTCGTTGAACCTGATTCAGGCTGCAACTTGCACTTACGCTAACATTGCTGCACATTTGTTGTCAAATAAACGACAGATAAGTATATCATTGTATAGCATTTGGAATCATGCAGCATGCTGCTATTGCTGTCAGATATAAGCGGTCTTTGGCGGCCGCCTCGTTGGAGAAGAGGATTTTGGTGAACACGCGGCGCGAACAAAGTTCTGAACTGCTGAACATCAAGGAAGCGGCTGCGCTGTTGAAGGTCAGCGAGGCCTCCTTGCGGCGCTGGACCAATGCGGGCCGGCTTTCGTGTTTGCGCCTCGGCGCCAAACGGGAGCGGCGCTTCCGGCGCGAGGATCTGATGGCCTTCATGGAGGACCGGGAAGCCGCGCCCGCGGCATCAGCCCCGGCAGGTAAGCGCCCCACGGAGGTATTTCTGGAAGGGGTCGCGATCGAATATGGTAACCACATCTGCACCCTTTATGAGAACGATCTTGGCCGGCTGAAATGGTCCGTTCCGTTCATCCAGGACGGGTTGCGCAACGGCGAGGGATGCTTGTTGATCGCCACCATAGCGGTGCGCGAGGAGATTCTCAGGTCGATCAGCGAGGTCTGGGACGGGGTGCCGGCGGCAATCGAGCAGGGCCAGCTCATTCAAAGCGACGGCATACCGGATGGAGAAAAGATGTGCCGGTTCGTGGAGCACAGTCTCGTCATGGCGACCCGTGCAGGCATGCGGTCCTTCCGCCTGCTCGGCGACATGAGCTGGTGCCTGGAGCTGGGCATGAGCTACGATGACCTATTGGCCTATGAGGTGCGCTACAACCACGACATCGCGCGGCGGTTTCCGTTGGTCAGTGTGTGCCAATATGATGTGCGCGACTTCTCCGGTCCGGCGGTTTTGAACGCGTTGAAATGCCATGAGGACACGTTCAACTATTCCCTGTCACGGTTCCTGGCGTCTTAAAGCTGCAGCGCCCAGGGCGGACGTGGGATCACAGGGAACCGCTCGTGCGATCCCGTTTTGACCATTACGATTTGGGCGCCATCTGAGTTGCCACACAACGGGTGTACTTCCGCCACCAGTAGTGTGCGTTGCTCCATTGGGCTCTCTTGCGCAGGATGCCGCAGCGTTTGGATGGATCGGCTTCGACGCTTTGATAGGCGCTGCCGAAGCCGAAGGTGCCGCCGTCGCCAGCAGCGCCGGCGGTTGCCTGGGCCAGCACCGTTGCGGGCGCGGTGATAATCATCAGGGCTGTGGCTGCAGCTGCGATGGCATTGGATTTCGTGGTCATGGGTTTGGTTCCTCTCCGAATGATCGAAGCCGCTCATGCGTGCGGGGTTCATGAGGAACACTATGACGGTGCCTTGTATCGCCAGGATTTCTGAAAACCGGGATTTGCGTATCAATTGTTGACTGTCACGTTTCGATTGTTTCAGCCTGCCGGATGGTTCAGGCCGAAGCATCCTGGGGCGCATAATGTGCCGGGTCCAGCGTTGCCGGGCGTCCGTCCAGCGATAGAGTGCTCACCCGGCGCGGTGCCGACGCGATCACCTTGCCGCGGCGGATGACATGGAGCCGGGTGGGTTTGAGCCGGATCGCCTCCACCGCATCGGCGGCCTGCAGCACGACCATGTCCGCATGACATCCAGGTGCAATCCCATAGCCCTCAAGGCCGAGCAGCCGGGCCGGCGTCTCTGTGATGGCGCCGAAGCACCACGCCATTTCCTCGCGGCTCGTGAGCTGGGCAACGTGCAGGGCCATATGGGCCACCTCCAGCATGTCGGCTTGGCCGAGCGAATACCAGGGGTCCATGACGCAATCGGACCCGAAGGCCACGGGCACCCCATAGCTGCGCAGTTCCGGCACGCGGGTCATGCCCCGGCGCTTGGGGTAAGTGTCGTGACGGCCCTGGATGACGATGTTGATGAGCGGATTGGGAATGGCCGCCACACCGGCCTCTTCCATCAGTGGCAGCAACTTGGAGACGTAGTAATTGTCCATGGAATGCATGGATGTAAGATGCGAGCCGGCCACCCGGCCCTGAAGGCCGAGGCGCTGGGTCTCGTAGGCCAGGGTTTCAATGTGCCGCGAATGAGGGTCGTCGGTCTCGTCGCAATGCATGTCGACGCGCAAGCCGCGGTTCGCGGCAATCTCGCAGAGGGCCTCAACGCTCTTGGCGCCGTCCGCCATGGTGCGTTCAAAGTGGGGGATGCCGCCCACCACATCCACGCCCATATCGAGGGCGCGCAGGAGGTTCTGTTCGGCTGTGGGCGAGCGGTAGAGGCCGTCTTGCGGGAAAGCCACCAGTTGCAGATCGATATAGGGCGCCACCCTCGCCTTAACATCGAGTAGCGCCTCAACACCTTTCAGTTCGTCATCGCACACATCCACATGGCTCCGGATGGCGAGAAGCCCTTGCGAGACGGCCAGGTCGCAATAGCGCATGGCGCGCGCGATGATCTCTTCGACGGTCTGCAGCGGTTTCAGCTCGCCCCACAAGGCGATGCCTTCCAGCAGGGTGCCTGACTGGTTGAGCCGGGGGCGGCCGAGGGACAGGGTTGCATCCATGTGAAAGTGCGGATCGACAAACGGCGGCGAGACCAGCAGTCCGTCCGCATCGATGCTGGTTGCCGCGTCGCCCTGGAGGTCGTGTTCAACGGCAACGATTTTGCCGTCGCGCGCCGCAATGTCGATGCCGTGCCTTCCGTCCGGCAGGTTTGCGTTTCTGACAATCAGGTCAAAGCTCATGTCGGGCGCTCCCTATCTTTGGCCCTTGAACCACGGGGTCAGCAGGGCCCGGGGATAATCGGCGCCGCGCGCGGCGATCACAAGGGCTATGATCGACAGGACATAGGGCGCCATCAGGAAGATCTCGCCCGGCACCACGGACCCCACCTCGGTTTGCAGGCGCACCTGGTAAGCCTCGAAGGCGCCGAACAGCAGCGCGCCCAGGAGCGCCTTGCGCGGTTTCCACGAGGCGAACACGGTGAGCGCAATGCAGATCCAGCCGCGGCCGTTCACCATGCCGAAGAAGAAGGCGTCAAACGCGGCCATGGTGAGGAAGGCGCCGCCGACGGCCATGAGCGCAGAACCGGCCATCACCGCACCAATGCGCAGGCCGTAGACCGACAGGCCCTGGCTGTCGACGGACGACGGATTGTCGCCCACCGCTCTGATCGCGAGCCCCAAGGGCGTGCGCGCCATTATCCAGGCCACGAGGAAGACCAGCGCAATGGCGAGGTAGGTCATCACTGTGTGCTGGAACAGGGCGGGCCCTAAGAACGGCAGATCGGAGAGCAGGGGAATGTCCAGCGGCTGGAACGGCTCGATGCGCGGCGGTGAGGTGACGTCGGGCAGGGCCGTGCGGTAGGCAAAATAGGCGGCGCTGGTGGCGAGCATGGTCACCCCGATGCCCGAGACGTGCTGGGAGAGCCCCAGCGGCACCGTCAAGATGCCATGCAACAGGCCGATTGCCGCCCCCACGAAGGCTGCCGTCAACACCCCGCCGACCAGACCGGCACCGAGCCAGACGGCCATCCAGCCGGCCATGGCTCCAGCGGTGAATATGCCCTCAATGCCGAGATTGAGAACCCCCGCACGCTCGCAGATCAAGGCGCCCAGGGTGCCGAAGATCAGCGGTGTGGCGATGCGGATGGCGGCAGCCCAGAAGTTGGCGGAGAGGAAGATCTCAAGAAACTCCATGGCTCAGGCCTCCCCGCCCCGAAAGCCCATCCAGCGGATGCGGTAGCGTATGGAGAACCCGGCAACCAGCACGGAGAGAAGCGCCAGCGCCACCACGAGGTCTGCCAGATAGCTGGAAACACCGATTGCCCGGCTCATGGAATCAGCGCCCACGAACACACCTGCAATGAAAATCGAGGAAATCACCACTCCGACCGGCGACAACCTCGCCAGCATGGCCACCACGATGCCCGCATAACCGAAGCCCGGCGAAAGATCGGAGGTCAGATAGCCCTTCAGGCCGATGACCTCGCTGGTGCCGGCCAGTCCGGCAAGGGCACCGGAGATGGCGGCGGCTTTCAGCATGGTGCCGTTGACGGAGATGCCGGCATGGCGCGCGGCATGAGGGTTCTCGCCCACGGCTCTCAGCTCAAAGCCGAGCACGGTGTGGCGCATCAGAACGTAGATCAGGGCGGCCGCGCCGAGGCTCACCAGCAGGCCGGCATGCACCCGGTATTTGGCGAAAAGGGCGGGCAGGGTGGCCGCATCCACAATTGGTTCGGACTGGGGCCAGCCCAATGACATGGGGTCTTTGAGCCAGCCTTGCAGAGCCATCTGGACGATCAGAAGAATGATGAAATTCAACAGGAGGGTGGTCACCACCTCATCGGTCTTGAAGTGGGTCTTGAGGTAAGCAGGGCCGATCAGTCCGGCCGCCCCGGCCGCGGCGCCGGCCAGCATGACGAGGGGCACCAGAACCCAAGCCGGCCCCGACACCGCGCCGGTGCCCACGACAACAGCAGCAAGGGCGCCGAGATAGAACTGGCCCTCGCCGCCAATGTTCCAAAGCTTGGCGCGGAAGGCCACGGCGGCGGCAAGTCCGGTCAAGATCAGGGGGGTTGCCCGGGTCAGGGTTTCAGAAAAGGCGAAGGCCGACCCGAACGCGCCCTGGAACATGAGCCGGTAGGCCTCAAACAGGTTCTGCCCCGCCGCCAGCAGGGGAATGGCAGCCAGCGCCAGCGAGACGATAACGGCGGCAACCGGAGCCATGAGGGCCAGGGCGCGCGACGGCGTGGTGCGTGGTTCCAGCCTGATCATGAGGCGCGCGCCTCGTCGGCGTGGCCTGCCATCATGAGCCCCACGGCCGCCCGGTCGAGCGCATCGATGTCGCCGGCCTCATCCAAGTATCCTGCGTGGATCACATAGAGGCGGTCGGCCAGGGTGAAGAGCTCGTCCAGGTCTTCGGAAATCAGGATGACCCCGGCATCGCGTTCGCGCGCTGCCAGAAGCCGCTTGTGGACCTCCGTCTGGGCGCCGACGTCGAGGCCGCGGGTGGGTTGGTTGGCAAGGATCAGCTTGGGCTCGCAATCCAGGACGCGGGCCAGAATGAGCTTTTGCATGTTGCCGCCCGAGAGCAGCCGGGCCGGGGCGTCGGGGCCTGAACATCTGACATCGAAGGCGTCGATGACCTCTTCAGCGTAGGTCTGGAACCCGGCAAAGCGCAGAAAACCCATCTTCGAGAACCTGTCATCGTTCAGGGTCTCAATGGCCAGGTTCTCTGCAACGGTCATGGCGCCCACGACCCCGTCATGGTGGCGGTCTTCAGGAATGCGCCCGATGCCGGCGGACATGAACTTGCGCGGTGTGAAGGTGGTGACCTTCTCCCCACAGAAATGAACCGAGCCGGCCTCCGGCGCCACCAGACCCGAAACAAGCGCGGCCAGGGCAGACTGACCATTGCCCGCCACGCCGGCAATGCCCACAATCTCGCGTTCCTGGACCTCCATGGTGACATCGTGGAGCGTGCGGCGGGCATCGCTGCCGCCGACGCGCACATTTTCAAGGCGCATCACGGTGTCGCCCGGCGCCATGCGGGTGCGCTGGCTGGCGGGCACCTCGCGGCCCACCATCAGTTCGGCGATCTTGCCCCGGTCGGCCTCCGCGGTGACCAGTTCGCCCACCAAGGCGCCGCCGCGCAATACGGCAATGCGGTGAGAGGCGGCCAGCACCTCGTGCAGCTTGTGGGAGATGAAGATGACGGTCAGGCCCCCGGCGGCGAGCGTTTCGATGATCTGGAAGAGACCGTCAGACTCCTGCGGCGTGAGGACGGCGGTGGGCTCGTCCAGCACCAGGATACGTGCATCGCGGAACAGGGCTTTCAGAATCTCAACGCGTTGCTTCTCGCCCACCGTCAGCGACGAGACGGTGGTGTCGAGATCCACTGCCAAGCCGCTGTCGGCAACGATCTTCTCGATCTTCGCGCGTGCCTGGCTGCGCCCCCGGGCGAGACCGAAGATTGGTTCCACGCCGAGAAGAATATTCTCAAATCCGGTGAGGTTCTCCGCCAGAGTGAAGTGCTGATGCACCATGCCGATACCGGCATCCAGGGCCGCTTGCGGCGAGCCGGGCGCCAGGTGTTCCAATGCGCCCGCTTCGTTCGCCACCTGAATCTCGCCCTCGTCGGCCACATAGTGCCCGAACAGGATGTTCATGAGGGTGGTTTTGCCCGCACCGTTCTCGCCCAGAAGGGCCACTACGTCGCCCCGGTGCAAGGTCAGCGAGACATCCTCATTGGCCGTCAGCGCACCGAAGCGTTTGGTCACGCCGGTGATCTGAAGAACCACAGGTGCCGGCTGGCTATCTGCTTTGCTCTTGCCCTTGCGGTCGGGCATGGCCGAGGTCTCCGTCGGGGCTTGGCTTTATGCCGGTTGCGAAGCGCTGGGGAGCGGGAATGCCGAACGGCGGCGGCGCCCCAGGCCCCGCCGTTCGGAACTGGCTCTCTATGAAGCTAGCCGTCGGACTTCGGCTCTTCGTCGTTGATCTTGACGGTGAAGGCGCCGCTCAGGATGTCCTTCTCCTTGGCCTTCACGGCTGTCACCATGTCGGCAGGCACCAGCTTGTCGTCATAAATCAGGCTGCCGCCGCCATGTTTCATGTAGCTGTAGACGCCGTAATCTTCAGCCTTGAAGGTACCGCCTTTGACGGCCGCAATGGCTTTGTCAATGGTCGGCTCCATGTGCCAGATGGCGCTGGCCAGGATCGTGCCCGGATAGTCGCCCGCTGTGTCGATCACGTTGCCGATTGCCTTGATGCCCCGTTCCTTGGCCGCATCGGAGACGCCGAAGCGTTCGGCGTACATGATGTCCGCGCCCTTATCGATCATGGCAAAGGCGGATTCCTTGGCCTTCGGCGGGTCGTACCAGGAGTTGATGAAGGTGACGAGGAACTTGGCCTCAGGGTTCACCGAGCGGGCGCCGTCCATGAAGGCGTGCATCAGCCGGTTCACTTCCGGGATGGCAAATCCGCCCACCATGCCGATCAGGTTGGACTTGGTCTGCGAGCCGGCGATCATGCCCGTCAGGTAACTCGGCTCGTGAATGAAATTGTCGAACACGGAGAAGTTGGGCTCGGCCGGCTTGAACGACGAGCCTAGAAGCATGGCCACCTTGGGATAGCTCGCCGCCACCTTGCGGGCCGCGCGCTCAACCGAGAAGGCTTCGCCGACGATGAGCTGAACGCCCTTTTCCGCATATTCGCGCATCACCCGCTCATAGTCGGTGTTGGCGACGTTTTCAGAGTACTCATAGGCGATGTCGCCGCGGTCGCGGGCTGTGTTCAGGGCTTTGTGGATGCGGCCCACCCACTGCTGCTCCACCGGCACGGTGTAGATCGCCGCGACTTTCAGCGGGTCGGCAGCCGCAGCGGGCAGAACGCCCATGGCTGCTGCACTTGCGGCGCCGGCAATTACGGTACGCCGGGAAATGGTGATGGATTTTTGTTTGATCATCTTGTCCTCCATGTTGATGCACGGTCCTGTGCGCCGCCAGTTGTTACTCCCGGCCCTCACCACCTGTATGTGCGAACGCACGCCGACCGTTCGGCCTTCCCCTCAGAAGGGTGTCTTAAGCGCGATAGTCTGGGGCCAAAGGAGGTTCGGCGTCAAACGCGCTGAGGCGGTAGATCACAGGAATCTGCCCATTAGGGCAGATTTTAGGGGCATTCTTTCAGGAATGGGAGGAGGCAGGAGACGGCCTAAAGGTAGTGCAGCCGCTCGTCCTTGCCGGCTGAGGCCGCTTTGTCTTTCGCTTCAAGGTCGCTCTGATCGATCCCGCTAAGCTCGGAGAAGTGCTCCTTGTTGGGGCAGAATCCGGCTTCGGCAAGCTCCAGGTTCGGGCCTTTGAGCCAGCGCTTGCATTGGCGCGTTGCGCTGCAGTTTGTGCAGGCGCGGGCCATGTCGACCTGGCGCCAGCGTTCTTCGCGCAGATCGGCCGGATCCAAGCCGTAGGCTTCGGCCATGGCCGCCATGCGTTCACCGACACAGGATGGCCCGCTGGCGATTTGCATGAAATCTGCTTTCGAGGCGCCAAGGTCAGCCCAGGCCGGTGCGGACATGTTGGTCAGGTAAGCTGCGTCCTGCTGCTGTTTGAACCACTCTTTCAGTGCCTTTACCGGTCCGGTCATGATCGTGCGCGCCTTTTTCTCAGAACGAATTACCCGGAATCCTAGTGTTTAGGGGAAAGGATACCTTGATCTGGATCAATTTGGAGTTGCCCCTCTTGGCCTAATGTCAGCACACTGAGGAGGATGTGAGCATGTTCAAACTGTTTGAGCCCAAGTGCCAAGAATGCGGGGAAGTCGGCAAACCGGTCCGTGTTGATCAGACAGAAAGTGAATGCCGCGCCCAGCATGGCTGCGTGCAAGCGTTCTGCCCCCTGCGCTCCGATCTCAAGCCAGCCAAGCTGGACGAAATGATGATGCGGAACAGAACCGCGTAAGGCGCTCTGTTTCGGGTTCAACCTGCCGAAAACGACACTGACCTGCCGTCGTGACGGAACACCGTCACGTCCACACCCTTGCGGTGTGCAACAACCTTCTCAATCTCAGACACAGGCATCAGCGCAAAGGCGGTGGACAGGGCGTCTGCGGTTTCTGCGTTTTCAGCCGTGACGGAGACGGATTTGTACCGCCTCGGGCTCTGGCCTGTTCTGGGGTCGATCAGGTGGGTGATGCGGTCGCCGGCTGAGAGCGTCAGGCCGGCATCGCTTGAGCTTGCCAGGGCCCGGTTGCTCAGGGTCAGGCGTTTGATGAGCGTTTTCGGTTTGGCCGCATCCGAGAGGCCCACCTGCCAGGGCGAACCGTCGGGCCGGGTTCCGCCGGCGTAGATCTCGCCCAGATCAATCAACACATCATTGAACCCGCCTTGGTGCAGCCGATCTCTGATGCGGTCTGTGACGTAGCCTTGGGCAATGCCGTTCAGGGTGAGGGCCATGCCTTTACGCTGAAGAATGATTTCGCGAGGTGACAGATGGATGTGTCCGGATCCGATGAGCGTGCGCGCCCGTTGCACCTCTGCGCTGGAGGGGCCTGCTCCATTAAGGTGCTGCGCATAGACTTGCCATAGCGGTTGCAAGGAAACGTCGAACGCACCGCTTGTTTCCTCGGTGATGCGAAAGGCGGCGCCGAGCAGGTCCACAAGCTCTAGTTCCGGAGCTGTCACCCGGCCCGTCCGGTTCAGCCTGGAGAGCGTGCTTTCGGGCTGGTAGAGGCTGAAGATCGCCTCCAGGCGGCGGACTTCCTCAACGCACGATTTCAAAACGTCTTCGGCAACGCGCACATTGTGGTGGACCAGCCTGATCTCAGCCTCCGCGCCGAGCGCCACGCCCCGCCAAACGGTTGGCGCTGGCACTGACTTGGCCCACGCTCTGGTCGGCACCGCGGCGGCAAAGGCTGCCGCGACCGTTAAGACACGGCGACGTGTGTGGGGCGTCTCAACTGCCATGGTTATGCGTCTTCTTGCCGGCACCGTCTGGCGGCGTATGCTCATCGGCATCGCCGATCAGATAGTTTGCCGGAATGTCTGCAAAGGCCACAAGCTCTCCGCCATGTTCGGCGATGAACTGTTCTGCATCGGCGCGGTTTGCGAAGGGCACGGTTTCCTTTGCGCCCATGCCGCCGCGCTTCTTGCTGCCGATCACGTAGACCGCATTCTTGGCGTTGATCCAGATGCCCTCATCTTGCGGCTTCGACCAGCTTTCCGCCTGGCCCATGTCGTGCACATAGATTGCAAGCACCTTTTGGGCTTCACCCGGCAAACTGAGATAGGCCAGGCCGTCGCGCACCGAGGTGAACCATAGGGGCTTGGGATAGCCCTTCTCGTGGATCTGCACCTTTGGCCCGGGATGGTCGGCAACGATCATGTTGCAATAGTTGCCGATGGCCTCGCGTGTGAGTTTCACCGGATCTGGCGCGGCAACCTGGTCTTTGCAGCCCACAAGCAGCACAGCGCAGAGGGCGGCGCAGGCGGCAAGGCGGGGGAGCATCATAGCCTTCTCCTTTCAAACAGAAAGCATGCAGCGCTGAGCGGAGCGGCAATCCAGACGCCAAGCAGTGCCGTGAGCACCGCGGGCGGCACGGCACCCGGCCCGGTGAGGCCCGTCATTGCGGAAAGCGCGGCGGCTTCCGCGCTCCCGGTGAGGTTCAGCATGCGGTAGACATCGGTTGGGTTGGCCAGGAGCAGACCGGTGATCACACTGTCGTTCAGCATCTCGCCGGCACTGGAGGCCAACAGTCCGATCAGGCTCAAGTCATAAATCAGCACAAACAACAGCCACAGGCCGATGGCCACGCCTGCGGCCGTGCCGCGTTCGCGCACAAAAGCGCTGGTGGCAAGGCCCATGGCCAGGAAGATCGCGCCCAGCAGGACGGATGAGCCGATGAGCCCGGCAAAACCGGCCCAGGACTGGCTTGCAAAGCTCTGGTCCTGGCTCAAAACGGTGACGAGACCTGCGCTGCCGAAGCCTGCGACAATCGCCAGGGAGAGCAGGATGAAGTGGCCGCAGAACTTGCCGACGATGACCTGCCAGCGGGCCACGGGGTAAGACAGGAGCAGCAAAAGGGTGCCGCGCTCTTCCTCGGCAACAACCGCGTCATAGGACAACAGCAGAGCGATCAGCGGCACGAAGAAGATGCTGAGCGAGGAGAGCGAAACGATGGTGACTGCCAGTGCGCTGATCTTCGTGCTGCCCGTCGGTGTGCTGCCCAACAAGGTGAGGACCAGCGCCAGACCGGCCATCAGCACGGTGACGATGAGCACCCAGCGATTGCGCAGACCGTCGGTTATTTCTTTTCCGGCAACAACGATGATCTCTTCATCTGCTTCCTCCGCCGTGAGTATGGGCTGCGAAGATCTGCTCCAGGCTTGGCTCGATAATGTCGAGGGCCTCAAACTCCAGCTCGTCGCTCATCAGTTCGCGCAGCAGTTCCAGCTTGTCCTCGGGCGGGCAATCCAGAACGGCGGCGCCGTTCATGAACACGGCCTGATCGAACCTGCCGGCAAAATGATTGGCGAGCTTGCGCATCTGATTCGCATCGGCACGCAAGCGGATGCGGGGGCGCAAATGCAGTTCTTTTCGCAATTGGCTGATGGCGCCAAGGGCCCTGAGGCGGCCTTGGCTCAAGATGGCAACCCGGTCGGTGCGCGCTTCCAGTTCGGTGAGAATGTGGGAGGAGAGGACAATGGCCGCCCCGCGGGCCTTCTCCTCATCGATAATCTGAAAGAAGTTGCGCCGGGCCTCCGGGTCCAGGCCGGACATGGGCTCATCAAGCAAAAGAAGATCTGGCGTGCCGATCAGGGCCTGGGCCAAGCCCAGCCGCTGGCGCATGCCCTTTGAATACGTGGAGACGCGCCGACCTGCCGCCTCGCTCAACTGGACGCGTTGCAACAGGGCCTTGTTCTCAGCCTCGTCGGCGCCTTTCAGGCGGGCAAAGAAGCGCAAGGTCTCATAGGCGTTGAGCGAGCCCTGGAACTGAGCGTGCTCGGGCAGAAAGCCGAGGCGCTGCTTGACCTGGCTGAAGCGTGCTTCTTGAGGGCTGCTACCCAGAACGTTCAGGCTGCCGGAGGTCGGCGGCACGAGGCCGAGGCACAGTTTGAAGAGGGTGCTCTTTCCGGCCCCGTTCGGGCCGACCAGGGCGACACATTCGCCGGGCGCGATGTCCAAGGACACCTGATCAAGCGCTTTGAGCGAGCGGTAGGCTTTGCTCAGGTCCTGGCTGGTGATGGTGGCAGGAGCGGTCATGAGTTCGGCTCCAGATGTTTGGATAGGTTGGCCGGCACTGTCATCAAAGGCGCACTGTCGATCACCCCGCCTGGATGCAGCGCCGGAAACGAGCTTTGCGCCCACTTCAGAACCTGGATGGCGGGCGAGTTGGTGAGCAGCTTGGCGGCCGGGAAGCGCCAGAGGATCTGATCGGTGAGATCATTGGGCCGGTAGGCGGCATCGGCCGAACCGTCGCGGTTGAGATCAAACGCGGTATGGTCGCTCCAATAGTTGCCGCGGCCCTCATGGGACCATTCCACCCAGCGGCTGCCCACGTATTTCACCTGGGTGCGGTTCTCCACGAAAGCGTTGCCGAAAAGCCGGTTGCGTTCCGATCCGCCGGTGAAGTGGATGCCGATGGAGCATCTGGAAAACAGATTCTCCGATATTTCGTTCTTGTTGGAATTGTAGATGAAGACGCATTTTTCCGGCCCGCCCACAACCACATTGCCGCGCACCCGCACCTGGTTGGCATAGTTGAAGAGGATGCCCCGGTCGCGGTCGGACTGGGAGAGATTGTTCTCCACCTCGATCTTCTTGGAGAACATGATCGCATATCCCAGATGGTTGCGCCGCGAGATGTTGCCGCGAACCGAACTGGAGTTGGTGTACATGTAGTGCACCGCAAAGCGCAGATCCTCCATGAGGTTGCCGGTGAAGCTGTTCTTCTTGCTGGTGGTCACGAAAATGCCGTCGCGGCCGTAGCGAATGTGATTGCCTTCCACCTTGGAGCCGGTGGCATTCCAAAGCTGAACGCCGTTGCCGCGCTCATTGACGCGCAGGTCCTGCCGGCCATCGATCTTGTTGCCTTTGACCAGCGCGTCCTTGGCGCCCCAGACATAGACCCCGATCAGATTGCCCAGCACCCGGTTGTTCAGCACCTGGGCGTTGCGCGCCTTCTTGGAGAGGAAGATGCCGGTGTCCTGGGATTCCAGCAACAGGCCCGAGCCGGTCACGGTCAGGCCCTCGATACGCACGTCCGGCGCCTTCACGGTCACCACGCTGCCTTCGCCGTTGCCCTTGATTTCAGCATCAGGGGTGGCCCCCACCAAATTGATGGGTTTGGTGATGGTCACCGGGCCTTCATGGACCCCCGGGCCAAGGCGCAGGGTGTCGCCGGGCTCGGCTTGCACAAGGGCGTCACGCAGCACAAGTTGACCGGAGCCGGCAGTGACCGGGGGTACCCCTACCTCGATCACGCCGGCACCGGCACTGCCCACGGCCATGAGTGCTGCGCCGGCGAGGCCAGCGGCAACACTCATCAGTTTGGGAACCACCATGGACATGTCAGCGAACCGTCAGGTTGCCCTTGGTTCCACAAGCATGCGCCCGCGCATTTCCATGTGCAGGGCATGGCAGAACCACTGGCAATAGAACCAGTGGACACCCGGCGCATCGGCCACGAAGGTTGCCGAGGCGGTGGCTTGCGGGCCGATCTCGAACGCAACCCCATGGTTGGCCAGGGTGAAGCCATGGGTCAGGTCGTCCACATCATCGATGTTGGTGATGATGATGGTCACCTCGTCGCCCTGTTTCACCGTGAACTTCTCAAGCGAGAAGCTGGGCGCCACAGAATGCATGTAGACCCGCACCTTGTTGCCGTCACGGATCACGTGTTCGGCCTCTTCCAGGTCCACACCATCCTTTTTGGCCTGCTCGATCACATCGGTGAAGATGGGGTCGGCGCGGTCATAGGCTTGAAGCGGATTGACCAGGTCGGCCTTGACGATGATGCAGTCGTGCGGTTCGGCGAAGGTCGGGCCGTCATGCACCACCTTCATCTTGTCGCCCGAGATGTCGATGAGCTGCTCGTTCTCCGGTTTCAGCGGCCCCACATTGATGAAGCGGTCTTTGGAGAACTTGTTCAACGAGACCAGCCAACTGCCGTCAGCCTCCTTGGTTTCGCCCATGGAGGTGTGGTTGTGGCCCGGCTGATATTGCACATCCACCTTGTCGAGGATCGGCTCAACATCTTCACCGGCATACTTCTTCTTGGCCAGCTCAACGCTCCACTTGGCCACCTGGCTGTCGAGGAACAAAGTGGTGTAGGCATTGCCCCTGTTGTCGAAGGCCGTGTGAAGAGGGCCCAGACCCAGCTGCGGTTCGGCGACCACCACATCGCGCGGCTTGATCTTGTCGGCGAACATGTCCGGGAACTTGCGCACATCCAGCACCGAGACCGTCGGTGAGAGCTTGCCGTTTATGACAATGTGATGCCCGTCAGGCGCTGTGTTCACACCGTGCGGCGAGTTCGAGATGGGAATGTAGCGGGTATATTTGGAGCCCTTGCGGCCGTCCAGAACCGGCACATCCATTTCGTAGGTCTTGAAGTCTCCGGCCTTCACGCCCGCTTCGATGGCCTCAATGTCGAACACCACCGCCCAGTCCTGTTCGGACGAGGTCATCTCGGCCAGCGTCACGCCGCCTTCTGAGTTGTAGCAGGACGAGACGGCATACTTGCCCTGATAGTCGGCATCCACATTGTCCAGGTTGCCGTCGACGATGACCTGCCAGGCGACCTTCATTTCATCGCCGTCAATGGCGGTGAAGATGGCGTGGTACTTGTCCGGTTCGTCCAAGATCGAGCCATCGTTGGGCAGCGGAATGCGGTGCTCACCGTTGGCGAAGACATATCCGGTGCGCGGATATTTCTGTGGTCTGAGGCCATGAATGTCCGATGCATTGGGGATCGAGATGATCTTGTCGGTTTTCATGATGTCGCAGCGCACCCGGGCCACCCGCGTGTTCGCCTTGTCGTTGGAGAAGACGTAGCGCCCGTCATAGGTGCCGTCGGTGAAGGACATATGCGGGTGGTGCAGGTCGCCGTTGAGCGGGAAGCCGCCCTTGTTCGCCCAGAACTCCTTTTCCCGCGGCAGCATGTTCTCGGTGAGAATCTTGATGCTCTCGTTGGTCTGGCCCCAACCGGTGGCGCTGCAGCGGTTGAAGACGGGAATGCGCATCAGTTCGCGCATGGAGGGCAGCCCGATAATGCGCATTTCGCCGGACTGGCCGGAACTCCAGAAACCGTAATAGTCGTCCAGGTCGCCCGGAGCGACCTCAGATTTGCCGGTGGCGGCTTTTGCCGCCTTGACAAACTCCAGCCGGTTTGCCGCCAAGGCACCGGCGCCCACGGCAACCGCCGAGGTGCCCAGCAGGGTGCGCCGGGAGAGGCCCTTTTTCTTTGTTTCAGTCATCTGTCGTATCTCCTTTCATTGAGGATCAGATTTGCGGTGGGGTGTCCGGTTCAACGGCGCGGGCTTTGCCGAGCCGCCGTGGCCGGCGCACCATGGATTTGGCAGCGTCGAGCTGGTTTTGGTCGCCAGGCTCTGCGCTGCCCTCCGCCGACTTGGCGTGTTTCAAGATCATCACCGGGCAGACGGTGGCGTCGAAATACTTCACCTGGCAGTTCATGCAGTGCAGGCATTCGTTGGGATTGATGTCGCCCAGCGGCGTGATGGCCTGGACCATGCAGTCTTGTGCACACAGGTGGCAGGGATCGCCGCAATTGCGGTAGCGCTTCAGCCAGTCGAACATGGCCAGACGCCCGGGGATGGCCAGAGCGGCGCCAAGCGGGCACAGGTAGCGGCAATAGAAGCGTTCCACGAACAGGCCGATGCCCAAAAGCACCAGGGCGAAAACCACGAACGGCCACTCGCGCACAAAGCGCAGGACGATCGCGGTCTTGAAGGGCTCCACCTCGGCCAGGCGTTCCGCACCAGCCAGGGAATAGACGGAGAACCCGAGCAGACCTAGGAACATCAGATACTTCAGCGGCCACAAACGCTCATGCACGCTCCAGGGCAGCCGGTATTGCGGGATCTTCAGCGCCTTGGCCGCGCGGTTCAGCAGCTCCTGCAGGGCGCCGAACGGGCAGAGCCAGCCGCAGAACGCGCCGCGGCCCCAGAACAGGAGGGATGCGGCCACAGAACACCAGAGGATGAAGATCAGCGGTTCCAGCAGGAAATACTCCCACTTGAATCCGCCGATCAGCGCATTGGCGAACACCAGGACGTTCACCACCGACAGTTGCGCCTGGGCGTACCAGCCGATCCACACCAGCGTGAACACCAGGAATCCGTCGCGGACCCAGCGGGTGAGGCGGGGATATCGCACCAGCGCGTTCTGGAAGAAGAACAGCACCGTGAGGAAGGCAATGGCGGCACAAAGGATGACGATCTGCCCGGTCTTTTGCTGCCAGATGCGTTTCCACAGATCCGATTTGGGCAGGGCTGCGGCCGCCGCCTGGGCAGGCGCCGCGGCGGTCGGGGCGGCGGCGATGGCTTCGGTCTTCACGTAGCTTTCGGGCAGGCGGTAGGCCAGTTCGAAACTGGTGAACACCTTGTCGATCGCGCCCACGGCGCGCGGCACCAGCAGCTGCAGGCGCCAAGGAGAGGCCGGCTCGAACGTGATCTCTGCCGGAGTGCGGAACAGGCCCACTTCTCTGAAGGCCGGCGCGCCCTCGGCGTGGACCTTGCGCAGGCGTTTGTGCCAGCGGTCCCGGAAGCGGATCGAGGAGCGGTCCTGGACCAACTGGACCCGGTCGAAGATGCCGCCGCGCACATAGCCGGAGCCCTTGAACGAGAACGGCCCGTTGCCCATGATCAGGAACGCGTTCTCGCCGGGCTTTAGGCGCTTTTTCAGGTTGGCATATTCCCCTGCGCCGAGCAGGCTCTTGGCGACGCCCGGGACCGCCATGGAGGCGGCGAAGAGCTCGATGAAGAGATCCTCCGGCTTGCCGGGTTCCGGCCGGGCGATGGCTTTGGGGTCTCCCTTGGCCTTGAACGCGTCATTGATGTCCTGGATGCTGAGCTTCAGCCGGCGCACCGAGCCTTCACCGATCAGGCCGAGCCAGTCGCTGGTCTCCTCAGATGTGGTGTCCACCGTTCTCTTCGCCTTGGGCGCGGAGGCGGCGGCAGAGAGCCCGCCGATGCCAAGGGCGCGGGCGGCCCGAAGGGCGGAGTTACGGATTGAATCATCGATCACCAGGACCGTGACCGTGGCGCCGGAGACGATATCCACCGGAAGTTCGGTGCTGGGCGCTGCCGCCGATTTGATAAGGTCGAGGTCTTTGTAACCCTCGATGAAAGCGACGATCTTTTCGTCCGGGATCCCGGCCAGGACGATCGGTTCGGAATGCTCCACCAGCCTGGCGCCGGTGATGCGGCCTTCCACGCTCATGGCGATGATCATGGTGATCGGCTTGCCGGAATAGCCTATGGCGCTGTCAAAATCGGTGTTCAAGAAGGCATGACCCAGAACCGTCCCGTCACTTGCCTCCACCGGCACGGTGCGTGTGGCTTCATCCACCGCGCCGTAGCGTGCGGAGCCCGGCATCAGTTCAGATGCAGGATACTGGCCAAGGGTGTCGGCAAGACGAGACCCGGCAGCAGCGCTTGGTAGGGCTGATGACAGAACCAGAGACCAGACGGCGATAAACAGAATGAGCAGGTTTAAAGAGTACGGTCTCGTTCCGATGGATGATCCATGACGGCGCGACATTTATGTTCCCAAACAAAGTCGAGATCCTGCTTAGCAGAGGCGGCAAATCGGCTGCTTGACGAAAGTCAAGCTTTTGCAAATTGGCATCGCAGTCAAAGCGCTTGACGGCCCGGTCATAAGTTCGCGACAGTTAAGGTCTGGGACCGAAGCTGGTCCCTTGAGTGAGCTGGGAGGGGAGCGCTGATGTCATCCCCCGTGACGCTGCCATTGTGGATGTTCGTCATTATCGTGCTGCTCGCCTTGGCAGCATTGGCTCACTATTTGTTCCTTCCAGGGCTGCATTGGCTGGTGCGCCGGCGGGTCAACAAGGTGATCGAGGATGTGAACTCCACCTTGCGTGTGCGGCTACCCACGTTTCAGCTTTCCAGCCGGGAAGTGTTGATCGACCGGCTTGCCCACGACCCGGAGATCATGAAGGTGGTCGAATGCGAAGCGGTGCGGCGCGGCGTCTCGCGCCATGCGCTGATGAGCGATGTTGCCCGTTACGCCGGTGAGATGGTGCCGGCCTTCAACGCCTACTTCTATTTCCGGCTGGGCTATTGGGTGGCCCGCAAGTTCTTACGCGCGCTCTACAAGGTCCGTCTTGGATTTGCCCATGAGGATGCACTGGCGCCCGTGGCGTCGAACACGGCGGTGGTGTTCTTCGGCAACCACCGCAGCAACATGGACTATCTGCTGGTGACCTACCTTGCCTCGCGCAGCGCCGCATTGTCCTATGGCGCCGGCGAATGGTGCCGGGTGTGGCCGTTCAGGAGTGTGATGCGGCTCGCCGGCGCCTACATCCTCAGGCGCAACACTCAAGATGTGCTCTACCGCAAGGTCTTGGAGCGCTATGTGCAGATCGCAACGCAGTCTTGCGTGCCCCACGCGATCTTCGGCGAAGGGGGGCTGTCGCGCAACGGCAAGGTGAACGCGCCGAAGCTTGGTCTCCTGGGCTACATCACCAAGACGTTCGATGTTGAGGGCGATCTGGACATCCTGTTCATCCCGGTCGCCACCAACTTTGACCGGGTGATCGAAGAGCGCACATTGGTGGCCAATGCCGAGACCGACTATCGCGGCCGGGGAGCGAGGTTTGTGCTTGCCTCCAGCAGCGGATTCTTGCTGAAGCAGATCTGGCGCAAACTCACCGGCAACTGGCCGGGCTTCGGCACGGCGTGCGCAAATTTCGGCGCCCCGGTTTCCTTGCGCGAGTGGTCGCTCAAGAACGAAATCGACTTCTCCACACTGGAAAAGGCGCAGCTCTTTGATGTTGTGCAACGGTTGGGCGAGGATTTGACGGACCGTGTGGTCGAGGCCATGCCGGTGCTTCCCGTGCCGGTGCTGGCCCACCTGTTGCTGAGCGCCGAAGGGCCGCTGGAGGAGGCCGAGCTGGCCCGGCGCGCCCTGCGGCTGATTGAGGAGCTGCGCAAGGCCGGCGCACACTTTGCCTGTGCGGCGGGACGCGAAGATGCCGCAATCGCAGATGGGCTCGCGCTGTTGACACAACGGGGCATCGTCGTGAAAGAGGACGAACGCTCAATCGCTGCAGCCGCTCATGAACGCCCGTTACTGGACTATTATGCCAATTCCGTCCGTCAGATCAGCGCCCATATCGGCACGCCGCTGCCAACCCCATGAGGTGACATGAGCAGCCGTGTGGCCAGGAGCTTTTCCTCTCAGGAACTGATCGTTGCCGCCATGCGCACGCCGGCAGGTGCGCTGATCGCCCGGCCCTGGTTCGACCGGGTCGCGCTCAGTGTGCTGGCAAACTGGTTCTTCCCACTGTCGCGCCTGTGGGCGGCGGCGGGGGCCGCGGAAGGTTCGGTTGAGCGCTACTTTGCCGAGATCGGCATTGCGGGCGAGGCAAGGTTGGCCCGCCGGATTATGCGCCGCCTGGCCTGGTTTGAGCGGGCCCGCGCCGAGCGCGACGACAGCACGGCGCGCTGGGAGGAGGCGTTCTTCGGCGCTCGTGATGGCGCGGACGATGATCTTGCCCAGATCGAAAACCAGCGTGTGATCGACAGCAATGACTACAATCTGCAGCGGCGCAGTTTTGTCGGCCTTGGCCTTGCCGGCCGCGTGGCGCCGATCAGATGGGAGATCCCGGGGCCCGGCGAGGTGGCCGGCATATACGGAGACCTCGCCAAGGATGTGCGCCAGGCCTTTGCCGCGCCCGATCCGATGCCGAAGATCGCAACATCGCGGGCCTTCACCAGCAATGGCAGCCGCGACTATTGGCTTCGCTTTGCCTCGCCGGCGCCGCGCATGTCGGGCGACGTGGTCGCCCGGGTGCATGAACCGCTTGGTGTCAGCAACCCGCCCACGCTGATCTTCGGGCATGGCATCTGCGTGGAGTTCGACCACTGGCGCGGGCTGGTGGACGAGGTGGCCGCGCTGGTGGGCATGGGCGTGCGGGTGGTGCGCCCGGAAGCGCCATGGCATGGCCGCCGGGTGCCGCAAGGCCAATATGCCGGCGAGCGTTTCATGGCCACCGCCCCGTTGGGGGCGCTCGATCTGTTCACCTCGGCGGCGACCGAATGGTCGGTGCTGATCGATTGGTGCCGTCAGACCACCGCTGGCCCTGTGGCGATCGGCGGCAGCAGCCTGGGCGCCATGACCGCGCAACTGATCGCCACCAATTCCAACGCGTGGCCGAAAGCCCTGCAGCCTGATGCCATGCTGCTGATCACCCATTGCGGGCACATTCATGATGCGGTTGTGGAGGGCGCGCTGGCCAAGGTGTGGGGCATTGAACAGGCCACCGAGGAGAAGGGCTGGAGTGATGCTTCCATCAGCCAATACCTTCCCCTGATCGACCCGACGGGAAGACCGGCGATTGCCGTTCAGAACATTGTCAGCGTGTTGGGCTCTTGTGATGACGTGACCCCGTTCCATAGCGCTGAGGAGCTGATTGAAAGCTGGCAGATCCCGGCGCAGAACACCTTCATTTCGCGCCACGGGCACTTTTCCATCCCGCTCAACATGATGCGAAAGCACGCCTCCCTTCTGCGCTTCCGTGAGATCCTCACCGCCTTGTCGTGAGGCCTATTCGGCTGGTGCCTGCGCGCCGCGCAGCTCTTCTTCCAATTTCTGGCCGGCGCGTGCCCGGGGCGGCGACAGGGGTGCGATCAACACATAGAAGGCCGGCGTGACCAGCAGGGTGAAAAGGCCCGCCATGCCGAGGCCGCCGAACACCACCCAGCCGATGGCGCCGCGCGCCTCAGCGCCCGGGCCGCTGCCCAGAATGAGCGGCAGGCCGGCCAACACGGTGGAGACCATGGTCATGGCAATGGGGCGCAGGCGCACGATGGAGGCTTCGCGCACCGCATCCACAACCGAGCGGCCCTCTTCACGCAGCTGATCGGCAAACTCCACCATGAGAATGGCGTTCTTGGCCATGATGCCGATCAGCATCAAGATGCCGATCTGGCTGTAGATGTTGATCGATATGCCGGTGAAGGTGAGGGCGAAGATGGCCGCGCAGATGCCGAACGGCACCGTGAGCAGCACCACCAGGGCGCTGGTGATGCTCTCGAACTGGGCCACCAGAACCAGGAACACGATGACGATGGCGATGAGGTAGGTGATCTGCACCCCATAGGAGGTTTCGTTGAGGGCCGCCGCCTCGTCCAGGAACAACAGGCCGATGCCCGGCGGCAGGCTCTTGTCGGCCTCGGCCTGAACCGCGTCCACTGCCTGGCGCAGGGAATAGCCGTCGACTCCATCGCCGAAAATCTCCACCGCGCGGCGCTGGCCGTGGCGGTCGAGCTCGGCGGCCACGGCATATTCCTTGAAGCTGACCAGTTGGGAGAGCGGCACCAGACGGCCGGCCGACGAGGTCACATAGAGGGTGGTGAGGTCGGAGGGATCATCGATGGCCCCGGCCGTGGCTTGCAGAATGACCGGCACACGCTCATCATTGATGCTGAGCTCGGCCACTTCGGCATTGTCCACCAGGGTCCGCAACGTGGTGCCGAGCGTTTCCAGCGGAACCCCCAGATCAGTGGCCCGGCGACGGTCGATGGTCACGGAGATCTGCGGCTGCGTGGCGCGGAACTCCACGCGCAGATTCTGCACCTGAGGCACGTTCTTCTCCAAGGCGAGCACGAAGGCGTCGGCGGCGCCGGCGATGGTCTCATATTCGGAGCCGGTCAGCGCAAAGCGGATGCCGCCATCGGCATTGCGCAGGCCCAGACTGTTGCTCCGGCGCATGCGCGCCCGGGCGCCGGGGATCTGGCGCAGCTCCTTGTTCACCGCCTTGGCGATCTCGCCTTCGCTTATGGTCCGTTCCGACCAGTCGGCGAGCGGTGCATCGATTTGTCCGCGGTTGGGGTCAAAACGTCCGGTGATGGTGAACAGGCCTGTGGCCGTGCCCCGGTCCACATAGGGTTGTAGAATGGCC
>CAJHYS010000314.1_pt1 | contig 22494 bp, 21 predicted proteins | sample 9198801 | NCBI WGS metagenome assembly CAJHYS01 (sample SAMEA7708368, study PRJEB35096) | sediment metagenome | biome: marine neritic benthic zone biome [ENVO:01000025]; feature: sediment [ENVO:00002007]; material: shallow marine sediment [ENVO:03000034] sea grass bed [ENVO_01000059] ...
TCCCTGCTCGATATCAAAGAAATGCGCGTGGAGTTCCCCAGCCGCAGGGGCCATGTGGTGGCGGTGGAGAGCCTCACCATCAATGTTGAGCCGGGCGAGATTCTCGGCGTCGTGGGCGAAAGCGGCGCCGGCAAGTCCACCGTCGTCCAGGGTGTCGATGCGCTCACCGTCGAGATAGACTTCGCCGGCGGTCATTTGGCCCGGCGGCTCCAGGAGCCCGATCACCGCGTTGCCGATGGTGGACTTGCCAGCGCCGCTTTCGCCCACGACACCCAGAATCTCTCCCGGCTCAACATTGAGTGTGAGGCTCTCCACCGCCACCACATGGCCCCGGCGACTGGGGAACTCCACGCGCATTTCTTTGATATCGAGCAAGGACATGGGCGCGCTACCTCAGTTTCGGATTCAAGGCATCGCGCAGCCAGTCACCCAGAAGGTTGATGGCCAGAACGAGCAGCACAAGAGCTATGCCGGGGAAGATGGTGATCCACCATTCGCCGGAGAACAGGAAGTCGTTGCCCACCCTTATGAGGGTGCCCAGCGAGGGCGTTGTGGGCGGCACGCCGACGCCTAGGAAGGAGAGCGTCGCCTCGGTGATGACGGCAATGGCCAGGTGAATGGTGGCGATCACCAGCACAGGGCCGGTCACATTGGGCAGGATGTGGCGTAAAAGGATGACCGCGGGGCCGATGCCGATAACCCGGGCGGCCTGGACATATTCCTTGTTTTTCTCCACCAGCGTGGAGCCGCGCACGGTGCGGGCATATTGCACCCAGCCGGAGATGCCGATGGCGAAGATCAAAACGTAGAAGGCCAGCTCCTCGTGCATGGTGCGCGGCAGGACGGAGCGGGCAACGCCGTCGATCAGAAGGGCGATCAGGATGGCCGGGAAAGAGAGCTGGATGTCGGCGATGCGCATGATCAGCGCATCGAGCCGGCCGCCCACATAGCCGCTGATGAGGCCCAGGCCGACCCCCATGATGATGGAGAAGATGACCGAGGCAAAGCCCACGAACAAGGAGACCCGGGCGCCGAAGATGATGGTGGACCACATATCGCGGCCCTGGTCGTCGGTGCCGAGCCAGAAGCGGGTGTCGCCGCCGTCCTGCCAGAAGGGGGGCAGGCTTGCGTCCATGATGTCGATGGAGGCCAGATCAAACGGGTTGTAAGGGGCCACCAGCGGCGCAAAGGCGGCGCCGAAGAAGAACAACAACGTCATCACCGCCGAGGCGATGGTCAGCGGCGAGCGGCAGAAGCTGTACCAGATGTCGCTGTCGAGCGTTCTGGTGAGCCAGCTGCCGGATGATGATGTTGTTGTCGGGGTGGGTGTTGCCTCTGTATCCGCCATCTAGTGCCCCCCACTTCCGGCCCGGTCCACCCGCAGGCGCGGGTCCACCACATAGTAGAGCACATCGACAATCAGATTGATCACCACGAAGAAGAAGGCGATGAGCACCAGGTAGGCGGCCATCACGGGGATGTCCACCTCGCCGATGGCCTGAATGAAGAGCAGCCCCATGCCCGGCCACTGGAACACGCTTTCGGTGATGATGGCGAAGGCAATGATGGAGCCGAGCTGCAGGCCGGTGATGGTGATGACCGGCACCAGGGTGTTCTTCAGCGCCGTAACGAAATGCACGTAACGGTCGGGCAGACCGCGGGCGCGGCCGAACTTCACAAAGTCGGTGCGCAGCACCTCCAGCATTTCGGCGCGCACCAGGCGCATGATCAGGGTCATCTGGAAGAGCGCCAGGGTGATGGCCGGCATGATCAGGGATTTAAGGCCCGATGCGGTGAGGAACCCGGTGGTCCACCAGCCGATCTCAACCACATCGCCGCGCCCGAAGGTGGGCAGCCAGCGCAGGATCACGCCGAAAAACAGTATGAGCAGAATGCCGATCAGGAATGTAGGCAGCGAGATGCCTATGAGCGACAGGGTCATGAAGGCATGGGACATGGCCCCGTTGCGCCTGATGGCGGTGTAGACCCCCATGGGAATGCCGATGACCAGAGCCAGAATGGCCGAAACCAGGGACAGTTCCAAGGTGGCCGGCAAGCGCTCTGCGATGAGATCGGAGACCGGGCGGCGGTGCTGATAGGAAAAGCCGAACTCGCCCTTGGCCGCATTGGCGGCAAAGCGTCCGAACTGCACCAGGAAGGCATCGTTGAGCCCCAAGCGCTCGCGCAACTCGGCGCGTTCTTCGATGGTGGTGTCCTGGCCGACCATGTTGTTGATCGGGTCGCCCACGTAGCGGAACAGGCCGAAGGCGATGAGCGCAACCGTCAGCATCACGAGGATGGACTGCAGAACGCGCTGGATGATGAAGGTGATCATGGGGTCAGGACATACGCAGACTCATGAAAAGAAGCGGGCCGCCCATTAGGGGCGGCCCGGCTCGTCTCGTTTCGGTTACTTCTTCACGACCGCGTAGCGCAGGTCGAACACGTTGTCCGGACGCTGCACCACTTCAACCTTGTCGGAGACACCCCACGACAGAGGCTGCTGGTGAAGAGGAATGTGGCCCACTTCATCCTGGTGGATCTTGAACGCTTCGTCGATCATGGCCTGGCGTTTTTCCTGGTCGGTTTCCGACTGGATCTTGGCTGCCAGCTCATTGATCTTCGGGTTGCAGTAGCCGCCCAGGTTGAAGGCGCCCAGCTTGTCTTCGCCGCCACGGCAGGCGATCAGCGAGGCGATCGGGTTGTGGCTGTCAAAGGTGGACGGGGTCCAGCCCAGAAGGAAGAAGCTGGTGTCATAGTTGTTCTGGGCCAGAACCTTGCCGAAATATTTCGACTTGGGCTGGGCCAGGAGGTTCACCTTGACGTTGATCTTGGCCAGCATGGAGGCCGAGGCCTGGCAGATCTTCTCGTCGTTGACGTAGCGGTTGTTCGGGCAGTCCATGGTGACTTCGAAGCCGTCGGCATAGCCGGCGTCAGCCATCAGTTTCTTGGCCGCTTCCACGTCGTAGGGCGGCCGCGTGTTCATCGACTTGTTGAAGCCGTTGATCTGCGGGGCCACCATCAGGCCGGTGGGGGTTGCGGCGCCGCGCATCACCTTGGCTTTGATGGCATCGATGTTGATGGCCTGCATGAAGGCCTTGCGCACGCGCACATCCTTGAACGGGTTCTTGCCCTTGATGTTCGAGGTTGTGAGCTCTTCGCGCAGTTGGTCGAAGCCCAGGAAGATGGTGCGGGCCTCAGGTCCGGTGAGCGGTTTTACGCCGGAGGCGTCTTCAAGGCGCTTCCAGTCCTGCACCGGGATCGGATAGGCCATGTCCACGTTGCCGGAAATGAGCGCGGCCACGCGGGTGGCGTCCTGGTCGATCGGCGTGAAGATCGCTTCGGTCACGTTGGTGGGGATCTTGCCCCAATAGTTCGGGTTGCGGGCCAGCACGGTTTTCACACCCGACTGACGCTCCTTGACGATGAACGGGCCGGTGCCGTTGGCGTTGAGGTTGGCAAAGTTGCCTTCATCGCCGCCCTTCACGTTGGTGGCGGCAACCGCCTTGTTCTTCTCGGCCCACTGCTTGTCCATGATGTAGAAGATTTCAAGCTGCAGAGGCAGAATCGGGTTCGGCGATGGGGTGATCAGGTCGACCGTGTAGTCGTCGATGATCTTGGCTTCCTTGATGAGGGCGGCAACCACCTTCATGTCGGAGCCTTCGGTGCGCAGGCGCTCTACCGAGAAGGTCACATCGTCGGCTTTAAAGTCGCTTCCGTCGTGGAACTTCACGCCCTTGCGCAGTTTGAAGCGCCAGGTGGTGGGCTCGGTGTTCTCCCAGCTTTCCGCCAGCGCCCCTTCCATCTCCATCTTGTCGTTACGGGCCACAAGACCCTCATAGATGTTGCGCTGGAAGCCGAGCGTCATGGTTTCAAACAGACCGTGGGGGTCAAGGGTCTGCAGATCGCCCTGGAAAGCCCACTTGAAGGTCTCCGCATTGGCCGCAGAGGCCGCGCCCATCATCAGGCCGCCTGCCATAAGCGCGCGGACTGCCGTTTTGGCATGTTTCATCTAGATACTCCCTGTTTCAGTTAGATGATTTCTTACAACGAACTTCGTTCCTTAAAGCGGTTGTACGACTTACGGTTTCAAAGATGCAAGCTTTGCTCCGAAACCGATGAACACAAGACCGGTGACCCCTTTGAGCCAGCGCTGGAAAGTGAGGTTGCGGGCAGCGCCTGTGAGGCGGGCAAACAGCAGCACCATGGCGGAGAACCAGACCAGGTTCAGCATGGAATGGATGAACACCATGGTGAAGGCGGCGCCCGCCGCCCCATGGGCCTCGGAAATGAACTGTGGAAAGGCCGCCAGATAGAACATGGAGACCTTCGGGTTGAGCGCATTGGTGAGGAAGCCCTCGGCAAACGCCTTCACAAGGGTTCGTTGGCGTTTTGCCGGGGCGACCTTCGGGGCAACGGAAATGCCCTTCCAGGCCTCCAGCAGCGCCTTCAGGCCGATCCAACACAGATAGGCCGCGCCCAGCATCTTCACCACGAAGAAAGCCTGGGCGGACTGAACCAGAATAATCGAGATGCCCAGAACCGACAGCGCGCCGTGCAGATAGAAGGCGGAGACAAAGCCCGCCACGTTGGCAAAGCCCGCGCTCTTGCCGGAGGTGGGCACGGTTTTGGCGATCAGCACCCCGTTCGGCCCTGGCGACATGACCAGGAGGGCGGCAATGAAGGTGAAGCTGAGGAGCGTTGTGAGATCCACTGATTTCTCGTCTTTCTAACAAACGGATGGTGATGGCGGTGTGTAAGAGGTGTCCCCTGTGTTGCGAAGCGTCTGGTCCAAGCCCTCACCCGACCCCCGTGCTTCCGGCGCCAAGTCTATCCGCCCTTGGCCCTCAAGTTCAATCGCCTGTTTCCATTTGGTGGCAGATTTATGCCACTAAAGGTTCGTCTTTGAAGATTTGACCGTCGCGCATCACCAAGGGGATGTGGGCGCCCTCATGTTCCAGCAGGCCGATATCGGTGAGCGGGTTGCCGCGCACCACGATCAGATCGGCCTTAGCGCCTTCGGCCAGAACCCCGATTTCGCCTTCCTGCTCGAACAGTTCGGCATTGGTGATGGTGGCCGATTTGATGGCGCCATGGTTGCCCAGCACTTCGGCTTTCAGCGAGAACTCGTCCGACTGGTACTTGTGGCAGGGGCCGAGCAGGTCGGTGCCATGGCCGATCTTGACGCCCGCATCGCGGGTCAGCTCCACGGCCCTCAGGCCCGCGCTGACAATCTCGCCCAGCTTTTGCAGGGAGACGTCGGGAAAGCCAAACTCGCGGCCATGCTTGTTGAGGGCGAAATAGGTGATGTTGGTGGGCACATGGAAGACTTGGTTCTCGGCCATCAGGGCGGCTGTCTCCGCGTCCACCAGGTTGCCGTGCTCAATGCAGCGCACGCCGCATTCCACCACGCGGCGGATCGCGTGGGGCGTGTAGGCATGGGCCGTGGCGTAGGTGTGCCAGGCCTGGCATTCCTCAACGATGGCGCTGATCTCGGCGGCGGAATATTGCGTGTTCTGGATCGGGTCTGAAGGGGAGGCGACCCCGCCGCCGGCCATGATCTTGAGCTGGTGGGCGCCTTTGCGCAGCTCGTCGCGGGCAGCCCGGCGGCATTCGTCGGCGCCGTCCGCGATGCGCCCCAGCTGCGAGGTGCTGACCTGGCAGGCGCAGGTGATGATGGTTGAGAATTCGGTGGCGTAGCGGAAGTCGCAATGACCGCCGGTTTGCGACAGGGCAAGGCCGGAGACGCGCAGCTTGGGCCCCACCACCAGATTGTGATCCACCGCATCGGCCATGCCCCGGTCGGCGCCGGCGCAATCGCGCACGGTGGTGAAGCCGCGCATCAGCATGCCGCGCATGATTTGTGCCGCGCTGGCAAAAAGGTAGGTTGAGGGCACCTCCTGGAGCCGGCCGAGATTGAGCATGGTGGCCTTCACGTGCACATGGGCATCGGTGAGGCCGGGCATCAAGGTTGTGCCGTTCAGATCGATTTCGCGGGTTTCGGCCGGCGCCTTGATGGGCCTATCGGAGATTTCCTTTATGCGGTCGTCTTCCACCAGCAGATCAAAACCTTCACGGGCCTCATCAACGGTGCCGTCCACCAGAGTGGCATTGCGAAAAAGAACGGTGCTCACTTCTCTTGGCTCCTGATATTGCTCAATTGTCTTCGCCGTCAGCTTGCCGGCATGGCGGTTTCCACCAGCCGCGCCCAATAGGAACAGCCTATGGGGATGATCTCATCATTGAAGTCATATTCAGGATGATGCAAGCCCGCCGTCTCGCCCTGGCCGACAAAGATGAAGCAGCCCGGGCGGGCTTCCAGCATGAACGAGAAGTCTTCGCCCCCCATCACCGGCGGGGCTTCGGCGTTCACCTTGTCGCTGCCGGCAATCTGAGAGGCCACGCCGGCGGCAAATGCGGTTTGCTCGGGGTGATTGGCCGTGATCGGGTATTGCCGGTCGTAAAACAGGTTCACCTTGGCGCCGAACGCCGGGCCGATATGGGCGCAGAGCTCGCCCATGCGTGTCTCCACAAGGTCGCGCATGGCGGGGGTGAGGGTTCTGACCGTGCCGGACATGCAGGCCGACTGGGCGATGACATTGTTGGTGTCGCCGGCCTCAATGGTGGTCACCGAGATTACGGCGCTGTCGATCGGGTCGGCGTTGCGCGAGATGATGGTTTGGAACGCCTGAACCAGGTGGGATGACACCACGATGGGGTCAATGCAGCCATGGGGCCGGGCCGCGTGGCCGCCTTTGGCTTCGATCGTGATCTCAAAGAAATCGGCTGCCGCCATCAGCGGGCCCACGCGGGTGGCGAACTGGCCCACAGGCAGACCCGGCGAGTTGTGCATGCCGTAGACCTCCTGAATGCCGAAGCGCTCCATCATGCCTTCCTCCACCATCACCTTGCCGCCGCCGCCGCCTTCCTCGGCGGGCTGGAAGATGACGATGGCCGTGCCGTCGAAGTTGCGCGTATCGCTGAGATATTTCGCAGCCCCCAGCAGCATGGCCGTGTGGCCGTCGTGGCCGCAGGCGTGCATCTTGCCGTCGGTTGTGGATTTGTGGGGCACATCGCGCGCTTCCTGGATGGGCAGGGCGTCCATGTCGGCGCGCAGGCCGATGACCTTGCCGCTGCCGGCGTTGTTGCCGCGGATCACGCCGACAACCCCGGTCTGGGCGATGCCGGGGATCACCTCGTCGACGCCGAATTCACGCAGTTTCTCCGCAACGATGCCCGCGGTGCGGTGAACGTCGAACTGCAGTTCGGGATGGGCGTGGATGTCGCGCCGCCACTGGGTGATTTCTTCATGAAAATCGGCAAAACGGTTGATTGTGGGCATGCTGTCTTTCTTTCAGGGCAGGGCGGGGAAGGAGGAATGAATATGCCAGTATCGGTCTGACGCCGCAGCAGCACAAGAGCCGAGTTTGCGAATCCGGCCCGCCGGCTGACGGAAATCTGAAGAAATAACATCCAATCTTTTAGCTAATCCATGGACTTGGCGGCTGCGTTTTCCTATATGAGCCCTAACCGATGGCAGAGCCGTTCTGCCGAACATGATGGCGCGTGCGCGAAGCAGCGCCTGGAAGGGAAGAATTGTATGCCGTGGAGCAATCAAGGCGGTGGCTGGCAGGGCGGTGGTGATAACCGCGGGCCCTGGGGTCAGGGACCCAATGGATCAGGTGGCGGAAAAGGCCCGCAACCCCCTGATCTGGAAGACCTTTTGAAGAAAGGGCAAGAACGGCTCAAGGACATTATTCCCGGCGGTGGCGGTGGCGGCGGCGGGGGCGGCGGTTCCAACCGCTTCATGTTCCTGATCGTGGTTTTCGGCCTGATCGCCGTGTGGATCTTCAATGCGGTCTATACGGTCGAGGCCGATGAGCAGGGCGTGGTTCTGCGCCTGGGCGAATACAGCCGGACAACCTCTCCTGGCCTGCATTTCATATTATGGCCGGTCGAGACGGTTGAAACCCCCAAGGTTCAGGCGGTCAACCAGCTCGACTTCGGCGTCGCCTCCGGCTCGCAGGAAGGTCTGATGCTGGCCGGCGACCAGAACATTGTGGACATCCGCTTCACGGTTCTGTGGAAAATCAAGGAAGCCAAGGACTATCTCTTCAACACACGCGCGCCGGAGCAGCTGGTGCGGGTCGTGGCGGAAGCTGCGATGCGCGAGATTGTCGGCCGCACCAAGGCCGACCAGATCCGGACCCAGGGCCGCCTTGAGGCCCAGAATTCCGTCACGGAACTCATTCAAACGACGCTCGACAGCTTCGGTGCCGGTATTCTGATCACCGGTGTTCAGCTTGAAAAGGCCGATCCGCCGCCCTCCGTTATCGATGCGTTTGAGGAAGTTCAGCGGGCCGAGCAGAACCAGAACAAGTTCATCCGGGAAGCTGAGCAGTACCGCAACAAGCTCTTGGGTGAGGCCCGCGGTGAGGCCTCCAAGATTGTGGAAGAGGCCAAGGGCTACAAGGCCCGGGTCGTGGCGGAAGCCGATGGTGAAGCCCAGCGTTTCGTCTCGGTCTATGAAGAGTATGCCAAGGCCAAGGACGTGACCCGAAAGCGCCTCTTCCTGGAAACCATGGAAGGCGTGCTTTCCAACTCCAACAAAGTGATCATCGAGGGTGGTCAGGGCGGTACGGGCGTGGTGCCCTATCTGCCGCTGCCTGAAGTGCAAAAACGCCGCAGCGGTGCTGCAGCCGGCGGGGGAACCCAGTAATGAGCAAGATCCTTAAACCTGCCCTTCTGATCATTGCGGCTGTTGGCGCCTTTCTGTTCTTCTCGGCCACCTTCGTGGTCGACGAGCGCGAAAAGGCCCTCGTGGTGCGCTTTGGTGAAATTCAACGCACGGTCGCCGAACCTGGCCTCTATTTCAAAATCCCGGTTCTGGACGAGTTGGTCTATGTGGAAGACCGGATCGTGTTCTTTGAAAGCGTGGACAAGACGGTTCAGGTGGTCGATGGCCGGCGCTATCTGGTGGACGCCATCACCATGGTGCGCATTGTTGATGCGCAGAAGTTCCGTGAGACCGTCGGTGCAAGCCTTTCGCTGGCGCGTGACCGGATCGATACGCGGATGGATGCCGCGCTGCGCCAGACTTACGGCAAGCGAACCTTCGATGCGGCCCTGTCCAAGGACCGCGCGGCGATGATGCGCGAGATCCGCGATCAAGTGCGCAACGAGGCGCGTGCCCTGGGGATCGAGATCATCGACGTGCGCGTGCGCCGCACCGATCTGACACCGGACGTTTTGAACGACACCTATGAGCGGATGAATGCGGAACGGTTTGCCGAAGCGGCGAACCTGCGGGCCATTGGTGAAACGGCCCGGCGCAGAATTCGCGCCGAAGCTGACCGTGAGGCGGTGGAACTGGTGGCCAAGGCAAAACGCGAATCTGAGATCATCCGCGGTGAGGGAGACGGCGAGCGCAACCGGCTGTTTGCCGAAGCCTTTAACCGGGATCCGGAGTTCTTCGCGTTTTACCGGTCGATGCAGGCCTATGCGAAATCTCTGCAAGGCGATGACACCACGTTGGTGCTGAAGCCCGATTCGGAGTTCTTCCAGTTCTTCGGCGGCACCCCTCGGCAGCAATAGTGAGCACGTGGAATGCGCGATCTTGTTACCGCGCTTGGTCTTGTTTTAGTGATAGAAGGACTGATCTATGCCGCTAACCCGGCAGGCCTGAAGCGTATGATGTCGATGGCCATGGAGATGTCTGAGCAAAGTATGCGGATCGGAGGCTTCGTTGCCTTCGGTCTGGGCTTTGTGATCGTTTGGCTCGCCAGAACAGCCCTTTAGGGCGGTGTCGCGGGTCTTTGAGAGATGTTCCGGCTGCGGCCGGCTTTTTGGGAAGATGAGGAACTAGGATGTTGAGCGCTTTTTCGTCAAAGGCCCCATGGCAAACATTTTTTGGACTGGTCGCGCTGCTCGCCGTGGTGGCCGCACCGAGCACGGCTGAAGCCCGCGGACCGGTTTCGGTGGCAGACCTTGCCGAGCAGCTTTCCGGCGCTGTTGTGAACATCTCAACGACCCAGAAAGTGAAAACCACATCGGGCAACAGTCAGCGCAGCCCCGTGCCGAACCTGCCGGAAAACTCGCCATTCCGAGATTTCTTCAAGGACTTTTTCGACAATCAGCCCGGCCAACGCGGCCAGCGGCAACCTCGCCGGCCGCGCCGCGCCAATTCGCTGGGCTCCGGCTTTGTGGTGGATCCTGAGGGCATCGTCATCACCAACAATCACGTGATTGCCGATGCGGCCGAGATCACCGTCAATTTTGCCGACGGCAAGAAGCTGGAAGCAGAATTGATCGGACGCGATTCCAAGACCGATATCGCCGTCTTGAAGGTTAAACCTGAAAAACCGCTGCAAGCTGTGGAATTCGGTGATTCCAAGTCTCTGCGCGTCGGCGACTGGGTGATGGCCATCGGCAACCCGTTCGGCCTGGGCGGTTCCGTGACCCTCGGCATTGTCTCGGCCCGCAACCGCGACATCAATTCAGGCCCTTATGATGATTTCATTCAGACCGATGCGGCCATCAACCGCGGCAATTCCGGCGGCCCGCTGTTCAACATGGACGGCAAGGTGGTCGGCATCAACACCGCGATCATTTCGCCCAGCGGTGGCTCCATCGGCATCGGCTTTTCCATCCCCGCCTCCACGGCAACAGGGGTGATCAGCCAATTGCGCAAGTTCGGTGAAACCCGGCGCGGCAAGCTCGGTGTCCGCATTCAGGTGGTGACCGATGAGATTGCCGAGAGCTTGGGCCTCGACAAAGCCAAGGGCGCCCTGGTGAACGACGTGACCGAAGGCAGCCCGGCTGCTGCCGGCGGCATCCAGTCCGGCGATGTGATCGTTGAGTTTGACGGCCAGCCCGTGCCGCAAATGCGCGAGCTGCCCCGCATGGTGGCCCGCACGCCGGTGGGCAAGGAAGTGGACGTGGTGGTGTCGCGCAAAGGCGAGGCCGTGACCTTGCGGGTGACCGTTGGCCGCCTGGAGGAAACCAAGCAGGCTTCGCTCACCAAGCCCGACGCCACCCAGGAATCGGTCGAGGAAGTGGAAACCGCCCTGGGTCTGAAACTGACCGCGCTCACCGATGCCTTGCGCACCAAGTTCAAGATTGAGAAGAAGGTTGACGGCGGCGTTGTGGTCTCCGATGTGGATCCGGACAGCATGGCTGCGGAAAAGCGCATTGTGGCCGGCAATGTCATCCTTGAAGTAGGACAGGAAAAGGTTGCCACGCCCGCCGATGTGGTGCGCCGCGTGAAGGAGCTGGAAAAAGAAGGGCGCAAGACCGTGCTCTTGCTGGTGTCCAACGTCAAAGGCGACCTCAGGTTCCTGGCCGTTCGGCTGAAGAAGAAGGAAGGCTGAGCTAAGGGGCGCTGGCGCCCGTTGGCGCTAACCAGTCGTTAAGCAAACCGGTTAACGGCTGGGTTACCCTAAAGCGGCATTCTGACGGCCACACTGATCACTGCGGGATCATAGGTGGCACGTGCCGAACACAATTGTCGAACCCAAACCGCTGGCCGGAGCGGATGCTCCGGCCCGGCCGATGTTTACAGCCAAAGCTGAGGTGGCCTCAGAAGCTGCGCCCGATTCGGTGCCGGCCAGCCCCTATGTATTGTTTGAACAGGCCCCGCTGACCGGCAGCTGGATCTTGCAAGGAACGGCCACCCGCGCGCTTTATGCCGCCTGGGAGGGCCAGGAGCGGGTAGGGGGACTGCCGCTGCTCAGCAGTTTTGATTCAACCGGCGTGGCGGACAAGCTGCCGTTTATGGTCATTCACCAGGTCCACCGCAGCGCCCCATACGCTTTTGAAATGGTCTATGCCGGGCGCGAATGCGCCACCATTATGGGCATGAGCCGGGAGCGGCGCATGCTGCAGCCAGGTCCTGATGCGGCCAATACCTGCGATGTCTATGCCCGTCTGCACGACGTATCGGTCAATCGGCACCCGCACTTTTGCGTGAAAACCCTGGGCTGGCAGGGGCGTGATCTGACGAAGTATGAAGTGTTGCTGCTGCCCTTCGGCGAAATGGGGCATGACGGCACGGTCGCGATCGTCAACGTGATGAGCTTTTCCAGCGGATTCGATTCAAAATACTGGCTGATTTCAAGCGTTTGATCAGGCCGCTTCGCGCAAACCCTGAAGCCACAAAAGGCCGTCCAATCCGGCATGATCCAGTCTGATGCCGGCCGCTTCGCGCACCGCCGGCTTGCCGTGAAACGCAACCCCGAACCCGGCCAGCCCCAGCATGCCGATGTCATTGGCCCCGTCGCCCACGGCCAGCACATCGGCGGGCGTGATGCCCAGCCGCGCGCACAACTCGTGCACGGCGCTCACCTTGGCATCGCGGCCAAGAGCGGGTTCTTCCACCTTTCCGGCCAGAATGCCGTCTTCAATGATCAACTGATTGGCCCGGTGCTCATGAAAGCCGCAGCGTTCGGCCACAAACGCGGTGAAGTGGGTGAACCCGCCCGAGACCAGGGCCGTGTGGGCGCCGGCGGCCCGCATGCCCTGCACCAAGGTGCGGCCGCCTTCGGTGAAGGTGAGATGTTCGTTCTTGACCGTTTCAATCGCGCTGTCCGAAAGCCCCTTCATGAAGGCGACGCGCTCGCGCAGAGCCTCTTCGAAATTGAACTCCCCGCGCATGGCCCGCTCGGTGATGGCGGCAATCTGCTCGCCGGCGCCGGCGAGCTTGCCCAACTCGTCGATGCACTCCTGATGAATGAAGGTGGAATCCATGTCGGCGATGAGCAGTTTTTTGGCGCGCGCGCTGGCCGGGACATGCGCCACATCTACGGGCTGGCCGCCTAAGGCGGCGCGCACCGCATCTTCTTGCGCACCGATGGGCCCGGGAAGCGCGATTTCAACCGCCTGGGGCGCCAGGCGCTTTGCCGTGAAGTCTCCCTCCAGGGCAGACAGGGCTGCCGCGACGGCCTCATTTGGAACGCCAGGGCCCTGGCGGCTTGCAATCAGGAGAAGAACGGTGTCCATGGGCAATCTGATCTCTGAAGGGTCATGAAAAGGACCGGCGCTGAAGGAGGGCGCACATGGCGTTGAGTTCACCACCCAAACGCGCCCTGCTTATTGCAGGCCCGACGGCAAGCGACAAGTCTGCAATTGCCGCCGATCTGGCCGCGCGCTGCGATGGGGTCATCATCAATGCCGATGCCATGCAGGTCTACCGTGAGCTGCATATATTGAGCGCGCGCCCGAGTGCGGATGAGGAGGACCGGTTTCCGCACAGGCTCTATGGCCATGTGCCGGCCTCAGAGCGTTATTCGGTGGGCCGCTGGCTTGAGGATGTGGCCCCGGTGCTGGAGGCAGTGTGGGGCGCCGGGCAGACGCCTGTCATCGTCGGCGGCACGGGGCTCTACTTCAAGGCGCTGGAGGAGGGGCTTGCCCCGGTGCCGGAGATTTCCCAAGAGGTGCGGGCCAAGGTGGCCGCCTGGTTTGAGCAGGACGGCTCAGAAGGTCTGAAACGCCGTTTGGCAGCGCCCGGTGGCGAGACGCTCGATCAACACCGGCTGATCCGCGCGCTTGAGGTGCAAGAAGAGACCGGACGGTCCTTGCAGGACTGGCGGGATGCGCGCACGACACCGCTTGTGGCCGGGGCTCGGGTGACCCGAGTGTTTCTAATGCCAGACCGGCAAACTGCTTATGCCCGGTGTGAGGATCGTTTTGATATGATGCTGGCGGCAGGCGCGGTTGAGGAGGTCAAGGCTTTGCGTCAACTCAAGCTGGATGGCGAGCTGCCCGCGATGAAGGCGATTGGCGTCAGCGAGCTCTCCGGCTATCTGGACGGCGAACTCTCGTTGCAGGAGGCAACGGTCTTGGCGAAGACCCAGACCAGGCGTTATGTGAAGCGTCAGATGACCTGGTACCGCAGTCAGATGCCGGGCTGGCCCGCTGTGGCGCCGGAGGAGGCGTTTGAGCGGCTGCTGACAGAGTTGCAAGAGGTGAATTGATAGGGTGACATCTGCTGGTGGAGGAGATTGAAGCATGTCAGTAAAGCGCGGCCGGTGCTTGTGCGGTCAGGTGAGCTTTGAATTTGAAGGCAAGATCAACTGGTGTGGCCATTGCCACTGCGAAAGCTGCCGGCGCAACACCTCTTCAGCGGTGGCCACCTTCTATGCGGTGCCGCGAAACGCCTATCGCCATACCGGGGCAGAACCGAAGGCCTATGTGTCGTCTCCCGGCGTGCGCCGGCTGTTCTGCGGCAAATGCGGCAGCCCCATCGCCTATGAGGCGGACGCGTACAAGCACGAGATCCACTTTTACATTGGAACCTTGGAAAACCCGGCTGAGATGGTGCCGCAGTTTCACGTGTTCTATGAAGAAAAGCTGCCCTGGTTCGAGGTTGACGACGACCTGCCGCGCCATGGCGGCACCACGGCGGGTTAGCACGCGATGGCAACAGGGAACTGGGGGCGTGCGCTCGGCATAGCCGCAGTGCTGGCGGGCGGTTTGTGCGGCAGTTCGGCAGGAATTCTGGTGCGTCTGGTGGAAGCGGCGGACGGCTGGCAGATTCTGTTCTTCAGATCGGTCTCGTTCAGTCTCACCGTCCTGCTCTTCATGATCGTCAAGGACGGCTTTGGCCTGCGCCGGCGCTTCACGTCCATCGGCTTGCCGGGCGTGGTCGTGGCCTTGTGCTTAGGTGGCGCCTTCATCGCCTATATCATCTCCATGCTGCTGACCACGGTGGCCAATGCGGTGTTCATCCTGAGCGCCTCGCCGTTCCTCACCGCGCTCATGTCGCGCTGGCTCTTGAAGGAGCAGATCTCCACGCTCTCCTGGATCTGCATGACCGCCGGGTTGTGCGGAGTGGCCTTCATGGTGGCCGATGGCCTGTTGAGCGGCACCGTGGCCGGCAGTGCGGTCGCCCTCATCGCCACCGCCGGCTATGCGGCCAGCATTGTGGCCTACCGGGCCGGCAAGGATGTCGACATGATGCCGGCGACCTGCCTTGCAGGTGTTTTTGCTGCCCTGATCAGCCTGGCTCTGGTCTCCGATTTTGCCATCGGGCGCAACGACCTGGTGGTGGCCTGCCTGCTTGGGGCCTTCCAGATCGGCGGGCAATACATTCTGATCACCCTGGCGGCACGCCATGTGCCGGCCACGGAGATCACCCTGTTGATGCTGCTTGAGGTGGTGGCCGCGCCCATTTGGGTGTGGATCGGGGTTGGCGAGGTGCCGGCGCTGTTGACCCTGATCGGCGGCGCCATCGTGCTTGGCGCGGTGGCGGTGCAGGCCGTGGCCGGGCTCAAGCAGACCCGCGCGGTGGAAGCCCCATGAAGGCGGTCAGACAGGTTCTCGGCGACTTTTCCGTTCAGGCGGCAACGGCAGGCATCTTGTCGGCCTTTGTGGGCACGGCCGCTTCGTTCGCCATTGTGGTGCAGGGCTTGAGCGCAGCCGGCGCCAGCCCCATGCAGGCCGCCTCCGGGCTCATGGCCCTGTCGTTCGCGCTGGGGTGTTGCGGGATCTATCTCAGCCTCAAATCGCGGCTCCCCATCTCCATTGCCTGGTCGACGCCCGGCGCGGCCCTGCTGGCCACCACAGGGGCGCCTGAGGGCGGTTTTGCGGCCGCTGTGGGGGCATTCCTCCTCACCGGGGTGCTGATTGTCCTGGCCGGCCTGTGGAAGCCCCTGGGACGCTGGGTGAGCGCCATTCCCACCGCCATTGCCGGGGCCATGCTTGCTGGCGTCCTGCTGGTCTTCTGCCTTGCCCCCATCAAGGCGGTGGCCGAGGACCCGTGGCTCTCGCTACCGGTGATTGCCGCCTGGGCCCTGATGTTCCGGATCAACCGGCTCTTTGCGGTGCCGGCGGCCTTGCTGGTGACCATCATCATCATTGCCCTGTCAGGCCAGGGCATGCCGGAGGAGAGCGTGCGCTTCTGGCCCGATCCGGTGCTGGTGGTGCCGGCGTTTGAGATCGGGGCCATCATCGGGATCGGGCTCCCGCTGTTCCTGGTCACCATGGCGTCGCAAAACATTCCCGGCATGGCCGTGCTCAACGCCAATGGCTATCAGCCGCAGGCCGGTCCTCTGTTCGTCACCACCGGCGTCTTCACCCTCGCTGCCGCCCCGTTCGGTGGCCATGCGGTGAACCTTGCAGCCATCACGGCGGCCATGTGTGCCGGCGAAGATGCGCACCCGGACCCGGCGCGGCGCTATTGGGCCGCGCTGGCGGCGGGCATGGGATATCTGGTGTTTGCCTTGCTGGCCGGGCTCGTGACCGCCCTGATTGCCGCGTCGCCGACCTATCTCATCAACGCTGTGGCCGGATTGGCGTTGCTCGCCACTTTCGGCGCCGCGCTCACCAGCGCCGTCTCCGATGTGGAGATGCGCGAGCCGGCGGTGGTCACCTTCATCGTCACAGCATCCGGCTTGTCGTTCTTCGGTGTGGGCAGTGCCTTCTGGGGGCTGGTTGCGGGCATCGGCATGCACGCCATCTTGCGGGCCTGGCGCAAACGGCCCACCTGATCAGCGCACGTCGGCTGCGCCGGTGAGGTCTATGGTGTTCCCTGTGGTCTGGGGCGCAACGCCGCTGGCCAGGAAGGTGATCACGCTCGCCACTTCGGCCGCGGTGGTGACCCGGCCGGTGGGATAGAGGGCGGCCATTTTCTCCAGGCCCTGTTCTGCCATGATGTCGCCCACCATCTCGGTGTCCACGAAGCCAGGTGCGATGCCGTAGGCCAGGATGTTGTCTTTGGCGCAGGTGCGCGCAATGGAGCGGTTGAGCGCCAGCATGCCGGCTTTGGAGGCGCCATATTGCTGGTGCTCGATGCTGTCGCCCCGGTGGCCGGCGCGGCTGGAGACGTTGATGACGATGCCGCCGCCGGCTGCCTTGAAGTGGGGGATGGCCCGGCGGCAGAGTTGCGCGGCACACCCCAGATTGATCCGCATGGTGCGCTCCCAGCCGGCAAGCCAGTCCTCCAAAGGCAGATCGAGCGGGCATTTCTCATAGACACCGGCATTGTTCACCAAAACATTGATGCGCCCGCGCCAGGCCAGCGCCTCATCCCAAAGGGCCTCGGTCTGGTCCACATCCAGAAGGTCCGCCTGCACCAGATGTGTGTTCTCAGGGCCGACCTCCGAGGCCAATTCCTGAGCTGCCCCCGCGCTCGCGCCATAGTGGATGATGGCCACGCCGCCTGAGGCCACGATCCGGCGCACCGTGGCCGCGCCGATACCGCGCGAGGCGCCCGTGATGAGCACCGTCTTGCCGCTGAGATCGATCATAAAATGCTCCTTAGGGGGTTAGACTTGAGCCGGACCGCCCGCTACCATCGTGCGTTGGATGATGAGGCGTGGGTGGATCATGACCCTTCACTATACAAAAGAAAACAAGATTGCCCGCATCGTGCTGGACAATCCGCCGGTGAACGTCTTCACGCCGGCGTTGCATAAAGAGTTCCTGGAGATTTTGCGCGACTTCGTGGCCGACGACAGCATCCATGTGGGCGTCTGGTCAGGGGCGGGGACGCGGGCGTTCTGTGCCGGTGACGATATCAAGACCGAGCGCCCCGAGCGCAGCGTGGCCGAAATGGTGGAGCGCGAGCTCAGCGTGCGGCGCGAGGGCGACAGCCTGGAATATCCCGGCTGGGAGGTGGAGATCCAGGGGCTCACCCGGTTCAAGCCCATCGTCGGGGCCATCAACGGCTACTGCCTGGGCCAGGGCTTCATCTACATGATGCTGTTGACCGACATCCGCATTGCCTCAAGCACCGCGCAGTTCGGGTTGCCGGAAATCAAGTACGGCATGGGCGGGGCCGGCGGCGTGATGCGTCTGGCGCGCACCATCCCGCACACCTCGGCCATGTGGATGCTGCTCACCGGCGAGATGTTCGGCGCAGATCAGGCGTTGCGCCATCATGTGATCAACGAGATCGCCGCGCCCGATGCGCTTGAGGGGCGGGCCATGGAGCTCGCCGAGCTGATCGCCAGCCATCCGGCTTTGGCGGTGCGCACCGAAATGGAAGCCTATCAGCGGGCAGGGGAGATGAGCCGGGCGGATGCATTGGCCTTCGCCTCGCGGCTCTACCGCCTGCAGCGGCTCGCCATGGACCAGACCCCGCCGCTTGCGGGGGAGGATAGATGATGCGCCCCGACCTTGCCCAGGCGCAAGAGACCGAGCGCGCCATGCAAGGCGCCGATATTCCTGACACCCTGGGCGCCTTCCTGCAGGAACGGGCCGAAGCCCTGGGCGACCAGGTGGCCGGGCACTGGTTCCAGGATGATCTGTCGCTGACCTTTGCCCAGCTGCACGAGCGGGCCGACAGGTTGGCCTCCTCCTTGAACCGGCTGGGTGTGCGCAAGGGCGCCCATGTGGCGGTAATGCTGCCGAATGTGCCTGAAACTCTCATCGTGTGGGGCGCGCTCGGGCGCCTGGGCGCCGTCATGGTGCCGGTGAACACGGGCTACACGGCCTCTGAACTCTCCTTCGTGCTGAACGATTCAGATGCCCAGTTCGTGGTCATCGATGCTGAATACCTGGATACATTCGCGAATGTTCCTGCGCGCCCTGAGATGATCACGGAGCACAATGTCATCGTGCGCGGTGCACCGTCCGGCGATCGCCAGCCCCTGCACGATCTGATCGCAGAAGGCGCTCTTCCCTTCCAGGCGCCGGTCAAGGTCGAAGCCTCCGATCTGCTGAACATCCAATACACCTCCGGCACCACCGGCTTTCCCAAGGGCTGCATGCTCACCCACGAATACTGGATGCGGGCGAGCTACGCCCTGGCCTTCACCCGGGGCGGCGCCAAGAGCGGCATTGAGAATGTGCTGGTCTGGGCGCCGTTCTTTTACATGGACGGCATGTGGCAGCTCCTCTCGGCCTTCTACCTCAACGCCACCTGCTATGTGGCCCGGCGCATGAGCATGAGCCGGTTCTTTGGCTGGCTGACCGAGTACCAGATCCACTCCTGCACCTTTCCTGAACCGGCGCTGAAGGCGTTCCCGCCCTCTGAGGAGGACGCCAAGGTGTGCCTGAAATACATCTACGCCTTTGGCTGGCGCCCGGAGAGCAAGCGGGCAATGGAGGAGCGCTTTGCCGGCTGCGCGGCGCGCGATGCCTATGGCATGACAGATCTCAGCACCGCCTCGGTGACGCCCATGGCGGCGGTTGCCGGCAACTATGCTCGCACCTGCGGCCTTGAAGCGCCGGAGCGTGAGCTGAAAATCGTCGATGAAGCCGGCAAACCGGTCGCGCGCGGCGAACGCGGCGAGCTCTGGGTGACGGGCCGGGGCATCATGTGGGGCTATTACAAGCGCCCGGAGGCCAACCGCGAAGTGTTCCGCGGCAAGTGGTTCCGCACTGGCGACATCTTCTACCAGGATGAGGACGGCTACTACTACATTGTCGGACGAATGAAGGACATGGTGAAGCGGGCAGGCGAGAACATTGCCGCGCGCGAAGTGGAGGCTGTGCTCAACGAGCTTGACGCGATCATGGAGAGCGCCATCGTTCCGGTGCCCGATCCCGACCGCGGCGAGGAGGTGAAAGCCTACATCCGCCTGAAAGACGGGGTGGTGCAGGACGACTGCCCGCCGGAGCGTATTCTGGAGCATTGCTCAGAGCACTTGGCCAAGTTCAAGCTGCCGCGCTACATCGCCTATGTGGACGATTTTCCCCGCACACCGACACGCAAGATCGCCAAGCAGCGGATGCTGGCGGAGGCAACGGACCTGACCGCCGGCGCCTTCGACCACAAGGACGGCGTTTGGCGCTAGCGCGGCATGACTTTCTATCGGATCGACGAAGATAGCCCTCGCCTGAATGCTGTCCTAGGGCTTGACCCGAGGGCTACATCGTTGTGAGCACGGATTTGAATGGCTTGATCGCACCTAGAGCCATAACGCGCTAGCGCCTTTTTCTGTTCATGGCGCAGGAAACGGGTGGGTGCTGCGCCTGTGCCCGCGTATTGTCCGCCGGTCATGACACAACAAAACGCCATAGAAAGCCGCATGGGGCCCATGGCCTGGGCCATGCTGGTCTCGCTCTCGATCCTTTGGGGCGGCTCGTTCTTCTTTGCCGAGGTGGCCTTGCGCGGCCTTCCCACGCTGACCCTGGTGTTCCTGCGCGTGGCGCTTGGGGCCCTGGTGCTCTGGGTGGTTTTTCTTTTGACCGTGCCGAAGGACCAGCGCACGGGCCTGCCCTGGAAGGACTTCGCCATAATGGGGCTGCTGAACAACGCCATCCCCTTCTCCCTCTTGGTGTGGGGGCAGACGCAGATCAGCTCCAGCCTGGCATCGATCATCAATGCCACCACGCCGTTCTTCACCGTGCTGGTGGCCCATGTGCTTTTGGCCGATGAGCGCATGTCGCGCACCAAGGTGATGGGTGTCAGTGCCGGGTTTGCCGGTATCGTCGTCCTTATGGGGCCGGGCGCGCTTCGCGGCGGCGACGGAGGCATGGCCGGACAGATCGCCTGTATCGGTGCAGCCGTTGCTTATGCCCTTGCCGCCACCTTCGGGCGGCGCTTTGCCAAGGTCACGCCGTTGGCCACGGCAACAGGCCAGGTGACCTGTTCCAGCCTCCTGCTTTTGCCTTTGGTGTGCCTGGTGGATCAACCCTGGACCTTGAGCATGCCGGGTTGGGACGTGATCGGATCGGTGGTCGGCATCGCCGCCGGCTCAACGGCGTTCGCCTACATTCTCTATTTCCGCATTCTTCAGGTGGCCGGCGCCACCAACGTGGCTCTGGTGACCTTCCTGGTGCCGGTGAGCGCCATTGTGTTGGGCACGCTCATACTGGGTGAGATCCTGCGCCATGAACATGTGGCAGGAATGATCCTGATCGCCGCGGGGCTGGCGATTATCGATGGCAGGCTGATTGACCGATTTAAGACGGCCCGCAAGCCGGCCTGAAGGCGTTAGAGCGCTCTGGGCCTACATGGGCACCCGGATCACCTGACCGGTGCGCAGACGCGCGGTTTGCTGCAGCTGATTGAACGCCGCCAGGGTCGCGGCCTCGATACGGTATTGCTGAGCGATGCTGGGCAGGGTTTCGCCCGGTTTCACCTTATGAAAATAGTAGATGTAGTCGCGGTTGCGGCTGGTGCCGCCGGACTGGCGCCCTGGCTGTGCGGCCACCGTGCGCAACGGTGCTGCGGCTTGGCGCGGGGCGGTTTGCGCAGGCGCGATGCGGCCTGGAACGGTGAGCCGTTGGCCCATCCGCAAGGCATAAGGCGGCGGAATGCGGTTCAGCCGGCCGAGCTCCTGCACCGTGGTGCCGTAGCGCTTGGAGATGGAATAGAGCGTGTCGCCGGGCCCAACGGTGACAATCAGCGTGCTTGTTTGATATCGCGGGGCGGCGGGCTGCGCCGGTGCGATGGAGCCGGTGCGGGTGTAGTCGACGCCGGCCGACGGAATGATCAGACGCTGGCCGACGGAAAGCCCGTAGGGCGGGTAGATATTGTTGGCGGCGCCCAATTGAGCCACCGTGACGCCGTTTCTGCGGGCAATGGAATAGGCCGTGTCGCCGGGCTGCACGTGAATCTGTCGTGCATGGCCCGTGGTCCGTGTCGGGGCGCTGTTGGAGCCGGTGATGATGCTGGAGGTGGTGGTCGGCGCAGCCAGCGGCTGTTCCCACGACCGATCGTTCATATTGGAGAGGCCGCAGCCTCCGGCCATGCCCGCAAGCGAGAGAACACAGACAATCCCAAAGCCCCTTGAGACAAATTCCCCCACACCCCGAACGCGACGCATAACACTTCTCCATCTTGAAAACCGGCCTTCAGGGTGCCGCAACAGGGTTAAAAATGCGTTGCGGTATTGACCAATTTTGCGAATGGAGAGCGGATTTATGCGACGCCGAGCTTCTTCTGCAGCTTGGTGCTGGAGGTGGTGTACTGGAACACCAGGCGCTCATCGGGGTGGATGATCTTGAACGCCACCTGGGCCATCAGAGCCGCCTCGTGGAAGCCGCTGAGGATCAGTTTCAGCTTGCCCGGATAGGTGTTGATGTCGCCAATGGCGAAGATGCCCGGCTCTGAGGTCTGGAACTTTTCGGTATCCACCTCGATCAGGTTCTCATTGAGATTGAGACCCCAATTGGCCACCGGCCCCAGCTTCATGGTGAGGCCGAAGAAGGGCAGCATGGTGTTGCAGGCAATGTGCTCTTCGCCGTCCGGGCCTTTGATCTGCGCGCCGGTCAGTTGACCGTCTGCGCCCTCAAGAGCGGTCACTTGGCCCATCTTGAACTGCATTTTGCCATCGGCACAGAGCGAGTGCATCTTCTGCACTGAATCGGGCGAGGCGCGGAAGGCGTCCCGCCGGTGCAGCAATGTCATGGAATTGGCGATGGGCTGGAGGTTCAGCGTCCAGTCCAGCGCGCTGTCGCCACCGCCCACGATCAGGATATCCTTGCCGCGGAACTGTTCCATCTTCTTGACCGCGTAGAACACCGAGGTGCCCTCATAGCCTTCAATGCCGGGCATGGGCGGTTTCTTCGGCTGGAAGCTGCCGCCGCCGGCCGCGATCACCACCA
>CAJHYS010000191.1_pt1 | contig 21909 bp, 20 predicted proteins | sample 9198801 | NCBI WGS metagenome assembly CAJHYS01 (sample SAMEA7708368, study PRJEB35096) | sediment metagenome | biome: marine neritic benthic zone biome [ENVO:01000025]; feature: sediment [ENVO:00002007]; material: shallow marine sediment [ENVO:03000034] sea grass bed [ENVO_01000059] ...
AGTTGGGGTATAGCGTCAGATAGCGCGAACTGACACCGAGCGACCCGGTAGTGCCAATTTCTTCGGGTAAGTCGACCGCGCTACCCAGGCAATTGCCTTCTTTTATTGTGTAGTGGTCGCCGAGTGGCTGACGGGTGGTGGACGCATGGACGAACTGTACGTGATACGGTTCGATGAAGTTTTCCATGATCAGCTTCCAATTGGTCTCGATCACCCCGAAATCCAGGATGCCAATTGGCGTAAGCCTGGAGAAATCGATCCCCTCCAGCCGCGCAATCAGCGGTGCCGCATAATCCTCAAAGGCTGGTGCATTGCCACTTATGTTGACAAAGATCCAGTCATTCCAGACGTGGGTGAGCACCGGAACCAGACCCTTTTCCTTGCGGTCAAAGCCGTCGGTGTCGTGCTTGTCGGTGCCGCCGAAATGGGGGGACGCCTTTAGGTTCCCTGACAGATCATAGGCCCAGGCGTGATAGGGGCAGCGGATCAGCTTGCCCACGTTCTTGGGCTGGTCCACCAGCTGCAGGCAGCGGTGGCGGCAGACATTGTGGAAGGCGGAGATCTCGCCCCCAGCGTTCCGCACCAGCAGCACCGGCTTGCCGCCAACGGTGACCGGGATTGCATCGCCGGTCTTTGTGAACTGGTGCGCAAAGCCGACGAACACCCAAGTGCTGGCCAGGACGGTGTTGCATTCAAGCTGCCAGAACGCCTCGCTGGTGTAGGCCTCTGCCGGCAGACCATGGGCCAGTCCACCCTGCTCGTGTGTTGCGCTTAGTATCGTCTCCAAATGATCATGTGCCATCGCGCTCTCCCCAGTCGCTCTTCAGCAAGAACTGGTTCTTGTAGTTTTTCAAACCCGTCATGGTCTCCACCGACGCGATGTCGGCGGCCCCATGAATTTCCGTATCCAGAAAATCCAGCAAGCCGTCACGGTCATTGCTCACGACTTCGACCAACAGGTCGTAGCGGCCTGACACCCAAAGGATGTAGACAACGTCCGGCAGCCGGGCGAGACGCTCGGCCACCTCACCCGGGGTGTGCCCCGGAGCGACCTTCACGCCCATCATGGCGTCGGTTTGATATTCCACGGCCACAGGGTCGGCGATGGCCACAATGCGCAGCATGCCGGCCTGCTTCATGCCGTTCACCCGGTTGCGGATGGTGCCTTCCGAGACGTCCAGTTCAGAGGCGATCTCGGCAAACGGCCGGCGGCCGTCCTGCTGCAGCATGGCGATGATGGAGCGGTTCAGCGTGTCGTGGGGGGAAGAAATGTCGGAGAGACGCGCGGGGCGCTCGATGAGCTTGCGCGCATCAATGTCGGTGATCTCGCGTGCCGCTCTGCCGGGCCGTGCCACCATAATCCGCCTCTTGTTACGAAATCCGAAGAACAATCGACTTTAGCTGCGTAATCCGAAGCAAGTTACCCTTGACTTGCGGATACGTCAATATTCTAATTCCATAATTGTTGATCGCGCAGCTGAAGGAGAGGACGGCATGCAATCGGCGCAGAATTTTGCCGGCTACGCCCAGGCCGGATCACCCGGATATGACGAAGAATTGGCCCAAGTGGGACCGGGCACCCCGTGCGGGGAGATGTTCCGGCGGTATTGGCAACCGGTGGCGATTGCCGATGATGTGGGCGAGCTGCCCATGGGCGTGCGCGTTCTGGGCGAGGACCTGGTGTTGTTCAAGATGCCGGGCGGCGACTTCGGCCTAGTGCACCGGCAGTGTCCGCACCGGCGGGCCTCTCTGGAGATCGGCAAGTGCGAAGAGCGCGGCATTCGCTGTGCCTATCACGGCTGGCTGTTTGCGCCTGATGGCGAGATTTTGGAGACGCCGGGAGAAGCGCCGGATGCCAGGCCGGCCATTGAGGTGCGCGCCCGCACGCGGCTCGGCGCCTATCCGCTGCACCAGTATGGCGGGCTGATCTTCGCTTACATGGGCCCGCCAGGCGAGATGCCCCCCTTCCCTGAATATGACGCCACGTTCGTTCCGGACCTCACCACGCGCAACTATCAGATCAACTATGCCTGCAACTGGCTCCAGGTGCTCGACGCCATCATGGACCCGGTGCACACCACGTTCCTGCACAGCCAGATATCCGGCGCGCAGTTTTCCGAAGGCATGGCGGAGATCGGCGAGCTCGATTTCTTTGAGCGCGGGCTGCAATACCTCGGCTCGAACACGCGCCGGGTGGGCGATCATGTGTGGGTGCGGGTCAACGAAGTGGTCCTGCCCAATTTCACCCAAGCCGGTTCGGCCTTCCAGGCCGACGGCACACGGCCACACTATTTCGGCCGCTCCTCCTTCACCCGCTGGGTGGTGCCCATTGACGACACGCGCTCCATGAGCCTTGCCTGGGCCAATTTCGGCGAACGGGGCGACCCTGAGAAGTACAACAATCAGGAAGGCTGCGAGTTGATCGAGCAAGGCGAATTGGTGGACCGGCCCTGGGAGGAGCGCCAGCGCAATCCGGCCGACGCCGAAGCGGTTGAAGGCATGGGGCCGATCAGCGAGCACAAGGGGGAAAACCTGATGCCCACCGACCGGGGCGTTGCGGTCTACCGCCGGGGCCTGCGCCGCCTGATCCGCGAGATTGCCGGGGGCAATGCGGCGCCGCAGCCGCAGCAGCTCTCAGATCAGCCGGTGCGCACCTATGGGCAAGACAGCGTGCTGAAAGCGCCCATGCGCAATTTGGAGGATGACCGCAAGTTCCTCAAAAGGGTGGGCCGTGCGGTGATGGAGATGCAATTTGGCGCAGAAGAGATGGAGCTTGGCGCGCGCGATGCCCATATTGTCGGCAGGCTGAAAGAGATGGAGGCGGCAGGTTTTCAATGACCACGGTGAAGGTTCACATCAAAAACAACCGCTGGGCCGAAGGCTCGTTCCCCAACACGCCCGAGGGTGAAGAGGTCTTCACCATCACCGAAGAGCGCTTCAACGCCGCGCTTGAGGCCTATCCGGCGTTGAAGGGCCGGATGACTGTGTTCATCGACTGGGATGAGGACAATTTCGCCTCCTCCATGGCCGACACGGACGTGCTGCTCACCTGGAACCTGCCCACCGAGGGGCTGGGCGAGATCGCCAAGAAGCTGAAATGGATCCACTGCATCGGCGCCGGCGTTGAGCACATGCTGCCCATGGACTGGCTGCCGGACGCGGTGGCGCTCACCAACAACAAGGGCGTGCATGCGGACAAGGCGGGTGAGTATGGCCTGATGGCCGTCTTGATGCTGCACAACAACATGCCGGCGATCCTCACCAACCAGCGGGCGCGCAAGTTTGAGTCCCTTTACTCCACGCCCATTGCCGGCAGCACCATCGTTGTGGTCGGCACCGGCAGCTTAGGGGGTGCGGCCATCAAGAAACTGGCGCCGCTCGGGCCCAACATCATCGGGGTCAACCGCCACGGCAATCCGGTTGAGGGCGCAAGCGAGGTGGTGACCATCGCAGAGCTCGACAGCGTTCTGCCCAAGGCGGACTATCTCTATCTGGCCGTGCCCGACACGCCGGAGACCACGGGCCTGATCGACCGCCGGCGCCTCAATATGCTGAAAGCCGGCTCGGGCATCGTGAATGTGGGGCGCGAGCCGGTGATGGACTATGGGGCGTTGCGCGAGAAGTTGGAGGCCGGTGAGCTGGCGGGCGCCGTTTTGGATGTGTTCACGCCGGAACCCATTGCGGGAGACTCGCCACTGTGGGACACGCCCAACCTGGTGGTGACGCCCCATGTCTCGGCAGATGACGGCGACAGTTACGTGCCCCTCACGCTCGATCTCTTCTTCCGCAACATGGAGCGCTTCTTGGCGAGCCAAGAGCTGCTCAATCCGGTGCGACCCGATCTAGGCTATTGAGCCTGGTGATGGCGGCCTCAAGGTCGGCCATCAGGGCGGCATAAGCCTCCGCGCCCACGGCGCCCTGGATCCGGGCATACTCAGCCTCCGATTGGCGGGCCATCTCATCCACCAGGGCCCGGCCTTTTTCGGTGATGGAGACAAGACGCAGGCGCTTGTCCTCCTTGCCGTTTCGCCGGTTGATCAGCCCTCGCCCGCTGAGATCGGCAATGATGCGCGACAGGCTCGGCATCTTCAGGCAGATGGCCTCGGCAAGTTCGCCCGCCTCCAGTTCATCGCTTTCGCAGAGCGCGCGCAGCACGCGCCATTGCTGCTCGGTGACGCCCGTTGCCTTAAGGTGCGGCCGGAAGCGCTCCATCACCGCTTCGCGGGCCATCAGCAGTTTCAGCGGCAGGGACTGGGCAAGCGGGCGCATGGAGATCTACACCTCCTCGTCTTCCACCACATTGCGCAAGACGCCCATGGGATCGCAGGAGACCTCCACCACGTCGCCGGGCTTCAACCATTTGGGCGGATCGAAACGGGCGCCCGCGCCGGTCGGCGTGCCGGTGGCGATGATGTCGCCCGGATGCAGGGTCATGAAGGTGGAGATGTAGTTGATGATGCGCGTGAAGGGGAACACCAGATCGCCCGTGTGGCCGTCCTGGCGCACTTCGCCGTTCACCCGGGTCTGGATCCTCAGATCGTCATAGTCGGGGATATCGGATGCGGTCACGATCACCGGGCCAAGCGAACCTGACTTGTGGAAGTTCTTGCCCGGGGTCACGTTGAACTTGCTGTGGCGCAGCCAGTCGCGCACCGAGCCCTCGTTCATGAGGGTGAGCCCGAATATGTGGTCGGCCGCCTGTTTTTCCGGAATGCGCCGGCCCTCCTTGCCGATGACGATGACGATCTCGCCCTCATAATCGAGCTGCTCAGATTCAGGCGGGCGCAACACCGGCTGTTCGTGGCCCGCCAGACTGTCGGGCGTGCGCATGAACAGGCTGGGGTAAGCGGGCGCCGGCGTGCCGTCCTTATACTCCTCGTTACGGTCCATGTAGTTGATGCCGACGCAGAGGATCTTGCCGGGATTGAGCACCGGCGGCATGAACTCGATCTGATCGACCGGCACAGCGGGCGCCGTTGCCATGGCCGCCTCGCAGGCGCCGAGCGCCTCCTGCCGGATGACCGCCTGCAGGCTGCGCAAGCCGCCGCTCATGGTGCTGCCGAGATCCAGCACCTGGTCGCCTTGAAGGCAGCCGAAGGTCTGGTAGCCATTGTAGGCAAAGCTGAGGAGTTTCATTCCGCCGCCACCGATTTTCCGTCCAGAAGGCCCGCCCGCTCCAGCACCCCATCGAGCCGCCGCTCAAGCTCTTCGGAGGCGGCAAGCAGCGGCAACCGGTGTTCGTTGACCGGCAGAATGCCGAGCCGCTTCATCATGTACTTCATGGGGATGGGGTTGATGTCGTAGAACACCGCCTTGTTGATCTCAAACAGGCGCCGGTGGAGATCGCGCGCGCCGAAGAGATCGCCCTTCCAGACCGCCTCGCACATCTGCGCCAAGGGCGCCGGACGCAGGTTGCCCACCGCGTTCATCAGCCCGCAGGCGCCGATGGCCATCATGGGGAAGGACAGCTCCTCCAGCCCTACAAAGATGCGGAACTCATCGCCATGCTCCTCGATGAGATCGGAGACATATCCAAGATCCAGCGAGGCGTGCTTCATGCCCACGAAGGTGGGGCACGAGGCTGCAAGCGTGCGCACGGTCTCCACCTTCACGTCCACCGCCGCGCGGCCTGGAATGTGATAGATCATCCAGGGCTTGTCATGCAGGGCGCTCAGGGCCTCGTAGTAGGCCACCAGGCCCCGCTGGGGCGGCTTGGAATAATACGGCGTGACGATCAGCAGCGCGTCCACGCGGGGCTTGGCCGCCGCATGGCGGGTCAACGCCTCCGTCTCCGCATATGACTGTGAGCCGGTGGCCACCACCACGGTGAGATCGTCGGCCGCGGCTCCAACGCCCACATCCACCAGCCGGTTGCGCTCTTCAACCGTGAGCGACGAGGGCTCCGACGTGGTGCCGTTGATCAGCACCCCATGGGAGCCGTTGGCCGCCTGGAACTCCACGAGCTGCGCATAGGCCTCATAGTCAACCGCGCCTGATTTGAACGGGGTGATCAGAGGCGGGATCGAGCCGCGCAATGCAGTCTTGTCAAGGGAAATCATCCAAAGCTCCATCAGTGCTGCGTTGACGGAATTTATTTAACATGTTAACTACATTCTTGTAAACGACCTCTTCAAGGAAGCCCCCCGTGCCTCATCTCATTGTGGAATATTCTGCCAATCTGGACGATGTGCTCGACATTCAGGCCCTGGTGCATGCGGTGCATGGGGCGGCGCTGGAAACGGGTATTTTCCCCAAAGCCGGAACCCGGACGCGCGCAGCGCGGCGCGCAGCTTATGAGATTGCCGATGGCCATGCCGACAACAGCTTCGTGCACCTCACCGTCAGGGTCGGTGCCGGGCGTTCGGTCGAGGTGCGCCAGGAGGCCGGCAACCTCGTTTTCGCCAGACTGACGGATGCGCTCGCGGCGGTATCCGCCTCCCAGCCGATCGCCATCTCCTTTGAAATGGTGGAGATCAACCCAGACACGAGCTGGAAGCAAAACAATCTGCCGCAAGCCCTGGAGGCCCGGCAGAAGGAGGGTGCGGCATGAACGAGATGAGCGGCGCGGGCTCGCCTGAGCTCCAGGCCAATCTGGCCAAGCTGGAGGATTATCTTGCCCGTTTCCGCAAAGCCGGCGTCGGCCACTTCATCAACGGCGAAAGGGTGGACGCGGCCAGCCGCTTGGATGTGGCGAGCCCTATCGACAACCTCGCCTTCTGCACCGCGGCCGAAGGCTCAAGCCAAGATATCGATCAGGCCGCCCAAGCGGCCGCCGACGCCTTTGCCGGATGGAAGGCCACCCCCGGAGCCAGTCGCCGCGAGATCCTGCATGCCATTGCCGATGCGGTGGTGGCCCACGCAGAAGAGATTGCGCTTCTGGAAAGCTTCGACACCGGCCAGCCCTTGCGCTTCATGCAGAAAGCCGCCTTGCGCGGGGCGGAGAATTTCCGCTTCTTCGCCGACAAGGCGCCCGAGGCGGCCAACGGGCTCTCCACCCCGTCGGACAGCCAGATCAACTTCACTGTGCGCCAGCCCATTGGCCCCGTCGGCGTGATCACCCCGTGGAACACGCCCTTCATGCTCTCCACCTGGAAGATCGCCCCGGCGCTGGCGGCAGGCTGCACGGTGGTGCACAAGCCGGCCGAATGGAGCCCCGTTAGCGCAACCCGCCTGGTGGAGATCATGCACGAGGCCGGCTTGCCGGCGGGCGTGTGCAACACGGTGCACGGGCTTGGCGAGGTGGCCGGCAAGGCGCTCACCGAGCACCCGCTGATCAAGGCCATCGCCTTCGTGGGCGAGAGCGCCACGGGCTCGGCCATCATGCGCCAGGGCTCTGAGACACTCAAACGGGTGCATTTTGAGCTCGGCGGCAAGAACCCGGTGGTGGTGTTTGCCGATGCCGACTTGGAGCGCGCGCTGGACGCGGCGGTCTTCATGATCTACTCGCTCAACGGCGAGCGCTGCACCTCCTCCAGCCGGGTGCTGATTGAGCGCCCCATCTATGATGAGTTCTCCGCCAAGCTGGCCGAGCGCGCCGCCAGGATCCGCCTCGGCCATCCGCTCGACCCGGCCACCGAGCTTGGGCCGCTGATCCACCCGCGCCATCTGGAGAAGGTGACGTCCTATTTCGAGGTGGCCAAGTCCGACGGCGCCAGCATCAGGACAGGCGGCAAGAAAGCCGACCCCGCGCCCTCGCCCGGCAACTATGTGGAGGCAACCTTGTTCGGCGATGCGGACCAGTCCATGCGCATCGCCAATGAAGAGATCTTCGGGCCCGTGCTCACCGCCATTCCGTTTGAGGACGAGGCCGAAGCGCTGCAGATCGCCAATGCGGTGCCTTACGGCCTGGCCGGCTATGTGTGGACCAATGACAGCGCCCGGGCCTTGCGCATGGCCCAGAACATCGAGGCCGGCATGATCTGGGTGAATTCTGAAAACGTGCGCCATCTGCCCACGCCGTTCGGCGGCATGAAGGCCTCGGGCATCGGCCGCGACGGGGGCGACTACAGCTTTGACTTTTACATGGAAACCAAAAACATCGCCCTTGCCACCGGTGCCCACACGGTGCCGAAGCTGGGCGCCTGAGGCTCAACCCCCATGCCCCTTCCCGCCCCCACCTTCTCGCCGCCCTTCAACATCGTGCGCTGCAGCCATGCGGTGCTGGCGGTCACCGACCTTGCGCGCTCGCGCGCCTTTTATGAGGGGGCCGTGGGCCTGCGCACCGAAGATCAGGATGCGAACGGGCTCTGGCTGCGCGGGGTTGAAGAGCGCAACCACCATTCCCTCGTGCTGAAGAAGGCCGATCACGGCGAATGCCTGCGCCTTGGCTTCAAGGTGGCCAGCGAAGAGGATCTCGACAAGGCCCACAGCTATTTTGCCCGCGAGGGCCTGCCCTGCCGCTGGAGCGAGGAGGCGTTTCAGGGGCGCACCCTGCAGGTGTCGGATCCGGAAGGCACGGCACTTGAATTCTGCTACAACTTCCACCAGGCCCCGCGCCTTTTGCAGAAATATGAGCATTACCGCGGCTGCCATCCCCAGCGGCTGGACCATTTCAACTGCTTCTCTCCCAATGTGCAGCGCTCGGTAGATTTTTATAACGGCCTCGGCTTCAGGGTCACCGAATACACCGAGACGGACGGCGAAGATGCCGCCATTTGGGCCGCCTGGATGCACCGCAAGGGCAATGTGCACGACATGGCCTTCACCAACGGGCGCGGGCCCCGCCTGCACCACATTGCCTATTGGGTGCCCAGCGCCCTCAACATCATCCACCTGTGCGATGTGATGAGCACCTCAGGCTGGCTGGACAACATGGAGCGCGGGCCGGGGCGGCATGGCATTTCCAACGCCTTCTTCCTCTACGTGCGCGACCCGGACGGCCACCGCCTTGAGCTCTACACCTCAGACTACCAGACCATGGACCCGGACCATGAGGCGATCCGCTGGTCCCTCACCGACACCCAGCGCCAGACGTTGTGGGGCATGCCGGCGCCCAAGTCGTGGTTCGAGGAGGGCTCGGCCTTTCCCGGCCAGAAGGTGCGCGAGCCGGCCCTGCAGGCGCAGCCGATTGTGGCGCATTAACGGCGACATGGACCGACACGCTGGGCGGTGATTCCGCCTTCGCACGGGCCGGCTCCGGGTTTTCCGAGATCGCAAGAAGATATCGGCGGAAGTCAGTAAAATATCAGAGAAATCTATATTTGGGCAATACCCGAAACTATTATCAAAAATACAAAAATAAAGAAATTATCGCCAAACCGGTTTTATTATTGCCACTTTTTGTGCTACATTATTTGCACTATTGGTTCTGGGCACGGCAAGTCGAGCCCGACCAAGGGATAGTAAATGGGGAGTCCATGCAAACCGCAGGAGATGACCCATGCGCTACAAACGTCGGAAAACCAAGAAAACCCTCAAAGCCGTTGCATGCTCGCCCGACGGCAAGCGCCTTTACGGGGCTTGGGGACGCACACTCGTCACCTATAAACTCAAGACCGGCAAAACGGCTCCCAAGCGGTCTTCAAAAGTGGAGGCCCCCGGTGAGATCGTTTCGCTTCGCTGCACCGATGCCGAGGGACCGCTCGTCGCCGTACGCCGCGACGATTGTGACGCGTCTGAGCGCTCGCCCATAAGCCTCTTGCGCCTGAAGGGTGAACGCCTCAGCGAGATTGCAAGGCTTCCTGAATCGCTAAAGGATGTGGTGGAGACGCAGGCGGGTATTGTGGCCCTGCTTGGTCCTGGGGATCTGGACCCCCCGCGCCTTCTCAGGCTGGACCGGAACAGCGGCGCCGTCCTCTCCTCGCGTCCGGTCGATTCGGACTCAGAACGGCTTCGCCAAGGAACCGGAACAGCCGTCCTCGCGGTCGCGCCAAGGGCACGCAGGGTCAGCCGCATCGACTTCGACGAGAACTGCCCACCTCCAGGGCCGGGGCGTGATCCGGGCCGCGATCCGGGTCAAAATCCGGATGGCGAGCCCCGTCCCCATTACCCGAAATGCGTTTGCTGCAAGGACGAGGAACCCGATGAGCCGGGGTCCGGTAGCCATACGCCGCCACGCACTCCGCCGCGCGATCATTGCGACGACGGCGACGATGGTGTCGACGACGGCTGCCGCTTCTACACGACGTTCGGAACGCTCATCGTTTGCATTGACAGATGCCGGCCGGAGCGCGATCCGTGTCGCCGCACGATCCATTCGCGCGTCGAACAGCTCGACCTGGTGGGCGGAACCCTCTTCGCCACCACGCGTGGCGGCCGCAGCCTTGAGCTCCTCGATCCCGGCTCGCTGCACACGCAGAAGCAATGCGCCACGCCCGCCCCCGGCAGCTTCGTGCTTGCCGCCCCGGCGGCAAATGCCATCGTCGCAGTCAACCCCACCCTTGAGCGGTTCGCCGTGATCGAGGCACAGCCGGCCGTGTCAGCGGACGCCCAGTTGCAGCTTGAGGCCGATATTTCCGAGCGCGTGTTCGAGGGTTCGAACTTGACGGACACCTCTTCTGGTCCCCTTTTCGCGATCGAGAACAAGTCGATCCTCATCATCCCGACCGTTGACCCGACGCAGAACTACAGCGGACCGCAGAACGGCAACACCTATCGTGATGCGCTGTTCAACCTGCTCGAGCCGCCCGGCTCCGCGGCTGCCCTTGATGCGCCTTTGGGCAAGGTCGTGAGGTATTACAACGAACAGAGCCACAATCAGCAGGGCCTCGACTTCCTGACCTTCGGCGCCGACACGCCCGAGTTCTATTCAGGGCCACCGATTGAGATCGACAACGCGTTCGAGAGCTACTTCAACGGGGCGTTCTCACCTGGCGCCCTCGTCTCGAACGCTTCGCCGGGCATGAGCCCCACGGAGGTGAGATTCCGCGGCAACGAGACCCGCGCAATCACAGCGTTCTCATCGATCGGCGACGCGACCGACGGTGCCAACGAGTTTGACTTCACGCTCGATTTTCCGGCCGCACTCCTGAGGATCTCGCTCGGCGACGGCCTGACGGTCGATATCGAGCAGTCCGCTCCGTCTTGGACCATCGAATACGAGGATTCCGCCGGCTCAATGGTCAATCTCGTGCTTGACCCATCGGACCTGCCCCAGGACACCGCGGTCACGTTCAATGCGGCGGGCGGCACCTTCAACACCGAACTGTCAGATCTGACGGAGGCGTTCCAGACCATGATCAACGCCACGCCGCAGGCGGCCGACTTCGAACCGGTCGAGGTGGTGTGGGGCAAGCGGCCCGGCGAGGGTCTCGGCCGGGTCTACGTGCTGTTCCGTTTCGCCTCTGGCGGACAGGTTCCGCGCGTTACAAACGCCGGCAGCAGCAACACCATGGCCAATTTCCTGGGCGTCGATGCGGGCAACATCCGGTTCCAGATCGGCGCGGCCGAGTTCGACCTGTCCGCCTCCACCACTGCGCAGGAGAGCGTGGCAGCGGAGTTGCGGGACTATCTCATCATCGTTTCACGGCTGGCGGAGATCGCGGCGACGTCGGGAAGCGACGTTAAGGACCCTGTGCTGGGCAGCGTCGTGGTGACGGTCGGCTCAATCGGATCGAGCGTCCTGTTGGGCACACGGTTCGAGGTGTCCAACGTGCACGGTCAATCGCCCGCCCGGATCGAGTCGGGATCCGGGTCCGGCGGCGATCCGCTAAACCTCGCCGACGGCCTCGCCGTGGAGGGCAGCGATTTCGCCCCCGACAATAACAACAGCATGAGCGACCGGCCGGCCTTCTTCGAGATGTTCTACGGAAGGCTCGTCGAGGCCGTATCGGACGATCTCGGCGGAGCACCGGCGGGCGGATGGAGCGAATTGGCCGAGTTCCTGGAGAGCTTCAACACGGTTTATGTCTTCCCGGTCGACCCCCCGCCCCCTGCGCACCCGGCCGAGTGGAGCGTCGACCATCCCGTACCGACGGACCTGCGCGCATTCGTCATCAGGCTTGAAGATCCGACGAGCGATCCGAACGGAACCGGGGTTGCGGTGAGACCCAGATGGGGGATGAACTTCCAGAGCTTCGATCCGACCGTGCCGTCAGGAGGCACCATCACCCGCTTGGAATCGGATACGCGGACCCTTGGTCATGAGCTCGGGCACACGCTGGGCCTGGGTGACCAGTACAGCTCGACGGAGTTCGACCCGACACTGGAATATATCGGCGGGCTGGACCTCATGGGCTCATCCGGCAGCGAATGGCCCCATTTCTGCGCCTACCACAAACTCGCGCTCGGATGGCTGGGAGAGAGCGACCGTATTGTCGTCGACCCGCCGGAAGAAGGCGAATTGGACAGCACCGAGTTCATCCTGGTTCCAACGGAATGGTGGGACGGGAACCAGGCCCAGGACGCGCGCGACGCCTTCGGCGCACCGGGAGGCACCCCCGTCGCCCCCGCCCTCATCTGCAACCTCGACGGTCAGGGAGGTCTCCTTGATGTGGTCGAGGCGCGCGCGCCGGGACCGGAATTCTCCGGCGGCATGGACACATCAAGCAATCCGGGACGGGTCACGGTCATGAACATTCTCGATTACGCCAAATCGGGCCGATACGGCAAAGTCATCGCCGACGAGCAAGCGATCCCGGCGGACGTGATCGACAACTTCTTCCGCTACAGGCGGCGCCTGCACAGGCTGGCGGGCGAACTGCAGGCGGGAGACACGTTCGACTTTGAGGATGCACCGGGCTTCCCCTTCGACGGCATCGTGCTCAACGTACTGGGGGATTCGACCATCTCCATTGATGGCAGTACGGTCCCCGTCTATCGCTGCAGCTTGGAGTGGACAGGCGGATTGGCGGCCGATGTCGGTTTCGCCGACAATGACGAGGAGTGGCGCAGTACGGACATCGCAATCGACTATATCGGCGCCGATGATGACAATCCGGAGTCCGGCGAGGACACCTGGCCCGATGGCGAGCCGCTGGGCACAGGCGAGAAGATCATCGTTCCTGCGACCAGCACCGAGCCGCACCGTGTGCGGGTGAGGGTGCGCAATTTCGGCGTCCAAACCGCCCACAACGTCAAGGTCAACCTGTACCTGCGCGATCCTGGCGGAGGCGGCAACATTGACGACGATGAACCCTATGGTACGCAGACCATCGATGAACTGCCGCCGGAGGCAGACTCCGGCCCGTTCGATCTGCACTTTCCCTGGGAAGTCCCCGCAGAACAGGAACTGCACGTGTGCTGGCGTGCGGAGATCGATTCTTTCGAGATCGGCAGCGGCGCGAGCGCACAGACCATTGTGTCGGACGCATCGGTCCTCAACAACTGGGTGCAGCAGAACATTTTCGAGTCTGACGTTGTCTATTCCAGTCCGCCCGAACCACTGTTGAACCGCTTCTCCGTCGGCAATGATGGTCCGTTCATCGAGAGGGTTCGGCTGGTGCCGGAAGGTCTGCCGAAGGGGGTCACCCTGACGGTGCGCCCCCGTCATTTGCGGATAGCGCCATTCTCCCGCCGGAACTTCTCGCTCCGCTTCGACTTCGAAGAGGAGCTGACGCAGGACCCATGCCGCCGGCAGATGGACGTCCTGATCCATTGCATGCGCGCCGTGGACCACGATGAGGAACCCTGGGGTGCTTCCCTGTTCCGCATTCATCTGCGCCGCAAAACGGAACCGTCGATCCAGGGAACCTGGTACGGCGCCAACCTGAACCTGACCGGGCAGATCTCGCCACCAATCGGCGTCGGTTCGATCTCTATCCGGCTGGATTTCGACAATGGCGAGCCGGCAACATGGCTCTCGACCTCGCTCGATCCGGGAGGCGTGTTCGATGCGTCGTTCGACACCTCCGGGACGGACCACAGCGCGGTCGTCCACGCCGCCGCGCACTATCGCGGCACAGATGTCTACGCGCCGTCGGTCTCAGAGCCCGCGAGGATCGTGCAAGTTCAGCCGGCCGGGTGAGCCGCCGCCCTATAGAGCGTTCAGCGGGATCTTCAGGTATGACACCCCGTTGTCCTCCTCCGGCGGCAAATGGCCGGCCCGGATGTTGACCTGAACCGAGGGCAGCAGCAGAGTCGGCATCTCCAACGTGGCATCGCGGGCGGTGCGCATGGCGACGAACTCATCTTCGCTCTTGCCCGCGCCCACATGGATGTTGCCGGCCCGCTCCTCAGCCACCGTGGTCTCCCAGGCATACTCGTTGCGCCCCGGGGCCTTGTAGTCGTGGCACATGAAGAGCCGGGTGTCGTCCGGCAGGCTCAGCACCTTCTGGATGGACTTGTAGAGCGTTGCCGCATCGCCGCCGGGGAAGTCGGCCCGGGCGGTGCCAAAATCGGGCATGAACAAAGTGTCGCCCACAAACGCCGCATCGCCCATCACATAGGTCATGCAGGCCGGGGTGTGGCCGGGGGTGTGGATGGCCCTCACCTCAAGGCCGCCAATGGCGAAGGTTTCCCCATCGGCGAACAGATGGTCGAACTGGGAGCCGTCGGGCAGGAACTCCTTTTCGATGTTGAAGACGCTCTTGAAGATCTGCTGCACCTTGGCGATTGGCTCGCCGACGCCGGTGCGCCCGCCCAGTTTTTCTTTCAAGTAAGGTGCCGCGCTCAGATGGTCGGCATGGGCGTGGGTTTCCAGAAGCCAGTCGACATCAAGCTTGTGTTTGCGCACATACGCCACGATCTGATCGGCGGACCTGGTCGTGGTGCGTCCGGATTTCGGATCGTAGTCGAGCACCGGATCGATGATCGCGCAGGCTTGGCTTTCTGGATCCTTGACCACGTAAGACACGGTGTTGGTGGCCGGATCAAAGAAACTTCCAACTTCAGGATGTGCGGCAGAAACGGCTTGGGCGTCAGACTTCAGCTGGGATTGCGACATGGCGCAAGACCTCCATTGAAAGGCATCAAAACGTCGGATCTGACGCTTGAAACCTCAGCAGTTCCCTCTTATATTCATATATGCTAATATAAGAATTCAAATCAAGTGCCGCGTTTGAAAAAAACCAAGGAGCCAAGTTTATGAGCAGCGAAAGCTTGAAACATGTTGATGCGAAAACGCTGAAGAGCTGGCTGGATGAGGACCGGGCGGTGCTGATCGACGTGCGCGAGACCGATGAGTATGCCCGCGAGCATATCCCTGAGGCGCGACTGGTGCCCTTGTCGGGGTTCAACCCGACCGACTTTCCCAAGGACCATGACAAGGTCGGCGTGTTCCATTGCCAGAGCGGAACGCGCACGGCCCAGGCGGCGCCGCATATTCTCCAGACCGGGTTCAAGGAGATCTAACCTCAAAGGCGGCCTGTCGGGCTGGAAGCAGGCCGGCTTGCCCGTCAACGTCAACCGCAAGGCGCCGATCTCGATCATGCGCCAGGTGCAGATCACGGCAGGATCGCTGGTGGTGCTGGGCATCGTGCTGGCGCTTCTGGTGTCGCCCTGGTTCATGGGGCTCAGCGCCTTCGTGGGCGCAGGCCTGGCCTTCGCCGGCCTGTCGGGCACCTGCGCCATGGCCTCGCTCTTGGCCCACATGCCGTGGAACAAGTCGTTCGGCAACGAGGCGAGCGTGGCGCCGGCTTTGAAAGGCACCTAGGCCGTTAGCTTCAAGGCCTCGCTCAGGCCGGTGCGCCGGTCCAGAAGGTCCGACAGGGTGTATTGGTCGAACACCGCGAAAAAGGCATCATGGGCCTCGCGGAACATGCGCCGTGCCGCGCAGGCCGGCGTGATGATGCAGGCGCTGTCCTGGCCGAAACACTCCACCACCTGGCTGAAGCCCTCCACCGCGCGCAAGACCGCGCCCAGGTTGACCTCGTCCGGCGCCATGGCAAGACGAATGCCTTCGCCGCGGCCGCGCGATGTGTCCAGAAACCCTGCCTGGGAAAGCCGCCAGACCACCTTGGTGAGATGGCTCTTGGAGATGCGGAAGCAGTTGGCGATCTCGGCCACCTGGCTTGCCTCTTCGCCGCGCAGGCCCACATAGATCAGCACCCTGAGGGCATAGTCGCTTTGAGCTGTGACGCGCATCGGATCACCGCGCGACGTCGAGATTGACCCAGATCCACGAGGGCGCCGGCACCGCCAGGCAGATTAGGGCATTGGCCAAAGTCTGATACATGCGTGTCATTCTTGCGTCTCCCTTCCCTTCGTTTTTGTCTAAACCAAACCAGGCGCCACAGGGCCAGTGCCGGTCAGCGAATGTGCCGCCCCGACACCTGCATACCTTGCAGCTCATGACAAAAGTATCACGAAAAGCCCCAACCTGGCCAATTCAAGGGGGGACGCCCCTTAAAAGGTCTGGAAATACTCGCGCTGTTCCCAGTCGGTCACCTGCGAGCCGAAGCGTTCGCACTCAGCCTGTTTGATGGTGACGAGATAGTCCACGACCTCATCGCCAAGCGCGCTGCGGTAGAAGCTGGAGGTGTTCAGCGCCGCCACCGCCTCCATCAGCGAGCCCGGCAGCTTGGGCGCAGCGCTCGTGTAGGGCTCGTCCGACGGCGGGCCGGGATCGCGCTTGGTGTTCACCCCGTCCATGCCTGAGAGGATTTGCGAGGCAAGATAGAGATATGGGTTGGCCGCCGGCTCGCCGGCCCGGTTTTCGATGTGGCCGTCGCCGGCGCCGGGAGTGCCGCAGGCGCGGACCATGCTGCCCCGGTTGTCATGGCCCCAGGAGATGCGGTCGGGCGCCAACGTGTGGGGCTGATAGCGTTTGTAGCCATTGAGGGTTGGCGTGGTGAACACCGATGAGGTCGCAGCATGGGCCAGCAGGCCGCCGGTGAAGTGGCGCGCCGTCTGGGAGAGCACGTCATCGCCCTCGCCCGCAAACAGGTTCTTTGCCGTCTTTGCCTCCACCAGCGACTGGTGCAGATGCCAGCCTGAGGAAAAGATGTTCTCCAACGCCGGGCGGCACATGAAGGTGGCGAACAGGCCCTCGCGCCGGCAGATCTGTTTCACCGCCGAGCGGAACAGCATCATGGCATCTGCGCTGGCAAGACCGTCTTGCGGCGCAAAGGTGAACTCCAGCTGGCTTGGCCCAAACTCCACCTCCATCGAAGTGAGCGGTAATCCCAAAGCCGCCAGGTTTGCGCGCAACAGTTCACAAACTGGTTCAAGTTCGTCATAGCGGGTTTCGGTGAGGTATTGATAGCCCTGGGCCATCAGCTCAACCTCCGGCGGCGCGCCGGGATGGCCGGCATCCGAGGGCTTGAGCTTCTCATCCAGAAGGCGGAACACGTGGAACTCAACCTCGAGCCCGGAGCGGAACAAAAGGCCCTGATCGGCAAGTCCGGCAAGCGCGTCTTTCAGAATCGCGCGCGTGGAATAGATCACCGGCGTGCCGTCGGGAAAATAGATGTCGCACAGCATCCACCCGGTTTCGGGCGCCCAGGGCAAGACCTGAAAGGTGGCCGGATCGGGCACCAGCTTGAAATCGGCCGCGCCGGTGAGCCGGGCATTGCCGAGGCCGCCGCCGGACTGCCACACCGGAAAGACGGTGCGGTGCGAGGTGTCCTTCAACAATAAGGTGGTGGTAAGGGCGCAGCCATCGCCCAGCGCGTCCGCCGCCACCTCGGCCATCAGGGTCTTGCCGCGCAAGATCCCATGCTGGTCGGCAAAGGAAAGCCGCAGGCTGGTCAGCCCATCGGCCTTGATGCGCTTGGCAACCGCGCCGGCCTCCTTCAACTGGTCTTGAGTCCACAGCCCGTTGCGTTCGGCAAAGCTTGTCTTGCTCATGGGGAAACTCTCAACGCCAGCCTGCTTCGCTCACCAGGGATCCGGCGCCCAGCCGGAGGCCGCGCGGCGCTCACGGTCGCGCGCGACCCAGGCCTCCTGCCAGCCGTCAAGCCCGGCAATGGTGTCCAGCGCCGCAGGGCCGCGAATGGCCGCGCCCTCGCCATTGCGCAAAACCATGGGCAGATCGCCCCCCGCCTCCGCCGCCTCAATCGCCCGGCGCAGCAAGCGGCGATAGGCGATGATGCCCACATCCGACTTGCCGAGATGTTCGTGCGTGCGGTCGAACACAGGCCCCGGGCTCTCCACCGCCCACTGGTCGTGCACGTTGATGTCGAGCCCCATACCCAGATAGGTCTCCGCCTCCTGTTCGGCCGGATCGAAGCCATAGGCGTTGGCCTTGCTCAGGCGCGGCTTGTAGTCGGGCAGCTCGTAGAGCTCCAGGCGCTGGGCCCGCATCAGGGGCTTGTCCACCGGGTCGGTGAAGCTGGTGAACACCGCATACCAGTAGCAGGTCTCGTCATTCACCGGCACGTGCCACTGGGTGATGGTCATTTCCGGCGACATGGGGATGACGATGCCATGGGGGAAGATCTGGTTGGTGACGCGCACATGCATGCCCTGATTGTCGAGAGTGCGCAGGGCCGTGAGGCGCAGGCCGAAGGCGGTCTCCTCCACCTGGATCTCCGGCCGTGGAAACTCGCGCAGGATCTTGGTCATGGGCATGTCGGAGGCGATCGACTTGCCGCGAAACTGTTTGCCGTAACCGTCTTCAGGATCCTCATCCTGCAGGAAGCGGTGCAGAAACGAGGCGTGGGCCGGATCTATGCCCACCTCCAGGGCCTGCAGCCAGTTGCACTCAATGAAGCCTTTGAAGGCGAACACATGGCTGCCCGGCGCCACGAAACAATCAAGATCCGGAAAGGCCGGCGGCTCGCCCTCTCCCATATAGGCCCACAGGATGCCGGCCCGTTCCTCCACCGGATAGGCCTTGTGGCGGATGTTCTCATGCATGCGGCTGCCGTCCGGCTCGGCCGGCTGTTCCAGACACTTGCCCTCGCGGTCGAACAACCAGCCATGGAAGGGACAGCGCAAGCCGCCATCTTCCAGGCGCCCGTAACACAGATCCACGCCCCGGTGCGGGCAATGCTTGCCGATCAGGCCATAGCTGCCGTCGGGCGATTTGAAGGCCACCAGGTCTTCGCCCAGAAGGGTGACCGGGCGCACCGGGCGCGGGCCCTCAAGTTCGTCCACCAGGGCGGCCGGCTGCCAGTAGTTGCGCATCAGGCGACCGGCTCCGGTGCCGGGCCCAGTGCGGGTGATCAGATCATTGATTTCTGCGCTCAGCATGCCTCGCCTTTTCTCCCCGGCCAGATGGTAGGCCGGGAGCGGGCATGCCACAAGAGATTAGGGCGCCTTATGGTTTCCTCAGGTGCCGTCCTTGTCCGCGCCGATCGATTTGAGCCGGCTCACAAACGGATAGATCGCCGCTTCGAGCCCGCCGCGTGCCACGTCCTTGTCCTTCAACGCAAAGGTGGCATCAAGCGGCCGCCCCAGAACGTCTGCAACCATGTCGAACGTCGCAGCGGGGGGCGATTGGCCCCCGAGGGTCACGAAGCCACCCACGGCGCCCGGCAAGGCGGGCTTCTGCGCCAGATAGGCCCTCAGCGGCAGGGCCGGATAGCTGGTCCAGACCGGCGCCCCAAGCAGCAGCAGATCATATTGGCCCGGGTCAACATCGGGGCCCTCGATCTGCGGAAGATTACCTCTCAAGCTGTCGTACCCGGCTTTAAGGTACCGCAGGCCACCGGGCCGGTAGCGCGGGCATTTGATTTCGCGCACATCTGCCTGAAGCGCCTTGGCCAGAGCCTCGGCGAGGCGGCGCGTTGTGCCACTGCGTGAGTAGTAGATGATCAGTACACGCATGACCGTTACTCCTAAGTCATTACCTCCTCAACCGGGCGGCGCAGAGACTTCGGCATGGCCTTGCCATAACCGAAGCGCACCACCAGATCAGGGCGCCCGTTGCCCAGCTCCAAAAGTTTCGACAGTTCGGCCCGCATTTCCGGCACATCGACCGGCTGGTTGACAAAGGCGTGGCGCAGGCCGATCGCGGCGGCCTGGAGAGCGAAGCGCTGATAGCTGCGGCCCGCCTGAACCCAATGGGGCTTGTCGTCCTTCTCGCTTATAAAAACTGCAAGGCCTGCAGACGAACGCACCTGCTCGGCCAGCCTGTTGTTCTCCGCTTTGGCCGTGAAGGCAAAGTCAAAGAGCATATTGCCGATGAACGACGGCACGGGCGGGTTGCCGGTGCTGGCGCCATAGAGGCCGTCACGCATTTCGGCGGCATGGGCGCCGTTGAAGCGCAGCCAGGTCTTCAGCTCGCGGCGGAACGGCTTCTGATTGATCTGCCGGGCGTTGGCCGTAAGGCTGAGTTCCAGGATCTGCTCGACCACCGGCCCCTGCTCGATGATCTCCACGCGGGCACCCTTCACCTTGGCCGCATCGCGCAACTGCGCGATCTCGGCCGGCGCGGGGCGGGCGCCGTCATAGACCGTGCGGGTGCATTGGCGCTCCAGGATCGTATCGAACAAGCGGTCGCCCGGTGCGGCGCTGGGCTTCAGCGCAATGAGCACCTGGCCGTTGCCCTCCGGATCAAAATCGACCGAAGCGGATTTGCCAATGGCGCCGGCCGCAAGGCCGAAGTTTTCCGCCGCGCAGCCCAAGGATGAATAAAGATGATGGAAATCAGGATCTGCCGCCGGCGTGGCGCGCGTCAGATCGGGGCGCAGGGTGAAGACATTGCCGGAAACACCGAAGCGCCAGGGCTGGGTGTTGTGACTGTTTGCGGCCAGGGTCGCATAGTGCACCAGATAGGCCAGCTCACCCGCCTCATCGACGGTTCTGTGGCGCCAGACCTCCTGGACAACATCCTCATAAGACGGGGCCCGGCCAGCGGCGCCATACCAGGCCGCCCCGGCAGCAAGCGCCGCAGCGCCGGAGGCCAGCACCATGTTCCTGCGGTTCATCATGACCGGTGTTTTCCGTCGTGAGAAATCGTACGCAATCCAGGTCATAGGCCTGACGTGCCGGGGCCGCTTTGAGCCAGATCAACCCGGCGCGGCGCAGCGCGCCGAAACGCGGGCTCAGCCCTCCGGTTTTACGAATTTCAGCGTCATCCGGTCGCTTTCCCCGATGGCCAGATACTTCGCCCGGTCCTTGTCTTTGAGCCGCAGCGAGGGCGGCAGGGTCCACACGCCTTTGGGATGGTTGCGATTGTCCTTGGGGTTGGCATTGTGCTCGGACTTGCCGGCAAACTTGAAGCCGGCCGTCTCGGCCATCTCGATCACCTGCTCCTCGTGCACATAACCTGATAGGGCCTGGGGGTCGGGAAACTCCTCCGGGTCGGCCCGGTGTTCCACCACGCCCAGAATGCCGCCGGGCTTAAGGGCGGTGTACATGGCGTCGAACACATGGCCCTCAAAGCCGTGCTTCATCCAGTTGTGCACATTGCGGAAGGTGAGCACCATGTCGGCCGAGCCCGGCGGGGCAATGGCGCCCTTCTTGCGCGACAGCTGGGTGACGATCACTTCGCCATAAAGGTCGGGCCGGCCTGCAAGCTTGGCGTCATATCGGGCGATGAATTTCAAAAGGCGCTTGTTGTCGGTGTCCCGGTTGCGGTGGGCGGCATAGTACGAGCCGCCGCCTTTTAAGAAAGGCGCCAGGATCTCCGTGTACCAGCCGCCGCCGGGCCAGATTTCCACCACGGTCATGGTCGGTTTGAGGCCGAAGAACTTCAGGGTCCGGAGAGGACGGCGGTATTTGTCGCGCGCGGCATATCTGGGCGTGCGGTGTTCGCCGGCGATCACGGTGGTCAGCCGGGCCGCAACGGTCTCATCGCTTGCCGCAAGAGCCGGCAATGCCGGCGCCTGAGAGCCGAGCACTAGAGCGAGCAATGCAAGAATGCGGACCATGCCGGCCAGGGTAACCGGCCCTGCCGCCGCGCGCCAGCCCATTCCGTGCATGCCTGCGAAGGCGGTCTCGCTGTAATCTGGTGTCTCGATGTGTCACCCTCGGGCTTGACCCGAGGACGACACGGGGAGGGAAGCGGAGGCGATGCCACCAATGGTGGGTTATTTTTCTTGAAAATAGTCCTTGACAGGGGAAGGCATGTTCCCTATACGTTCACCCACTGCCTTGTGCCCAGGGGACGTGTCCGGAAGCGTCGTTCGCGTGACAAGGCAGGCG